>Ga0302157_10003258_pt1 | contig 18457 bp, 15 predicted proteins | sample I_Bog_N3_3_FD_193502 | JGI IMG/M metagenome (GOLD analysis project Ga0302157, IMG submission 193502) | Peat permafrost microbial communities from Stordalen Mire near Abisko, Sweden - I_Bog_N3_3 | ecosystem: Environmental > Terrestrial > Soil > Wetlands > Peat | place: Sweden: Abisko, Stordalen...
TCAAACTCGATCCCCCGGCGCTGGGGACGATGTCGATCCATCTGGCGCTCGGGAATGATTCGAAGGTCAACGTGCTGCTGGTGGCCGCCGTGCCGCAGACCGCGCAGGCCTTTGCCGCCGGCGCGGACAATCTGCGGCAGGCCTTCGTCAATGCCGGCATCGATCTGGGGCAACTGAATGTCGGCGGCGGCAAGGCGGATTCACAATCCGGCCAGCCGAGCTTCGGCCAGACGCCGACCGATGAGCCGAGACGCGAAGCGACGCCGGCGCTGGCCGACGGAGTGCGCGCGATTGCTTGAAACGCAGGAAGACTACGAAGTCGTTGACCTGCTTGCGGCGGGCCGCACGCCGCAACTGCGCTCGATGCTCATGGAGGGGCTCTCAGACCGGTTCATGCGGCAGATCGCGTTCGCGCTGTTTCAGCGCATGCGGCAGAATGTGGGACTTTTGAGCTGTATTAACGGCGTGATCACGCATGAGGAGGCGATTTCCTCGCTGCCGGACGTGATGCTGGCGGCGATTATCGACATGTCCCCGCTGCGCGGCCGCATGCTGCTGGTGGCGGATGGATTTCTGATCGGCGCGGTGGTGGACGCGATGTGCGGCGCCAATAACGCCAGCGATTTCGAGCGCAGCGAACTCTCGGCGATGGAAACGCGGATCGGCAAGCAGATTGTTGACCTGACGTTAACCACAATGAAGGAGGTGTTTGGTAATCTCACGCCGTTGAACTGGACGCTGATACAATATGAAACGGCCATCGGCATGGTGGCGGTGGCCGAGGCACAGGACTGGATGATCACGACCACCGGCATTTTTGAAACGCCGCTCGGCATCGGCTCGATCCGTGTGATCGCGCCGTATTCCAGCTTTGAGCCGCTGGAGGCGCGTGCCTCCTCGCCGTCGGCGCTGAGCGGACAAAGTTCCAGCGACAAGGCGTGGGAGCGCACGCTGGGCCGATTGACCGAAACCACGCTGGTGAAACTGCGGCTGGAACTGGTGCGCATGGAGGTGCCGCTGGGGGTGATTTCCAACCTGCATCCCGGCGACACGCTGAGTGTGAAAATCCTGCCGGATGCGATGGCCGTGATCGGCGATGTCGATCTGTTCATGGCCGATTACGGGCAGCACAACGGCTTTGTCTGTTTCCGGGCCAAACCCGCCGATCTGAATGAAGGACCATCCATGTCTGACCAAAAAGATTCTGCCCCGGCCGAATATGACCGGGTGGAGCTGGAAAAACTGAAGACGGTGGCGCGCAACTCGCCCGCGATCGGCAGCCACGCGCTGGTGGAACGCGTGCCGGTGATGCTGACGGTGGAACTGGGACGCACGAAAATCTCCGTGAAGGAATTGCGCAGCCTGCGGCACGGCCAGGTGGTGGTGCTGGACCAGATGGCGGGCGAGCCGCTGGCGATTTTTGCGAACGCGCAACGTTTGGGCTCGGGCGAGGTGGTGGCGGTGGGGCGCGACCAGTACGGCATCCGGATTACGTCGCTGGCCGATGAGACCGAGGGCGCGGAGGACGCCACGGCGTGAACAGCGCCGCGGTCAGCGTCGGCGCGTGGCTGGCCTTTGGCGAGCTGGCGGGGCCGGTGCTGGTGGTGATGCTGGCGGTGGGGCTGGTGGCCGGGATGCTGCAGACGGCGACGCAAATCCGCGAAACCTCGGTGCCGTTTGTGCTGAAACTGATGAGCCTGGCGCTGATGACCAGCCTGGCGGGGCACCTGATGATGGGAGGGGTGGAGGATTTCGCGCGGCGGCTGCTGATTGCGTTGCCGGAGCTGGTGCATGGTTGAAGGAAAGCAAGCCTTTTTTTTTAAAAAAAGAACATTCTTTCTTGCGTCTTCGTTGAAAGCCGTGGGTGCCGCCCATGGCTGATGTGATGTTGCAGCGGCCGGGGAGTTTGAGTGCGACCCAGCTGAGCGGGCCGATCGTTATTCTGCTGGTGCTGGTGATGCTGGTGGTGCCGCTGCCGCCGGCGGCGATTTCGTTCTTGTTTGCGCTGAATATCTCGGCCGGTTTGGTGATCCTGGGGGCGAGCTTGTACATCCCCTCGGCGGCGGAATTTTCGGCGTTTCCCTCGGTGCTGCTGGCGACGACGCTGATGCGCCTGGCGCTGAACGTGGCGACTGCGCGCGCGATCTTGCTGAACGGCTATACCGGGCCGGGGGCGGCCGGGCAGGTGATCGAGAGTTTTGGGCAGTTCGCGGTGGGCGGGAATTATGTCGTCGGCGGCATCATATTTGTGATCCTGATCATTATTAATTTCGTGGTCGTTACAAAAGGTGCCAGCCGCGTGGCGGAGGTGAGCGCGCGGTTCATGCTGGACTCGCTCCCGGGTCGGCAGATGGCGATCGACGCCGAGATCAACGCCGGGATTCTGACGCCGGCGGCGGCCGAGCGGCGGCGCGAAGTTTTAAGGCGGGAGGCGGATTTTTTCGGCGCGATGGACGGCGCCTCGAAATTCGTGCGCGGCGACGTCGTGGCGGCGATGATCATTCTGGTCGTGAACATGGTGGGCGGTCTGATCATCGGGACGCTGCAGGATGGGCTGCCGCTGGCGGATGCGGCGCGGACCTATACGCTGCTGACGGTGGGTGACGGACTGGCGGCGCAGATCCCGTCGCTGACGATTTCGGTGGCGACCGGTCTGGTGGTGACGCGCGTCTCGACCGGCGAGGATATCGGGCGGCAGATCCAGTCGCAGTTGAGCCGGTATCCGCAGGCGCTGGCGATCGCCGCGGCGATCATGGGCGCGATCGGGCTGGTGCCGCAGATGGCGCATCTGCCGTTTCTGATTCTGGCGGTGGCGCTGGGCGTGTCCGCCTGGCGGATTTCGCAGAAGAACAAGGCGGAAGACGCCGCGGTGGCGGCGGGCAAGGCGCCGGCGGCGCAGGCGCCAGGCGAGCCGAAGGTGGATTCGCTCACCGATGTGACGGGGGTTGATCCGCTGGGGATGAATATCGGCTTTGCGCTGACGCCGCTGGTGGGCGAGGGTGAGGGCCGGCTGTTAAATCGGCTAACGGCGGTGCGGCAGCGCTATGGCCGGGCCATGGGGTTTCTGGTGCCGGCGGTGCATATCCGGGACAGTTCCGATCTGCCGGCGCATGGCTACCGGTTCACGCTGCGCGGGGCGGCGATCGGCGGCGGGGAGGCGTGGCCGACGCAGTGGCTGGCGATCGAGGGGCCGATGGTGACGGAGAAACTCGTAATCGGGCGGGCGGTGAAGGACCCCGCGTTCGGCCAGGCGGCGGTGTGGATCGCGCCTTCGGCGATTCCGAACGCCGAGGAGCTGGGCTATACGGTGGTCGATGCGGCGAGCGCGATTGCGACGCATTTCGCGGAGATTCTCAAGCGCTACGGCTCGGAGCTTTTGGGCCGGCCGCAGGTGGAATCGCTGATGACGCGGCTGGCGGAAACCACGCCGCGGCTGGCTGAGGACCTGCGTACGAATTTGTCAATGGGCATGATCCGGCAGGTGCTGCAGGCGCTGTTGGCAGAAGAGGTTCCCGTTAGGGATTTTGAAAGGATTGCAGAGGCACTTGTAGAAACGTCCGACGGACCGGCGAAGGATTTCGACCGGCTGCTGGCGGCGGTGCGGCTGCGGCTGGGACGGTTCATCGTGAGCCAGTTCCTTGGGCCGGAGCCGGTTTTGCGTGTGGCCGTTTTGGAACAGAGACTCGAGGAATTGGTGGGTAAATCGATTAAGACGGGGCGGGAGAGCGGGCTGGCGCCCGAGATCGAGTCCGAGACGGCGGCGCATTTGCGCCAGGCGGTCGAGAACGCGGCGCGCGCGATGCGCCGGCGCGGTTTCAAGCCGGTGCTGGTGGTGCAGGCGGCGGTGCGGCGCGCGGTCGCCAAAACCATCGCCGGCGTGATGCCGGTGCTCTCGCTGGAAGAAATTCCCGAAGCGATGGAGCTGCAGGTGGTGGTGACGGCGGAGCCGGGCGGGCCGGCCGCCGGCGTACCGGCGGGCGTACCGGCGGCGGGTGTACCGGCGGCGGGCGGGCAGGCGGCTGACGCGCATGTCTGACAGCGCGCCCGACTATGCCAATCTGCACAAGCTGCACGGCAACTGGATCAAGCGCACCGCGCTGATGCTGAAGGCCAGAATGCCCTGGGCGGAGCTGGATGAATTGCTGCAATGGGGCGCCATCGGCATGCTGGAGGCCACCCGCCGGTTCGACCGATCGATCGGCATCGATTTCCAGGCATTTGCCGCGCGCCGGATCCGGGGTGCCATGATCGACGGGCTGCGGCGCGAAGGCGCGCTGCGGCGCGGCGAATCGCTGTTCGAACCGGATGTGGTCGATAGCGCCGCGCTGAAGGACGGCAGTTCGCCGGAGGACCCGTTGGCGCAGCTGATGCGGTCCGACAACCGCGTGTTGCTGGTGGAGGCGCTGAAAAAATTGCCGCCGCTGGAATACCGCGTGATCGCGCTGCATTTCTATGACGAAATGAACAACCGGGAAATCGCCGCGATTCTGGAGATCAGCGAAGGCTATGCCTCGCGGATTCGAAAGCGGGCGCTGGAGTCTCTGGCCGTGGATCTAGCATCGCGCGTGAAGGGGGAGACCGTCTGATGGGTTTTATTGGTATTGCCGCGTCGTTTGCCGTGCTCATCCTGGGGGCGATGTCGGACGGCGATCCGCTGTCTTCACTGTGGTCGGTGACGGCGCTCATCATCGTGTTTGGCGGGACGGCGGCCTCGTGCGTGACGCAGTTCGGGTTCGCGCATTTTCTGACCGGCCTGAAAAGCGTGATGTGGCTGATCAAGCCGCCGAAAATTGATCTGCACGCATTCATCGAGCAGGTGGCTGAATGGTCTTCCATCGCGCGCAGCCAGGGCACGCTGGCGCTGGAGAGCAAGGTGGCGGAGGTGAAGGACGATTTTTCCCGCAAGGCGCTGCAATTGATCGTGGATAACACCTCGGTTGATGACCTGGTGCCGATTTTGTCGAATTTGGCCGCCGAGGCGGGACGCCATGATGCGGTCGGCGGCGAGTTCTGGGAGGCCGCGGGCGGCTATACGCCGACGATCGGCGTGATGGGGGCGGTGCTGGGGCTGATTCATGTGATGATGCGGCTGGACCATCCGGAAGAGCTGGGGGCAGGTGTGGCGACGGCGTTCGTGGCGACGATTTATGGGGTGGGGGCGGCCAACCTGATCATGCTGCCGATGGGCACGAAGCTGACGGCGATGGCCGAGGAAATCGACCGGCAGCGGCGCGTGATGATTCAGGGTTTTGTGCTGCTGGCGGAAGGCAAGTCCGGGACCATGATCAAGCAGGTGCTGAGCAGCCTGGTGCCGGAGCATGGCAAGAAGGGCGCGAAGGCGGCGGCGGAAGGCGAGGAGCCGGCGGGCGAGGCGGCGACCGCCTAATGGCAGAGAAAGTAAGCATGTTCTTTTTTGAACAGGAGAACCCGAAAACGTTTGGCTGTTCCCGGCCTTCGAGTGGCCAAACTTTGGCGACTCAAAGGCCGGGGGAATCAGGCGTTTTTTTGGTTACTTTTTTTGCAAAAAAAGTAACGGCTTGCTTTGCTTTTTGTGGCGCGAAAGATGGATGGCTTGCCGCAGCCTTCGCATGGGGTCGCCATGGCGGGGGGGCGCTGCCGTGAAAATGCCGCCGGTGCCGGAGAAGGCGAAGAAGCCACCTAATCATGAGCGGTGGGTGATCAGCTATGCGGATTTGCTGACGCTGCTGCTGGCGCTGTTCATCGTGCTGTTTGCGTCCTCGACCCGCAACAAGGCGAAAATGTCGGAAGAAGCTGAGAGTTTGATCAAGGCGTTTCATGGCACGCCGGCTTCGATCGCGCAGGCGACGGCGACGGAAAAGGCGATCATGAGTCACCAGCCCTCGGCGATCCCGAAGCCGGTGGAGCATCCGGCGCCGCGGGTGGTGCCGCGCAGCGCCTCGAATTTGCCGCAGCATCTGACCGCGGAAATGCTGGCGCTGGAGGTGGTGAAGCAGATTTTGCAGTCGCTGCTGTCGCCGCTGATCAGTTCGAATCAGGTATCGCTGAAATCGCAGCCGCTGACGCTGACGATCAGCCTGAACGACAAGGTGCTGTTCGCCTCGGGTAAGGCGGAATTGATTCCGAAGGCGAAGACGCTGCTGATGAAGGTTACGGTGGCGCTGAAAAAATTGCCTGATCCGTTCACGATCACGGTGCAGGGTTTTACCGACGACAAGCCGATCAAGACGGCGGAGTTTCCGTCGAACTGGTCGCTCTCGACGGCGCGCGCGGTGAGCGTGGTGCAGTTGTTCGCCGATAGCGGGGTGGACGGCGACCGGCTGACGGCGGAGGGTTTCGGGCAGTATTCGCCGGTCGTGCCGGACGATAACGATCCGGACCGGGCGAAGAACCGGCGGGTGGTGATCGTGATACACGCGCCGGACCCGGCCGAGAACGCGAATGGCCAGTAAAGCCAAACCGAAGGGCAAGGCGAAGGCCAAGAAGCCGGCGGGCAAACGCTGGCTGATCGTGCTGGCGTTCACGGCGTTCTGGGCGGCGGTGAACGAGCCGGGGCAGCTGTCGATGGGGGCGGCGATCGTGTGGGGGCTGACGGCGCTGTCGGTGGCGTTTCTGGTGATGGCGGGGCTGGCGCTGCTGGGGCCGGCGCTGGTGCTGTTGATCCGCGCGCTGCCGCGGCCAAAGCCTGACGAGGCTGACGAGACATGAGTTTTCACGTCGTGCCGCGGCCGCGGCCGCGCGCGCCGGCGGCGCCACGGCCGGAAGAGGCGGCGGCGGAGGCGGGCCGCCGCGCGGAGATCGAGACGGCGGTGGTGGCGGAGGTCGCGCGGCGGCGGGCGGCGGCGGAGGAGGCCGGGCGGCGGGAAGGCGAGGCGTCGGCCCGGCTGCTGCTGCAGGCGCAGGAGGCGGCGGTGGCGGCGGCGGCGGCGGCGCTGCAGGCGGCCTGCCGGCAACTGGCGGCGCCGCTGGCGGGGCGGGAAGCCGAGGTCGCGGAACTGGTGATGGACATGGGGCTTGAACTGGCGCGGCACGTGGTGGGCGTGGCGGTGACGGCGGACCAATCGGGGCTGCGGGCGCTGGTGGAAAAACTGCTGCTCGAGGCGGCGGCGGAACGCGGGCCCAGGCAGAGCGTGGTGGTGCGCGTCAACCCGGCGGATCATGCGCTGATCGACGCAAAACTGCTCGGCGAGGGGGTGCATCTGCTGGCGGATGCGGCGGTGACGTGCGGCGGGGCGAAGGTGGAAATCGTCGCGCCGGACGGCGACCCGTTGGAAAAAACCGAATGGGACGCGACGATCGAATCCAGGATCGCGGCGCTGCGGGAGGCGCTGCGGCTGGATGGGGAGGGGGTGGCGTGAAGGACGTAAGGAAGCACTTCTTTTTTGAAAAAAAGAAGCAAAAAACTTTTATTCCGCTTCGCGCGGGGTTGAGCCGTCAGCGGTTCAGCCCCGCGCGAAGCGGAGCAAAAAGTTTTTTGCTTCTTTTTTTCAAAAAAGAAGTGCTTGCTTGCTTGCTTTTCGCATGATCGACATCGACCGCGTGCGCGCGCTGACCGCGGAGCGGGTGCGGGGGGCGGCGGGGCGGGACCTGGTGCGGCGGTATGGCCGGATCACGCGCTCAAATGGCGAGGTGCTGCATGCCAGCGGGATACGCGCGCCGATCGGGTCGCGCTGTCTGATCGAGGCGGAGGATGGCAGCCAGTTGGCGGGCGAGGTGGTGGGGTTTGAGCCGGGGTCGCTGCTGGTGATGCCCGAGCAGGGCAACCGCGGCATTACGCGCGGCGCCAGGGTGTTCGTGGCGGACCGGGCGCCGGCGCCGCTGATGGGGCCGGGGCTGCTGGGGCGGGTGGTGGATAGCCGGGGTGTCGCGCTGGATGGGCGGCCGCCGCCGGTGGTGGCGACACCCTGGCCGCTGCTGGGGATTACGGTGAACCCGATGGCGCGGGCGCGGATCGAGCAGGTGTTTGACTGCGGGGTGGGGGCGGTGAACGCGCTGCTGACGCTGGGGCGCGGCATGCGGGTGGGGCTGTTCGCCGGCAGCGGCGTGGGCAAGACGACGCTGTTGGGGATGATGGCGCGGCACGCGGCGGCGGATGTGGTGGTGGTGGGGATGATCGGCGAGCGCGGGCGCGAGATCCGCGAGTTCATCGAGGATCATCTGGCGGCGTCGCGCAAGCGGGCGGTGGTGGTGGCCTCGCCGGCGGATGACACGGCGTTAGGAAGGGTGCATGGCGCGTACCGGGCGGCGGCGATCGCGGAATATTTTCGCGACCAGGGCCAGCATGTGCTGCTGGTGGTGGATTCGCTGACGCGGCTGGCGATGGCGTTGCGCGAAATCGGCCTGGCGGTGGGCGAGCCGCCGGCGACCAAGGGGTATCCGCCATCGGTGTTCGGCGCGCTCTCGGCGTTTGTGGAGCGGGCGGGGAACGGCGCGAAAGGCCAGGGCTCGATCACCGCGCTCTACACCGTGCTGGTGGAGGGCGACGACCATCTGGGCGACCCGGTGGCCGATACGGCGCGGGCGGTGCTGGATGGGCATATCGTGCTGTCGCGGGCGCTTTCGGAGGCGGGGTTGTTTCCGCCGATCGACGTGGTGGCGTCGCTGTCGCGGCCGATGCGCGGGCTGGTGACCCCGGCGCATGACCGCCAGGCGGCGCGGGTGCGGGCGCTGTGGGCGCGGCGGCAGGAAAAGCAGGATATCATCGATCTGGGCGCGTATGTGACGGGGCGGGATCCGCTGCTGGATGAGGCGATCCGGCGCGGTCCGGCGCTGGAGGCGCTGGTGCGGCAGGACGTCGATGAGCGGGTCAGTTTTGCGGCGGCGGAGACGGCGCTGGCGGCGGTGTTCGGGGAAGCGCCGTGAAGCCGCGCACGCTGGCGCGGCTGGAGCTGATGGCGGCGGCGGCAACGGCCAAAATTCGTGAAGAGATTTTGCGGCATAATACAGTGTTAGGACAAATTGAGTACCAGAAGCGGGTGCTGGCGGATTACCGGGGCCGCCTGCAGGAAAGCTGGCGGCATGGCGGCGTTGTCGCCGCGGGCCATGCGATGCGGGCGGAGGTTTTTGTGGCGGCGTCCGATGAGGCGGGCGGAAAAATCGGCGTGGAGGCTGCAAGAACGCAAGTGATGTTGGATGAGGCGATGCAGGCGCTGGCGCGCAACCAGCAGAAGCGGCGCGGTCTGACCGAGGCGCGGCGCAAGGCGCAGGTGGTTGAGGAGCGGGAGATTGAGCGGCGGCTGGAGCTGATGACGAGCTGGCGGCGGCCGAAGGGTGAGACGGAGGATGAGAGTTGATGAGATATTTTGAGGCAGGAAGAACTTCTTTTTTAAAAAAAAAAAGGCGCCCCGCCCGGGGAAGCAAAAAAACTTTTATTAACGACGGCTGTTGAGCGGCCAAACTGTGGCCGCTCAACAGCCGTCGTTAATAAAAGTTTTTTGCGCGCTTTTTTTCAAAAAAGCGCTGCTTTCTTGCTTTCTTAACGCTTTGTTACTTTTGCACAACATAGTTTCGCGGTTTCGAATAGATCCATACCGGCCGAATATTTTGGAGTTATGACCGCCTGATTCGGAGACGAGGACGATGGACTTAAACTTTTATACCAATTTCGCGCAAAATGTGGGCCAACAGGAAGCGGCGATCAACACGCTGCAGGCGCAGGTGGCGTCCGGCTACGCGGTGCAGACGCCGGACCAGGGTCCGGCGGCTTATGAGACGGCGTCGTTCGCGAATGATCAGATCGGGCAGATCTCGGCGGACAACACCACGCAGGCGGCGATTCAGAATCAGCTGGGCAGCGTCGGCGGGCTGCTGACGTCGGTTTCGAATTTGTTCGACAACGTGCAGTCGGTGGCGGAGCAGGCGCTGAACGGCGCGACCAATTCGAGCGACCAGCAGGAGCTCTCGACGCAGGTGAGTTCGTCGTTGTCGCAGCTGATCGGGCTGGCCAACACGACCGGTTCGAACGGGCAATATCTGTTCGGCGGCTCGCGCGGCAACATCGCGCCGTTTCAGGTGCAGAGCGACGGCAGCGTGCTGTATATCGGGGATAACGCGCAGAGCCTGGCGAACATCGCGCCGGGGACGAGCGTGCCGACGATCAGCAATGGCGAGGTTTTCGTCAGTTCGCTGAACGGCGACGGGATCGCGAATGTGACGGCGGCGTCTAGCAATACGGGGTCGGCGGGGCTGACCGGCGTGGTGATCAATCCGGTGACGTCGGCGGCGTTTCAGCAGGGCAGCACGCCGATCACGGTGAGTTTCAGCCAGGGCGCCAATGGGGTGGTCTATACCGCGGCGGCGGGCGGCAATGTGATTTCGACGGGCAATGTGACGAGCGGGCTGACGCTGCAGCTGGCGGGCGAGGAATTCACGCTCAGCGGCTCGCCGGCGGCGGGGGATCAGTTCACGATCGCGCCGGCGCGGCCGACGACGGCGTTTGCGTTGTTGCAGACGATTGCGACGGCTTTAGCCGACACCGGCAACACGCCGGCGCAAGGCGCGCAGACGCGGCAGATTTTGAACACAAGCCTGGGCGCGCTGGCGCAGTACCAGCAGGCGGTGGTGACGGCGCAGGCGCAGAACGGTGTGACGCTGCAGGCGGTGTCGAACGCCAAGACCGGCAACGCCAGCCAGTCCAACGCGCTGCAGGGTGCCGTGCAGACCGCGGTGGGCGCGAATATTCCGGTGGCGATCGATAATCTCGATCAGTCGGTCACCGCGCTGGAGGCCGCCTTCAAGGCGTTCGCCAGCGCATCGAGTCTCAGCCTGTTCCAGTATCTCTGAGCGCGCGCCGTGGCGGACGCGCTGTTGATTCCGAGCTATTACCGCAGCGGCACCTCGGCATTGTCGGGCGCGCTGCAGCGCCTGGGTGTTGTGCTGCATAACGACGCGGCGGCGAACGAGCATAACCCGCGCGGGTTTTACGAGGTGCCGGAGCTGATCGAACTGGATGTCGATCTGTTCACGCGGCTGGGGGTGGAATGGACGGATGTGCGGGGGCTGCCGGACAACTGGGCACAGCGGGCGGATATGGCGAGCTTCACGACGCGGCTGGAGGAGATTCTGCGGCGGCGGTTCGGCGGTGAAAAATTATGGGGGCTGAAGCATCCGCATTTGTGCCGGCTGCTGCCGCTGTACGAAAAGGCGGCGCGCCAGGCGGGCAATACGGTTTACGCGATCCATATCTTCCGCGACCCGTGGGCGGTGGCGGCCAGCCAGGCGCGCAAGAACAATCTTTCGCGCGCGCATGCTTTGGTGCTGTGGGCGAGTTATGTGACGGATGCGGAACGGCTGGCGCGGCATTTGCCGCGGGCCTGGCTGACCTATGAGGACCTGATGGCCACGCCGGCGCCGGTGCTGAAGCGGCTCGAGCGGGAGCTGGGGATTTCGCTCGGGACGGATGATCCGGACAAGCTGGCGGCGGCGTGCGGCTCGCTGGCGGGGGAGCTGAATCGCAGCCGGACCCTGCCGCGCGCGGGGCTGATGAAGCTGGTCGCCAAACTGGTGGAGGAGATTTGGGACGCGGTGCGGGACGGCGAAACCGGTGCCTCGACCTGGGACGGTTTTGCGGCGCGCTGCGGCGAGGTGACGGCATTTCTGAGCGAAATCGCGGCGACCGGCGGGACGGTGGTGCCGGGGCTGGGTGCGGCGGCGGGGCGCGTGGCGAACGCGCCGGCGGTGCTGCGGCCGGCGGAGCGCACCGACGAGGGCGCCAAGCGCCGGCTGGCGGTGCGCGAGGCGGCGGCGCCCAATTTGCCGCGCGTCGCGGTGCTGATCGCGGCGCCGCCGCGGCGGGCGCATGCGATCGGGGATTGCCTGGCGGCGCTGGAGGCGCAGTGGCGGCGGCCGGACATGATCAAGATTTTCTCGGCGGATGTCGCGGAAATCGCGGGGCAGGCGGTGGTGCGGGTGTCCGGCGAGGCCGGGGCGCTGACGCGCGCGCTGTGCGCGGCGCTGAACGCGGCGGCGGCGGAATATGACTATGTCGCGCTGCTGAATGCCGGCGATACGGTGGCGCCGGATGCGTGCCTGCGGTTTGCGCTGCTGGGCCAGCAGGCGGACGCGGATCTGATGTATTGCGACGAGGTGGTGCCGGCGGATCGCGGGCCGTGGGTGCGCCACAAGCCGGGCTGGGACGTCACACGGCTGCGGCAGTCGCCGTTTCTGGGGGACTGGGTGTGGTATCGCGGCGCCGCGGTGCTGGCGGCGGGCGGGTTCGAGACGGCGTTCGCCGGTGCCGAGGAATACCAGATGCAACTGCGCCTGGCGGAAGCCGGGGCGAAGGTGGCGCGGCTGCCGGAGACGCTGTTTTTCCGCGCGCCGTTGAGCCGGCGCGACAACATTCCGGCGACGATTTTCGGCCAGCTGGCGCAGCATGCGGTGACGGCGCATCTGGCGCGGACGGCGATTTTTGGCGAGGCGGCGCCGCGCGCGCATCTGGGGCTGCTGCAGCACAAGCGCGCGCTGGCCGATCCGGGTACGGCGATCGTGCTGCTGTGCGAGCACGCCAGTCTGGATGAGGTGAATTTCTGGACGCAGAGCCTGCTGACCGGGCCGGAGCTGACCGGCCCGCTGGTGCTGGCCGGTGCCGCGTTGACGCCGGGGGTGGCCTCCTACCTCGCGCAGGTGGCGGCGGCGGCGGAACTGCGGGGCAAAATTCTGGCGGTGCCGCCGCGCCCGGATATGACCCAAGGCGAGGCCCTGAAACGCGCGCTGGCGGCGGTTGAGAGCCCGCATGTGGCGATCCTGGAGGCGAGTGCGCTGCCGGCCACGCCGGACTGGCTGGGGGCGCTGCGGGCGCGGCTGGCGGACCCGGCGGTGGCGGTCGTGAGCGGGCGCAGCCTGGTGAAGCTGCTGCACGACCCGGCGCGCTACGGCGTGCAGGGGCCGATCATCCGCGGCGCGGATACCAGGCTGGGCGCCGGGCATCTGGCGGACGATCCGGGACCGGGCGGCTGGCTGGCGGTGGATCAGGAGGCCGGGGCGGTCGCGCCCGGCGGCATTTTGCTGCGCGGCGCGGCGCTCGCGGGGCTGCAGGTGGGCCGGCTGGCGGGCGACGCGCTGTGGATCGATGTTTGCGCGCAAATCCGCGCGGCGGGGCACAAAATCGTCTGGACGCCGGATGTGTCGTTCGTGGTCAAGCCGGAGAGCATCCGGCCGGATTTTTTATGCACCTATCGCGGCGGGTCGAAGGCGGCCAGGGCGCTGCCGGGGGCGGAGGAACTCCACCATCCGGCGCTCTCGCTGCGCGGCGACCTGCTGGCGCCGGAGCAGCGCCTCGGGCTGGTGCGGGCGGCGCCGGCGGATGCCCAGGACCTGCTGATCACCGGCGCCGCGGCGCCGGGCATGGCGGTGCTGAACGCGGCGCGGGCGCTGCGCATGGCAGGCAGGCTGGAGGCCGGCTGGGCGCCCGAGCCGCTGCTGGCGGCGGAGTATTTCCGGCGCGAGCCTTCGGTGTGGGTCCGGATCAATCCGGACACGAAGGCGGCGGCCGGGGTGTTCAAGGCGGTGCTGACGCGGCCGGCGAAACCGGAGCAGGCCGGCGCGCTGCTGCAGGCGGCGCATATTTTCGCGACGTCGCCGGCGCTGGTGAAACAGGCCAAGGCGGTGGCGCCGGGGCGGCCGGTGAGCCTGTGGCGGCCGGCGCTGTCGCGGCCGGTCTGGGCGGAGTTTGCGGCGGTTGGCGGGCTGAACACCAATCCGCGCGTGCTGTGGATCGACGAGGGCATCGCGCCGGACTGGCTGGCGGCGCTGATCCGGGAGACGTCGGATACCCTGGCCTGGATCGTGGTGGAGCGCGCCGACCAGATTTATGCCGGGGAGATGTCGCGGCTCAAAATGCCGCCCGACGAGCAGGCCTGGGCGCGCGAACTGGCGGCGTTGAGCCCGCAGATTCTCGTGCGCCCGGCGCAGGAGGGTTTTGCGGACCATTACGCCGCGCTGCTGGCAGCGGCGGCGGGGTGCCATCTGCTGGTGGATGAGCGGCTGGACCTGCCGGAGACGATGCCGGCGTGGCGGCTGGACAATGACCCGGCGATCTGGCGGGCGCGGCTGGCCGCGGCGGCGCAGGCGGTGGCGGAGAGCCTCGCGCTCGGCGCGGCGGCGCGGCTGGCGGCGCTGGCGCTGCCGGATGTGGACGCGGCGCCGCCGGCGTGGGCGAGCGCGGGCAAGACCGTGTCGCGCCGGGCGGCGGCGTGACACGGAAGAAAGCAGTTACTTTTTTTGAAAAAAAAGTAACCAAAAAAACTTTTGCTCCTGGGGGCGTTGGGACGGGCATTGCCGATAATCGCCTCCATCGGAGGCGATTATCGGCAATCCCGGCCCCAACTCCCCCAGGAGCAAAAGTTTTTTGCGCGCTTTTTTTCAAAAAAGCGCTGCTTCCTTGCTTGGCTTTCCACGCGCTGCCAGCGTTAGCCAACGAGCCGCCGGCGGCGGTGGCGGCGGCGGTGACGCAGGCGGTCGCCCTGCTGCTGCCGGCCGGCGCCACGGCGCAATTGGGCAGCGTCGCGGGGGCGGCGTCCATGCCGGCTTGCGGCGCCGCCCTGGCGGTGACGATCACGGGCGTGGCGCCGTATGAGAACGCGGCGGTGGCCTGCGCGGCGCCGGGCTGGACGCTGTATGTGCCGGTGACCGTTTCGGTCAGCGAACTGGTGGTGGTGGCGGCGCGGCCGGTGGCGGCGGGGCAGATTTTCGGGCCGGGTGATCTGACGCTGCGGCGCGAGCCGGCGCAGGCCTATGCCGGGCAGCCGGTGTTCTATGATCCGGCGGCGCTGGCGGGGGCGGTGGCGATGATGAACCTGCCGGCCGGGATGATCGTGACCGCCGGCGAAGTGCAGGCGCCGCTGCTGGTGCAGGCGGGCCAGACGGTGGTGGTGAATGTGCAGAGCGGCGGCGTGGAGGTTTCGATCAGCGCGGTCGCGGCGCAGCAGGGCCGGCTGGGCGACATGATCATGCTCACCAATCCCAGCAGCGGCACGCGATTCATGGCGCTGGTGACAAGGGACGGACCGGTCGTGCGGCTGTCGCCGGCCGGCGCGCCGTGAAGTGCCGCACCGCGAAACGAAAGGTGGGGCGCAGAAAAGCGCTGGCGGTTAGGCAAACTTTGGCGCGGTCCGGCGAATTAGGGGGTACGACAATCATCCCCGAGGAGTTTACACGATGTCCGCCATAGGCTCGATTTTAACCAACCAGGGCGCACTCGACGCGCTCCAGTCCATCAGCAACACCACGACCAATAACAGTACGCTCGAAGCCCAGCTTTCCAGCGGCCTGGCGATCAATTCGCCGGGTGACGATCCCGCCGGCTACATCACGGCGCAGGGTTTCACTTCGCAGCTGAACGGCATCAATCAGGCTGTCAGCAACGCCAATCAGGGCGTTAGCCTGCTGCAGACCGCGCAGGGCGCGCTCAATCAGCAGGTCAGCATTGTGCAGAAGCTGAACTCGATCGCGGTGCAGGCGGCCAACGGCACGCAGACCTCGCAGGAAGAGAGCTCTTTGCAGAACGTCGTCAGCCAGCTCACCAGCCAGGTCAATACGATCGCGACGCAGACGCAGTTCAACAACATCAACCTGCTCGACGGCTCGTTCACCGGCGTGCAGTTCCAGGTCGGCGCGAATGAAGGCCAGACCATCAGTCTTTCGATTTCGAGCACCAAGGCCGGCGCCATCGGGCTGAATGCCTCGACCGTCGCGTTCGGCGCCACCGGCGCGTATAACAGCGTGAACACGGGGAACGCCGCGAGCGGCGCGATCACCAAGGGCGCGCCAGCCGCGACCTCCGGCGCGTTCACCGCGGGCAATGTCGGCTTCACCGGCGGCAGTGGCGGCACGGGCAGCTACACCGTGGCGGCCAACACTTCGGCCGCTTCGATCGCAGCGCAGGTCAACTCGGTGTCCGGCACCACCGGCATCTCCGCCCAGGCGACGACGTCGATCACGTTCACGGCGACCGCCGGTTCGGGTTCCGGCGCCACGTCCGGCTTCTCGTTCAAGCTCGCCGGCTCCGGCGGGTCATCGAACTCGCAGCAGATCACCGCGAAGAATGTCACTGATCTGGTCTCCGAGGTCAACGGCAAGACCGCCACGACCGGCGTCACCGCGGCGTTGAATACCGCGGGCAATGTTGTGCTGACGCAGGCCAACGGCCAGAACATCGACATCACCAAGGCGACCGCCGGGTCGCTCGCGACCACCGGCAGCACGCCGGTGAAACTCGGCACCGCCGGCTCCGCCTCGGCGACGATCCAGGGCCAGGTGCAGTTCCAGTCCTCCACCGGGTTCAGCCTTTCGAACGCCGCGGATATCGGCCTGAATACGTCATCGACGCTGTCTTCGCTCTCGAACATCAACGTGACGACCACGGCGGGCGCCAACGCGGCGATCAACGTGGTGAAGTTCGCGCTGCAGGGCCTCGGCAACGCGGGTGGCCAGCTCGGCGCCGTGCAGCAGCGGCTGCAGGCGAACATCAACAACCTCACCACCACCGGCCAGAACCTGAATTCGGCGCTGGGCGTGGTGCAGGATGCCAACATCCCGCAGGTCAGCAACCAGCTCACGCAGGCGCAGATTCAGGCGCAGGCGGGTGTTGCGGCGCTGAAGAGTTCCACCACGCTGCAGCAATCCTTCCTGTCGCTGCTGCCGTAACAAACTGCCGGCCCGGGCAATACGCCCGGGCCGTTGCCCTTTCAATACGATTGATCGGAGGCGCGACGAAACAAAATGAGCGGTTCGGTAACCTCACTCGGCTCGGCCCAAATCCAAAGCGAAGTCGCGACCGTGCAAGCGCGGCTGCAGCAGCCGATCACGCTCCTGCAGGACCAGACCGCCGCCGACAAGGCGGAAATATCCGCGTGGGGCGTGATCTCCGGCACGATCGCGACGCTGCAGACCTCGCTGGCCGGCATCAAGGACCTCAGCACCATCAATAACCGTTCGGCGACCAGCTCGGTGACGACGGTCGCGACCGCGACCGCGACCAACACGGCGCTGCCGGCGACCTATGACCTGACCGGCGTGACGCTGGCCAAGACGCAGGAAATCTTTTCCGGCATTCTGGGCTCGGGTGCCGCGAGCCTTGGCACCGGCTCCGGCTCGCTGACCCTCACGCTGAAGGGCGGCAAACCCGAAATCGTGCAGGTTGGCTCAAGCGATATGACGCTGAACGGGATCGCGCAGGCGATCAACAAAATCGCCGGCGGTGTGCAGGCCAGCGTGGTCGGCACGGCCGGCGGCGCGCGGCTGGTGCTGCAGGGCAGCGCCACCGGCAGCAGCCAGGCGTTTTCGGTGCAGGGCACCGGGCTGCTGGCCCAATTCAACTACGCCTCCGGCGCCTCGGCCAGTGCACCGAAACAACCGTTCACCCTGGCCCAGCCGGCCAGCAACGCGGCGCTCAACATCAATGGCGTGCCCATTACCAGTACCAGCAACACGATCACCACCGCGGTAGCCGGCGTGACGTTGAACCTGACGGGCTCCGGGACCAGCACGGTGACGGTAGGCTCGTCGCCGGGCGCCATCGCCGCGGCGGTGGGGTCGGTGGCGAGCGATCTGAGCGCCGCGGTCGCGGCGATCAACAAGGAAACGCAATACGTGGCACCGTCATCGGCCAGCGCCGCCACCACGTCATCGGCGAAAACCGGCCCGCTGCTGGGCAACTTCAGCGCCTCCGATCTGGCGGCGCAACTGCTCACCTCGATCAGCGGCGCGGCGGCCAGCGGCGAGAGCGCCAACAGCATCGGCTTTGCGGTGAGCAGCACCGGCGCCGTCACGTTCAACAGCGCCACCTTCGCCACCGCCTACGCCGCCAACGCGACCGGCGTGACGGCGCTGATCAGCCAGATCTACAAAGGCATCAACACGCTGGCGACGTCCGCCGTCGGCAGTTCCGGCACCGGCGGGACCGTCGCCGCCGCGGTCAAGGATGATAACACCGACATCACCAATCTGAATGCGGAGATCGCGAACATCGCGCTAAGCAACGACGCGCAGATTTCAATCCTGGTGCAGGAATACAGCATCGCGGAAGCGGCTTCGACCAGCGCCTCGATCACGCAATCCTATCTGAGCATCTACACAAGCTCGAGCACGAGCAAAGGATAACAAAAAATGCATGGCACCGTCACATCGGGTTACCGGGCTGGTCTGTTTGACGGCGAGGCCGGGTTGAACTGGCTGCGGCCGGGCTGGCGCGGTTTGCGGCTGTACGCCCGCAAGGCGCGCCACGCGATCGAGCAGGGCGACGTGGCGCACAAGGCGGACATGATTCTGCGCGCGGATAAATTGCTCACGCTGATGACGGGCATTCTGAACACCGGCCACGGCGCCACGCTGGGCCCGGCGCTGGTAAATATTTACACCGCGTTGCGAGAGAATTTGCTGCGCGCGAATCTAAATGATGACGCCGATGCACTTCGTGATTTCGAGTCGGCGCTAAGTGTGCTAGACCGTGACATGGCCCATATTTTTGAAAGCGCGTTAG
>Ga0302157_10003259_pt1 | contig 18455 bp, 18 predicted proteins | sample I_Bog_N3_3_FD_193502 | JGI IMG/M metagenome (GOLD analysis project Ga0302157, IMG submission 193502) | Peat permafrost microbial communities from Stordalen Mire near Abisko, Sweden - I_Bog_N3_3 | ecosystem: Environmental > Terrestrial > Soil > Wetlands > Peat | place: Sweden: Abisko, Stordalen...
TCCCCGTGTTCGCCGAAGCATCGCCTGCGCCTCAGCGAACGTCCTCGACCGCGACGCGCGCGCGGCGCGACACACCATCGGCGTCCGCGGCCGCCGCGACCGCGGCCGCCACGCCCACGACCACCTCCCGGTTGAACACGCTCGGCACGATGTAGTCGGCGGACAGCTCATCGTCGCTGACGGTCGCCGCGATCGCGTGACCGGCAGCGACCTCCATGCGCTCGGTGATCTGGCGCGCGCGCACGTCGAGCGCGCCGCGGAAGATGCCCGGGAAGGCCAGCACGTTGTTGATCTGGTTGGGGAAGTCCGAGCGTCCGGTCGCGATCACCGCAGCGAGCCCGGCGATCTGATCGGGCATCACCTCGGGCGTCGGATTGGCCATCGCGAAGACGATCGCGTCGGACGCCATCGTCGCGATCCCGGCGACCGTCACCGCGCCCGGCTGCGAGAGCCCGAGGAAGACGTCGGCGCCCGCCAGGGCAGCGTCGGCCGAGCCGACGAAGTTCTCCGGGTTGGTGTTGTCGGCGTAGCGCTGCTTGACCGCACTCAGCCCGGGCCTTCCGCGGTAGACGGTCCCCTGGCTGTCGGCGCCGACGCCGCTGACGACGACGCGAACATCCTCGATCCGCTTGCCGACGACGCGCAGCGCGTTCAGGAAAGCTGCGAGCACAACGACGGCGGTGCCATGCTGGTCGTCGTGGAAGACGGGTATGTCGAGCGACTCTCGCAGCCGTCGCTCGACCTCGAAGCAGCGCGGCGCGGCGATGTCTTCGAGGTTGATGCCGCCGAATCCCGGCGCGATCGCTTCGACCGTCGCGACGATCAGATCGGTGTCCTTGGTGTCGAGGCAGATCGGCCAGGCGTCGACGCCGCCGAACTCCTTGAACAGCTGCGCCTTGCCCTCCATCACCGGCATCGCGGCCGCCGGTCCGATGTCGCCCAGCCCGAGCACGGCGCTGCCGTCGGTGACGACGGCCACGGTGTTGCGCTTGATCGTCAGGTTCCACACCGTCTCAGGGTCTGCGGCGATCGCCTGGCAGACCCGCGCCACCCCCGGCGTGTATGCCATCGAGAGGTCGTCGCGCGTCTTGATCGGGGTCTTTGAGTCCATCGCGATCTTGCCGCCGAGGTGCAGCAGGAAGGTTCGATCGGAGACGTGCTCGACCTCGACGCCGTCTAGTTGCGCGCATGCGGCGACGATCGCCTCGGCGTGCGCGTCGTCGGTCGCGAGCACGCTCACGTCGCGCGTCTTGGAGTGAGCGTTGACGCGCACGAGGTCGATCGCGTCGAGCAGTCCGCCGGCGTCCGCGATCGCCCGCGCGAGATCGGCGAAGGTGCCCGGGCGGTCGTCGAGGCGCACGCGCAGTGTGAGGCTGAACGACGCCGAGTGATGAGCCATGAGCTTCTCCGTTCCAGCCCGCGCGCCCCCGGGCCTCGTTTGACGCGAACGCCAATTGTGCACGCAATTGGCGCAGCGGCGCTCGCTGGCTGCCAACTCCCCTGCCGCGGCCGATCGCCGCCGCCGCCGCGTCAGGGGTATGCTCGAAGCACACCACGAGGGAGAGACAGAAATGGCCTTTGCAGTCGGCGTCGCCGTGATGACGCAAGCCAAGTCAACCAGCCGCGCCCCCCGCACCGGAGTGATCGAAGAGGTCCTGCGCGGCGATCCCGCGCCCCGCTACCGGATCCGCTGGGACGACGGCCACGAGAGCACCGTGACTCCGGCGAGCGGCACGCTGCAGCGCAAGCCCGGCCGCGCCCGCGCGAAATCGCCGCGCTAGCTGCGGCCGGCGACGCGGGTACACGGCGGCGAAGTCACGGTTGTCCGGCGTGAGCTGGCGCGTGCCGGGCGCGCCGTCGCCGGTGGCAGATTGGGCGCGGCAGGCCTCGTGGTTCGGGTCGGCGCATGCGCCGACCCGCGGGAGGGTGCATGCACCCTCCCGCGGCTGGGTGCATGCACCCAGCCGTGAAGCTCAGGGGTGGACCACCGCCGCCCAGTCGACACCGCCGCCCGCTGCCGCCGGGATGAAGTCCATGCCGTCGGGGATGTGGAGGTAACCCGGCGCCGTCCCGCTCTCATCGGTGTGGCCGTACTGCCAGACGATCCGGTCGCTGCGCGGATCGATCACCACGACCCTGTCGCGGTAGTCGTCGTTGACCGCGATGTCGCCGTTGGGCAGCTCGAGCGCGAGCGAGGGGTGGTTGAGCTCGCCCTCGCCCGACGGCGGCCCGTAGCGCCACAGGACCGCGCCGTGGCGATTCATCACGACGACGTGCCCGGGAGTGGAGTAGCCGGCGAGCAGCACGCGGTCCCCCGGCAGCGGCTGTGGGTCCGAGGGGTAGGAGACTGGCGCCTGCACCGACCAGCGCAGGCTGCCGTTGGCGGCGAGCGAGTCGACCCAGTGGCCGGGGATCTCGCTGACGAGGACGCCGCCGTCGGGCGTCGGCGTGTCGCCGTTGACCGCGCCGAAGCGGGCGGGCGGATCGTGCGTGCAGTCGCCGGAGCTGCCGTACTGGCGGACGATCGCGTGGTCGCGTACGAAGAGGATCCGGCAGTTGTAGGCGTCGGCGACCGTGAAGCCGCCCGCCGGCAGGGCATAGGCGTCGTCTGGGTAGTTCAGGTGCGTCGGGCCGCCACCCAGCTTGCCCGGAACGCCGAACAGCAGCGTGATGGCGTGGCTCTTGATCCCGACCGACACGACGGCGCCGTAATCCTCTTCGTTGGCGATCAGAGAACGCCCGCCCGGCTCCACGAAGGTGTCGTCGTTGAAGTGCAGGATGCGCCCGGCCGCCACGTCGGCGGGCGTCGGGAAGCGCCAGACGATCTTCCCCTGCGGGTTCACGACGAGAATGCGGTTGTTGCCGCGGTCCGCGATCAGCAGGTAGCCCGGCAGCCCGGGCCTCACGGCCGCGGCCTCGTAGGGGGCGATCGAGCTGGGGTGCGCCCGCAGCGCCTGGCCGAAGCCGCGCGCCGTGAGCGCCTGCAGTGCCGCACGGGCGGCTGCCCGCGGGCTCGGGCTGCGGACACTGACGTGCGCCACGATCGGGGTGAGCGTGAGGATCGTGCGCTGCGGCGCGCCGCCCGGGCCCTCGCCGCCGGCGACGACGATCCGGTCCCCGGCGAGCGCGACCGCCGCATCGGAAAGCGGCGCCGGGAGCGAGCCGACGACCATCGCCTGTGCGCTCGCGGGGTCGATTTCGACGATGCCGGCGGTCTGATCGCCGGCCGGGGAAAGGCGGCCGCCGATCACATAGACGCGGCCGCCAAGCGTCACCGCCGAAGCATGCGTCAGCGCCCGCGGCAGCACACCGACCTGGACGACGGCGCCGTCTGAGGGGTCGTAGCTCCAGATCGCGTCGCTGACCCCGGCGGTGGTGGTGCCGCCGGCGATGATCAGGCGCCCGCCGACGGCCGCGACCGCCGCGTAGCGCACCGCGAACGGGAGTCGCGCGACGTAGCGCGGAGGTGTGCCCGGGCGCCAGGCGACGATCGTGTCGAGCGGGGACACCCCGTCGAAGCCGCCGACGATGAAGGCCGTCGAGCCGATCGTCGTGACCGCAACGTCGGACTGCGGTCGCGGCAGCTCGCCGGCGCTCGCGACCGCTCCGCTCGCCGGGTCAAAACGCAGGATGTGCGAGTAGGAGGCGAGGTCGCCACCGCCGAAGGCGTAAACCTCTCCGTCGAGCAGCGCCGCCTGCGCGTCGTGCTGGACCTCCGGCAGCTGGGCGCGAAGCGTTCTGGCGCCGCCGGCCGTGACGCTGACGATCGCGGCGGTGGAGGCGCCGGAGGCGGTGATGCCGCCGAGCAGCAGCAGCGATCCGTGTGCCCTGGCGGCGACCGCGGCATCCTGGATCGCCGCCGGGAGCAGGCCGGCCTTCGCGACTGCGACCGAGATCTGCGTCCTGCTCGCCGCCGCAACGGCGGGTTGCGACGGCCCGCGCGTGAGCGCGAAGAGGAGCACGCCGGCAACGAGGAGGATCAGCGCGACGAGCCGGCCGCGGGCACGGCGGCGTGCACGCGCGCGGCGGCGTCGGCGTTCCTGTTCGCGGCGGCGCTCCCGCGGCGAGCCGGAGGCGTCGCTCGCGGGCGCGTCGGTCACAGTGGGCGCGATGCTAGCGTCGCGCGGGACGAGGATTCGCACTCACACGAGCTTCTAAGCGCGTTCTCATCCTCCGCTTAGGAGAATTTGTGCCTCGTGCGGCGACAATCGCGTCGTATGAGTCCGCGTGCACCACGCTTCGGATCGGCGACGCCGAAGGAGACCGCCATGCGGCGCGCCGTCAGCGCCCGCGACGCCGGGCTGCGGCGCATCTCGGCGGTGACGCGGTGGCTGGTCGTCGCAGTCGTGGGACTCTCGGGCGCCCTGGCGCTGATCGCGTCGCAGGCCTTCCACGGACGCACGGTTTCGAATGCCTCCGCCGCCGCCTCATCCCCAGCCGTCCAGGCGCCCGCCGCGAGCAGCGATGGGTTCTCGCAGGCGAACGTGGCGCCGACGCCGACGCCTGCGGCACCCGTGGTGGTCTCAGGCGGCTCGTGACTGCCGTGGCGGCCTCGGCGCGCTGGCGGGCGCTGGGAACCAGCGTTGTGGTCATTGCGACGCAGCCGCGCGAGCTGACCGACGCGGCAGCGAGGGTTCACGACGTTCTCGACCAGGTCGATGAGGCCTGCAGCCGGTTCCGCGACGACTCGGAGCTATGCCGCGTCAATGCCGCCGGCGGCTCGCGGGTTACGGTGAGCCGGCTGTTCGTGCGCGCCACGCGGTGCGCGCTGCGCGCCGCGCGGCTGACCGACGGCGACCTCGACCCGACGATCGGCTCCTCGCTTCGGGCCGCGGGCTACGACCGCGACTTCGCTGCGGTCCGCGCCGGCGGACCGGTGCGCTTCGTGCGTGCGGGCGGCTGGAAGCGGATCGAGCTTGACGACGCCCACTCGACAGTGCGCGTGCCCGCCGGCGTCGAACTGGACTACGGAGCGACGGCCAAGGCGCTGGCGGCCGACGTCGCCGCCGCCAGCGCGGCCGAGGGGCTCGCGGGCGGCGTGCTCGTCAGTCTCGGCGGTGACATCGCGACCGCCGGCGAGCCGCCCGACGGCGGCTGGGCGGTGCGCGTAACCGACGATCATTCCTCGCAGACGCCCGGCGAGGGGCAGACGATCGCGCTGCGATCGGGCGGCCTCGCGACCTCGAGCACGACCGTTCGCCGCTGGCGGCGCGGCTCCTCCGAGCTGAATCACATCCTCGATCCGCAGACCGGAGCGCCCGCCGAGGTGTGCTGGCGGACCGTCAGCGTGGCCGCCGCCTGCTGCGTGGACGCGAACATCGCAAGCACCGCGGCGATCGTTCGTGGCGAGCGCGCGGCAGACTGGCTCGAGAGCCTGCGGCTGCCGGCGCGCCTGGTCGCGGCTGACGGCGAGGTCACGCTCGTTGCGGGCTGGCCGGCGCCGGAAGCGGACTGATGGTCCTCGCGGCCGCCGGCCCGAGCGCCCTTTGGTACCTGACCCGCGCGACGGGGGCAGTGACGCTGCTGCTGCTGACGGCGAGCCTCGTGCTCGGGATCGCGAACATCGGCCGCGTGCAGAGCGCGCGCTGGCCGCGCTTTGTGATCGAGGGAGTGCATCGCAACGTCTCGCTGCTGGCGATCGCGGTCCTCGCCGTGCACATCGCCACCTCGGTGCTCGACCCGTTCGCCGGGATCCACCTGATCGATGCGGCGGTGCCGTTCGTCGGCAGCTATCGACCCCTGTGGCTCGGGCTCGGGGCGTTCGCCTCCGATCTCCTGCTGGCGATCGCGATCACCAGCATGATCCGCCGCCGGCTCGGGCACGCGGTCTGGCGGGCAACCCACTGGCTGGCCTATCTGTGCTGGCCGGTCGCTGTGCTCCACACCGTCGGCACCGGCAGCGACGTCAAGCAACTGTGGCTGCAGGCGCTGACCGCCGCCTGCGTCATCGCCGTGATCGTCGCCGTCTGGGCCCGCCTGGGTCTCGGCGGGCCGCGCGCGCTGCGCGGCACGGCGTTCGCGGCCTCGGTCGCGCTGCCGGCGGCGCTGGTGATCTGGCTGCCGAGCGGACCGCTCGCCAGCGACTGGGCGAAGCGGGCCGGAACGCCGGCCTCGGCGCTGCCCGCCGTCAGCGGCTCCACCACCAGCTCGAGCGCCGGCTCCGGCGCGACGAGCACGATCAACGCCTTCGACGCCGCCGTCAGCGGCACGGTCCGCCAGAGCGAAACCGCGGGCGGCCAGGTCAGCGTCGACATCGCGCTTTCTGTGGCGAACGCCGAGCTGCCCAGCGTGACGCTTGTGGTGATCGGCAACGAGGACGGCGGCGGCGGCGTGGCGATGACCTCGAGCAGCGCGTCGGCCGGCACCGCCGCCGACCCGCAGCTCTTCACCGGCGCGATCACCTCGCTGCAGGGCACCGCGATCGCCGCGCGGGTCTCCTCGAGCGGCGGCCAGACGCTGGATCTCGCGGTGAGCCTGACGCTCAGCGACACCGGCACCGCGAGCGGCACGGTCCAGGTGACTCCAACCCAGTGAGCACGGCGAGCGTCGATATCGCGCTGCCGCGCCTGCTCACCGGCCTCTCGCAGCCCGGGATGGCCCGGCTGGCGCGCCACCTCGACGTCCACGGTTCGCTGCCGGCGCCGGCGGCGCTCGACGGCCCGGCGCTGATCGAACTGGCGGAGCGCGCGAAGCTGCGCGGTCGCGGTGGCGCCCGCTTCCCGGCGGCGATCAAGATGCGCGCCGTGCGGGCGAGCCGCGGGCGGGCGATCGTCGTCGCCAACGGCTGCGAGAGCGAGCCGATGAGCGCCAAGGACGCACTGCTGCTGGCTGAGCTGCCGCACCTGGTGCTCGACGGCGCGGCGCTCGCCGCGCGCGCGGTCGGGGCTGAGCATGTGATCGTCGCCTACGAGGGCCGCCGGGGCTCGGACTCGCGCCAGAGCCTCGAGCACGCGCTGAAGGAGCGTCGCGCCGCGGGCGTCGACTCGGTGCGCTTCGAGCTGTTCGCCGCGGCCGAGACCTTCCTGACCGGCCAGGAGACCTCGCTCGTGTCCCAGATCAACGGTGGGGAACCGCGTCCCACCTTCATCCCGCCACGGCCGACGCAGCGCGGCGTGCGACGGCGCCCGACGCTGGTCCAGAACGTCGAGACGCTCGCGCACCTGGCGCTGATCGCCCGCCACGGCGCCGGCTGGTACGGCGCCGTCGGGACCGACGACGAGCCCGGTTCGACGCTCGTGACCGTGCTCGGCGCCGTCAACGCCCCCGGCGTCTATGAGATCGAATGCGGGACCGCGCTCGAGTCGCTGCTCGCCGCCGCCGGCGGCTTGCGCGGCGCTATCGCCGGGCTGCTGATCGGTGGCTACTTCGGCTCGTGGCTCCCGGCCGGCGTGGTCGCCGAGCTCGCGGTCTGCGACGCGAGCCTCGCCCGCCATGACGCCGCGCTCGGCTGCGGCGTGCTGATCGCGTTGCCGTCGGGTGCCTGCCCGGTCGCCGAGACCGTCCGCGTCGCGATCTACCTGGCGACCGAGACCGCGAACCAGTGCGGGCCGTGCGTGCACGGCAGCGCGGCGATCGCCCGCACGCTGCACGCGATCGCCGAGGGCAGCGCCGCGCCCGGCGCGCTGGCCGACCTCGGCCGCTGGACCCAGAGCCTGCCGGGCCGCGGCGCATGCCACCTGCCCGACGGGCTCGCCCACTTCGTCTCGACCGCGCTGCGCACCTTCCCGGCCGCCTTCGACGACCATGCGCGCCACGGGCCCTGCGAGTCCTGCGGGGCGCCGGCGCTGCTGCACATCCCGGCGCCCTCGAGACCCCGGTGAAGCTGCGCGTGAACCCGATCAAATGCGACGCGCACGGCCTGTGCGCGGAGCTCCTGCCCGAGTGGATACGCCTTGACGAGTGGGGCTACCCGATCATCAACGAGGCGCAGATCCCGCGTGAGCTGGAAGCACACGCCCGCCGGGCGGCGGACGCCTGTCCGACGCTCGCGCTGCTGCTCACGCGCGACTGAGGGGAGGCCGCCGCGGCGGCGAGAACGACGAGGGCGCGACCGGCGTTCGCCGGCCGCGCCCCAGGAGGCGTCAGCTCTTCAATCCCTTGAGAGCGACCTACAGGCCGTTGACCGCCGTCGTGTCGGCTGCCGCGACGGCCTTGGGCAGCGGCGCGAACTGGAGCGAGCCGCCGACCCCCTTCGCCTGCTCGGCCGGAGTCAGGGCGAAGCCGATGAACTGCTTGAGCGTGGAGATGTTGGAGTCGTCCGGGCGCACGATCACGTAGGTGAACGTCGCCAGCGGGTACGCCGCCGCCTCGTTCTTCTGCAGCGCGGTCGGCTTCGCGCCCTTCTTCGGCTTGCTGTACGGGGGATCAACGATCGAGAGATCGCTGGCGATCGTCGTCGCGGTCGTCGATGAGAGGGTGCTGAGCGTCGGCACCTTCTTCAGCAGTCCCGCGGCAGCGGAGAGGTTCGGTTCATAGGGGTACTCGAACTTCCCGGCGCTGTTCTCGATCCCCACCGCCTTGAGCCCGGCCTGGCGGATGTAGAACCACGAGTTGTTGCCGATCGCCCCTTGTGTCGAGGCCACGACCTGGGCGACGCCGCTGTTGCCCTTGGCGCCCGTGCCCGTGGGGTATGACACCGACGTGCCGGCTCCGACCTTGCTCGCCCAGGCGGAGCTGACCTTCGAGAGGAAGGTCGTGAACACGTAGGTGTCGCCGGAGCTGTCGTTGCGCCAAACCGGCGTGATCTTCTCGTCCGGGAGCGTCTCGCCCTTGTTGAGGGCCACGATCTGCGGCGCGTTCCAGGTGGTGATCGTGCCGAGGAAGATGTCGGCGATGACCGCCCCGGAGAGGTTGAGGTGGCTGACGCCGGAGAGGTTGTAGTCAAGTCCGGTGGCCGACAGCGCCCACGGGATCTCGATGCACCCGGAGCAGGCCGCTTCCTGCGCGTCGGTGAGCGGCGCGTCGGAGGCGCCGAAGTCGACCGTCTTGCCGCTGATGTCGGTGACGCCGGTCCCCGAGCCAACCGCGCCATAGGTCACCTGCGTGCCGTACTTGGCCTGAAAGTCGGGATCGAACACGTTCTCGACGAACGGAGCGACTAGCGTCGACCCCGCGCCTGTCAGGGTGGTGCCGGCGACGGCGCTGCTCGCGCTCGTGCCGAGCGTTCCCGCGCTGACCGCTGCGAGCAGCGCGAGCATGGGGATGAAACGCTTGATACGCAAATTGCCTCCTATTGAATTGCGGTTGCGGAGAGCATCACCCCCGCTGCAAGGCGAGCGGTTACGGAGCCGTGAACCGGCTGTTATCAACTTGTGAACAGCGCGAAAGTAGGGTCATTCGTGTGGTTAGGCTGAGGGCGTGAGCACCGCAGCCCCCGCCGTGACCCCGCTTTCGCCCACCCGCCGCCTTGCGGATCGCCTCGGCGACCGCGTGCTCGTCGGCCTCACGATCCTGGCGTCGCTTGCGGCAATCGTGATCCTCGTGCTGATCGTCGTCAAGCTCGTCTCGGGCGCGAGTGCTGCGATCTCGCGGTTCGGGCTCGCGTTCCTTTGGCATTCGACCTGGAACCCCGCAAGCTCGGCGGGCGTCGCCCACGCAAACGTGTTCGGGGCCGGCACGCTGATCTTCGGCACGGCGGTCACCTCGACGATCGGACTGGCGATCGCGGGGCCGCTCGGGATCGCGATCGGCGTCTACCTGAGCCTGCTTGCACCGGGACGCGCGGGCGCGCTGATCAGCCCGCTGGTCGAGTTGCTCGCTGCCATCCCGTCGGTGATCGTCGGCTTCTGGGGGCTCATCTTCCTCGGCCCGTTCCTGAAGAACACGATCGAGCCGGCGCTGCACGACGTGCTCGGCTTCATCCCGCTCTTCGGTCCCCCGAACGCCACCGGCGACGGCATCTTCACGGCCGGTGTCGTGCTGGCCCTGATGGCCCTGCCGATCATCGCCGCGATCACGCGCGACATCTTCCTGACCGTTCCGCGCGAGCTGAAGGACGGCGCACTCGCGCTCGGCGCGACGCGCTGGGAGATGATCCGCGGCGTCGTGCTCGACTCCCAGCGCGCCGGCATCGCCGCCGCCACGATCCTGGGGCTGAGCCGCGCGCTGGGTGAAGCGATCGCGGTCACGCAGACGATCGGCAGCGGCTCGCTGATCGGCAACAGCCTGTTCGGAAACGGCGACGCGCTTGGGAGCCGCATCGTGGAGCAGTTCAGCGGCTCCACCGGGATCCTGACCTCGTCGCTGTTCTTCTGCGCCGTGATCCTGCTCGTGATCGAGCTCGCGGTGAACCTCGCCGCCCAGCTGATCGTGCGCCGATCGGCTCGCAGGCAGGGCGTGCTCGCGCGATGAGCACGCTCGGCGCCGATCCGCTGATGGACCCGAAACGGCCGCTGAGCGCCACCGGCAATCTGCGCCGGCGCCGGCGCACCGACCGCCTGATGCGCGGCGTCGCCACCGCCGCGGCGATCCTCGCCGTGGCGATCCTCGCGATCGTGATCGTGACCGTGACGGGCAAGGGCGCGAGCCAGCTGTCGTTGTCCTTCCTCTTCAAGGACCCGGCGGTCGGCCTCGACGCGGTCGGCGGGGGTATCGCCAACGCGATCGTTGGCACGGCTCTGATCGTTGCGCTGGCCACCGTGATGGCGGCGCCCATCGGCGTGCTGATCGCGATCTATCTGACCGAATTCTCGACGCCACGGACGGCGCGGCCGATCCGGCTCGTGCTCGACCTGCTGAACGGCATGCCGTCGATCGTGATCGGCGTGTTCGCCTACGGCCTGCTGATCGAAGGGGGCCAGCAGGCCGGCTGGGCCGGATCCTTCGCGCTCGCGATCATCATGGTGCCGCTGATCGCCCGCGCGACCGGCGAGATGCTGACGCTCGTCCCGCGCGAGCTTCGCGAGGCCTCCCACGCGCTGGGCATCAGCCGCTGGCGCACGATCGTCGGCATCGTCCTCCCCAGCTCGCTCGGCGGCATCCTCACCGGTCTCGTGCTCGCAGTGGCACGATCGGCCGGCGAGACCGCCCCGCTGCTGTTCACAACATCGATCTTTTCCAACAGCACAACGGTGAACATCTTCGGGACCGCGCTGCCGAACATCCCGCTGATCATCTTCTCCGACTCGGAGTCGGCCTTCCCGGCCGACCATGCGCGCGCCTGGGGCGCGGCGGTCGTGCTGATGGCGTTCATACTTATCGGCAACCTGGGAGCCCGGGCCATGCTCGCGCGCCAGCGTGGGAAGTTCCAGTCACAGTGAGCGAGACGAACACGACAAGGAGCGCTGAGCCGATGGAAGGCAGTCAGCCCGAGACCGACGCCTCGACGGCCCCGCCGCTCGCCGCGCTCGCGATCACGAGCCGTGAGCACACCGACGTCACCACGCGTGACGTCGTGTTCGACCTGCGCGACGTCGACCTCTACTACGGGGCGACGCTTGCCGTATCGGGCCTCAACATGCTGGTGCACAAGAACGTGATCACGGCGATGATCGGGCCGTCGGGCTGCGGCAAGAGCACCGTTGTGCGCACGCTCAACCGGATGAACGACTCGATCCCGGGCTTCCGCGTCAGTGGGCAGGTGCTCTACCACGACCACGACGTCTACGCCGGCGGCGTCGACCCGGTCGAGGTGCGCCGGCGGATCGGCATGGTCTTCCAGCGACCCAACCCTTTCCCGAAGTCGATCTACGACAACATCGCCTGGGCGCCGCGGCTGCTCGGCCAGAAGCACAACCTCGACGAGCGCGTCGAGAAGGCGCTGCGCGGAGCTGCGTTGTGGGACGAGGTCAAGGACCGCCTCAAAGGATCGGCGCTCGGGCTCTCCGGCGGCCAGCAGCAGCGCCTGTGCATAGCGCGCGCGATCGCGATCGAGCCGGACGTCCTCCTGCTCGACGAGCCCTGCTCGGCGCTTGACCCGATCGCCACGGCGCTGGTCGAGGAGCTGATGCAGGACCTCAAGAAGGACTACACGCTCGTGATCGTCACCCACAACATGCAACAGGCAGCACGCGTCGCCGAGCGCACGGCGTTCTTCAGCCTCGATGTGTCGGGCGGTAAGCGCACGGGCGTGCTGGTCGAGTACGACGACACCGAGAAGCTCTTCACGCGGCCGTCCGACAAGCGCACCGAGGATTACGTCACCGGCCGGTTCGGATGAGTTCCTCAGCCCGAGACGACGTCGTCGCGCCCAGCGAGCAGGATCTGCGGCCGCACTTCCACCAGGAGCTTGCGGAGCTCGAGCGCCAGGCGCTCGGCGCGATCGAGATCGTAATCGAGCAGTTCGATCGCACGCTCGACGCTCTCGCCCACCAGGAGATATCGCTCGCGCGGATCGTGATCGCCGACGACGACCGCGTCGACGGGCGCTACCTGGAGGTCCACCAGGGCATCCTTTCACTGCTGGCCCGCCAAACTCCCGTCGCCGGCGACCTGCGCCTCGTGGCGGCTCTGCTGCACATGATCATGCACGTCGAACGGATGGGCGACCAGTGCGTGAACATCGCCAAGCTCATCCCGCTCTCAGGCCACGAGCCGCCCATCCAGGACGATGTGCTCGCGCTGCTCGGCCGCATGGGAGCGCTCGCCCGCACCGCAGTCGTGCAGTGCAAGAAGGCCTTCCAGGAGCGCGACCTCCCACTCGCCATCGACCTGATCCGCCAGGACGGTGAGATCAACAAGCTCAACCGCGAGATCTTCAACGCGGCGCTCGCGGCCGGTGAGGATGCCGAGGCGCGCGAGTGGGGCACCTACATGGTCCTCGCGGCGCGGGCGATCGAGCGCATCGCCGACAACGCGGTGGACATCGGAGAGCAGGTCGCCTTCGTCGTTACCGGCCTCTTCCAGGAATTCTCCGACAGCTACCGCCCGGCCATCCGCACAGGCATGCAGGCCTGACGGCCGCCGCTCCCACCGTCACGGGCCGGCGTTTGGAGCGTCATTTGTGCGCCCGGCGGCCTACCCCGCGAGCAGCGGATCCGGGGCGAGCGTCCCGGCCTTGAGGCCGAACACCTCGGCGATCAGCTCGTAGGAGCGCCGGCGCGCAGCGTGGTCGTAGGTCAGGGTGACAACCAGAACCTCGTCGGCTTCGTAGTCCTCGGCGACCTCCTCCAGCCCCGCGCGGACCGTTTCGGGCGAGCCGACGATGTCCCGCGTTCCGCGGTGGCCCGCGGCAGAGTCACCTTGCGCTTTGAGGAACGCGAGCGCCTTCTCGACCGGAGGCAGTGGCGCGATGCGGCCGCTGTGGCGAAGCGCCGCGGTCATCCTGCGGCTCGAGGCGAGCCGCTGCGCCTCGGCATCCGTCTCCGCGCAGATCGCGGCCACCGCGATCGCCACGCGCGGCTCGGCGCGGCGCTGTGACGGCTCGAACTCGCTGCGGTAGCGCCGTGCGATCGGCGCGCCGCCCGAGCTGGCGAAGAAGTCGGCGAATGCGTAGGGAAGGCCGAGTTGCGCTGCCCAGATCCCGCTCTGGGGCGAGGATCCGAGCAGCCATACCTGCGGACGCTCCAGCCCCCCGGGCAGCGCCGCGAGTCGGGCGAGCGGATGCCCCGGCGGGAAGTCGTCCTCGAGGTAGGCGAGCAGTTCGGCGAGCTGCTCGGGAAAGTCGTCGGGAGCAACCTGGCGGCGGTCGCGCTGGAGCGCGAACATCGTCTGCGGATCGCTGCCGGGGGCGCGGCCGAGGCCAAGATCGATCCTCCCCGGGTAGAGGCCGCAGAGCGCCGCGAAGTTCTCCGCCACCTTCAGCGGGCTGTAGTGCGGGAGCATCACACCGCCGCTCCCGACTCTGATCGTCGCTGTATGCGCGCCGATCGCCGCGATCAGGACCTCCGGGCTCGCGCCGGCGATCATCGCGTGGCCGTGGTGCTCGGCGACCCAGTAGCGCTCGTATCCGAGTTCGTCAGCGAGGATCGCCAGGTCAACCGAGCGGCGCAGCGCGATCGCCCCGTCGGAGCCTTCCGAGACGGGCGATTGATCGAGCACGCCGAGACTTAGCGACCTGGTCACGTCCTGATCGAGTTTTACACAGGCCGACTCTGGGCCGGAGGATCGGCCGCGGAACGCCTGCCGGGTTTCGCACACCGCCCATGGCAGCCTCGCCTCTGCGGCCCAGGGGTCCGGCGTAGGTCGTCGCGTAGCGGTCGGGACGCACAGCCCGTTCATCCCGATGCGGGCGGAGGGACTTGAACCCCCAAGGGCTTTCGCCCACCGGCTCCTAAGGCCGGCGTGTCTACCAATTCCACCACGCCCGCTCGGCGCGCGACTCGTTCTAGCAGAGCGGCGTGGGGAGGCTGCGCGCACGCCGCCGACGCCAACGCGCACAATACGATCCGACGCCCGGCCCGGGTGCCCAAATCGGTAAAGGGAGCGGTCTCAAAAGCCGCCGCTCGTAAGAGCTTGTGGGTTCGAGTCCCACCCCGGGCACTGCGCGGCGCCGCCCGGCGCACGGGAGCGCCACGCGCTGTGCCGTGCCCGAGTCCCGCGGGCGCGACAATGAGGCTGTGCCACACCACCCCACGTGGCAGACCGTGGGCCGTCTGCGTCCGGCGCTCGCAGCGAGTGCTGCACTGCTTCTGCTCGCCGTGGCGGTGGGCTGCGGTGCGACCAGCTTCGCCGACCCACCGGCCGCCTGCGGCGCCGCCGCGCAGGCGACGATAGCGGCCGTCGACGCCGGCGCAGCGGATCGCATCTACGGCAACGAGCTGGCCGGCACCGAGGTCAGCTTCGACTCGGCGCAGGTCAGCGGAGCGGCGGACCTGCTCGCCGCCGTGACCGCAGACAACACCGTGGCCGCGCACGCCGCGGTCAGCCGGCTTGTCTTCCACCCCGCCTGGCATATCGTCCGCCTGCGGGCACTCGACGCCAGCGGGCGAATCCTTGCCGACGTCGGCGGGGCGTACGTGATCGCGCCGGTCACCGGCGCTCTGCGGCTGCACGGCCGCGCCGTCGGCAGCTACGTCATGTCGGTCCAGGACGACACCGGCTACACGAAACTCGAGACGCGGTTCGTCGGCAACCCGATCGCCATCTACGTGGCGGACAGGCTCGTGGCCGAGCGCTACGCCGCCTTTCCTCCGGCCCTGCCGAGCGGCCCGCAGCTCTCCATCGGCGGCGTCTCCTACCGCGTGCTGAGCGAGACCTACCGCGCGTTCCCGAGCGGCACGCTGAACGCCGTCATCCTCGTCGCGCCGCCCCCCGCGCAGGTGCGGGCGGATCCGTGCGCCACGGTTCGCGCCGGCGAGTTCGGCCGCATCGCCGAGCGCTTCGCGGCGCTTGCGGTGTCGCTGCCGGATCACTACCCCGGGTTCGCGAGGACGGTGGCGATCTACACCGGCGCCGACGTCTTCGTACGCCGCGGCGCCACGCAGCTCGCCGCGGCCGGCGGCGCCGGTCCCGCGACGCTGCCGATCAGCGGCACCGTCAGCTACCGCGGGCGTCGCTGGCTCGTGTTCTCGTTCGAGCCGCGTCCGTTGACCCGGGTCTACGTGCTGGCACCGCCGGCGTAGCCGCCGCGCCGTGGAGCTCAGGCTGGCGGTGTGCGGGTCGGGGGTTCTCGGCGCGCACCTTCGTCGGCGCGGGCAGCGGCTCCCCCGGCGGCGATGATCTCGCAGAGCGTGTCGGCCAGGGACGCCGGAGCCGCCATGATCCCGCCCTCGATCTCGCGCACCACGAGCCCCACGCCGTCGCACATCAGCGCGCCGACGGCGATGTCCCACAGATGCACACCCCGCTCGTAGTAAGCGTCGTAGAGACCCATCGCCGTCCCGGCGAGATCGAGCGAGGCGACACCGAAGCGGCGGATGTCGCGGACGCGCGGCAGCAGCCGCGTGAGCAGTTCCGCCTGCTCGGCGCGAACCTGCGAGGCATAGGCAAAGCCGGTGGCGACGAGCGCCTGGGCGAGCTGCGGCGCCGCATCGCCCCGCCATGCGAGCTCGACGCCGTTTCGGCGCGGCAACTCGCCGCGCACCGCGCTGAAGAACTCAGCGGTCATCGGCGCGTGGATCGCTCCGGCGACGGCTCCCTGCTCGTCGCAGACCGCGACGCTGACACTCCACTGCGGCAGCCCGTAGAGGAAATTGACGGTTCCGTCGAGCGGGTCGACGACCCAGCGCAGACCGCTCGAGCCGACCTGGTCGGCGCCCTCCTCCTCCGCGAGCAGCCCGTCCTGCGGCCGGCGCTTTGCAAGCACGGCCCGGATGGCGCGCTGGGAGGCAAGGTCGGCCTCGCTGACCGGGTCGGTGGGAGTCGACTTGGCGCTGACGTGCGACTCACGACCGGCATCAAAGCGCTCTTGCAGCAGCGCACCAGCGGTCTTCGCGGCCTCGCTTGCGATCTCGAGCAGTTCGGCTGCGGAGTCCACCGGGCGGACTCTACGCAACGAGTCCGCCGCAGAGGCGGCGTCAGTCGAGCCGCCGGCTACCGTGGCGAGCCCGCCGTTGACCGTGCCCGTGCGCGTGCCGTGCCCGCTCGGGCGCGGGGCCGAGCAGCCGCCAGGCGTCGCGGGCCAGCCGCAGGACCGAGAACAGAATCACGTACTCGGGCCAGAACGAACCGCCTGACCCGGTTGCCGCCCAGACCGCGACGCACCCCAGGTCCAAGATCACGACCGCGCCTGCGTCCTGATAGATCCGCCGGCGGGCGAGCTCGCGCGAGCCGGCGGGCACAGGCAGCGGCCGCGGATCCGGAAGGTCGGCTCCCACACGCTCGAGCTCGGCCAGCGTCCTGGACGCGTAGACCAACTCAAGCCGCTCGCCAAGCTCCTCCTGCCCGAGCCGGCCGGCCGCAAAGTGCTCGCGCAGATCGGCCGCGACACGGTCGCGGTCGCTGTCCGCCGCACGCAGGTCGGGGGGCTCGGCCATCGCCGGGACCTTACCCGCTGCCGCCACGACCACGGGCGTGGAGTCGGGTCGCGACCGGACCCTGCGGCGCACGCAGCGCACGCGCTCGCGACAGCGGACCTCCGGGGCGCTCTCCGGCGCGCCGTATACTGCGCGCGCGTGTCCGCCCCCGACAGCTCCGTCACGATCATCGGCGCGTCGGGTGCGCTCGGCTTCGGTCTCGCGGTGCGCTTGGCCGGCGCCTCCGTCGCGGTGACGATCGGCTCGCGCGACGCCGACCGCGCGCAGGAAGCTGCGGCGCGTGTACTCGCGGCGGTGCCTGAAGGCCGCGTCAGCGGCGCGGAGAACGCGCAGGCGGCGGCGGCAAACGAGCTTGTGGTCTTGAGCGTGCCGTTTCGCAGCCACCACGAGACGCTCAGCCACATCGCTCCGGCCATGCGCGCCGGCCAGTTGCTGATCGACGCGACGGTCCCACTGGCGGCTGCCGTCGGCGGTAAGCCGACGCGGATGCTCGGCGTCTGGCAGGGCTCGGCCGCCCAGCAGGCGCAGGAGATCGTCCCCGAGGGCGTGAGCGTCGTTGCTGCTCTGCACACCGTCAGCGCAGCGGCGCTCGAAGACCGGTCGCACCGGCTCGCGGAGGATGTGCTGCTGGCCGGCGACCGCAAGGCGGACAAGGCGCGCGTCGCGGCGCTGCTTGACCGCGTCGAGGGCTTGCGCTGCGTCGATGCCGGCCGGCTCGAGATGGCGCGGATCACCGAGTCGCTGACGGCGCTGCTGATCTCCGTGAACGTGCGCCACAAGGTGCACGCCGGGATCCGCCTCACGGGGCTTCCCGACTCGCTCTGGTGAGCGTCGTCCTGCTCTCCGGCGGGACCGGCGGCGCGAAGCTGGCCCGTGGTCTCTACGACGTGCTCGGCGAAGAGCTCTCGGTGATCGCCAACACCGGCGACGACATCGAGATCCACGGCGCCTACGTCTCGCCCGATCCGGATCTCGTCAGCTACTGGCTGGCGGACCGGATCGACGCGCGTGGCTGGGGGATCGATGGAGACAGCTTCTCGGCAATGGAGATGCTGCGCGAACTCGGGACCGACGTCTGGTTCTCACTCGGCGACCGCGACCTCGCGTTCTGCCTGGAGCGACGCCGCCTGCTGGAGGCCGGTGCGAGTTTGAGCGAGGCGCATGCCAGTCTCACACGCGCGCTCGGAGTCGGCGCGGCAGTCATCCCGATGAGCGACGAGTGTGTGCGAACGACGCTCCGCAGCGGCGCGGAGATCCTCTCGCTGCAGGAGTTCCTGATCGCGCGCGGCGGCGCTGCGCCGATCGACGACATCCGCTTCGATGGCGCCGCGCAGGCAAGCGGATCGCCGGGCGCGCTCGCCGCGCTCCGCGACGCGCGGGCGATCATCATCGGTCCTTCGAACCCGATCATCTCGATCGGCCCGATCCTCGCTGTCGACGCGATTCGCAGCGCGATCGCGGCCTCGGCCGCCCCGGTCATCGCGGTCAGTCCGATCGTCGGCGGCGCAGTGCTGAAGGGGCCGACGGCCGCCTGCATGGCGTGGGCCGGCGAGAGCGCCGATGCCGCCGGGGTCGCGCGGCGCTACGCGCCGCTGCTTGACG
>Ga0302157_10003262_pt1 | contig 18447 bp, 16 predicted proteins | sample I_Bog_N3_3_FD_193502 | JGI IMG/M metagenome (GOLD analysis project Ga0302157, IMG submission 193502) | Peat permafrost microbial communities from Stordalen Mire near Abisko, Sweden - I_Bog_N3_3 | ecosystem: Environmental > Terrestrial > Soil > Wetlands > Peat | place: Sweden: Abisko, Stordalen...
GATGCCGGTCGGCGCGCCCACCGAGCGGGCGACGATCGACAGCAGCGCTGGCAATCGTTCCCGGCGGATCGCGAACGCATTCGCCAGCGTCTCGAACGCCATTACGATCAGCGCGTCGCCGGTCAGCAGCGCGATCGGCTCGCCAAACTGCATATGCACGGAAGTTTTTCCGCGCCGCAGGTCGGCATTGTCGAACGCCGGCATGTCGTCGTGAACCAACGAGGCGCAGTGCAGCAACTCGAACGCGACGGCGGCCGCGTCCGAACTCTCCGGGTCGGGATCGCCGCAGGCGTGGGCGACCGCGAGCACAAGATTCGGGCGGATGCGGTGTCCGCTGGGGAAAACGGCATAGTGCAGGGCCTGCGCCAGGAGCGGCGGGGCGCCCGGCCCCATCGCCGGCGCCAGAGCACGTTCCAGGGCTTGTTCGACGCGCGCGAGCGGCTGCATCTCTCGCTCCTGTTTTGACTATTTTTGTAGTCAGTCGTTGTGTAACTTCATCTTGACACAGATTGGGGCCGCGTCAATAGTTTTCGCAGCGCGGAGGCAAACCCATGGCTTGCGATCGCAGGGTGGTGGTGATCGGCGCCGGCGTCGGCGGTCTCGCCGCCGCAATGATTTTGGCCGCGCAGGGCGTCGAAACCCTGGTCTTCGACATGGCCGCGGCGCCCGGCGGGAAGTTGCGCGAAGTCGAAGTCGAGGGCTGCCGAATCGACGCCGGCCCGACCGTGTTCACGCTGCGCGAAGTGTTTGAGGAGTTGTTCGCCGAAGCGGGCGGCGACCTCGGGTCACAACTCAAACTGCACAGGGCGCAACGCCTCGCCCGCCACGCCTGGAGCGGTGGGGCGCGTCTCGATCTCTACGGCGACGTCGAGGCCAATGCTGACGCGATCGGCGCCTTCGCGGGCGCGGCCGAGGCCGACGGATATCGCGCCTTCGCCGCGCGCAGCGCCCGCATATACGGTACGCTACGCGACGCTTACATTCGCGCGCCAAAACCCAACCCGGTTACGCTGGCCGCCCGCATCGGCCTCGCCAAGCTTCCCGATCTGCTCGCCATCTCGCCCTTCGCGACGCTCGAGCATTCGCTCGGCGAACATTTCCGCGATCCCCGGCTCAGGCAGTTGTTCGGGCGCTATGCGACCTATTGCGGCTCCTCGCCTTATCTGGCGCCAGCGACGTTGATGTTGGTCGCCCATGCCGAACACGAAGGCGTCTGGTACGTCGAGGGCGGCATGCGCCGCGTCGCCGAAGAGATGCGACGGCTCGCCGAACGGCGCGGCGCGCGATTCCGTTTCCACACTCGCGTCAAAGAAATCATCGTCCGCAACGGGCGCGTCGTCGGCGTCGCCACCGACCGCGGCGAGCGGTTTCGCGCCGACGCCGTCGTGTTCAACGGCGACGTCGCCGCGCTCGGCGAGGGCCTGCTCGGGCCCCGGGCGCGCGGCGCGGCGCCGAGTTGCGGACCTGCGAAGCGCTCGCTGTCGGCTATCACCTGGTTGGGCGTCGGCGAAGCTCGCGGTTTCGAGTTGATTCGCCACAATGTGTTCTTTGCCGCCGACTATGCGCGCGAATTCGAGGCGATCTTCAAACACGGACGTCTGCCGGCCGCGCCGACCGTCTACGTCTGCGCCAGCGACCGCCAGGACGAGGGACTCGTCGCGCCGGGCGCGGAGCGGCTGTTCTGTTTGGTCAATGCGCCGGCTGGTTGGAGCGGAACTGACGCCGCCGAGGAGTTCGAGGCATGCGAGAAAGCGGCGGATCAATTGATGCGCAATTGCGGCCTCGAGCTGAACTGGCGCCGGCGACGGGTGACGACGCCGAACGACTTCGCGGGGTTGTTTCCGGCGACGGGCGGCGCGCTCTACGGCCCGGCCTCGCATGGCTGGCGGGCGTCGTTCCGCCGCGCGGGGTCGCGCACGCGCCTGCCCGGCCTCTATCTGGCGGGGGGCAGCGTGCATCCGGGGCCGGGTCTGCCGACGGTGGCGCTGTCCGGGTGGCTGGCTGCGCAGGCGTTGATTGCGGACCTCGATTTGAACAAGTCGTTGGTCCCGGCGGCTATGCCTGGTGGTATCTCGACGCCTTCAGCGACGACGGTCGCTGCGGACTGACGATCATCGCCTTCGTCGGCAGCGTGTTCTCTCCCTATTACGCCTGGCGCGGCCGGCGCGAGCCCGACGATCACTGCGCCGTCAATGTCGCGCTCTACGGCGCCGAGCGACGCTGGGCGATGACGGAGCGCAGCCGCGACCGGCTGGTCAGATCGCCCAACCAACTCGTCATCGGCCCGAGCTCGCTGGTTTGGGACGGCAGGGGTCTCGAAGTCGTGTTCGACGAGCGCGGCGCGCCCTGGCCGCGGCGCGTTACCGGGCGGATCCGTCTCGAACCCGAGGCGCTCAACGCGCAGGCTTTCGAACTCGAAGCGGCGGGCCGTCATCTGTGGCGCCCTATCGCGCCGCTCGCGCGCGTTCGCGCCGAGTTCCGCGAACCCGCGCTCAGTTGGAGCGGGCACGGCTATTTCGACGCCAATCGCGGCGACGAACCCCTGGAGGCCGCGTTTTCGCGCTGGACGTGGTCGCGTGGGCGCGTCGGCGACAAGGCGATCGTGTTCTACGACGCCGAGCGCCGCCGCGCCCCGCCGCTGGCGCTCAATCTCGCTTTCGACGCCGAGGGCCAGGTCGCGCCGCCGCCCGCGCCGCCCGTCGTCGCGCTGCCGAAATCGCGCTGGCGGCTCGCGCGAACCACCCGCAGCGCGGGAACCGCGATCATCGTCGACAGGCTCGAAGACACGCCGTTCTACGCGCGTTCGCGGGTCCGTCACGATCTCGGCGGCGTCTCCATCGAATCGGCGCACGAGAGCTTAGATCTCGACCGCTTCGCCAACCCAATAGTCAAAGCGATGCTGCCGTTCCGCATGCCGAGGTGGTGAGGCGCTGAGGCGCACACGCCAAGACGATAGGTCTCCGAGGTTTTGAGCTGCGCTCTCCGTCATGGCCGGGCTTGTCCCGGCCATGACGGCGTATGGCTACGCGACCAACCAACTATCTCAACTTGCTCAATTTGTCGGACTATTTTTTGCGCTTCTCGTCTTCGCGGATCGAACGGCGGACGGACACCCACTGCCAACCAAGAACGATCAGCACGGCGCCGAACGAGAACGCCATTTCGACGAGGCCGTAGGCGTTCGGGTCCAATCAATCCCTCACCATTTGCGCGCGTTGCAGGCGCTCGAACATTGCCAGCACTCTGCCCGCATGCGCCCCGAGCGAATAGGGTTCGTGAACGGGCTCGCGGCGGCGCGCCACGGCTTCAACCAGGAATGCGGCGGCGGCGAGCGCCGGTTCGGGCTCACGCTCGCCGAGCGCGATCGAACCCACACAGGCGCCGCCGAGCAGCGCGAGCTTGCGCATGCCGGAAACCCGCGCGCGGCTGGTCACGCTGTCGCAGCCGCGTCGCGCTACTTCGCAACCGATCTCGGCATAGATGGCGGAAGCGGCGAGAATCGCCGGACGACAGGCGAGCGGCAGCCGCGCGACGCCCTCGCGCGAACGCGCATAGAGACGGTCGGCTTCGCCGAGCAAGCGCGCGACGACACGGCGCAGCGCCGGGGTCGGCTCAGGGTCAGCCAGAAATGCTGGGACGTCGACGCCTTCCTCTTCCAACCAATCGAGCGGCAGATAGATCCGGCCTTCCCGCGCGTCCTCGCCGACATCGCGCGCGATATTGCTCAATTGCATGGCGACGCCGAGGTCGCAGGCGCGCGCCAGCGTCGGCGCGTCGCGCGCCCCCATCAGCAGCGTCATCATCACCCCGACCGTCGCGGCCACGCGCGCGCAGTAGCCGTGCAGGTCTTCGATCGTCCGATAGCGCCGCCCCGCGCAATCCCAGCCGAGGCCGTCGAGCAAGGCCTCGGGGATTTCGCGGGGAATGCGGTGAACGTGAACGAGATCGGCCATAGCGCGATCGGCGAAATGATCGGCGGGACGTCCGGCATAGGCGCGATCGAGTCGGGCTTGCAGGCGCTGCAACGCGTCGAAGCGGGCGCCGTCGAGATCGATGGCGTCGTCGGAGAGCCGGCAGAACGCGTAGAGCGCGTAAGCCGAGCGGCGCACCGCGGCCGGCAGCAACCAGGACGCGGTGTAGAACGAACGCGAGCCCGTGCGGATCGCCTCGGCGCAGGCGCGATAATCGGCCTCGGTGACGAGCGGCTCAGGCGAAAGCAGAAGCATGGGGAGCCACCATGTCGAGCACGCGCGCGGACGTCAGCACGCCGGGCATGCCAGCGCCCGGATGGGTGCCCGCACCGACGAGGAACAGGTTCTTCACGTCTTCGCTGCGGTTGTGCGGGCGCAACCACGCGCTCTGCGCCAGCAGCGGTTGCAGGCTGAAGCCGCAGCCATGGGGCGACAGCAGCCGATTCTGGAAATCGAGCGGCGTGGCGACGCGCGAGACGAGGACGTGTTTGGAGAGATCGGGCAGCAGGTTGGCTTCCAACCAAGCGGCGATGCGCTGGCGGTAGCGCTCGGACTCGACCGTCCAATCCTGCCCGCCTTGCAGGTTGGGCACTGGCGACAGGCAATAGAACGTATCGCAGCCAGGCGGCGCGAGCGAAGGGTCGGTCGCCGTCGGCCGATACAGATAGAGGCTGAAGTCTTCGGCGAGCACCTTACGCGAGAAGATGTCGCGGATGTGCTCTTTATAGCGCGGGCCCAGCGTGATCGTGTGGTGCGGCAGATCGTCGTAGCGGCGATTTACGCCGAAATACCAGATGAACAGGCCCATCGAGTAGCGCGAATATTTGAGCCTGAGGTCGGGCCAGGCGCGCCGCCACTTCGATGCAACGAGAGTCTTGTAGGTGAAGGCGGCGTCGGCGTTGGAGACGACGATGTCGGCTGAGATCGTCTCGCCGCTCTTCAGTCTGACGCCCTTGGCGACGCCGTCGTCGATCAGGATTTCCTCGACCTCGGCGTGATAGCGGATCTCCGAGCCTTGGCCCTCGATCAGCTTGACGAGGCCATTGACCAGCGCCGCCGTGCCGCCGATCGGGAAATGCACGCCGAAGGACTTCTCCACATGCGAGATCATTGCGTAGATGGCGCTCGCCTGGAACGGGCTGCCGCCGATGAACAGCGGATGGAAGCTGAAGACGAAGCGCAGCCGCGGGTCTTTGAAATAACGCGACACCAGTCCGTACACGCTGCGCAGGCCCTGCAGGCGCAAGAGGTCCGGGGCGATCCGCAACATGTCCATGATCGAATTGAACGGCATGTCGCCGAGCTGCTCGTAGCCCTTTTGATAGATCTCTTTGGAGAGCTTCATGAAGCTGTCGTACTGAGCCGACTCGCCGGGGCTGAAGCGCTCGATCTCCGCCATCGACTGTTCGCGGCCGCCGCGATAAGCGAACAATGAACCGTCGTCGAAGCGGACGTTGTAGAACGGGTCCAGCGGGCGCAGATCGATGTCGTCGGCCATGCGCTGGCCACACAATTCCCACAGCTCCGCGAACAACCAGGGCATCGTGACGATCGTCGGGCCGGAATCGAAGGTGAAACCGCCCTCGGTCTGCACATAGGCGCGCCCGCCGGGGCCGTCGAGACGTTCGAGCACCTTGACGCAATAGCCTCGCGCGCCGAGTCGGATCGCTGCCGCGAGGCCGCCGAAACCGCTGCCGATCACAACCGCGATCGGCTTCCGGGAGCCGCCGGCAAGTGCGGGAGGAACGTCAGACGTAAACATAACTTGACACTATACGTGTCCAGTTCGATTTATCAAGGAGTTTGATTGTCGCCCAGCGAGGCGCTTGGTCGCACTAGACCCACCTCTTCGGCCGCCCGGCGGACAATCGCGGCGATCGCCTCCGGTTTTTCTTCGTGCGCGAGATGGCCGACGTTGGCGACCCTCTCGACGACGACTCGCGACATCGCCTTGGCCAAGCGCATCGCGCCCTCCGGCGGCACGCCGTGATCGTTGGCCCCGAGAATCAGCAGCGCCGGACAGGGCATGCGGGCGAGGTCGTCGGGAGTGCGCGACAGGTCCCAGTTCGCCATCATCGCGAGCGCGCCGCCGGCGTGACGGGAATTCGACAGGAGCCGCGTATAGAGATCGAGTCCGAACGCGTCGATCTTGCTGCCCATGCCGGCCAGCAGCTTGGCCACCGTCGGCTTGCCGGCCGTCCAGGCGAAGATGCGCGGCGCGAACGGGTTCATGACCAGCGCCTTGGCCAGAAACGGAAACACCACGCCGCCAAACCCCTTGAACGGCAGAAACGCGCCGTTGATTGCCACATAGAGATCGGGCTGCAGCCGCCCCTGAGCAATGAGGCGCGCCAGGATCACCGCCCCGGCGGAATGGCCGATGACGAGGCGGGGCCGAAAATTCAGCGCCGCGAGCAGTTCGTCGACGGCATCCGCCATGCCATTCAACGACAGATCGGGCCTGCGGCGCGAGCGGGTGAAGGCGTGGCCCGGCAGATCCGGCGCGAGCACGCGGAAATCGCCGGCGAGGATCGGGGCGAAGTCGCGCCAGGAATGGGTCGCCCCGCCCGAGCCGTGGATCAGCAGGCAGGGCGCGCCCTCGCCCATCTCCTGGACGTGCCAGTGGAAATGCGCGGTGTCGACGAAGCGGCTGGTCTCGCGCAGCGGCCAGTCGGCGCCGTCCCTGGCGAAGTCGAGCCCGCTCATGACGGCAGCGCCCGCCGCACCGCGGCGTTGACCTGCGCGGCGTTCGCCAGCGGCAGTTTGAGGTAGCGCGAGCTCATCGCCTCGGCGAGCGCCCGGGTCGGCGCGTCGCCCCGCCCCGTCGGCGGCGAGGAATCGATGGCGAGTGCGGCGACATTGGCGAGCCGGATGCGCTTGGCCGCGTCCAGCGCGTCGCGCATCGCCGGCCCGCGGCCCGGCTGACCGTCGCGGCCGATATTGGCCCGCCCGTCGGTCATGACGACGATGAGCGGGGTCTGCCCGCGCCGGCGCGCCTGATCGGCCACGGCGAGCGCGGCGTCGAGTCCGCTGGCGATCGGCGTGCCGCCGCCGCCCGGCATTCCCGCCAGCGCTCGCCGCGCCCGCGCCGTCGAGCGCGTCGGCGGCAGCACGATATCGGCCTCACGCCCGCGGAAGGCGACGAGCGCGACTTCGTCGCGGCGCACGTAGCAATCGGCGAGCAGCAGTTCGATGGCGCCCTTGACTTCGGCCAGGCGCTGCATTGCTGTCGACCCCGAGGCGTCGACGGCGAACACCGTCGTCGCCCCGCGCCGCTGGCGATAGCGCACGATGCGGAAATCGTCGGGCTTGACGATGACCCGGCGCTTGTCGTCGGGCGCCTCGCGGGCGCGCAGAGCCCGCCACGGCGCAGCGGCGCGCAGGGTGGCGATGAGACTGAGGCGCCCTTTGCGCAGCGAACCCGGGCGCGCGTCGAGGGGACGCCCGCGCTGCGAGGAATAGGATTCTTCTCCCGATTTGCCGTCGTTCGCCGCGCGCCGTCGCGCGGCGAGTCCCGCCTGCAATTTGGCCAGCAAGCCGGGCGGAATCGCCGCGCGCGCCGCCTCCAGCACGCGCTCTTCCAGCTCACGCGGCGTCGCGTCCTCTTCGTTCTCCGGCTCGGGCGCATCGTCGGGTTTTTCCGGCTCGGGCTCCGCTTCGGGCTCGTCGGGCTCCTGCGGCGCCGGCGTCCGTGTCGCGCGGGGTCCCAAAGCCAATGCCGCGGCGATTTCGATATCCTCGTCTTCCACCGCGTCGGCGCCCCGCAGGGCGGCGAGCGCGCGGGCGGAACGAAGCGCAAACAGCGGCGCGCGCAGCGAGCCGACCCCCAATTGCGCGGCGATGGCGACCAGCGTCTCGACGGCCCTGTCGGGAGTCTCGACCCCGGCAAGCCGCGCGCGGGCGACGGCGATATCCTCGGGCTCGAACAGCGCCGCCTCGATGTCGCGATAGCCGACCGCCTCCATATCGACCCAGAAAGCGAGCCGTTCGCTGAGCGCCAGCGGCGCGCGCTCGTCCTCCTGCCCCTCATCGAGCGCGACGACGCCGATCCGCGCCGGCAAAGTCAGCGACAGGCCGTCGCGCTGCAACGCGACTTCCCCCAAATCCAGCGCCGCCGTGAGCCGCGCCGCGACCGAAGCCGTCATTCGCTCCGCCATCGCGACGACGATGACGCCGCCGTCGGCGCTCGCCAGCACCCCGCTCTCGGCGACCGGCCTGCCCGTGCGCAAGGTGGCGGCGACGTCGAGGCCGCCGATCAATCGGTCGTCGGCGATCTGCGCGGGGATTCGGAAGGCTTTTGTGGCTCCGAGCGATTGGATGAGCCGCGCCAACCATTCGTCGCGCGCGGGACCCGCGCCGGCGCGCAACACCACGCCCGAACGGGGAGGGTCGACGGCAAAGATAGCGGCCGCGAGGGCGGCGCGTCGCCAGGGCGTCGCGACCGCATCGCGCGCGCTCATGGCCCAAATACTTCCGCCAGCGCCCGCTCGACCCGCGCCCCCGAGCCGGATTCGTCGAGGGGATTGCGGCGCAGACGGTGGCTCAGCGCCATCGGCGCGACGCGGCGCAATTCGGGGTCGCCGAGGGCGTTCCGCCCTTCGAGCGCGGCGAGCGCTCGCGCGGCGCGAATCAGCGTCAATTCGCCGCGCAGACCGTCGGTGCCGAGCGCGAGACAGAGCCGCGTCGCGCGTTCGATTGCAGCGTCCGGGGTCTCGATCTTGCCGAGCAATTCGCGGGCGTGGGTGATCTTATGGCGCAGCTTGCGTTCCTCGCCCGCCCATTTCTTGTGGAAAGCTTCCGGGTCGCGCTCGTAGGCGTCGCGGCGGCGCACCACCTCGATGCGCGCAGGAACCTCCTGCGGGGTCTTCACGTCGATGGCGAGGCCGAAACGGTCGAGCATCTGCGGCCGCAACTCCCCCTCTTCCGGATTGCCGGAGCCGATCAGCACGAATCGGGCGGGATGACGCAGGCTCAGGCCCTCGCGCTCGACGACATTGACGCCGGAAGCGGCGACGTCGAGCAGCAGGTCGACCAGATGGTCTTCGAGCAGATTGGCTTCGTCGATATAGAGAAAGCCGCGATTGGCCTGGGCGAGCAGGCCCGGCTCAAAGCGCTTCTCGCCGTGGCTCAGCGCCCGCTCCAGATTGAGCGAGCCGACGACGCGGTCCTCGGTAGCGCCGAGCGGCAGATCGACCACCGGCGCCATGCGCTGCGCCGTCTTGGGCTTGCCGTCGCCTTTGCAGTGCGGGCACAGGCCCGCTGGCGTATCGGGCGCGCAATTGTACGGGCAGCCGACGACGACGCGAATCTTCGGCAGCAGCGCCGCCAGCGCGCGCACCGCCGTCGATTTGCCGGTGCCCCGGTCGCCGAAGGCGAGCACGCCGCCGACGGAAGGATCGACCGCGGCAATCATGAAGGCGAGCTTCATGTCCTCCTGGCCAACGATCGCGGAAAACGGAAATGACTGAGTCATCGTATGGCAAGCCCCCACGGCTTCGGCGCCATATGTCACCTTAACTAGACACTTGGCAATGATCTCGCACAAATACCTATCAAGTGGAATTGACAGTGTGTCGCAGGCGCCGGCGTATCACTGGCCCGATTTCTCGAACGCTTTGGCGACGCTGCGGCGAATTCTGCGGATGCCCAACGCGACGAGCAGCACGACGACGGGGATGGCGACGCCCATCGCCAGCGCCGGATCGACCTTGACGCCCTCCGCCTCCAGGCCTTCCGCGCCTTTGCCGACCAGCGAGACGATGTAATAGGTGATCGCCGCCACCGACAGTCCCTCCACCGTCTCCTGCAAGCGCAGTTGCAATTGCGCGCGCCGGTCCATCGAATTGAGCAACGCTTGGCTCTGTCGCTGGCTCGACAATTCGACCCGCGTCGACAGCAATTCGGTCGCGCGCGCGATGCGGGCGGACAAGGATTCCTGCCGCTCGACGACGACCCGGCAGGTGCGCATCGCCGGCGCCAGACGACGTTCGAAGAACTCGCCGAAGGTGAGCAACCCCTCGATCCGCCCTTCGCGCAATTCGACGATTCGCCGCTCGACCAGTTCGTGATAGGAGGCGGCGGCGGCGAAGCGGAACTGGCTCGCCGATTGCAGGCTTTCCGTCGTCGCCGCGAGCCGCGTCAACTGCTCGAGCAGCGCCGGCTCCTCCGCCTCCTTGGCGTCGACCAGCGAGGCGGCGACGGCGCTCAACCCCGCCTCGATGCCGGTCAGCTCGCCCATCCGCGCCCGCGCGATCGGAAACGCCAGCAGCGCCAACATTCGGTAGGCGTCGATCTCGAGCAGGCGTTGCAGACTGCGCCCGATCTGACCGGCCGTCATGCCTCGGTCGAGCAGGAGAAGGCGCGAAAATCCATCCTCGCCGATGTGCAAGTCGGTGAAAGCGGCGCCGATCCCGCCGCTGAGCATCGCCCCAACCAGCGGCTCTCCGGTTCGAAGGATTTCTGCCGCCCGTTCGGAGCGCCACGGCCAGGGGTCGCCGGGCAGAATGGCCGCGCGTACCGCGGTGATCGTTTCGCCTTCGAGATCGCGCAGCCAATCCGCTTTAGCGCTGTCGATGGCGCTTTCGAGGAACGGGTCCGCGGCTCCGCCCCGCCCATAACCTGGCGCGATGATTTTGACGCGCAGGAATTCGGTGTGGCGCTCGGCCTTGACCCGGCAATCGCCGAACCCGGCGCTGTAGTGAAGCGCTTCCCTCCCGGCCGGCGCAACGCCGAAGCGCTGAGCGACGGCGCCGATCCTGTCCCAGGACGCCTCGCGCTGTCGGGCGTCGGCGAGCAGCGCCACAAACGCCACGCGCGCCGGGGCGACGATCCGCTCCGGCGGGCGCGCATGCACCTCGTCGTTGAGCTGTCGCCGTAACACATGGTCCGGCGGCAGCGCCGAGTTCAGATCGAAACTTTCCGGCGCCGCCAACGGCCCCTCCTCATCTTCGCCTTGCGAGGCGGGGCCGAGGCGGCGGGTCTCCGTCGCGCGTCTATTCCGCCGCCTTGCGCATCTCGGGATAGACGCAATCGACCTTGGTTTCCACCCTCCGCAACGGCAGGATTTTCGCGCCGACGAACGGCAGATCCACCGCCTTCCAGACATCGACGAGCGCTTCGACGAGATCGGACAGATGCGTTTCGGTGTGGCGCGGCGTCGGCGTGATCCGCAGCCGCTCGGTGCCGATGGCGACGGTGGGATAGTTGATCGGCTGGATGTAGATCGCATGGCGGCGCATCAACAGGTCGCTCGCCTGTTTGCAGCGGTCGGCGTCGCCCACCATGAGCGGCACGATATGGGACGGGTTTTCGAGCACCGGCAGACCCGCCGCCTGCAAGGCGTGTTTGGTCGCCAGAGCCATATATTGATGGCGCGTGCGTTCGGCGGTCGATGTCTTCAGATGGTGGACCGCTGCGCGCGCCGCCGCCGTCACCATCGGCGGCAGCGTGGTGGTGAAGATGAACTGCGGCGCATAGGAGCGCACGGCGTCGACCACTTCCTCATCGCCCGCGATATAACCGCCGAGCGCGCCGAATCCCTTGGCGAGCGTACCTTCGATGACGTCGATGCGATCCATCAGCCCTTCGCGGTCGGCGAGACCGCCGCCACGCGCGCCATACATGCCCACCGCATGAACTTCGTCGATATAGGTCATCGCGTTGTATTTGTCCGCGAGATCGACGATCTCACGGATCGGCGCCATGTCGCCATCCATCGAATAGAGGCTCTCGAAGACGATCAGCTTGGCGCGTTCGAGCGGCTCGGCGGCGAGCAGTTCCTCGAGATGGGCGACGTCGTTATGCCGCCAAATTTTCCTGGCGCATCCGGAGCGGCGCACGCCCTCGATCATCGAATTGTGATTGAGCCCGTCGGACAGGATCAGGCAGTCCGGGAGCAGGCTCGCGATCGTCGAAATGCCGGCGAGGTTGGAAATCCAACCCGAAGTGAAGACCAGCGCCGCCTGTTTGCCGTGCAGGTCGGCGAGTTCGCGCTCCAGTTCGACGATCGGGTTGTGCGTGCCGGAGATGTTGCGGGTGCCGCCGGCGCCGGCGCCATGCAGATCGACCGCGGCCGCCGCAGCCTTCAGCACTTCCGGATGGCCGCCCATGCCGAGGTAGTCGTTCGAGCACCAGATCGTCACGTCGCGCGGCGGCTCGTTGGCGTCGTCGGGGCGCCAGAGCGCCAGGGGGAAACGCGTCGCGCTGCGCTCGAGATTGGCGAAAACGCGATAGCGCTTTTCGTCCTTCAGCAACTGCACCGCGGCGGAGAAGTGTCGTTTATGGTTGTTGTAAAGCGTTTGCATACTACCTCTCCTCATCAACACTAAGCTGCGCAGTTCTCCAGCGCAGCCTTCAGCCGAACGCGGTCGAAACGGCGACCCGTCGCGACAATGACCGGCTCCAGCAGACGTTGCGGCGCGAAAGGCGACATGCGCGCCCGCCGGCCGTCGATTTCGAAGGCGACCCAGTGCGCGCGGGTGCGCATCGCGCCTTTGACCGATTCGACCTCGCCGAAGGCGCCGGCCGCCGCGAGTTCGAGCACATGGGCTAGATTGCGCGCGTCGCAGAGCGCCGGCAGCGGCGCGCACCAGCTTTCCTCGGGGTCCCGGGCTCCCGCGGTTTCGCAGAACATTTCGAGCGCAGCAAATTCTCCCTCGAGCAGTTCGGCGAGATCGTTCCCGTTGCGGCGCGAGACCGGCCCCCAGAGCGCATTGGCGTTCATCGGCGCGACGAGGAACCAATGTTCGGCGACCGCCAGCGCCATCAGCGTCGCCAGCATCGTGTAGCCGATTACATCGAACGGTGTCGTTGCGGCAATTGCGCGCGCGATCAACCAATAGGTCACGCAGGTCGAGATCGTCACCGACAGCGGAAAGAACATGTTCATCGGCCGGCGCGACATGTAGCTGGCGAGATATTTCAGGTGATCGGGAAGCATGTCCTCGCCGAGATTGGGCACGCCGAAGAACACATTGAGCTTGGCGCTCTCGTGCATCCACCACAGCGTCAGATAGGTCCAGACGCCGAACTGATTGGCCTTGCCGTGGGTGAAAGCGAGCAGGACGACGGCGCCGGTGAGCGCGAACAACTCGTGATAGAGGCTGGTGCGCACGCCCTCGACGAACCGCGTGAGACCGCGCAAGTCCGCCGGGCAGGGCTCGCGGCGGGGACCGGTGACGAAGCCCATGTAGAAGCCGACGATCTGCCAACCCCAGCACAGCAGGCCATAGGAGAAGCCGCCGTAGGCAGCGCCCGACGTCGTGCGGTCGGCGGTGGCGACGAGGCCCCACAGCGCGAGCGCGGCGAGACCCGTTGCTGCGGCGAAAGTATAGCGAAACGTCCAGCGCGGCAGGCTGTCGGCATAGAAGATCGCTCCGGTGGAACCCCACCAGAGCGCCAAGGTGGCGAGTATCGGCAGCCCGAAGTCGGCCATCGCGCGCCTGTCCTTCTACCAGATCGCTTCCAGCCGGATTTCGGCTGGCAGCGCATGTGATTTCGACGGGATCAGATAGAGCCGAGCGAACACCGACGCCGCCCCGGCCGAGCACGCCGCCTTGACGATCTTGCCCCAGAGCCCGCCGCGCTCGTCAGCGCGTTCTCCGGCCTTCGCCAGCCGATACAGCCGGTCGAGACCCGGCATGAAAGCGGGATGATCGAGATCGAGGGTCAGCGGGAAGGTCTGGCGCGAGATCTCCGAGCACAGGCGGAACACGCGCATGTCGTATTCCGCGGGAGAAACGCCGAGCGCCTTGTGGAAGGCCGGGCGGCAATGATCGCGCACGTACATCGTGGCGAACACCGCGAGCACGAAGAATTTGATCCACCAGGCGTTGACGCCCTCGGTGAGTTTGGGGTTGGCGCGCATCAGCAGCGCAAACGCCTCGCCGTGGCGGAACTCGTCGTTGCACCACTCCTTGAACCATTTGAAGATCGGATGGAAGCGGCGCTCGGGATGCCGTTCGAACAACCGGTAGATCGTGATGTAGCGGGAATAGCCGATCTTCTCCGACAGATAGGTCGCATAGAAGATGAACTTCGGCCGGAAGTAGGTGTATTTCTTCGCTCTCGTCAGAAAGCCGAGATCGACGCCGATGCCGAAATCCTTGAGGATGTCGTTGATGAATCCGGCGTGGCGGGCTTCGTCGCGGCTCATGAAGGTAAAGAGATCCTTCATGTCCTTGTTCCTGGCGCGCTTCTTCATCTCCGCGTAGAGCACGCAGCCCGAGAATTCGGCGGTGCACGAAGAGACGAGGAAATCGCGGAATTCCGTGTCGAGTTCGGGGTCGAGCGCGAAGATCGCGTTGAATTCCTCGGTGCGCTGGAAGTGCCGTTTGTTGGGGTCGGCGCGCATTTCGGCGATCAGCTCGTCCCACTCGGCGCGCACCGGTTCGATGTTCGTGCGGTCGAGTTCGTCGAAGTCAGTGGTATAGAAGCGCGGGGTCAACAGCGTGTCGGCCTGCGCGGCGCGCGTCGAGTCGAAGACATCGGGCTGTTTGAGCGGCGCGTTCACAGACTCCTCCGCAGGCTGAAACTCACGTCGTAGAGTTCCGTCAGTTCGAGATAGCCAACCAGGCGCGTCCAGGCGCGCTCCCAGGCGCTCGCGCGCGTCACGATCGCCTTGCCGCGAACGGAGAACTTGGCGCCGAGCGGGACGAATCGGGGCGCGTCGACCAGTTGGATTTCGTCGCCCGGCTCGACGTCGAAACCGTCGTCGAGTTCGACATGGGCGTGCAGCGAGTCGGCGGTATGCTCCACCTCGACGGTGCACGGCCATTCGAAATGGCGGCGAGCAAACAACGTCATTTCGTCGCCTCGGGAGCCGGAAACAGCCGCGCGAAGGCGCCGGCGTTGGTCGGACCGAACGCGTCGAGATTGATACGCCGCGCGGTGGTCGGATCTTCGATCGACAGCGTGCCGTCGCTCCAGCGGGTGAGCAGGAACGGCGGCGCCTCGCCAAAACCTTCGCGGCGGCGCTCGCTCGCGAGACCGCGCATCGTCGCGCGGATGAAGGCGTCGGCGCCGGGCTGCAGCGTGGCGAGCGTCGCGCCGCCGCTGGCGTCGCGCACCGCCACGCGACCGCCGTCCTGGTCCTCGAAGCGGAGCCGCAGAACGTTGTAGGCTTTCACGTCGGGCATATGCACGGCGCCGATGTCGGCATTGCGCCCGACCCAGGCGGTAAGAATCGTGAAGGCGATGAGCGCGCCGGCTCCGATCAGCACACCGCGCGGGAGGCCGGCGTTGGGAACTTCGACAGCTTCGCTCATGGCTCGAGCCTCCTCACGCGGGAACGGTGGCGGCGCGCGCGGGTTCGCCCGCCTCGACGGGCGGCGCGCGCACAGCGGTGGGCGTTTGCCCGGAGGCCTCCGCCAAGGCGCGGCCCAGCATACTCGCCACGTCGCGGACGTGCGGAACCGACCTCAGAGCGGGCTCGGGACGCGAGAACCGCAGCGGCCGCGCGCTCGGCCACAGCGCGAGATAGGGGATGCGTTGTTTGTCAACCAGTGCGAGAGCCACGTCGCCAGTCTCGTCGTGACAGGCGCGCATGGCGGCGGCGCCGATCTGCTTGAACGGTAGATTGAAGAACACCGGCAGCGCGATCCCGCTCTTGATGACGACGCGCCGCTCGGTGATCACATAGAGCGTCGTGCGCGCGCTGAGCCACGCCAACAGCGCCAGCAGCGCCAGCGCGGCGCAACCGACGCCCAGCGTGCGCAGCGCCGAGACGAAACCCGCGAGAGCGCCGTCGTCGACTGTCGTCGACGCGAAGTTCAACAATGTCATAACCCCGAACCACGCCGCGGCCCCGTCGGCGCGGTAGGCCCGCCGCCACAAGCTCATCGCCTCCGGCTTGCCGAACCACAGCACCCGCTCGCCGGCGGGAACGTCGGCGGGCAGCAGCTTTTCGAGGTTGACCGCTTTCATAGCAGCGGCTCCTGGCGCTCGGCCGTCGCATAGAGCGTGCCCGCGCCGAAGAAGGCGGAGATCTTCTCTTCTTCGAGCATGGTCACGGCGTCAGGGTTCCTGGTCTGCGGCGCACGCGCGATTTGGGCGGCGAGCAGCGCGTTGATCTTCACGGAACGCGCGGAATAGGACACGTCGGCGAAGTGCACCGGCGCGAGCACGTAGCCGCCGGCATCGAGCGAGATCTCGTAGAAGCGCACGACGCTCTCGGCGCGATCCACCCAGAGATCCCTGAGCGATCCCGCGCGCTTGCCGTCGGCGCCGAGCACCGTGAAGCCGAGCGGGTTGCCGACGTCCTCGGTGACGGCGTAGTTGGTCGCCACGCGCAGCGGCGCGATGAGGTCATGGCCGTCGAAGGTCTTGTCGGTCTCGTCGGGACGCTCAGCCCAGGCGCCGGGCCCAACGCCGGCCGTCAGCGGATCGCCGATCGGTTCGATCGGCGCGCCCGGCCAGGGCTCGACTTTCGCGGCTTTGATCGGGCGGGTATCGGCAAGGCCGGTCGTCGTTTGCAGAGTCTTGCCGCCGCCGAGCCGATAGGTCTTCACCGGCGGAATGAACAGGAAGCCGCGATCTTTCAACCGCCCCATCGCTTCCGATTCGAGCGGATAGCCTTCGCGACGGTCTTCCTGGCGCAGGTACCAGACCAACCCAGCAAAGAACAGAAAGAAGGCGTATACTACGATCTGGGCCACATCCAAATGGCCGAGGGCGCCGTGGATCATCTGAGACCTCCGGGGTTTAGGCCGACTCGCGCGGGGACGCTCATATCGGGCGGCGCGGCTTCGACCAGTTTCAACTGTCTGCGGGAGAGCGGACCAATCACCACGATCGTCGCCAGCAGCAGCAGAGTTTCGAGAACGTAGACGAGAGTGAAACCTGTGACGGGATCGGCGAGCGCATCGCCGAAGACGCCGTTCACGGCGAGCGTGGCGCCGGCGTCGTTGACGAACCCGCTCAGCGCGATGGCGAGACCCGCGGCCGTCGCCTGCGCAGCGCCCCAGGCGCCGAGCGCGAGACCGCGATCCTCCGGCCGCGCCGCCGCCATGGAGGCGGTCAACGTGCCATGCGCGAATAGACCGCCGCCCAGGCCGATGAGGCCGACGCCGAGCGCAAACACAGCGCCCGACTGCGCGGGAGCGGCGAAGATGACGGATGCGAAGGCGACGACGCCCACCAGCGCGCCATACCCGGCGACGCGATGCGCGTCGGCGCCGTGCGCGAGACGGCGCGCTGCAAGCATCAGACCTATGCCGCCGCCGAGCGCGAGCATCGCCGTCAACGCCGTGGTCGCGCCGACCGGAAGATTGAGAATCTTGCCGCCATAGGGCTCGAGCAGGATATCCTGCATGCTGAATCCGGCGGTGCCGAGGGCGGTGGCGATGAGGCGCCGGCGTGTGCGCGCCACGCCCGAGAACGTCGCCCAGGCGTCGAAGAAGCCGATGCGCCTGACGACGGCGGCGGGCTTGAAATTGCGCGGTTCCTGCTTCCACAGCGCCAGCGAATTGAGAACCATGGTGACCACCGCGGCGCCCTGCACGACCTGGATCAACCGAACCTCGCTGAAATGGCGCAGCAGCACGCCGAACACCAATGCGCTCAGCGCCATGCCGAGCAGCAACATCGCGCACAGCAACGCCACGACGCGCGGCCGGGCGCGCTCGGGCGCCAGATCGGTGGCCAGCGCCAGTCCGACCGTCTGCACCGTATGCAGGCCGCCGCCGACGAGCAGAAACGCCAGCGCCGCCGCCGCGTCGCCCACCCACAACGGGCCCGTCGTATCGCCCGACAGGATCAGCAGCGCGAACGGCATGATCGCGAAACCGCCAAACTGCGCCATCGTGCCGAACCAGATGAACGGCACGCGCCGCCAGCCGAGCACCGAGCGATGTTGATCGGAACGAAATCCAATCAACGTGCGCAAGGGGGCGGCAAGCAACGGCAGCGCCAGCATCAGTGCGACGATCCACGAGGGCACGCCGAGTTCGACGATCATCACCCGGTTCAGCGTGCCGATCATCAGCACCGCCGCCATGCCGACGGTCACCTGGAACAGCGACAGACGCAGCAACCGGCTCATCGGCAACTCTTGCGTCGCGGCGTCCGCGAACGGCAACAACTGCGGTCCGACGCGCATCAAACCTTTGAGCAGGGCGGCGTTGGCGCGGTTCATGACCGGCGCGCCTCCGTCGCCTGAGAAATGTAGAAGCCGCGCGCGACGCGATGGCTGCGGCGCAGACGCCAGCTGTCGAGGCCGCCGTGCGCGCGCAAGGCGCGCTCCAACTGCGGGGCGGAGATCGGCGCGATCGCCGGCGCGCGATCGCCGCGCGGGAACAAGCGGCCGACCGCATGCATCAGGGTCAGCGGGAGGGTGCGCGGGGCGACGGTGAAGAGGATCGCCTGCGCCGTGCGCTCGGCCAGCCCCGCAATCACCCTGGCGACGTCGGCGCCTTCGTAATGAATGAAGCTGTCCATCGCGACGACATAGTCGAAGCGGCCGAAGGCGGGATCGAGCATG
>Ga0302157_10003264_pt1 | contig 18445 bp, 18 predicted proteins | sample I_Bog_N3_3_FD_193502 | JGI IMG/M metagenome (GOLD analysis project Ga0302157, IMG submission 193502) | Peat permafrost microbial communities from Stordalen Mire near Abisko, Sweden - I_Bog_N3_3 | ecosystem: Environmental > Terrestrial > Soil > Wetlands > Peat | place: Sweden: Abisko, Stordalen...
CGATCTGGCGCACAGCCCGCCGCTGGACGTGCCGGCGCCGCTGCCGCGCGCGGCCTCCAGGAGCGACCGGGCAAAACACGCCGCCATGGTCCAGCGCAACAACGTGGCCGTCGAGGTCACCGGCCTGCGCAAGAGTTACGGCGGCCAGACCGTCCTCAATGGGCTCGATCTGACGGTGCGGGTCGGCGAGGTGGTGGCGCTGCTGGGGCCCTCCGGATCGGGCAAGAGCACGCTTCTGCGCTGCATCAACCATCTGGAGGACTGGGATTCCGGCATGGTGCGTGTCGGCGGCCGACGTCTCGGCCATCGCGACGACGGCCGGCGGCTGTCGCCGCGCGCGATCGCCAATGAGCGCGCCAGCGTCGGTGTCGGCATGGTGTTCCAGCAGTTCAACCTGTTCGGTCACCTGACGGCGAGGGAGAATGTCGCGGGCCCGCTGCGCTGGGTCCACGGCATGACCCGCATCGATGCCGACCGGCGCGCCTGCGAATTGCTCGAACGCGTCGGTCTCGGCGATCGCGCCGACGCGCTGCCGCGCCATCTCTCCGGCGGCCAGCAGCAGCGGGTGGCGATCGCCCGCGCGCTGGCGCCCAATCCGAGCGTGCTGCTGCTGGACGAGCCGACCTCCGCGCTCGATCCGGAACTCGTCAATGAAGTGCTGGAGGTGATCCGCCGGCTGGCGATCGATGACGGGCTGACCATGGTGATTTCGACCCATCAGATCCGCTTCGCCGACGAAGTCGCCGATCGCGTCGCGTTCCTTTCCGGCGGGTCCATCCTGGAGGAGGGGCCGGCCCACGACATCCTCAGCAATCCCCGCAACCCGGTCATGGCGCGCTTCCTGAGCGCGATGGAAGCCGACAAGGCGCCGGAGGGCGCCGCATGACCGGCCGGCCTGCAACCCCGCCGGCAGCATCCGGAACCATCGGGCCGACCCGTGTCGGTTGCGGTCCGATCGACTTTCGAAGGCTTTTTCAAGAGGCACGCCCATGAAGCACTATACGCTCCCGGTCTCGCCGGACACCGTCCACTGGGGCTATTTCAGCAAGAAGGTGACGCCGGCCCTGACGCTGCGCTCGGGGGACCGCGCCACCATCGAGACATTGACCCACCACGCCAACGACGACTACGAGCGCATGATCGCGGGCGACCCCGGCGCCGAGAGCGTGTTCCACTGGACCCGCGAGCGCAAGGCGGTGGTCCGCCGCGGTGCCGGCCCGACCGCGGGCCCGTTCATCCGAGGTTCCGGCGAAGGCGTCGGCGTCCATCTGCTCACCGGCCCGGTTGCGATCGAGAACGCGGAGCCCGGCGACGTGCTGGAAGTCCGTATCCTCGACGTCCGGCCGCGTCCCAGCTGCCACGCCTGCCACGCCGGCCGCTGCTTTGGATCCAACGTCGCGGCGAACTGGGGTTTCCACTATCACGACCTGATCGAGGAACCGAAGCCGCGCGAGGTCGTCACCATCTTCGAGCTCGATACCACCGGCGAGCCGTTTGCCAGGGCCGTCTACAATTACGTGTGGACGCCGCAGACCGATCCGGACGGCATCGTGCATTCGACCATCGATTATCCGGGGGTCCGGGTCGATCACGCCACGGTGCGCAAGCGCGAGAATATCCTCAGGGATGTCAGGGTGCCGGCCCGGCTGCATTTCGGCACCATGGGGCTGGCGCCTTCGGAGTCGGATTTCGTCAGCTCGATTCCGCCGAGCTACACCGGCGGCAACATCGACGACTGGCGGATCGGCAAGGGGTCACGGATGTATTATCCGGTGGCGGTGCCCGGGGCGTTTTTCTCGGTCGGCGATCCGCACGCCGCCCAGGGCGACAGCGAACTCGGCGGCACCGCCATCGAAACCTCCCTGACCGGCGATTTCGAATTCGTGCTGCACAAGCACCGCGATCTCGGCGGGACGCCGCTGGAGGGGCTTGCCCATCCGATGCTGGAGACCGACAGCGCCTGGTCGGTGTACGGTTTCACCTATCCGAACTACCTCGCCGAACTCGGCGCCGATGCGCAGACCGAGATCGCCAACCATTCCAGCCTCGACCGCGCGATGCGGGACGCGTTCCGCAAGCTGCGCCGGTTCCTGATGACGGTGCATGGATTGAGCGAGGATGAGGCGATTTCGCTGCTGTCGGTGGCTGCCGATTTCGGCGTCACCCAGGTGGTCGACGCCAACTGGGGCGTCCATGGCACCATCCGGAAGAACGTCTTCCGGTGCGACTGACGCTGCGAGCGGCCGAACCCGGTCAGCCGTCGGGGGGCGGTCCTGCTGCACTCCCCAACTCCGGAAGCTGGGTCAGGCCGCCGCAGGCCGCCCTGCGTGCTTGGCATGGAGGTTGCTTCGATTCCGCTGATTGGGGTCGACGTATGAGCTTCCGCCCGTTCACCAGCGAATCCTATTCCGAAGACGACCGGCTGGAGGCATGGCGGGACGTTCTCGGCGCCGTCGGTCTGCAGTCCCAGGCGGCCTCGACCGGTCACGCTACGGCGTCGCGCCGCAACGCCGAGGGCGTCGTGCTGGCCCGGCTGGCGGCGGGGTCGCAAATCGTCTCGCCGCGGCCCGATCTCGCCGACGATGTTCCGATCGTGCTGTTGCCGCTCGAGGATGGGGTCACCTTGCGGACTTCCACCGGCCATCAGATCGTCTCGGTTGGCCATCTGCTGCTGCTGCCGCGCAAGGGCGACTGGAACGTGTCGTTCCAGCGCGAGATGCGCGCCGTGGTTCTTTCGGTGACATCGGAGGCCTTTCATGGCCGCAGGGTCGGCAAGCCGGTATTGTCGGAGGTCCGGGTGCTGGCGCCCGGCGGCTTCGCCGAGGTCGTTTCGCGCACGCTGGAATCGGCGGCGCGAAATCTCGAGGCGCTGTCCGATGCCGAATGGATCGCGGTCGCCCAGACCCTCGCCGAGCTGCTGCCGACCTTCGTGCGGCAGCTGCTGGCGCCGACCCCGGAAGCCGGAGGCACCGCGACCCAGGCGGCGATCCTGCATCGGCTCTGCCAGACCATCGAACGCAAGCTTGACGACCCCGACCTCACGCCGGCGAGGGTGGCGGCGATCGAGGGCATTTCCGAACGCTATCTGCAAAAGCTGTTCGAGGGCTCGGGCAGCAGTTTTACGCATTATTTGCGCGAGCGCCGGCTGCAGCGGACCTCGGCGGAGCTGTCGAACCCGGACGAGGCGCACCATTCGATCTCGGAAATCGCCTACCGCAACGGCTTCAGCGATTCGGCGCATTTCAGCCGGGCGTTTCGCCATCGCTTCGGGCTTTCGCCGCGCGAATTTCGTCAGCAGGAAATCGAGCGCACCACGGTCGCGGCCGCCGCGACCGGTCAGCGCGGCTGGCCGCAGCAGGCGCTGGCGCAGCTGCACGGCCATCACCCGATGCCGCCCGCCCGCGCCGGGGCTGCGCCCGCGCAGCCCGGGATGGTTTGCCCGGGCGCCGAAGGCGAGCATGGTCACCACCACCTTTCGGTGGAGGCCGCGCGGGTGCATTGGGGCTATTTCAGCAAGTCGCTGCAGCCGCAGATCGAGATCAATTCCGGCGACACCATCACCATCGAAACCCTGACCCAGCATGCCTCGGACGATCCGGAGCGGATGATCGCGGGCGATCCCGGCGCCGAAAGCGTGTTCGGCTGGACCCGCGACGCCAAGAACGTCGACCGCCGCGGCGCCGGACCGATGGATGCGTCGGTCTACGGCCGCGGTGCCGGCGAGGGGTTTGGCGTTCACATCTGCACCGGGCCGGTGGCGGTGAAGCACGCCCAGCCCGGCGACGTGCTCGAGGTCCGCATCCTCGACGTGGTGCCGCGCCCCTGCCGGAACCCGGCCTTCGAGGGCCAGGTGTTCGGCAGCAGCGTCGCGGCTTGGTGGGGATATCACTACAACGAGCTGGTGGCCGAGCCCAAACCGCGCGAGGCGGTGACCATCTACGAGATCGTCGACGACGACGCGCCCTATGCGCGCGCGCTCTATTCCTATCGCTGGCAGCCGCAACGCGATCCGTTCGGCGTCGTTCACCGCACCTATGACTATCCCGGCGTGCCGGTCGCTGCGGGCTCGGTCAAGCGACGGCACAACGTGCTCGACGGCATTCGGATTCCGCTGCGCCCGCATTTCGGGGTGATCGCGGTGGCGCCGCGCGAGGTGGATTTCGTCGATTCGATTCCGCCTTCCTATTTCGGCGGCAATCTCGACAATTGGCGGCTGGGCAAGGGCTCGACCGTCTATTTGCCGGTGTCGGTGCCGGGCGCGCTGCTCTCGGTCGGCGATCCCCATGCCACCCAGGGCGACGGCGAACTGGGCGGCACCGCGATCGAGTGCTCGATGACCGGAACCTTCCAGCTCGTGCTGCACAAGAAGGCCGACCTCGCCGGGCGGGTTTTCGCCGACCTGACCTATCCCCTGATCGAAACCGCGACCGACTGGGTGCTGACCGGCTTCAGCCATCCCAACTATCTCGCCGAGTTCGGCGCCAAGGGCCAGAGCGAGGTCTACGCGACCTCGTCGCTCGACCTGGCGATGAAGGACGCCTTCCGCAAGATGCGGCGCTTCCTGATGCACATCAAGGGACTGAGCGAGGACGAGGCCATCGCGCTGATGTCGGCCGCGGTGGATTTCGGCGTCACCCAGGTGGTGGATGGCAATTGGGGCGTGCACGCCATCCTCAGCAAGCGCCTGTTCGAACATGTCCCGCGATCCTGACCATTGAGGCACGAGCATTGCAGTTTCACATGATCGCCGGCGGTCCGAAACCGGTCGCGCCGTTCAGCCACGCCGTCGAGACCGACGGTTTTGTCTTTGTCACCGGACAGATGCCGGACACCCCCGAGGCGCCCGGCCAATTGCCCGACGGCATCGAGGCGCAGACCTGCGCCGTGATGGCGAATTTGCGGCGGGTGCTGGCAGGGCTCGCGCTTGATTTCGAACACATCGTGATGGCGCGAATCTATCTGGCGCGATTCCGGCAGGACTATGCGGCCATGAACGAAACCTATGCGCGCTATTTCGCGCCGGGCCGGCTGCCGGCGCGGACCTGCATCGGGGTGACCGATCTTGCCTACGACGCCCTGATCGAAATCGACCTGGTGTGCCGGCGGCCGGCGGCGCAATAGCGCCGATCACCCGGGATCGGCTTGCCGCGGCTTCCCCGGCCATCCGTCGCCTGCTATCGTGCCCGGCGATCGAAACCCATGCGCGACTGCAACGAGCCTCGCGTCAAAAACACGGTTCATTCGGGAGGAGTTCATCATGAAACGCCGGTCAGTCATCGGCCTCGCTTTGCTTGTCGCCGGCTTCGCCGCCTTCTCCGGCGCGCACGAAACCTCGGCCCAGACCGAGAGCGGGTGGGTCACGCTGTTCGACGGCAGCAACCTCGAAAATTTCAACCGGGTCGGCGACGCCAATTGGCGGCTGGAGGACGGCGCCGTGGTGGCCGACAAGGGCAACGGCTTCCTGGTCACCAAGAACGCCTATACCGACTACCAGCTCCGGGCCGAATTCTGGATCGACAGCGACGCCAACAGCGGCATCTTCATTCGCTGCACCGACCCTGCGAAAATCAGCGGTGCCACGGCGTATGAGGTCAACATCTGGGATACCCGTCCCGATCCCAGCTACGGCACCGGCGCGATCGTCGATGTCGGCAAGGTCGATCCGATGCCCAGGGCCGCCGGCAAATGGAATGTCTACGAGATCACGGCCAAGGGCTCGACCTTCACCGTGCGGCTGAACGGCCAGACCACCGTCGACGGCGCGCACGATACAAAGTTCGCCTCCGGCGCGATCGCGCTGCAGCACGGATTGGGCGTCAAGGACGACAAGGGCGTGCCCAACGACCGCGGCGTGGTCAAGTTTCGCAAGGTCGAAATCAGGCCGCTGTAGACCGCCGGCGCTTTTGCCGTTCCCGCTAAAGCAGATGCAGGTCGCCCGGATTGGCCGGGTCGCACAGCACCCGGAAGACCTGGCCCTGGCGCGGGGGAGGGCCCTGCCACGGCATGGTATCGTGCAACGTCGTCTGATACGCCGGACCGCCGGGCGGGGTGATCTGCAAGGTCACCCTGACGAGCCAGTAGCCCATCGGCGCATAGGGTAATTCCTCGGAGAGCAGCACTCTGGCCACGCATACCGTTCCGGGGTTGCCGGGAGACGCCTGTGCCCCCGGCAGGGTGCCGAGCAGCAATGTCAGGGCGATAGCGGTTCGCATCATGTCGTTTTCCATCCATCGGGAGCCCGGCAGGGATCGACCGAGTCTGCGTGGATGGCAGCCCGAAATCAAGGCCAACCTGCCTGGACGCCGTCGCAGGATCCGGCGTCCGCCGCTCCAGCGATGGCCGGAACGGTTGGTCTCAGGACAGCCGGTCCGGCAATTTGCCGATCGTCGCATCCGGTCGTGCCGCTGAACCATCCTCGAACCGGGATTGCAGGCGATAGCCGACCCCGGACTCGGTGACGATGAGCTGGGGGCTGTCCACGTCGGGTTCGATGATCTGCCTGAGGTTGCGCACCAGAATTCGCAGATACTGGATGTCCCTTCGCACCGCGCCGCTCCAGATTTCCTTGAGCAACTGGTCGTGGGTGACCACCAGCCCGACATGGGTCGCAAGCACATGCAGAAGCCGGTACTGTTTCCGGGTCAATTTGATCTGGCTGTTGTTGAGCAGGACGGTGCGGTTGACGAGGTCGATCGACAGCGGACCGGCGGTGACGATCGGGCTTTCGGTGGCGCTCTTGAAATACCGCCGCAGCGCGGCGTGGCTGCGCGCGATCAGTTCGGCGATCCCGAACGGCTTGACCACATAGTCGTCGGCCCCGAGTTCGAGCAGGCGGACTTTCTCCTCCTCGTCCGATTGAACCGAGAGCACGATGATTGGGACATTGGACCACGAGCGGATGGTTTCGAGGACCTCGGCTCCGGCAAGGTCCGGCAACCCCAGGTCCAGGATGATGAGATCCGGCGCGCTGAAGGTCGCCGCCTTCAGTCCGGCGGCGGCCGTCTCGGCTTCGTGGACGGTAAAGCCGCCGTGAAGCTCGAAGCCGGCGCGGAGGAAGCGCCGTATCTTCGGCTCGTCGTCGATCACGAGCACAATGTTGGTCGGTTTATTCATCTGCCAAGGCCGCCAACTCCGAGGCGCTGGTGTGAGAGCCGGGCAGGGTGATGGAGGCGGTGGTTCCGTGTCCAGGTCCCCGACTCGAGATGCCGATGGTACCACCGTTTGCCCTGATGAACGTGGAGGCGATCCAGAAGCCCAGCCCGGAGCCGGGGATCGTCGCCTGATGCCGCGGGCCCCGGAAAGACCTGCGGCCAAGCTGCTGCTGCTCCTCCGGCGTGATCCCGACGCCTTGATCGGAAACCGACCACATCACCTGGCCCTGTTCGGACCAGGTGCGGATCGAGATGGTCGAGCCGGACGCGGAGTATTTGGCCGCGTTTTCCAGCAACTGGCCGCAGGCTTCCTCGACCAGCGCGGAATCGACGTTGACCATCGGCAGGTCGTCGGCAAACCTGACCTTGACGTGGTGGGCCTGCAGTTGCCGGGATCTTCGCCGAATCGCCGCGTTGACGATATCCCGGGGGTCGGCATATTCCAGATGCGGACGGACGTCGTTGGCGCCGACGCGGGTGGCATTGAGCAGGTTGCGGGTGAAGCCGTCCAGCCGCTCCGCTTCTTCGGCGATGGCCTCGACCAGCGAACGACTGCGATGGTCGTCCCGGATCGCCGGTACCGTTTCCAGAACGCTCGCCGACCCGCGGATCGCGGCCAGCGGCGAGCGCAGTTCATGCGACAGGTTGCCGTAGAACGCATCGCGCAGGAACTGGGCCTTCAGGCGCAGTTCCGCTTCCTCCATCGCCTTTCCGATCTCCAGACGCTGCAGCGTCAGCGAGGCTTCCGCCAGAATCGCCTCGACGCGGCGCGTCCTGGCATCGACGACTTCGCGCGCGCCGCTGCCGACATTGGCGGCGATCACGCCGTGCGTTGCATCTTCCGAAGCGACCGCCCGCAACAGCCAGACGTCCCTGCTCGGCGCGTCGATGACGGTCTCGGCGCGAAACCCGGTCTTGCCGATCATGGCGGCGGCGCCGCGCCGCACCGTGTCGGGAATCGCACCGCTGCGGCCGGGCACGAAATCCCGATCGAGATTTGCAAAGAAGAATACGGTGTGTTCTCCGAGCGCATCGCCGAGGTACTGCTGGGTGGCCGAGATCAGGTCCGGCACGGTGAAGCAGATCGCCAGCCGTCGTGAGAATTCGATCAGGGATTGAAGCTCCTGCTCGCGCTGACGCAAGGCCTCGGTTTCCTGCCGCAAACGCGAGGCAAGGTCGCCGCTGACGAACGCGACAAACAGGAACAGCAGGAGATCGATGACTTCCTGCGGGTCGTCGATTCTGAAACTGTAGAACGGCGGAAAGAAGAAAAAATCCGCCGCCGCGGCGCCGGCGATCGCCGCGGCGATGGCAGGCCAGGTACCCCACCTGGTGGCGGCGATCACCACAGGTATCAAGTACACGATCGGAACGAGATTGAGCGGAAGCAGATGGTCGATCAGGAAAAGGCAGGCCGTTGCCAGGCCGACCCAAAGCAGCGACAGCATCAGTGGCAGCGCATGGCGAAAAACCAAACCGCGCCGGGCGAGCGGCCGAGACGGCCGCCGGTCGGTTGGCGAGGCGCGGCCCGCCCCGCCGCGGGCGAAATTCCTGCCCGCCAGGGCGAGCCTCTGCAACATTGAAAAACGGGGTCCCGACGGTTTGCTTTCTTGGAAAAAAGACATCAGACGACCGCTGCCAGGGCGCGCAACCATCCGCAGAAAAACCCGCGTCAGGGCACCTACTTTGTTGACCATTGCGAAAACGGCGCGGGAACTCAAGTCCCCGGATCGGCGCTGCAATTCCCGGAAGGAACGCTATTCCGCTATTACCCCCGAGCCTCGCCCATCGTCGAAACCACCGGGTAGCGCGAGCGTGCGTCATCTTACATAAATAATCAATGTCGATCGGGCGCCCAGGAAATATAAATCCCGTGGCAGTCGCCTCGGGCATGGGCGGACATGGCGCCACCTCAGGCCCGTGTAAGCCGGCGATCTCGCCTCCGGATCGGCCGCGTTCAGGCCGATGCAATGCCGGCTGTCATTTGAAGTGACGAGATGGCCGCGGCCGGATGGATCGGCTTTCGAGATATCGATTCTCCCGCGCCTTTGTCCTGCCTTGCGAGCCGGGAATTGACGGCATCGAATTGAACAGATCTCGCGCAGGCGCCGAGCTCTGGGTTTCGCAGTACATGTTTGTCGTATGAATCCGCGGGCCTCTTCGTAAGAAAAAAATAAGAAAAAATCCCCGCGATGGCGCCAGTATGACGAAAATGACACATGTTACGGAAAACTCTTGCAGTGCACTTCGTAAAATTGCGGATGCACGATGTTTTTCGGCGAAAATTTCGGCACCGCGCCGTGAAACTGGCGCGACGTTGTGCATCCGGGCGCTAAAGCGCAGTTATCATATTTTATCTCAATGAAAAGCCGCGCGCAGACCAATCGATCTTTTCCGAGCCGCTGTGAAAGATGCCCAGGTTAGCAGCGTCAACGGCCGCGCCAGCGACCGAAGATGTCTGTAACCACAGCTTGGGGCAAAACTATGAAAAGAATTCTCATGGCCGGCGTCTCGTTGGCGGCCTTCGGTCTGATCAATGCGGCACAGGCGGCAGACGCGGCCAAATGTCCCTATGGCGGCGACCCCTACAAGAATTATGCCTGCCTCGACCCTTATCTCGGCACCGATTTCATGAGCCGGCTGATAAACTATTACCGGCTGGAGTGGGGACACGCGACAGCCCCGGCAGATCCGAAAGCGCCGCCGTCGCGCCGTCCCGAGAGCGAGGTGCCGCCGACGCCGCAGACCACGCCGCCGATGCCGTTCGCGGAGTGGCCCTATGGCGGCTCCACCAACCTCGGCGTGACGCGGCCGAGCTCGATCGACAGCCCGCTGATGGCGGCGCTCGGCAATACCACGTTCGGCCAGGAGCTCAACGACAATCACATCCAGATTTACGGCTGGCTCAATGCCGGCGGCAATCTGAGCAGCAACTCGGTGAAGGGCGGCAACTCGCCGGCGGCCTACGACTACAATCCGAACACGGTGCAGCTCGACCAGGCGGTGATCTATTTCGAACGGCTTCCCGACACGGTGCAGAAGGATCACGTCGACTGGGGCTTCCGCGTCGCGCCGATCTACGGCGAGAACTATCGCTACACCACGGCCTACGGCCTGTTCAGCAGCCAGCTGTTGAACCAGAACCTCAACAACGGCTTCGACATCCCGATGGCCTATGCCGAGCTGTTCGTTCCGCAGGTGATGGATGGCCTGATGTTCCGGCTCGGACGCTACATCTCGATTCCGGACATCGAGGCGCAGCTGGCGCCGAACAATTACATGTACACGCACTCGATGACCTACACCTTCGACAACTACACCAATACCGGACTTGAGATGACCCTGGCGGCTAACAAGAACTGGATGTTCCAGTTGGGCCTTGTTGTCGGGACCGAGGCGCTGCCCTGGCATGTCGGCCAGATGATCGCCAATCCAGCCCCGAACCCGCTTTATCCGGGGACCACCATGCCGAAGGATCCCGGCGCGGTTCCAACCATCACCGTCGGTCTTCGCTGGACCGCCAGCGACGGCAAGGACGACATGAATCTCGTTGCCGACGGCATCAATGGCGGCCAGTGGGGATACAACAACCTGCAGTGGTACGGCTTCACCTATTATCACATCTTCAACGAACACTGGCATATCGCGACGGAAGGTTACTGGGAGCACCAGAATAATGTGCTCGACGCAAACAATCCTGCCGCTCTTGCCGCGTTCAATGCCGGCGGTACGCCGTTCTCGCCGCAATACATGCCGTTCAATGCCCCGGGCCTCGCCCAATGCGGCAACGCCGCCTTGTTCTCGTGCACGGCAGATGTCTACACGGGCGTGATGTATCTGAACTACTCGCCGGAGCCGCTGGACAACATCTCGTTCCGCCTCGAAGCGTTCGACGATGCGCAGGGGCAGCGCACCGGCACCAAGACCACCTACATCGAGAGCGGTATTGGCTGGCAGCACTGGTTCTCGCCCCAGATCGAGATCCGCCCCGAGTTTTCGTTCTACAAGTCGCTGTATGGCATGGCCTTCAACGGCAATTCGAATCTCGGAATTGCGCCGACCAGGAGCACGGCCCTGATCGGCTCGGCGGACATCATTCTTCACTTCTGATGCGTGGAAGTTTGTGGCGGCTCAAGCCGTCCGACATTTCGTCGCAACAATTCGACAGGGGATAACAATGAAGCGATTTCTTATCACCACCGTCTCGCTCGGTGTGCTGGGCCTGGCATCACCGGCGTTCGGTGCCGATCTTGCGCCCTATGGCAAGGCTCCGGCGCTGGTGTCGCCGACCTATGACTGGTCGGGCTTTTATGTCGGCGTGTTCGGTGGTGGCGGCTGGGGCAACCAGAACGTCAACAACTCGGCGGGGCCCAATACACCGTTCGCCAACTACAGCGCCAATTATCCCTCGCAGGGCGGCCTCGGCGGCGGCGAGGCGGGATACAACCTTCAAAGCGGCAGCGTGGTGGTCGGGATCGAGGCCACCGGGTTCTGGTCCAACCTCAGCGGCAACGATGCCGTCGCGGTCGGCCAGGGTCTTTTTCCGAACGTCACCGCGGTCGACGCCGACAACCTTCGCTGGGGCGGCACGCTCCGGGCGCGAGGCGGCGTCACCGTCGATCGCTTGATGTTGTTCTTCACCGGCGGCTGGGCCTTCGGCGATATCCAGCACACCAATACCGCGCTCCCTCCGGTCGCTGGCCTGCCTGTGGTGGACCAGTTCACGGTTCACGCCAACGGCCTGGTCGCCGGCGGCGGCATCGCCTACGCGCTGACCAACAACCTGATCGGCAAGATCGAATACAGTTACTACAATTTCAACGGCTACAACCGCCCCGCGGTGGGCGCGACCGGTCTCACGTCGAACGGCCAGCTGCCCTACACCACCGAGAGCACCTATTCGATCGTCACCGTGGGCCTCGACTACAAGTTCGGAGGCCCCGTGGTCGCGAAGTATTGACGCGCGCCGCTGCCGGCTTGCGGTCGCAGCAGGTGAGCCGACCGACCGAAAAATTTTCCGTGGAAGCTAACAAATGGAGGCTGAAATGATGACGTGCATGACTGCTGGAACGACGCGGATCGCCCTGGCCGCCGCGATGCTCTCCGCCGGACTGTGTGGCGATGCCGCCGCGACGACGCAAAGCGGCGGCTTGCGCGCCCGCAGCGCGATGCTGGAAAGCCACGCGGAGATGGCCGCGCCGGCGCGGACCGGCGCCATGCGCTACTATGGCGGCCCGAAATCCCCGATGTGGCGGGAAGTTAAGTAGCGCGCCGCCTCGCTCCGGGCGAACCCGAACGGCCCTCCTGAAGGATCATGCTCGCGCAAGGACCTCGGGCGCGATGGCGCCGGAATCCGAGACCATCGCGCCGGGTTCGCGCCGTCACTTGGACCGATATTCCATCGCGCCGAGCTTGAACGGGGATTCGGGGCGGGCATCGGTCATCGCCGCGGAGCTGAAGGTCGTCACCTGCCGGAGCCGTGCGTTCAGCCGCGCGGTTGCATGCGCCGAGAGCGATTTGAGCGACGAAGTCGTTACCGCCGGGAACGGCGAGATGCTGGCGCCCGCCAGCGCGTCGTCCCGGTCGGCGACGAGTGATCCGGAGTCTGCAGGCGGTCGCCGGCCGGTTTGCGCGGCTCGGCCTGATCCCGATGCCGGTCGACGTCTCCGATATCGTCTGGAAATGGACACCCAGTTCCTGAATCGCCGCGTCGCAGCGCAGGGGTTCTTGGTCCGCGGCGGATGGCGGCCGGGTTTTCCACCTCGGGCGGGGAGAAAAGCCTTCTCTCCGCGGCGACAAAAACGAAATGGAAGATTTTGCGTGAGGCGATAGTGTGACGGTCGCCTCTTCGCGGTGAGCGGCAATGGCCAATGACGTGACCAGGGAAGTGAAACGGCGGCGAGCCCCTGCGGTCGCGATGCAGCCGCGCGAGGCATTGACGGTTCGGCCGCGACACGTGGCGGATCGGGCTAGCCTGCAGCGCGAGCGTAGACGCTATGATAGCAACATCGAAAATGATGCAATTGTCCCTGAAACATTCACGTTGCCGCTGGAGGCCGCGCGTCTAAAGGTCCGTGACATCATCACCGATATTGCGCAGCGCGGCTACCGGGAAATCGTCGAATGCTGGCGGCAGCTTCCCGACGGGCGGATCGAGTTCACCATGCGCCGTCTGCCGGTTGGGGACTAGAGCAGGGCGTTCTTGCGATGATGTGACGATCGATCTTGGAGGCATTGCACGATGCTCGACATTGCCGAACGCGCCAGGACGATCGTGGTTCAGCAACTGTTTGTCGATCCCGACGAGGTGGTGGACAGCGCGAGCTTCATCGATGACCTCGGGGCCGATAGTCTGGATTTGGTCGAACTGGTGATCAAATTCGAACGTGAGTTCGGCTTCGAAATTTCCGACGATGCCGTGGAATCCGTCCTGACCGTCGGCGATGCCGTCGATTTTCTCAGGAAACACGCGGTCACGTGATCCGTAACCGCGTTGGTATCGACGCAGCGGGGCAGGCGCAGACCGTCGGGCAATCGAAAGCATCCGCCCCGATGTCTGCCGGTCCGGTGCCAGCGGTCTGCCCGGCGAGAAGCGGTTCAGGCCGCCGAGGCGAGGCGTCCTGCCGCGGCAAGGCCGTGTTCGAGATCGGCGATGATGTCGTCGATGTGCTCGATGCCGACGGAGAGCCGGACATAGCCATCTGACACGCCGGTGGCCAACTGGTCTTCAATCGACAGCTGCGAATGGGTGGTGGTTGCCGGATGGATCGCCAGGCTGCGGGCGTCGCCGATATTGGCGACGTGATAGAACAGCTGCAGCGCGTCGATCAACCGGCGTCCGGCTTCGCGGCCGCCGGACAGTTCGAAGCCGACCAGCCCGCCATACCTGCCCTTGAGATACTTGTCGGCGCGCTCGCGCTGGATCCCGCTCTGCCGGGACGGATGGATCACGCGGACCACCTCGGGCCGCTTGCCGAGAAAATCGGCTACCGACTGCGCATTCTGGACATGGCGTTCGATCCGCAGCGGCAGCGTCTCGAGGCCCTGAATGATCTGGAAGGCATTGAACGGCGACAGCGCCGAGCCGATGTCCCGCAGCAAGGTGGTGCGCGCCTTGATGATATAGGCGATCGGCCCGAGCGGCTTGACCGCTTCGACCCACACCGCGCCGTGATAGCTGGGGTCCGGCGTATTGAGCGCCGGCTGGCGTTTCGGATGGGCTTCCCAGTCGAAATTGCCGCCGTCGACGATGATGCCGCCGATCGAGGTGCCGTGGCCGCCGAGATATTTTGTCGCCGAATACACCACGATCGCGGCACCATGATCGAACGGCCGGACCAGCACCGGCACTGCGGTATTGTCGACGATCAGGGGAATGCCCAGTTTCCGTCCGATCCCGGCGACCTCGCTGATCGGGAATACCGCGAGCTTCGGATTGGGCAGCGTCTCGGCGTAATAGGCCCGCGTCCGCTCGTCGGTCGCCCTGGCGAAATTGTCGGGCTCCGACGGGTCGACGAAGCGGACTTCGATGCCCTGGTCCTTCAACGTGTTGGCGAACAGGTTCCAGGTGCCGCCGTAAAGATCGGTGGAGCTGACAATGTTGTCGCCGACACGGGCGAGGTTTTGAATCGCGAAGGCCGAGGCGGCTTGCCCGGAGGCCACTGCCAGCGCGGCAACGCCGCCCTCCAGCGCCGCCACGCGCTGTTCCAGCACGTCGGTGGTCGGATTGCCGATGCGGGTATAGATGTTGCCGAGCTCCTTCAGGGCGAACAGGTTCGCCGCATGCTCGCTGTCGCGAAATTGGTAGGATGTGGTCTGGAAGATCGGGACCGCGACGGCCCCGGTCGCCGGATCGGCCCGCCAGCCGGCATGCAGCGCGAGGGTTTCGGGATGGAGCGTCTTGGTGGTCATGTTTCGGATCCTCCGGGTGGTGGCTGCGGCATCTCGCGGGCTCGCCCGCTGGGTGCGCAGCGCCAGATGCAGCAATCACGGCCACGCGGGAGAGGCGAGTCAATCACCGGAGCAAAATAACAACCTCATTCTCCGCCGGTCGTCCTCGATGACGGCATTGTTTTGCGACCGGACGCGGCTGCGAGGCAGAAATTGCCGGCGTCTCCGCCGCGCGAAAAGTCTCGTTCCGCGAAAGGCGGCCATCCGGGTGCGAGGCGGCCATGTCTGGTTTCGATGGGGATATGATCATAGCGGTCAACCGCCCCGGCACGGATGGCCGTCCCGGAGCGGCGGCGTAGCGTCAATTCCGAGGTCGGCCTTCATATATTTTCCGGATGTCACGCGCGTCCACATTGATGTAGCGCAAGGAACCCCGGCCGCCGGCGTCGGATAAGGCGCCGGCGTTCCAGCTGGCGGTGCGATGTTCGACTTCAACCAACCCCTGCTCCTGGCCGGGCTGTTGCTCGGGTTTTCGTCGAGCCTGCATTGTTTCGGGATGTGCTCGGGCATCGCGGCAAGCCTGCATTTCGCCACATCGGCCAGGCCCGGCGCATCCGCCAGCCAGCTGTCCACCGCCATGCTGATCAATTCGGGGCGCGTGACCGGCTATGTCATCGCCGGAGCACTGGTCGGCGAACTCGGCTCCAGCGTCTTTGCCTGGCTCGATCGCTCGCTGATGAACGCCGTGCTGCGATGGGCAGGCGCGGTGTCGCTGGGCTGGATCGGTCTTTCGATGCTGGGCTTCCTGCCGCTGCCCGCGATGTTCTATCGCATGGGGCTGTGGGTCAGCGATTCCATCGGCAGGCTGGCCGGGGCGGTTCGGCTGCCGGCTTCGGCTGGACTGTTGATCAGCGGCATTGTCTGGGGCTTCCTGCCCTGTGCCATGGTCTATGCGACGTTGTTCTATGCCATGTTTACCGGTTCATGGCTGCGCGGCGCGCTGGTGATGCTGGGCTTCGGCATCGGCACGCTGCCGGCGCTGGTTGCCGCCGGCATGGGTCTCGCGACGCTCCGGCACCGGGTCAAATCCGCGACCCTGCAGGGCATCATGGGCGTGGCCATCCTCTTGCTCGGCATCGCCAATGTCGCGATGACCGGCACCACCTTTGCGGACTGGTGCCGGTTCGGCTGAGGCCGAGGCAAGCGACCGCGCTAATGCGTGTCCGACCTGGCCCAGTTTTCGAGATCGATCTCGGTGTCCGAGGGCTTCTGTTCCTTTTCCGGAGGACCTTTCCAAGGCTCCTCGGTCTGCTTGGCCGAGCCCCAGTCGGTCCGCTGCCGGGGATCGTCGTTCGGCTTTTCCTTGCTCATGACGTACCTGCTCGTGAAGTGAGACCCTCTGCTCACCGGTTTAGCATCCCTGGTCGCTCGTCCTGGCGACGGCCCTCGGCTTGCTGCGCTGCCGTGGGTTGTCCCTTGTCTGCCGCCACACTGGTTGGGTTTATGAAAACACGGGAGCGCCGCACATTGTTCCGATACGGTCCCGGAACAGAAGAGGTTTTTGGCGGTTTCACCTCGGTGACAGGACCCGGCCCCTTGATGGAAAAATTCTATTTCGATCTGGTTGGCGATGTCGCAGCAAGCGACCCGATCGGGCATGACTGCGCCAACGCTGAGGAAGCCCGGGAGCATGGCCGGTTCATCGCCCACCGCATCGGCACCGAGAAGCCGCAGATGGTGCGTCCGGGCAATCACATCTGCGTAAGGGATGAAGGGGGTTACGCGATTTATCGTGCTCCGATTGCCACCACGGCCGCAGCGAAGCATTGATGCCGCGCTACAGCGCATGATCGCCACGACGAAAAACAATTCCGCCCGCGGGAGACTTTATCGTCACGCGGGGAACTTCTTTTCCGCTACCCGCTTTGTGTTCGGCGCGCGGCATCGGTAACCGATCCCGCAGCGCATTTGGCGGAACTGATTGAAACGAAAGGACGCCAGACGTGGCTTTCATTGCGGCAAAGGATGGCGTGCAGCTTCACGTCAAGGACAGCGGAACGGGCCGGCCGGTCGTTCTGATCCATGGGTGGCCGCTCAGCGGCGACATGTTCGAGTATCAGAGCCTGGCGCTGCTCGAGGCCGGATACCGGGTCATCAGCTATGACCGCCGCGGATTTGGACAATCCAGCCATCCTGCGGAGGGCTACGATTACGACACGCTGGCCGACGACCTTGCCGCCATTCTCGAGGCGCTCGATGTCCAGGGCGCGACCCTGGTCGGGTTTTCCATGGGCGGCGGTGAAGTGGCGCGCTATCTCTCGCGGCATGGCGCCAGGCGGGTTGCCAAGACCGTGCTGATCAGTTCGGTTGTGCCGTACCTGCTCAAGGACGACAGCAATCCCGATGGCGTCGATGAATCCGTGTTCGAGGACATGAAGAAGCAGATCCGCAAGGACCGTTTTGCGTTTCTGCAGGCGTTCGGCAAGATGTTCTACGGCGTCGGCCTGGTGAGCCGCCCGGTCAGCGAAGCCCTGCTGGACTGGACCTTCATCCTCGCCGTCATGGCCAGTCCGAAGGCGACGATCGACTGTGTCGATGCGTTCGGCAAGACCGACTTCCGCCGGGATCTCGCATCGTTCACGGTTCCGACCCTGGTCATCCACGGCACCTCGGATAAAACGGTGCCGATCGAGGCCGCCGGCCGTGCCGCCGCCAAGGGCATTTCCGGGGCGAGATTGCTCGAATATGACGGCGAACCGCACGGCCTGTTGGCAACCGCCCCCGACAAGCTCAATGCCGATCTGATCGGGTTTATCGGGTGAGCGGCAACGCGGCCCGCGGCGTCGTGCGCGGGCGTTTCTTTAGCCGCCAGCCCGTTCGTTCCGATGAGTTGAATGATGGGTGGCCGCGGAATTGGTTCAGCAAGAGGAGGACATGGTGTCAGAGAAGTTCGATCCAGCAGCCGTCGACAAGCACGCCGCCGATCCAAAGCAGGCCGTACGCGCTGACCAGAAGGCTCACGACAAGCTCGAGAAGGGCCTCGAAGGCACGTTTCCGGCTTCCGACCCGGTGAGCAGCACCGAACCAACCACGTCAAAGCCAAAATCAGGACGCGATTGACAACCCTCCGTCCTGACCGTGCTGCGTCGACATGGTGATCCTCGCCAACCGTTAGCGGAATATGAGGCGGCGCCGGCATTGGATGGCACTGCGACCAGCCGCCTTCGTACAGGGTGCTCGGCCTCCGGCAAGTTCCATTTCGGAAGATCTGCGAACCTGGTTGGAACGCTTCACGCCGAAGGCCCGGCCACGTTCGATCCGCATGATGGCAGGGCCATCGCCGGTATGGGAACGCAGCACCCGCGGTCGAGGCGCGACGCACTCGATCACCTTCCGCAACAATG
>Ga0302157_10003266_pt1 | contig 18430 bp, 16 predicted proteins | sample I_Bog_N3_3_FD_193502 | JGI IMG/M metagenome (GOLD analysis project Ga0302157, IMG submission 193502) | Peat permafrost microbial communities from Stordalen Mire near Abisko, Sweden - I_Bog_N3_3 | ecosystem: Environmental > Terrestrial > Soil > Wetlands > Peat | place: Sweden: Abisko, Stordalen...
GACTGGACACCCTGGCGCGCCCTGTCGGCGGTGCGAACGCGATGGCCGGCGTTGACGTTGCACCTCACGATGCGGTCGGTTGCCGAGTAGCGTGAAGCTTGTCGCCAACGCCGTGTTTCGGGAGGGGTTCGACGGAAGCCGGTTGAGCACGGCCTTGCTGGCGTTGCTGCTGCCGTCGCGCGGTCTTCGCCAAACCGCTGTAGGCCACCCCTTCGGCCAACCTCCGCAGGGGTTCCGCATGCTGCGGACGAACCGGCGTCGCGAACCACGAATCCCTGGCCGTGGCGCGTAGGCCGGCGAGCTTTTGCTCGCGTTCGGCAACCGATGCGCCGGCGCCGAACCGGAACGCGAGCGCGTCGAGATGTGCCTGGCGGCCGACCAGCACCAAGGCCGCTTGCTGCTCGGCAGTCTTCACCGGCACGAAGCGCATCGTCGGCCGACTCATCGCTTCGCAAAGCGCTTCGGCGTCTGCCGCATCGTTCTTGCCTCGCTTGACGTAGGGCTTGACCAGCTGCGGTGCGATCAGCTTCACCGTATGCCCGAACGATTGGAGCAGCCGAGCCAAATGGTGGCTGGCACCGCAGGCTTCAATCGCAATCACCGTCGGTGCAAGCTTCTGGAAGAACACCACCATTTCCTTGCGCCGCTTTGCCATCATGGGCCAGCATCAGGCTGGCCACGAACGTAATGGCAATGGCCGCCCGGATGCGGAACGTCCGGTCAGGCAAGTCGGTGCGCAGTTGTAGGACGAAGCTGAGAAAATCGCTCCCATCGGGCAATTCACCGAGCATCGCTTGCATCCGTGCCAGGGCGTGCGGCGGCATCCACAGCATGTGGCGCGGCGGATGGTAGTATTTCGAGTTGGGTGATCTGGGCCGTCCGCGCAGGACAGCGAGGTACGCCTCCATCAACGACGCGAAGCCCGTCCCCGTCATCACCACAGGACCGGACGTGGCGTCTGTGTTGGCCCGCTCGAAGATGTCGCGGCCGAGTTGAGGTCTCGTCTCGAGCCAAGCGGTTCCGCCCGCACGTGCTCCAGCTTGGCGAGGCGGCCGGTCAGGACCTGCGCGGCCTGCTCCGCCTCCTTGGCCTCGTTCGTTTCCTTGGGCAGCAGCAGCCGGGACTTCAGCCAGATCAGCCAGGCGGCCATCACTACCCACTCGGCCGCCCGCGACAGGTTGGCCTGATCCGCTCGCGTCACCGCGACGAGATACTGGTCGACCAGGGTCAGGATCGAGATCCGGGCGAGATCCACCTGCTGCCGCCGTGCGAGGTCGAGCAGCAGGTCAAGCGGCCCTTCGAAGCCGTCCAGGCGGAGGTGGACCGTTTCGGGTAACGGGGCAAGGTCGTCGTTCACGGCGGTAGGCTAAACTTGCCCGAACGCGCAGCCAAAACGTCTGAGCACCCACGACTGCCGACGGCCAGGGAACGGCGGAGCGCGTCACTATTCCGTTGACTGATGTCATCATTACGGCTACCTCTCCGAAAACGAGATATCTGGGTGATCGCCATCTGCGCTTAAGGCTTACCCAGGTGTCCCAGGTATGCCAGCCGAGCCTCTATATCTTGATTTGCCGGAGGACGGGAACTGCCGGTTCACAGGCCACACGCGGCCCACTCATCCTACTACATATAGATCAACCTGGGACACCTGGGTAAGCCTTCTGCGCTTGAACGATGGGGCGCTCCGTTTAGTCGAAGCTTCGCCCTTGACGCGAAGGAGATCGCAATGGCGTCAATAACAGCTGCTCATTTGACAGTAATACACTTTTCGACATAGTGTGGCGGTTTATATCTCGTGGCATAGCCGCGTCAGTATTGTCACATTGATACAATGTCCCGACGTTATGCTGACGGAACTCTTGAAAACTCAGCCGAGGAGTCGGTTGAAAACTCAGCCGGGGAGTCGGTAAGGTGATGATGAACGATCGAGTGGACGATTTGGGCGTTCCGGCCTGTGCCGTGTCCGATGAGGATCGGGACGGCTTCACGGTGGGCGATGAGCCCGCCTCGGGCGATACGCGGCTCGTGGCGGCCGTGTTCGAGGGACTGCTTGGCGTGCCGCAAGTAGGGGCGGGGGACGGGTTCTTCGACCTTGGCGGGGATTCCCTGCTGGCAGTGGGCGTGGTGTCGCGTCTGGCGGCGGCGACCGGCAGGGAACTGCCGGTGCGCGCGGTGTTCGGAGCACCCGACGGTGGAAGGGCTGGCGCAGGCACTGGACGCGGTGGCGGCGGACGATGCGCAGACCGCCATCGTGCCGGCGGATCGATCCGGTCCGCTGCCGCTGTCGTTCCAGCAGGAGCGCTTGTGGTTCCTCTCGCGGCTGGACGCGAGTGCGGGGGCCGCCTACGCCATTGCCTGCGCGCTGCGACTGTCCGGACGGCTGGACGTGGCGGCGCTGGCGGCGGCGCTGCACGGGGTGGTGGAACGCCACGAGAGCCTGCGGACGCGGTTTGCGGTGGCGGAAGGCCATCCGGTGCAGGTGATCGAGGCGTCGGATCGGTTCGCGCTGGCGCGGGAGGACGCGTCGGCCTTGTCCGAGGCGGCGCTGACCGAGCGTGTCGCGTCGCTGGCGGCGGCGCCGTTTGACCTGGCACTTGGCCCTTTGTTCCGGGCGCATCTGCTGCGTCTGGGCGAGGCCGGGCACATTCTGGTGGTGGGCGGTCATCACACGGTGCTGGACGGCTGGTCGATCGGCCTGCTGCTGCACGAAGTGTCTGTTCTCTATGCGGCACGGCGGCGCGGCGAGGACGCGAAGCTGCCGGTGCTGGCGATCCAGTATGCGGACTACGCGGCGTGGCAGCGCGCGAGCCTGTCGGACGAGCGCCTGGCGCGCGGGACGGCGTATTGGCGCGAACAGCTCCGCGGGGCGCCTGTGGCGATCAGCCTGCCCACGGACCGGTCGCGGCCCGCGACGATGGACTATCGCGGCGGCGAGGTGGCGCTGTCGGTGCCGGCTGACGTGACGGCGGGTCTGACGGCGCTGGCGCGGTCGCGGGGTGCAACGCTGTTCATGGTGCTGCAGGCGGCCTTTGCCGCGTTGCTGCACCGTATGGGCGGCGGCGAGGACATGGTGATCGGCACGGCCATCGCGGATCGTGGCCGGGTGGAGCTGGAGACTCTGGCGGGGTTCTTTGTGAACACGCTGGCGCTGCGGCATCGCGTGCGGGGCGAGATGGCGTTCACCGCGTTGCTGGATGCGACGCGCGAGGTTGTTCTGTCGGCGTTCGAGCATCAGGCGGTTCCGTTCGGGACGGTGGTCGAAGCGGTGAGCCCGGTGCGCAGCCTGAGCCATGCGCCGTTGCTGCAAGTGATGCTGGTGCTGCAGAACCAGACCGACGCAGTGGCGGAGCAAGCGCTGGCGTTGCCGGAGGTCACCGTCGCGCCATTCGCGACGGAGATGGCGATGGCGCACTTCGAGCTGTCTCTGAGCCTGACGGAGACAATGGCGGGGCTGGTGGGCACGCTGTCCTATGCGAGCGCGCTGTTCGACCCGGCAACGGCGCAGCGCTTGGCGGCGCGGTTCGGCCTGCTGCTGGCGGGGATCGCGGCGGCGCCCGAGGTGCCAGTGGCCGACCTGCCGCTGATGGATGCTGCCGAGCGCAACCTCGTGGTCTCGGCATTCAACGCGACGGCGGTGGACTACCCACGGGACCGGACGGTGCTGGACCTGTTCGAGGCCCAGGTTGTGCGGGCCCCCGAGGCAATCGCGGTGGTGGATGGGGACCGGGAGGTGCGCTACGGCGCGCTGGCGGCGGCGTCGCGCCGGCTGGGCCGGTATCTGATCGGCATGGGGGTGGGTCCCGAGGTGGTGGTGGGGGTGTGCCTGGACCGTTCGGTGGAGCTGCTCGTGTCGCTGCTCGGGGTGTTCCAGGCCGGCGGGGCGTATCTGCCGCTGGACCCGGCGTATCCCGAGGCGCGGCTGGGGTTCATGCTGGCCGACGCGCAAGCGCCGGTGGTGATCACCACGCGTTCCTATGCCGGGCGGGTGACGGCGGCGCTGGCTGCGGCTGACCGCAGCGGGCTGGACGGCACGCGGCTGGTGGTTCTCGACGATGCGGCGACGGCGACGATTGCGGACCTACCCGAAGGACCGGTCGGCAACGCGGAGCGGACCTCGCCGCTGACAGCGAACAGCCTGGCGTACGTGATCTATACCTCGGGCTCCACCGGCCGGCCCAAAGGGGCGATGATCGGACAGCGAGAACTCACGAATTTCGTACTCGGAACCCGCGACGATATCGGTCTCGATGCAGAAACAGTCGTTCTCTCATTGACCTCACCTTCCTTCGACGTCTCGATGGAAGGGTTCTGCGTGCCACTCGCCATTGGCGGGCGCGTCGTGCTGGCGGATCGTCGGCGCCTGGGGGAGACGGGCTACGTTCGTCGCCTCGTCGATGAAACCGGCGTTACCATGATGCACTCGACGCCGGCCGTCTGGAGAATGCTGACCGGCGACGGTTGGCGCCCGAGCTCTAGAATGTGCGTACTCTCCGGTGGCGAAGTACTCTCACCAGAACTTGCGAACGAGCTCTGCGAAGGCGGCTCTGCATTGTGGAATAGCTATGGCCCGAGCGAAACCACCGTAACCGTAACCACGCACCAATTTGCGGCTGTGATAGCCGCGGCGCCGATAGGCTCACCGAGGCCGAATACACAGGCTTATGTGGTGGACGCACGGTTCGAGCCGCAGCCGGTGGGTGTCGCCGGCGAACTGCTGATTGGCGGCCTTCAGGTGGGTCGCGGCTATCTCGGTCGCCCGGGTCTGACGGCCGAGCGGTTCGTGGCGGACCCGTTCTCTGGGGTTGCGGGTTCGCGGCTTTATCGGACGGGGGACCAGGCGCGCTGGCGCGCGGATGGGTCGCTGGAGTTCCTGGGTCGTCTGGATCAGCAGGTGAAGATCCGCGGGATGCGGGTGGAGCTGGGCGAGATCGAGGCGGCGCTGGATGCGCTGCCGGGGATCGCCCGGAGTGTGGTCGTTGCGCAGGCGGTGAGCCAGGCGGTAGCTGATATGCGGCTGGTCGCGTATTTGGTGCCGACGGCACCGCCCTCCGCTGTTGTCCACGCGGACACGAACGCGGCGGGTGCTTCGTCTGGGTCGGCGGTGAACGTGGTGCCGCTGGCGGGCGTGCTCGACCTGGAGGCGGCGCGTGTCACGCTGAAGCGGATGCTGCCCGAGCACATGGTGCCGTCCGGTTACGTCGGCCTGAGCCGGCTGCCAATGACCGCCTCTGGTAAGATCGACCGCAACGCGTTGCCGACCGTGGAGACGGAAGTCGCCGCCGCGGCGGCGGGGTATGTGGCGCCGCGGACGGTGATGGAAGCGTTGGTGGCGGCGGTGTTCGCGGAGCTTCTGGGCGTGCCGCAGGTGGGGGTTCGGGACGGGTTCTTCGATTTGGGCGGGCACTCCCTGCTGGCGGTGCGCGTCGTGTCGCGTCTGGCGGCAGCGACCAGCAAGGAACTGCCGGTGCGCGCGGTGTTTGAGCACCCGACGGTGGAAGGGCTGGCGCAGGCACTGGGGGCGGTAACGGCGGATAAAGGGCCAGCTATGGCGTATCAGCCGTTCGTCGAACTGGTTTCCACAACGTCCTCAACCTCGCCAACCGAACGGCCCAAGCGTCAGATGTATTGCGTGCACCCCTCCAGCGGGCACGCCGTCGGTTTCGCACGTCTCATTCCCGCACTGTCCGGGACCGCCGGTATCATCGGGCTGCAGGCCAAGGGGATGCAGCCCGGCGAGGAGCCGTTCGCGACCTACGAGGAAATGTGTGCGACCTACGTCGACGCGCTTCAGGCGCGCGTGCCCGCTGGTCCGATACACCTCCTCGGCTGGTCGCTCGGCGGATACGTCGCCCATGATGTCGCATGCCGCTTGTCCGACGTGGGTCGCGATGTGCCTTGGATTGTCATTCTCGACAGCGTCGATGCACGAGAACCGGCGGACGTGCCGGCCTTCGAACCTTGGCTTGATCGCGTTCTGTCGAGCCTGGGCAGATACGATAAAGGCTCATCCCGGACCGAACGCCTATGGGCACTTGCCGAGGCGGAGGGAATTAGTAGGAATGCTAGGGATACGGGCGACGTGACCGAATTGGAGCGTCTGGCCCGTCTGACGCACCTCAATGCCGGCCTTCTGGCCGAGCGCCGCCCGTCGCGTTTCTATCCAGGCCGCGCCCTCATCGTCAGGGCCGCGGACACGCGGACGAAGGTGGCGGATCCGGCACTCGGCTGGGGGCGGGTCTGCGGCGCCGTCCACACGTTGGACGTTTCCTTCGACCACCTTCGTTTGCTCGATCCTGAACCCGCGCGCTTGATCGGCGAGGCGGTGGCGAGCTGGATCAACGCCGTGGACGGCAAGGAGATGGTCCAGGCTTTGCGTTGCGCGGCCCCGGCAGGGACTTGGTTGCGCCAGCCTAAATACTGGTGCGAACGGTCGCTGGTCTGAACGGCGCCGGTGTTGATACCCGCCAGCACGCAGCATTGAAAAGGGAGGTCATCATGACCGACGACGATTTTGAATACGACGATTTTGAATACAAGGTTCTGGTCAACCACGAGGAGCAATACTCCCTGTGGCCGGCCTTCAAGCCGATCCCGAATGGCTGGCGTCAGGTCGGGCCGACTGGCAGCAAGCAGGACTGCCTTGCCTATGTTGAGACCGCATGGACGGATATGCGGCCGTGGAGCGTCCGGCAGCGCCCGGCAGATGTCCAAGCCGCCCGCGCCGGAGCACATCACTGAGCGGCGCTTGAGGCGTGTTGGCGCTTCCCCAAGCGGTGCTGCGGCGCCCGCCTATCATTGGCGCTGCGCCGGTGACTTCCGAGCGTTGCGGCGCGCACGTCACGGCGCTGATCGTGGCCAGCGCCCTGCTGATGGAGCAGCTCGACGGCACGGTGCTGGCAACCGCGCTACCAACCATGGCGCGGTCGTTCGGCGTCGATCCTCTGCGCATGAATGTGGCGCTGACGTCCTATTTGCTCAGCCTGGCGATGTTCTTCCCGGCAAGCGGCTGGATCGCCGACCGCTTCGGCTCGCGCACCGTCTTTCGCGCGGCGATCGCGCTGTGCGCAGGCGCCCTCGCTCGCCATTCTGGTGGCGGCGCGCATTCTGCAGGGCATGGGCGGAGCCATGATGTCACCGGTCGGACGGCTGGTGCTGCTGCGGGTCGCGTCGAAGACTGAGCTGGTCAGCGCCATGGCCTGGCTGATGATCCCCGCCAGCATCGGCGCGATCGCGGGGCCACCCGTGGGCGGGTTCCTGGTCACCTACCTGTCCTGGCGTTGGATTTTCTATATTAACGTGCCGATCGGGCTCGCCGGGATAGTGTTCGCCAGCCTGTTCATCGAAGAGACGCGCGAGCCCGCGCCCGGACACTTCGATTTTCTCGGCCTGGCGTTGTGCGGCACGGCGCTGGCCTGTCTGACGTTCGGCATCGAGATAGTGAGCAGCGATGTCGGCTCGCACCTGGCAAGCGCCGCGCTGCTGGCCGCTTGTGTGTTCGGCGCCGGACTATATGTCCTGCACGCGCGGCGCCACCCGCGCCCGTTGCTTGACGTCGGTCTAATGCGCATCGCCACGTTTCGCGCGTCCGTGGTATCTGGCTCGCTGGCACGCATCGCGGTGGGCGCTTTTCCGCTGTTGCTGCCGACGATGCTGCAGCTCGGCTTCGGCGTCTCCGCGTTGCGAAGCGGTATGATCACCTTCGTCATCGCCATCGGTTCGCTGCCTATGCGCTTCTCGGCCGCGGGAGTTCTCCGCCGGCTTGGCTTCCGCACCGTGCTGGTGTGGGTGGGGCTGCTGGCCGCGCTGCTGGTCGCCACCTGTGCTGGGTTCCGTCCGGACTGGCCGCTATCGGCAATCTACGGCGTGTTGCTGTTGCTGGGTTTTTTCCAGTCGCTGCAGTTCATCGCCTACAACACCATCGCCTACGCCGACGTTCCGGGATCGAAAATGAGCGCCGCCACCAGCTTCTACACGATGTTCCAGCAAATGACGCTATCGCTCGGCGTCGCCGTCTCCGCCGCTGTGCTGGCCGCTGCTGTGTCGCTGCGCGGCCATAGCGGCCCGCAGTTTGCCGATTTCAGCGTGGCTTTCCTGTCGGTCGCGGCGATCGCCTCGGTGGCGCCGCTGCTCAGCCTTCGCCTGGACAAGGATGCCGGCGCGGAGCTGAGCAGCCGTCGCGCCTCGCCTGTCAAGGCACACGCGGCCGCGGCAGAATGAGGAGTGCTTCCCGCCGTGATGGCTTTTACAGGGCAATCGGCCGGCCATAGACCGGCCAATGGACGCCGCCGAGTTGGCCAATCCTCCTTCGGACTAGCAAGCGCGCGCGAGACGGTCGCGACGGTGGCGGTCGGGCAGCCTCTCCAGATGGAGGTAGACCGTTTCAGGTGACGGGGCGTCGTCGTCGTTCACGGCGATAGGCTAACGAACTGGCCTGATCGCGTCGTCCGAAATGGTGCCGTCCAGCCGCGATGACGGTGAAACCAACCTGGAATCCGCGTCCTCGCAGTCCCAGTGCGCCCGCCGATCTGGGCCGGCTAGGTGGCGACCAGTGCACTCGTTAAGGGCCAAAATGAGCCATAGTGCACTCCTTAACGCAAAATCCAAGTGCACCGCTTAAGGGTTAACTCGCTGATTTCGCCGGAAACCCAGTGCAACGCCCAGAGCAGTACGACCACGAGGCGTGGGTGATGCCGACCTTCAGATTGTCGGGGACCACCTTGGCCGTTACGCCGTCGAGGAAGGCGAACAGCCGGGCATGCGCGCCAAGCCAGTCTTCCGCCGTTTGCGTCCAGTTCGCCTCCGCGTAGATCAGACCCGAACAAGGCAGGCAGGCCAAGAATATCTGCGCCTCCCGAGGCGTCCCGCCGTCCGCCACCGTGACCGTGTCGCCGGCGTAGTCGACCTGCACCGTCTCGCCAGCATGATGCGCCTGGCGCATCGACAGGCCTCGCCCCGAGGCATTCTGCCATTCGCTCAGCCGTAGCTTGAACTGGCTGAACCCCAAGCCGTCCGGATGCGCGGTCTTGTACTCCGCCCATAGCAGCTTGCGGGTCACGTGCTTGTAGCGTCGCAGCTCTTGGTCGACCCCAGCCCAGTCCGGCAGCGCGCGCCCTTCGGCTTCTGGCGTCGGCGGGAACAGCGCCGCCTCCGACAACCCTTCGGCAGCCGCGGCGTCCAGCCCCGCCGCCGCCGCTCGATCCAGATACGTCCTGACCGTCGAGCGCGCGAGCTTCGCGCCCGCCGAGATCGCGCTCAGGTTCGGCCCCAGCTCGGCACGTAATCGCAGCACTTCCCTGATCCGTCGCATCTCTGCCCTCGGTCTCGGCACTACCAACCCCGCCCAAAAGGGCCGGACCATAGTCGCGATTATTCAGACGTCAGCGGGCAGCCCCGTCCACCACCGGGGGTGGCGAATTCACCGGCCTCAGGTGGCGGTTACAATCGGCCTCGGGTGGCGAATACCTCCGGCCAGTGCATCCTCCGGCTCGTCAAGACGTGCCGGAAGCTCGGCATCACGTTCTGAGACTACCTCGGCGCCAGGATCGGCGTCATCGGCTCGCCTACCGTTCCGCCCCTGTCCGACATCATCCGCTGCCGCGGCAAGCCCGCCTGACGCCGACCCGCCGCCCGGGGTTTTGCCCCGGTTACCATGCCGCGTCTCAAGGACCTGGCGGACCAACGCCTTTGGCGCACCCACAACAGCCTGATTCCTGAGTCCCTCGCGGGCCTGTTCGCGGCAATGCGATGTGGTCTCGATCACCGAGCAGTGGGATCAACTCGCCCGCATCGCAGCGTCGCTGAAAGCCCGAACCGCGCCCGCCCATGTCGTGCTGCAGCGACTGACCTCCAGTAGCCCCAGCGACCGTGTCGCCAAAGCGCTCGCCGCTCTCGGGCGGCTGGTGAAGACGCGCAACATCCTGCGCTACCTGCATGAAGAGCCGCTCCGCCTGCGCGGCCTTCCACGTCTTCGGAGAAGGCGGACGCACCCACGTCGCTTGAGTCACCGGCGGCAAGCGTCCGGAGCACGACCGCGGCGCCTCATTCCTCAACGTCAATACGCTGATCGCCAATCTCAGCACCGCGCTGAAGGCGGCATACAAAGTGTTCTCGCCCAAGCATCTCCCCGACTAGCTCGGTGTCTTCGGCTGGACGACCAATCACCGGCGCAACATGCGCGGTATGATCACCGCGCTATGCGGCGCTCCCGCAAGCTCCTCCCGGCTTACCCGTCGGTCGTCTACGCATAGCGGGCCGATTGGTTGATAAGCGGGTTTGCGTTTTGCCTCAATGTGAGGGTAAAATAGACCGAGTCCCCAAGGAAATCCGCCGCCAAAACTTATGCTGACCGATCCGCAACCGCCGCAGCTAACAGCCCCGCCCGCGCCCGACCCGCCATACTGGAAAGGCGGAGTGCAGGACGACGACCGGTTGCCCGCCCGGTCACGCCGGTATTGGCAGGGACGCTTACAGCCCTCGCCGCCGCGATTCGATTTCGCTGGCAAGGCGCTCGCCCCCGCGACGCTACGCGCCAGCCGCCGCCCGGATTGGCAGCGCGGAGCCGGCTGGCTGGCGGCGCTGAGCCGCGCGCGGGTCGCCATCAAACGGACCAGCCTCGCCGGGCTGCTTCTACCGGCGGGCGAAGCGTCGAGCTCGGACGGCCTGCGCGGCGGCCTCATTACCCAGGCGTACATCAAGGTCACCACTCGACTCCTGTTTCCAAGGAGACCACGGCATGGCTCGCGGCCGTTCTGCGATTTTATCGGTCGGGCGTGATGAGCCGAACTGCCCGATTGGTCATATTCACTATCTGCTCGAATAATTACGTGCCGTCAGCAAAGGTGTTTTTTGAGTCCGCGCGACAGCACAATCCGGAGGCCGATCTGTTCCTGTGTCTCGTAGATAAGACGATAGACGTTCCAGGTCTTTACGATCCAGATTGGCGACTGGTCGAAGCGGAGCGGTTGGACATCCCGGACTTCCAAAGTTTTGCCTTCCGCTATGATATCATGGAGCTAAATACAGCCGTCAAGCCGTTTATGTTTAGGTATCTGCTGGAAGATCTTGACTACGAGGTTGCACTGTACTTCGATCCGGACATAGAGATTTTCCGGCCACTTGACGCTATAACGACGAGGCTTCGCAGGGGAGCATCGTTTGTCCTCACCCCTCATCTCTGCTCGCCCAACGAGGCCGCGGAAGAGCCAAACGACTTCACGGTTATGAGGGCTGGTGTCTATAACCTCGGCTTTTTGGGCGCCGCTCGGGGCGCGGAGTCCAGCCGTATCATCGATTGGTGGTGCCGCCGCCTGCGGTTCTACTGCATCAGCGCGCAGGATCGGGGGATCTTTGTGGACCAAAAGTTCATGGACCTCGTCCCCGGGTTTGCGCCCAACAGCTACGTCTCGCAGGACACCACGCTAAACGTCGCTTACTGGAACCTCGGGCAGCGCCGTCTGGAGGAACGCGACGGTGCGTGGTTTGTGGACGACGCGCCGCTCACGTTCTTTCATTACAGCGGCTTCGATCCACGCAAACCGTCGCGCTTATCGAAATATGCGACTGCCTTCGACGGCGACATGCCGCAGTCGATGCGCCGCCTCACGGCGAGATATGCAGGTCGCCTGCTCGCTAGCGGCTATGGCGCGATCTCCGACGGCACATACGCCTACGGACGATTTGCGTCCGGTGCCACTGTTCACGTATTGGCCCGTCGGATGTTTCGAGAATGGCATCGGTTCTGGCCGGACGATCCATTCGAAACGTACGAGGCATTTCTGGACGAGCCTTGGCCAGGCGCGTCCCGGCAATTGCCTGGACACGTCGTCACCAATTTCATGAGGTTTCTGCATGGTTGCTTCCCGATCCTGCACAACCGCCTGGATCTCGCCAAACCGGACCATGTGCGGGAACTGATCCATTGGTTTGTAACGCAGGCGCCGCGCGAAATACAACTCGATCTGCGACTGATCGAACCGGCGGCACTGCGGATGGGACTGCATCAGCGGCCGCCCAGACCAGTGCGGAACGTCGATCGGAACGGTGTGGACGTGACCGTCGTCGGCTATCTCAAAACCGCGAGCGGCGTCGGCGAAGTTGGGCGGCAGACGCTGCTGACCCTAGCGTCCGGGGGCGTTGCGGTCGAAGGCTACGATGTAGCCTTAGGCGTTGCCGCGCAACGCGACGATTCAAGTTGCACCACGTTCCTCACCAAGACTGGAACCGCGCCGGTGCAAATCTTTAATATCAACGCCGATCAACTTCGAGTAGTCATCGACCATACGAGAGCGAGGCTTCATCCCGATGCTATACGCATCAATATTCCATTCTGGGAGTTGAGCCGCTTTCCGTCGCCATGGCTTTCGGTGCTCGCGGAAATGGACGAGATCTGGGCACCCAGCCGCTTCATCCAGACCTCCATCGCCGGGCGGCTGGACCGGCCGGTGATCTACATGCCCGTTGCCTTCGAGTTGCCCCCGACGGAACCACTTCCGCGCGACCGGTTCGGCCTACCGACAAACATGTTCCTGTTCTTCTATGCTTTTGACTTCCTGTCTTTCATCGAGCGGAAGAACCCGCACGGCGTTGTAGCCGCATTTCGCATGGCGTTTCCCCACGGCGGCCAAGCGGGTCTAGTGCTGAAATGTATGAACGGGGCCGCGGCGCCAGAGCAGTTCGCGCTTTTTCGTGAGGAGATCGAGGACTCGCCTGGAATATTCCTGCTCGACGCCACGTTGGATCGCGGCGAAATGCTGGGGCTGATTGCCGCGATGGATGCGGTAATTTCGCTGCATCGCAGCGAGGGGCTCGGCCTGCTGATCGCTGAGGCAATGCTTCTGGAAAAGCCGGTGATCGCCACTGGTTATTCGGCAAGCCGGGAGTTCCTATCAGATGCCACGGGTTATCCGGTCGGCTTCCAATTGGTACCGGTGGGCGACGGCGAATACCCTTTCCATGAGGGTCAGGTGTGGGCGTCGCCCGATCTGCCGCACGCGGCTTGGCTGATGCGGCGGCTGCGCGATTCCCCTGGCTGCGCCGCACCCCGCGTCGCGCGTGCGGCGCACCATATGCGCGCGAATTACAGCCGCGCCCACGTCGCGCAATTGCAGGCGAGCAGGCTTCGGATACTCTCGCCAGTGACGGTAGCGGTTTTATGACCATGTCGAAGCCTGTCTTCGTCTCCTATAGTGCCAATCGTGAAGACGTCATCCTCAACCGTGTGTTCGGCAATCGCGACAGCGGCTTCTACATTGATGTCGGTGCAGCCCACCCACTATACGAAAACGACACCAAGGCCCTGTACGATCGTGGCTGGCGCGGCGTCAACATCGAGCCTAGTCCGGAATTTTTTCCGGAGCTGGCAGCGCAGCGCCCGCTTGACCGGAACATGAATGTGGCGGCCTCCGATGTGCCCGGAAGCATCACCTTCTATCAGGTTGTCGGGACAGGCCTCTCGACCTGCGATGCTGACGAAGCAGAAAAGGCCGCGGCAAAGGGGTTCGAGGTCGTGCCGCACGTGATAGAGGCGATGACGCTGCGCGGAATTCTCGAGACGACGCCGACGACGCCGATCGATCTGCTGAAGGTTGATGTCGAAGGCCTTGAGCTGCAGGTGCTTTCCTCCAACGACTGGACGCGATTTCGACCGAAGGTGATTCTGGCCGAGGCCACATTCCCAGAGACCCCGGTTCGCCGCGCAGATGGTGTCGCGCCGTACCTTGCGGCGCAAGGCTATCGTCAGGTCTATTTTGACGGCCTGAACGATTATTACGTCGATGAGGACTTTCAGGCGACGCCCGAGATGTTCGACCGGCCACCGAACCTGTTCGATAATTTCGAAACTTATTTGCAGCACGAGCTGTCCGAGGAACGGGACAATGCTCTCGTTTTCATCGCATCCCTGCAGGCGGAGTTGCGTCGCGCAATGCGGCGAGCCGAAACCCTTCCGATCGACATTGAAAATGCGCGGGCCGAACTGCTTTCCATGCGCGAGCGCGGCACGGCGCTCGCCGCACAGCTGGAGGCAATGAGCCAGGAGTCCGCCGCACAGCTCGAGGCAATGAGCCAAGAGCACGCCGCACAGCTCGAGGCAATGAGCCAGGGGCACGCTGCATCGACCAAACAGCTTCAAGAGAGCGTTTCGCGGCTGACGAACCAGCTCGGTCAGGTCTACACCTCGACCTCATGGCGGATCACGCGGCCACTGCGTGGACTGGCGCGGCCGGGTCGGAGCCTGTGGACCCTTTTCCGCCGTCCTTCGAGATGAAAAGTAACTGTTGCGACAGCAGCATCGACGCTTTTCGCGCGCGTATGCGGAGGACGCGACGTAGCGCGTAGCAAGTTAACGTCGATCAAGGCGTTGAGGCGTCGATCCGGGACAGGGCTGACCCCAAAGCCCGATCGCGAGTTCGAAAAATAGTGAGGGTATGGTGACAGCACGACGGGAAACGGAATCGGGCATGGCCGACAGCCTGTTTTCGAACAGACATTTGGCATCGCTGTCGCAGCATAACTGGGCCGGTCTATGCCTCCTGTTTCTGATGGCATTGCTTGCTATTAAGAATGTAAACTTGGCTAGCCCGATAATGGCCGGCGACGAATACGCCTATTTTGCCAGATCTAGGGAATTCCCTGCGACAGATGCAGTGCTGGCCTACGACCCAACAATCCAAGCTACGAACAACGTATTTTATTTCTGGATCGGTCACATTCTTTGGAATCATACGGCTGACCCGGCTCTAAGTATGCGGGTAATACAGACATTCCTTTACTGCCTTATACTTACGATCATTTTCTACATCTGTCGCTTCTTTATGAGTGTTGGCAAGAGTGCGGTGATAACCGTCGCAGCCGCTTGCACGGCGATGTCATCTTATACGGCATATTTTATGCCGGAAACGGTATACCAATTTCTTTTTTTTGTTGTGGTCTGCGCTGTGGTATCATTACTTCCGCGATGGACGATATTCGGCTCCATCGTCTGCGGCTTTCTAGTAGCGCTCATGATGCTAACGAAGCCGCATGGGATTGCTGCTGGCTTTTCCGTCGCTCTTTGTCTAAGCGCAATAGCGGCATTCCCTGGCGTGTTCTTGATTCCGCGGCGTCGTTCTGTTCCTGCACTCGTGATCTTTGGACCGGCCACCTATATTGCCCTGGTCGGCATCAATGTGGGTCTCAGTGGCCGTTGGCAGTATGATCCACGCTTCTTCGTGGGAGACTTTTACGAGAATCTCTTGACTTCCGGGCAGCAATCGATACTGCCTCCGCTGCGCCTGCTAGTGCCGGTTATTGTCGGAAACGGAACGGCTCTAGCGATACTGGTCGGGCTGCCGCTGGTATACGTTGCGATCTTCCTGCTGCGTCGTTTATCCCACGGACCGAGCTGCAATCAATCAGCGGAGGCAGGGCTACGCCAGTCGCGGTTCGCGGTGTTGGCAGTCCTCTCGAGCTGCATGTTGATATCGGCTGTCGCCATGACCATAAGCTTCACCGCCAAAATAGGCGTGACCCTCCCGTCGGAGGTCTGGCGCATTCACGGGCGATACTATTCCTTTACGCTGACACTGTGTGTCGTGGCGATGTTCGCGGCCGCGGAGCTCAGACCTTCATGGCCTACCAAAGCAAGCTCAGACCCGGTCATTTTGCGCCTCACTGCGGTGTTTGTTATCGGGTGTCTCGGCATTGCCCATTTCTGGTGGCGTAACGCGTTTTCACTGGCACCATGGGACTTTCCAGAAATATGGGCATTGACGCCCAACGGGTGGCTTGCGGATGCCAATAAGGTCAGCACGAGCATTCTTGCGTTTGGTGCCATCTGTTTTCTTGCGATTGCATTACGTCCGCGTATGGCACCTATGTTATTTATATTTTTTTATGCGGTACTCAATATATCCAGTCTCGTCCAGACGACCCGTTGGCAGTTTGCCCATGGCAACGGTAGCTTTAGTCCCTACTCGGCGCCCGCGTCGGCGTTGCGAATTCTGCTTGGCCCGAAGCTAGTGGATCGCGGGATCGTGATCGGACCAGACCGAGGCTTGCTAGCTTATACGCTTTTCGCGCTTCGTTCCAGAAGTCGGGTTATGCTGCTCCCGCACGAAAGTGTCGTCGATTCAAACGCCATTGGTCCTTTACCGTTATGGGTTCTTGCTCAGGGGCCTTACGATTTGCACCTCAATGGCACGGTTGTGTTCCGAACTAATGAGCTCACTTTGGTCATGATCAGCGCAAATGCCTCGTTAGCCGACCATCCAAGGTTCTATCCAGATCACGATAGCCGCCTCGAACCGGAGAAGGGCGCGCCCTAGTGTTCCGATTCATCGCAGCAAATTTGTCGCCTATAACGCCTATCCGGAGCACGCTAGCCATGATGTCTGCCATCTCCCATGTCTGTGTTCGGCGCGGCGTGCTCAAGCAGCAATTCGACGTCGCTCGCCAAATGAGCACGATCGAGGAGACGTGCATTCCGTCCTACCTGCATCCCAACTTGGCGGCGGCAGGGGTAGCATGGGCACGGTTGTTCGCCGCGGCGCGGTTACATCGCCGTTTCGCGCCGGTTGGTCCGGTTCTAGATTTTGGCGCTGCCTTGGGCGAGTTGGCTCACATCCTGCCGCCCGAAAGTCGATATGACTTCGTGGAGATTGACGAAGTCATGGCCCGGTTGCTACTTGAGGGTAACCCAAAGGCAGAGCGCTACGTACTCGATGATTTGAAGTCCGAGCAGTATACGGCAATTTTTGCGCTGGACTCATTGGAACACAACGACGACGTTGGCGCGATTCTGGATCGACTGTGCCTCGCTCTTCACCCTGATGGTGTGTTGATCTTGTCCGGACCGACGGAGAATGCGTTGTATCGTCTGGGTCGACGCATTGCCGGATTTAACGGCGCCTACCACAAGACCACGATCTACGACATCGAACGAAAAGTCGGGCACCGGTTTCGATTGGTTAGCCGGCGTGCGCTGCCTATTGGCATACCGCTGTTTTCAGTTTCTTGTTGGTATTTGAAGTAGAGCTTGTTATGAGATATATTCTTTTGACAACGGTCGTATTATTCCTTTCTGGCGGTCAGTTTCTCTTCAAGGGAGCTGGCCTAGCAATCCAAGGTCGTCCGTTGGCAGACGGTCTTTGGACGCTCATGATGTTGCCAAGCCTATACACGGCCCTGGCACTGTATGGTATAGCTACGGTTATTTGGATCTATATTCTGTCCTTCGTGCCGTTAATAGAGGCATATCCATGGATAGCAGTTTCCACAATCGCGGTTCCACTGATCGGCTTGTTTTATTATGGCGAGCGTGTTGGGGTGCTGTTCTGGGTGGGAATGGCGCTAATCGTGGCCGGACTGCTGTTGACACAAATCGGCACGCAGCGCTAGCGCCTTGAGTCGTTCAACATCATCATCTCCCGGCGGGCGTGCTGGCCGCCAGGAACGGTCACGGATTATGCCGAGGCTCGATCGGCATAAGCACGTATCCCGAACCTACCCCCTGCAGGTCCAGCACCTGGCGGTCGCAGTCCATCGAGACGCGCATGTACCCGACCACCATGTGCGAGAAAACCTCATCCAACGGGTTTCCGCACAGCGCACTTCATGCCGTGTCGATGCCTCCCGTCACTGGCGCCAGCACACCCGGCGATCGTCAAACTCGGCTATCCCTTTGATTCGACGGGGCATGTGCGCCGGAGCGCTCCCGTTTTGTCTGCTTAGCTGTCAAATCCGGGCGGTTCGTTACTCCTTGCGTGTGCCTTGCGAAGGCGCACCATTCTCCCCGGTGGAAACCCGGGCCGGCAAACTCTCGCTTCAGCCGGAAGCACTCGGGGCGGGTCAGGAGGCGACGAATTGGCGCGGGTGAAGCGGTGCAGGATGTCCGCCGCGGCAGCAGTGCCGAGCCGAAGCGCAGTCGCGAACTTCACCATCTCATTGTACTGGCGACGGATGAGGTCCCAATCGATCGGCCGCGACAGCACCGGCTGCAATTCCGGATACGCATCAGGTTCGCCGGCGACCGGGCGATACAGCCGCTGTGCGTGAATGCGCTTGAGGCGCGGCAAGAGATGGAAGCCGAGAAGGTCACAGAAAGCGAAGCCGACGTCACTTTGGCCATGGCTGTCGACGTAGGCCTTTTGCACCTCCATCTCCGTGCAATGCCGCAGCACACCCTCGATCATGGCTGCGACTTCGGAAGAGGATGCGGTTTTGAGCTGCGAATAAATGCAGGTGCTGTGGCGCTCGACATGCCAATAGATCATGACACCGCGGCCACCGTAGCGGACGTGCCACTCCGTCATCAGGTTCTGATCCCAGGCGCCAAACTGCTTGGAGCTACGGCATTCACACAATTTGCTTGTGCAATAGATAGCCTTCTGATTCCCTGTGCCTTTCTCGATTCGGGGTGTTCATGGGGCGACAGGGTGGCGAGCTTGGTTAT
>Ga0302157_10003268_pt1 | contig 18429 bp, 9 predicted proteins | sample I_Bog_N3_3_FD_193502 | JGI IMG/M metagenome (GOLD analysis project Ga0302157, IMG submission 193502) | Peat permafrost microbial communities from Stordalen Mire near Abisko, Sweden - I_Bog_N3_3 | ecosystem: Environmental > Terrestrial > Soil > Wetlands > Peat | place: Sweden: Abisko, Stordalen...
GCCGTCGACATTGAGCTTGCCGTTGTCGATGCCGAGCCGGTCGCGGCAATAGAGCACCTGCACCGCGAAGGCTTCGTTGAGTTCCCAAAGCCCGATGTCGTCGATTTTGAGCCCGTGCGCCTTCAACAGCTTCGGCACGGCGAAAACGGGGCCGATGCCCATTTCGTCGGGGTCGCAGCCGGCGACCGCGATGCCGCGATAAAGGCCGAGCGGCTCGAGGTTGCGCTTCTCGGCAAGCCGCGCCTCCATCAATACGCACGCGCTGGCGCCGTCGGAAAGCTGCGAAGCGTTGCCGGCCGTGATGTAGGAGCCCGGGCCGGTCACGCGCCGTCCGCCGCCCGGAAATACGGTCTTCAACGAGGAAAGTCCGGTGAGCGTGGTGTCGGCGCGGTTGCCCTCGTCCGCTCGGAGGGCCACTTCCTTGTCGATGACCGCGCCGGTCGCCTTGTCCTGGACCTTCATGACCGTCGGCAGCGCGACGATTTCCCGTTCGAACCGCCCGGCGGCCTGTCCCGCGGCGGTGCGCTGTTGCGATTGCAGCGCGTATTCGTCCTGCCGCTCGCGGCTGATCTGGTAGCGTTGGCCGACGATCTCAGCGGTCTCCAGCATCGACATGTAGAGATCGTCGCGATGCGCGACGATCCAGGGGTCGGTGGCGCGATAGCGGTTCATGTGGTCGTTCTGCACCAGCGAGATCGACTCGAGGCCGCCGCCCACCGTGATCTGCATCCCGTCGGCGATGATCTGCTTGGCGGCGATCGATATCGCCATCAGGCCCGAGGCGCATTGCCGATCGACGGACATGCCGGCGACCGATGTCGGCAGGCCGGCGCGAATGGCGCATTGGCGGGCGATGTTGCCGCCCGTCGCCCCTTGTTGCAGGGCCGCGCCCATGATGACATCGTCGACCTCGGCCCCGGGGATGCCGGCCCGGCCGATCGCGGTCTGGATGGCGTGGCCGCCGAGCGTCTGCGCCGGCGTGTCGTTGAAAGCGCCGCGATAGGCCTTGCCGATCGGCGTGCGCGCGGTGGAGACGATGACGGCTTCGCGCATGGTGCGTTCCTCTTGTCTAGGCTCGGCCGCTCTTTGTCAGGGCGACGGCGGTCGAAACGAACTTGAACGTCTGCTGGAAGGCGTTGTCCAGAGGAACCGCGGTCGCAGGATCGGAAATTTCTGCAAATCGCGCCGCGATCTGCTCGGGCGTGCGCTCCGCCTCGGGCAGATAGACACCCGGCGTCTCTGCGATGTGGGTCACCGCGAACACCCCGGCGCCTGCGCCCATGATGACGCGCGACGGGGCGGCCTCGCTCACCAGGAACAGCACCGCCGGCGTCACCGATTCCGCGGTTAGCACCGCCGCTGCGTCCGCCGGCATCAGGCCCGCGGTCATCTGGGTCAGCGCCGTTGGCGCCAGCGTGTTGACGCGCACGTCGTATTTCTGCCCCTCGAGGTGCAGCACGTTCATCAGGCCGATCATCGCGGCCTTGGCGGCGCCGTAATTGGCCTGACCGAAATTGCCGTAAATGCCGGAAGCCGAGGAAGTGAACAGAATGCGCCCGTAGTTACGATCGCGCATTCCGTTCCACACCGCCTTGGCGCAGATCGCCGAGCCCAGCAGGTGGACCTTCACCACCAACTCGAATTCGGCGATCTCCATCTTGGCGAAGGTTTTATCGCGCAAAATGCCGGCGTTGTTGACGAGAATGTCGACCTTGCCCCAGCGTCGTTCGGCCAGTTCGACCATCGCGGCGACTTGATCGGTCTTGGTGACGTCGGCGCCGTTCGCCATCGCCTCGCCGCCGCCGCGCACGATCTCCTCGACGACCCTCAAGGTCGCGGCGGAGGGTTCGCCGTCGGCGCCGAGATCGTTGACCACGACTTTCGCCCCTCGCGAAGCCAGCCCGAGGGCGTGGCAGCGTCCCAGTCCTCCGCCCGAGCCGGTGACGATGGCCACGCGGCCGTCAAAACGCACGCTCATGCCTCCGCTTCCCCCCGACGCGCGGCGGCCCCGGCGAAGGCGTATTGCCGACGCGTCGCCGGCCTGAACTTGCGGCCGCCGCGGGGCGGTCCCAGGTCGTCGTCATGCCCCGCCCTCATCACCGCCGCGGCGCAAACCAGACCGCCGAAAGTGAAAGCGAAAGCGCCCATCAGCATCGCCGTCCCCGCGACGGGCATGTCGGAGCGCCACAACAACGAGCGCAATCCCGCGACGTCGAGCGCCAGCAGCAGAAACGCGCAGACGATGCCCACCAGCATGCCGCCAATCCAGTTGGCGATCATCATCCGCACCAGCCGATCCTGCCGCCGCCAATGACGGCGGACGCGGTAATAGCCGAATTGCATCGATGACATGCTCGAGATCTCCTGGGCCCGCAAGGCGGCGACGAACCCAGCTCAATTGTTTCCTAATTTCGCGTCCGCGTCTAGGGAGCGCCGCGGCGCGACATTATTTACCTAAGTCATCGCGTTTTTTTGTGTTCGAGGAGGTCGCCCGGGCGGAACCCCGGCGACGCGTTCCTCGCCGAGCCCCCCGGTTCCGCGGAACGGTCAGCCCCGGGCGCGCCCCACAGGCGCCAACGCCTCACGAGGTCAGATCGACGATGCATGAGCCCAAACAACGCCAAACGAGACCCAGCAGCCCCAAACGAGCGCAAATAGCAGCAAACAAAACCAAACAAGCCCAAATAACAAGTAGGCCGGATCGTGATATTTCAATGCTTTGCAGGACGCGCAGGCTGTTTTCGCGCTTCCGTCGCCGAGTACGGCGCGAAGGGGCCGCTCCTGCCCGTCCAAAACGCAGATCTCGGAAATCACACTCGACCTCCATGAAATTCAGGATTCAATTCTAGCATGAATTTCTGAATTATCAAAACGCTTATTGGAAGGACGCTTCGTCGTCCGAAGAGGCAGCAAGGAAACGAAGCGGAAGAACGACGGGCATCCGCGGCCGGTCGGCGTCGCGGCGCTCGTCGACCGGATACCGCGCGAGACGGTGACGCCCAAAGCCGCGCTCACGGCCGCGCAAAGGGCGCGCCTGCGTCGTAACGCGCCTTGGCCGGCAATGGGAAAATCTTGGTCGACCCGGTCGGATTGACCCACGGCCAGGCATAGCCTTTGAAAAACGCGGGCGCCCCGGCGAGGAACAGCGAATTGGGCAGCTCATGCGCTGTGTCGGTCGCCGCCCATTTGACGGAATCTGTCTTGTAATCGTAGTTCCCGTCGATGAGATTTGTCGCGATCACTTTGGGATCGTAGACGTAATGCGCCACGTCCTCCCAACCCATCATGAGAATTTGCGGCGGCCAGTTTCCGTTCGCCAGAACCTGATCGCCGTAAATAAAACTCGCCATTTGGCCGGGAACGCCGAAGACATTGCCGACGAGGTTGTTTCCGTACGAATAGGCATGCGGGGACGCGGCGCGCAGCGGCCCGTTGGTGGTTTGCTGATGGACGTCGTCAATCACTTTGTTGGTCAGATAATCTGTGAACCTGGCCCGGAATCCGGTCGTGTAGTTGCGGAAGAACGTGTTGTAGACGGCGTTGCCGTGCGTTTCGTCGCTTTCGATGTTGAAGGACTGGTTGCCTTCGAACAGCATGTGATGCGATCCCACCATGTGGCTGTTGTTGAGTCCGGCCTCCACCCAGGCGTCCGCGCCGCCGTCGAAGGCCATGTCCATATAATTGTAGGCGGTGACGGATCCGGCGCCGGAAGAACGTCCGACCATCACCTTGTTGGCGAGGGTGGAGATTCCGTTCCAGATCAGAATCTCCGAGGACGCGTTGGCAAGGCTTATGTTGTAGCCGCCGCCGCCGGGGACCGGCCAAACGGGTTTGTGAACATAGAATTCATTCAATTCTACGCGGAAGGCGTTCTGGACGCCGAAGCCCGCGCCGAGCCATAAAGTGCTCTCGACGTTGTCAGCCCAGCAATAGGCGCACCACGCGAAATCAATGTTGTCGTCGTCGCCATGTTCGACCGTCATCTGCTCCAGGCCGGCCATCTGGGTGTGCGGCGTCTGATAATGATAGAGCTGGGCCTGGTGGCTGGCGCGATAGGAGATCGTCGCGGGCGAGTCGAAAGTGATCGTCGAGCCGGATATGGCCTTGACGCGGTGGAGTTCGGCAGTGGGGCGGTCGCAATTGGAAAACCAGCATCCGGCGGTGCCCGTCTGGTAGGGATATTGAGCGGCGCTGAAATCGTCGATGTACTGCGCCTCCGGATTGTGCTTTTGCCACACCACCCGGTAATCCGGCGAAGCCCAGATCTGGCCCAGGCCCTCGACGTCGGGCTGCCAGGAGGCGCCCGAGGCTTCGTCGAGCAGGACGATCTGCCCGACCAGGAATCCCTTCGCGCTCGTCACCTGGACGCTATACTCGCCCTTCGGTGCGTCTGCGCTGAGCAGGACGCCCGTCGTAGTGTTGTTGTACTGTCGGGGACCCAGAATCACCATCGGCGACGGATTTTTCCCCGGCAGGTAGGAGCCGAGCGTGGCGCCGCCCGTGCGGGTCAATATCGTCTTTCCGGGCCCGGCGCCGCGCAGCGTGACGCCTTTGTCGATCAGGACAAAGTGGCCCTCGGCGATCGTAAACGCGCCCGCCGCCAGCGACACGACCTCATTGGTCGGGCACGAAGCGATCGCCTGTTGAATAGCGGAGGTGTCATCTTGACCAGAGCCCAGAGGGTGGAGAGTGGCGCATTTCGTGGTGCGGTTGGGGATGCCGCCGGCGGAAAGCATCCCCGCCATCCGCCAGTTCGGCGACGCGTCGCTGGCCGGGGGCAGCAGGGCGGCGGCGGCGGCCGGGCGCGCGAACGCCAGGGCGAACAGGATCAGAAAAAGCACCGCGCGAACAAGATACGTCATGGAATGCCCCAAATGGCTCAACTCTTGTAGCCGACGTACATTCCTCCCCGTCCATCGGCGGTCAACGTGAAACTAGCCGCAAGGTAATCGCCAATCAGTTCGAACGATGCTTGGTGTTGCCCGTTGGTCACGGTAAGCACGCCCGCTGTCGAATTTGCATTCGCGGCGAAAGACAAATGCGTTCCTTTCCCAAACGGCGCGCCGATGTCCATCCGATCGCCGGACGCGAAGTTGGAAACGGCGCCATGGAACAGCTGGCCGCTCGGGCCCGCCAGATCGTTCAAGTGCAGCGTTCCTAGACTCGAACCTGAGAATTCTACGTCTTCGGAGGTTTTCGCGGCAGCCCCAAGTTCAAGCGTTCCGGAGCTATAGACTTCGAGCAGCCCAGCGCCCGTGACGGCGGCCTCCAAATCGAGGGAGCCTACCTGGACCTCGATGGTTCCGGAATTTTGAATGGCGACGCCGATCACGCTCGCGCTCGTGCCGCTTTTGTAGAGATATCCCGCGTTGGAAAATGAGCCGCCCGACAGAGCGGAAATCACGCTGGCGTTGGCGATCGTGTAGGTTGCGCCAGCATCGTTGACGAAAACGGCGCCTAACGTGAGGTTTCCCTCCTGCGTGATTGTGCTCGAATTGATTACCTTCAAACCGCCCGAAATCTTCAGTATCCTGAAAACACTCGCTCCGGCGATGGAAATCGCGGCGCCTCCGTTGATCAAGCCCGCAAAACTACCCCCGCCGTCGAATTCGAGGGTCCCACTGTTCGCCCAAACCACGCCGGTGGTGTCAAACTGCGGGTCGATCTTGCTGACGCCGGAGCCGCTGATCTTGGCGAGCGTGCCCTCGTTGTCGAAGACGGTGTCGCCGTCGCCGCCGTAGAAGGAAGCGTGGTCGGTGGTCAGATCGAAAACGCCGCCGAACTGGTTGTCGATCTTCGAATTGTTGTCTTCGACGGCGATCACTCCGGCGTCATTCACCGTTCCCGTGTTGACCCAGGTCGCCGCGTTCTCCAGCGACAGCGGGCCATAGCCGGGCGTCTCGTCCTCGACAGTTGTCTTTCCGCTCGTCGTGGTCACGCCAGGGCCCGAGAGCGTCGCGCCCACCCCGGCGTTGCCCCCGGCCAAGCCGAAGGCGACGATGCCCGATAGCGTTAGCATTTTGCCCGCGCCGGGGCTCAAGATTCCGCCGTCGACTTCGACCGCGCCGCCGAGCGTCACTTTCGTCGCGCCAGCAGTAAACGTTCCCTCGCCCAGCGCGATGACGCCCGAGCCGGAGGTGCTGAAAGTCCCCGCGAGTGATCCCCCGCCGTCGAATTCGAGGGTGCCGCTGCTCGCCGAAACAATGCCGGTGGTGTCGAGTTTGACGTCGATCTTGCTGACGCCGGAGCCACTGGTCTTGGTGAGCGTGCCCTCGTTGTCGAAAGCGGAGTTGCCGTCGCCGCTGTAGAAGGAAGCGTCGTCGGTTGTCAGATTGAAAACGCCGCCGAACTGGTTGTCGATCTTCGAATTGTTGTCTTCGACGTAGATCACTCCAGCGTCGTCGACCGTTCCCGTGTTGACCCATTTCGCCGCGTTCTCCAGCGACAGCGGGTCATACCCAGGCGTCTCGTCCTCGACAGTGGTCGTTCCGCTCGTCGCCGTAACGCCGGCGCCGGACAATGTCGCGCCCACCCCGGCCAAGCCCCCGGCCACGCCGAAGGTTACCCCGTCGGAAAAGGTCGCGGTTCCCTTGGCGCGAACGACCAGCGTCCCGCCATCGATCAAGGCGGTTGCGGCGAAACTTGCGGCGCTCGCGATGGTCAGCTGGCCGCCGTCGATCTGGAACAGGTCATTGCCCACGGTAAGGCTATTAACGGTTTCCGTACCGCTGCTGTAAGTGACGGTTTGATAAATGAGAGTGCTAATTATGACGTCGGATCCCGCTGTCGGCGGTCCCAGCGGCGACCAGTCGTTCTTGTCTGACCAGTCGCCGCTCGCGTTGGGATTCCAAATGAATGTCGTCATTTTCGACTCCTTCAGGCGCACCAGCTTTCCGCGGCGATGTCGAAAGAAATGGGTTCCGCGAAAAATTGGCGTCAGCTTAGCGCGGGCCTACACCCGAGTCGATTCAAACGCCTGACCGTTTAGTACATTGGCGAATTTTGGCAGCGGTTGCGGAATTCGCCGCCGAGCGCCGCGTTTGCGAGACTAACTACCTCGAGGTTCCGCCTCGCCGACGGAATGCGGTGCGTTTCCCGGAATCCGTGGCGATGGCCGGCCGTGCAGCTTAGCGCGGGCGGCCAGGGGCGGCCGACTCCGAATGGCGCTCAAATGCGGCCGTTTCGCATTATCGCGCGCCTCCCCCCGCTGGACACGCGCCCTCCGCGCCCGCAAACTCCTCCCATGCTCCCGAACCTCGAGCCCCCGCCGCCGCCCTCGCCGCTCGCCGACCGCTTGCGTCCGCGCGACATTACGGAAGTCGCCGGCCAGGAGCATCTGACGGGGCCGGACGGGGCGGTGACGCGGCTGCTGTCGGCGCCGAGCCTCGGCTCGATGATTTTCTGGGGGCCGCCGGGCACCGGCAAGACGACGCTGGCGCGGCTGATCGGCGAGCGCGCCAACGCCGAATTCGTCCAGGTCTCGGCGATCCATACCGGCGTCGCGGACCTGAAGAAGATTTTTGACGCGGCACGGACGCGGCGGGGGCAGGGGCGCGGCACCCTGCTGTTCGTCGACGAAATCCACCGCTTCAACCGCGCCCAGCAGGATTCCTTCCTGCCCGTGATGGAAGACGGCTTGATCTCGCTGATCGGCGCGACGACGGAAAACCCCTCGTTCGAACTCAACGCCGCGCTGCTCTCGCGCGCCCGGGTGCTGGTGTTCCGCCGGCTCGACGAAGCCGCGATCGAAAAACTGCTGGCGCGGGCGGAGGCCTTCGAGGGTCATGCGCTGCCGTTGGAAGAGGGGGCTCGGGCCGCCCTGGTGGCAATGGCCGACGGCGACGGCCGGGCGGCGCTGACGCTCGCCGAGGAGGTTTTGCGCGCCGCAAGGCCGGGTGAGGTGTTGGATGCGCGCGGCCTCGCGGACGTCGTGCAGCGACGCGCGCCGATCTACGACAAGGCGCAGGAGGGCCACTACAACCTCATCTCCGCCCTGCATAAAACCGTGCGCGGCTCGGACCCGGACGCGGCTTTGTATTATTTCGCCCGCATGATCGACGGCGGCGAGGACCCCCTGTTCATCGCCCGGCGCGTCGTGCGCATGGCGAGCGAGGACGTCGGCCTCGCCGACCCGCAGGCGCTGGTGATCGCCAATGCCGCGAAGGAGACCTATGACTTTCTCGGCAGCCCCGAGGGCGAGCTGGCGATCGCCCAGGCGATCGTCTATGTCGCCACCGCGCCGAAATCGAACGCGCTCTACAAGGCCTACAAGGCCGCCCAGGGCTTGGCGAAAGCCGGCGGTTCCCTGATGCCGCCAAAAACCATCCTCAACGCGCCGACCCGGCTGATGAAGTCGGAGGGCTACGGCGCCGATTATCAATACGACCACGACGCGCCCGACGCCTTCAGCGGCCAGAACTACTGGCCCGACGCGCTGGGCCCGCAAACCCTCTACGAGCCCGCCGAGCGCGGCTTTGAGCGCGAAGTCAAGAAGCGGCTCGAATATTGGGCCCGGCTGCGGCGCGAGAGGCGCCGGACGTGAGGCTCAGGCCAGCGTGACGTTCGTGCCGCCATGGCCGTCGCTGGCGAACGCCCAGCCCAGACCCTCTTTCGCCAAAGTGGCCGCCGCGTAATTGCCTTGCAACCAGAAGCCTTGTGAGGTCGAGGTTCCATTGGTCACAAAGAGTTCGCTGTCGAGCGTCCCGAACACGCAATTCGCGCCGAGCGCCATCTTGCCGGACACGAAACTCAAGCCCCGCAAGTCGAGCGTATCGCCCGTGCCGAAGCCCCAGACCGTGCCGTTCAAGGCGCCGGTCGCGTCGATCTGCAGCGTTCCGCCTCCGTTGGCGAAGATCAGATCGTTGTTGTCCTGGCCGCCGAGTTCGAGCAGGCCGCCCGCCTTGACCTCGCAGAGTCCCGGCCTCGAGACGGTGCTTTCGATGTCGACCGTCCCGCCATTGGCGATGATGTAACCGGCGTTGAAGATCGCGTTTTCGATCGTCAGTTTGCCGCCCTTGGTCGCCTCCAGCATGCCGCTGTTGCCCATGGCCAGCGAGGCGCCGCTGTCGAGGATCAGAGCGCCGGTGGCGTCGATCACGCTGCCGGCGTCGACGTAGATCTGCATCGTCCCGTCGCCGATCTGACCTTCGCCCATGATCGTGACGCCATTGTCGGTGAAGGTCTCACCGGTCCCGGCGCCGATGATCCTGTCGCCGGCATAATTGAGATTGATCGCGCCCGAACCCAGCAGATCCCATGAGGCGCCGGAGGCGATTTCGAGCGTCGCGGCGCCTGAAGTTCCGCCGATGCTCATTTGGCTCTTCGCCGCCGAAACGTAATGGTCATCGACGACCAGCGTCGAGCCGGCGTTGAGGCGGATCGTCCCGGAATTATAGATGTTCGTTTCGATGCCATCGGCGGCGGAGCCGGCGCGAATGGTCAGGAAGCCGCCGGCCGCAATCGAGATTTCGCCCTGATTGGCGATCTGCGAACCGTTTTCCAGCAACAGCGCGCCGCCGGCCGCGACGTTGATCCGGCCGCCGCCGGAATTGACCTGGCCGCCGTTGAGCGTGACGCCTCCCGCCGACGCTGCGAGCAACAGGCCGGCGTTTTGAAACACGCCTTCGATCGTGAGCCTGCCCGAGCCCGTCGTTTCAACCAGGGCGGCATTGAAGCTCGCCGATTCCGTCCCTTCGCTGACGCCGATGAGCGTCAGCCCCACGGAACTATTGGCGTTCACGACTCCGCCGGGCCCATTGTAGAAGCGCAGATAGCCGTCGCCGATGATTCCGGATCCGGTGAGCAGCGAATAATTGCCGAATTGTTGCGAGGTTCCATTGCTGAGGATCTCATTGCCGGCGTCGTTGCTCATTGTGAGCACGCCCCCCGACACGTGGGCGTCGTTGTTGAACACGACGAGTTTGGCGACGCCCGAGCCGCTCGCCATCAAATTCAGGCTCGCGCCCGCCGTCATGTTGGCGATATAGGCATTGATGTTGAGCACGGAATCGTCGACGACGTCGATGGCGCCATAGTTGACGGCGTCACCCAACAATGCGTCGCCCTTCGTCGGAAGCCCGGCGCCGGTGACGGTCATGTCGCCCTTGGTGGTGGACACCGATCCGCCGGCGGCCGTCGCGGAGCCGATGTGGAGCCCACCTCGCTGCGCGATGACGCCGTTGTGGAGCGTTATCGCCGCCCCCGCATCGACCTGGGTAACGCCAATGTCGGTGTCCAGGCAATCGTCGAGGGTGATCGTTCCGGTCGCGGCCAGCAGGACCCCGGCGTTATTGAGTTGGCCGTCGATCACCAGTCCGCCGGCGCCATCGGCTGCCAGCAATCCGGCGTTGTAGATCGAGCCGGCGCCGGTGTTGATCGTCAGCGCCGATCCTGCGGCGCCGGTGGCTTCGATGGCGCCGCGCAGGTCGTTTTGCAGTTGCAACGTCGTTCCGTTGCCGATCGCTCCCGAACCGTAAATCACGCCGCTCTTGTTTTCCAGTTCGCCGGTCGCTATCGCCGAGACGATCTTGCCGCCCGCCGAGAGGAAGATCTGCGCGCCGACGATTGCCAGTCTGGCGGCCGCGAGTTCGACGATTCCGCCCTGAATGTCGAGCGCGCCGGGGCCGCTGAGCAACGCCGTATCGCCGACGGGCGACCCCAACTGGCCGAAAGTCATCGTCGCCGCCGCGCCGACTTCTATGGTTCCGCTGAGATAGGTGTTGGCGAAGGGTTGCAGCGAATTGTAGGCGGTGAACAGGCCGCCGGACAAGTCGAGCGTCGCGCCCGCGTCGACTTCCAGGCCCGCGACGGTCTCGTTGGCGGAACTGGTGACCGTGTAGGCATTCGGCATCGCGCCGAGAACCGCGTCGATGCTGGTCGCGTCCGGGCTGCCGTTCGTCCAGTCGGCGGCGGTGGCCCAGTCGCCGTTGCTGTCGTTTGTCCACGAAGAGCTCGTTGGCGTGGCCATGTGTTCAATCCCGCCGGCGACGCCGCGAAGGCGCCGGTCAATGAATTGAAACGCTAGAGTCGGGCGTCACCACCCGTCAAGGCAAAACAATAATCGTCGATTCGCTCGTAAAGCTTGGCGCAAGCTCTGGCTTTAGGACGTGGGGTAGTTTCGTCACGCTTCCGAAGGGTCTCTCAGTCGAGGGCCAGTTAGAGCGCAAGTCGACCGGTGCCGGTATTCGCCCCGCATCGAGTCCCGTTGACCGCAAACCGCTGTAACCCAGGACCATCGGGGGCTGACGCCGGTTGGAGCGGCTTGACGCCATGGCTCTCTATTACGCAAAGCTTGCCGTCGACCGCGCACGGTGCGCGGGACGCGAACGGTCGACGCGGCGTGGTCGCGCGGCAGCAGCGTCAGGCCGACGCGCGTTAACGTCATGCAAAATGCCAGATGGAGGCAGGGCGCAAAGCGGTTGCCGGTCGCCCGGCACGGCGGGATCGGCTATGCGGCGCCGATCGCCGCGGACCAGAACTTCGTCATTTCGGCGGGCTCCGCCGCCCGGGGGTTCATTCGTCAACGCGTCCCGGTTCCGGTCAAACCGCCCCCTTCGGCGGCGCTTTTCGCGCCGCTTCCGGCCGGACGGCCGCAAGCAGGCGCTTGATCGCCGGGGCGGCGGCGATTTCGCCGCGATTGGCGAACGCCTCGTGGTTGGCCTCGATATGGTCGAGATCGTAGAGATAATTGACCATCAGGCCGAGCGATTGTTTGACGCCCTTATCTGACAGGTCCGCTTGCGGGTTGAGCCGTTCGAGCCGCGCGCCATTGCCGAGGTGAAACCGCGCGACCGGGTCCAACGCGCGGCCGGCTTTGTCGCGGGCTTTGAGGAAATATTGGACCGCCAGCGGAATCAGCGCGCGCGCGACCTCTTCGCGCCCGGTCCAGCCCGGTTCGTCGGTCAACGCCAGGACGCGGCGCGCCTCCGCGTCGAGGACGGCCGAGCCCTCGTCGCCGCGCTCACGCTTCAGCCAGGCCGCGAAACCCGGCGCGGGCGAAAGCGTGACGAAGGTCTGCAGCCGCGGCCATTCGCGCTTCAGATCCTCGACGACTTGCTTGATGAGAAAATGGCCGAAGCTGACGCCGCCCAATCCGCGTTGCGCGTTGGAGATCGAATAGAAAACGGCGGTCGTGGCCATGCCGGCGGCAATGGGGGCGCGCTCGCCCGCCAGCAACGGCCGGATGGCGTCGGGGATCGCCGTCGTCAGCGCGACTTCGACGAAGATCAGCGGCTCGTCGCGGAGCGCGGGATGAAAGAACGCGTAGAGCCGGCGATCGGGCGGGTCGAGGCGGCGGCGCAACTCCGCCCAATCGTCGATCGCGTGCACGGCCTCGTAGCGGATGATCTTTTCCAGAATGTTGGCGGGCGTCGTCCAATCGATGCGGCGCAAGGTGAGAAAGCCGCGATTGAACCAGGACGTGAACAAGTGCCGGAAGTCGCGGTCGAGGCTCTCGAGCGGCGCGCCTTCGCCGAGCGCGTCCGTCAAGTCCTCGCGCATCCTGACCAGCGCGAGCGTGCCTCCGGGGGCGTGGTTCAGCCGGCGGATCAATTCCTGGCGCACCGGTTCGGCGGCGTCGGCGAGGTCCGCGGCGCGCTCCGGCCCCGGCGCGTCGAGGAACGCGCGGGCGGCCGCGGCGAGCGCCTCCAGGTCGGGACCGAACCGCTCCGCGACGCCGACCAGAAAGGCGCGTTTTTCCGCCGCGCCGAACGCGGAATAGGCATCGAGGATGATCGCCGCCGTCGCCTCGCCCGAGGCCTCGCCGCGGCCTTTCAGCAGCCTTTGGCTGAACGACAACAGCGCCTCGACGCCGACGGGCTCCGGCTTGCGCATGCCGACCCAAGCCCGGCCGCGGTCGGCGACGCTTTGCAGCAGGCCAGAGAGATAGGAGAGCTGGGTAGGCGTTTCGGTCATGGAAATTGTTCCGTGCGAGACCGCATGAATCTAGCAAAGCGCGGGCCAGACGCCAGGGTCTTGGCGGCTATGGCAGATAGTCGGAGATCACGCGCTCGAATTCGGGAAAATAGCGGGCGATATCGGCCAGGGCGAAGCGCGTCAGGATCGATTCCTTGGCCTCACGGTCGAGCAGGAAGCGAAACGCGGCTTCGATGACGCGCTTGGGCGGCGCGCCCGGCGCGAGCCGCTGCAATTGGGCGGCGCCGGCGCGGACGCTGTGGCGGGTCTGGCCGTGCGCGTCGCTGACCACGACTTCGAAGGCGTCGCCGACCTCGGTGATCTCGATTTTCGTCATTTTACCCCGTCTTGTCGTTGCGCGGGCGCGCCGCTATAAGCCCGGCGCAATTCCAGATTCGATGAAGGTAAGGCGCAATGGCCCTCGAACGCACGTTTTCCATTCTGAAGCCCGACGTCACCCGCCGCAACCTCACCGGAGCCGTCAACGCCCGCATCGAGGCCGCGGGCTTGCGCGTCATCGCGCAGAAGCGCGTCCACATGACCCGATCCCAGGCCGAGACCTTCTATGGCGTGCATCGCGAGCGCCCGTTCTTCGGCGAGCTCGTCGGCATGATGACGGAAGCGCCAGTCGTCGTGCAAGTGCTCGAAGGCGAGAACGCGATCCTTCGCTATCGCGAAGTGATGGGCGCCACCAACCCCGCCAAGGCCGCCGACGGCACGATCCGCAAAGACTTTGCCTTGTCGATGGGCGAGAATTCCGTGCACGGCTCCGACGCGCCCGAGACCGCCGCGCAGGAAATCGCGCAATGGTTCGCGGGCAACGAGATCGTCGGCTGAGGTCGCCGGACGGCCCAGGAAGAGCCCCGCGCGAGCGGGACTTTTTTTTTTGCCGCGGCCGTGACTACAGGCGCCGCGGGGAATGGCCACGCCCAGTCGAAGCGAACGGCGGTTTCGCGGTTCGGCTTCGTATCATTCCTCAGCGCGGCGGCGGAGCCAAGTCACCCTCGCGCAAGCCTACGTCGTCAATTCTGCGGCTGAGAGGGCAGGCGCTTGTGGACCAAGAGCGGTGACGCGCCGCTGACGTCCGTCGAGGCATGGTCGTCGCTCGCGCAATCATCCGCAGGGTGGATTGGATTCCATTTCGGCGATTCAACTCTGGAGGCGCCGGAGTGGGGTGCGTCCGCGGGCGGCGCTCGCAGGCATGATGTCGTTCTGGCGCAATGGCGCGCTCGCGCCATGTTTCCCTTTACGTTTGGCCGCGCCTGACGGCGTAGAATTCCCGAGGCGCATGCGATGCCGTCGATTGTTTCCTACCTTTCCGCGCAACAGCTGGCTTCTCTCAGCGCCACGACCTTTGGGCGCCTCAGCGCCACCGACGTCAACGCGATTTCGACGACGCAGATCGCCGCGCTGTCGGCGTCGCAGATCAACGCCCTCACCTCGACCGACGTCCAGGCGCTGGTCGCGACTCAGATCACAGGCATTTCGGCGAGCGCATTCAAGGGCCTCACGCTCGACGCGCTCGCGGCGCTGACCTTCGGCCAACTCGGAGACCTTTCGACCACCGAAATAACCTTGCTGACGTCGACGCAGGCCGAGGGAATCCTCAGCAACGGCACGAGCGTGCAAGCCTTCGATTCGACCCACATCGCCGTCCTGAGCGCGACCGACATCGCCGGGCTTGCCGCGAGCGCCGTGGCCAATTTCACGTCGACGCAAATTGACGGCTTCACCTCCACGCAGGTTCACGCGCTCAGCGTGTCCGGGATTGACGCCCTTACCAGCACCACGGTCCAGGGCCTTACCGGCGCGGTGATCGCCACGCTGACCGCGACTCAGGTCAACGGCCTCAACGGCACGATTCTCAGCGCGCTCGGCGACGACGCGCTGACTGGCGCCTTCACCTCGACCCAGGTCAGCGGCCTCACCGCGACGACGATCGACAATATCGGCGCGCTCACCTCGTCCCAGATCGGCGGTCTTTCCGGCTCCCAGATTGGCCAGCTCGATACGACAATTGTCGACAGCTTCACTTCCACTCAGATCAACGGGCTCACGGGCACGCAGCTGCACGCCCTGTCCGCAACCCAGCTCAACGGCCTGAACTCGACGACGCTCAGCGGCTTTTCGACGGTCACGCTCGCCGCAATGACAGCGACCCAACTCAACAGCCTGAATTCGACGACGCTCAGCGGCTTGTCGACGACTACGCTCGCCACCCTGACCACGACTCTGGTCAATAGCCTCAACGCCACGACCTTCAACGCACTCGGCGACGACGCGCTGACCGGGGCCTTTACCTCGACCCAGATCGGCGGCGTCACCGCGACCACGATCGACCATATCGGCGCGCTCACCTCGACGCAGATCGGCGGCCTCAGCGCCACCCAGATCGGCCAGATCAACACCACCGAAGTCAACGCTCTCACCGCTTCGGGAATTGATGGCTTCACCACGACCCAGGTCCACGCGCTGTCCGCCACTCAGCTCAACGGCTTGAACGCGACGACGCTCGGCGGCTTGTCGACGAATACGCTCGCCAGCCTGACCAACACCCAGGTCAACAGTCTCAACGCCACGAATCTCAGCACGCTCGGCGACGACGTGCTGACTGGCGCCTTCACCTCGACCCAGATCGGCGGCGTCACCGCGACCACGATCGACCACATCGGCGCGCTCACCTCGACGCAGATCGGCGGCCTCAGCGCCACCCAGGTCGGCCAGATCAACACCACCGAAGTCAACGCGCTTACCGCTTCGGGAATTGATGGCTTCACCACGACCCAGGTCCACGCGCTGACTGGCGCCCAGTTCAACGGATTGAACGCGACGACGCTCGGCGGCTTGTCGGCGAATACGCTCGCCAGCCTGACCAACACGCAGGTCAACAGTCTCAACGCCACGAGTCTCAGCACGCTCGACGACGATGTGCTGACCAGCGCCTTCACCTCCACCCAGATCGGCGGCGTCACAGCGACCACGATCGACCATATCGGCGCGCTCACCTCGACGCAGATTGGCGGCCTCAGCGCCATCCAGGTCGGCCAGCTCAACACCACCGAAGTCAACGCTCTTACCGCTTCGGGAATTGATGGCTTCACCACGACCCAGGTTCACGCGCTGACCGCCACTCAGCTCAACGGCTTGAATTCGGCGACGCTCGGCGGATTGTCGGCGAATATGCTCGCCAGTCTGACCAATACCCAGGTCAACAGTCTCAACGCCACGAGTCTCAGCACGCTCGACGACGACGTGCTGACGGGCGCCTTCACCTCCACCCAGATCGGCGGCATCAGCGCGACCACGATCGACCATATCGGCGCGCTGACCTCGACGCAGATCGGCGGCCTCAGCGCCACCCAGGTCGGCCAGATCAACACCACCGAAGTCAACGCTCTTACCGCCACGGGAATTGATGGCTTCACCACGACCCAGGTCCACGCGCTGACCGCCATTCAGCTCAACGGCATGAATTCCGGCACGCTCGGCGGATTGTCGACGAACACGCTCGCCAGCCTGACCAACACCCAGGTCAATAGTCTCAACGCCACGACCCTCAGCACGCTCGACGATGACGTGCTGACCAGCGCCTTCACCTCGACACAAGTCAGCGGTGTAAACGCGACGACGATCGACCATATCGGCGCGCTGACCTCGACCCAGATAGGCGGCCTCTCCGCCGCCCAGGTCGGCCAGATCAACACCACCGAAGTCAACGCTCTTACCGCCACGGGAATTGATGGCTTCACCACGACGCAAGTTCATGCGCTGACCGCCACTCAGCTCAACGGTATGAATTCCGGCACGCTCGGCGGATTGTCGGCGAATACGCTCGCCAGCCTGACCAACACCCAGGTCAACAGTCTCAACGCCACGACCCTCAGCACGCTCGACGATGACGTGCTGACGGGCGCCTTCACCTCGACCCAGGTCAGCGGCCTCACCGCGACGACGATCGACAATATCGGCGCGCTCAACTCGACCCAGATCGGCGGGCTCTCCGCCGCCCAGACCGGCCAGCTCAATACGACCGAAGTCAACGCTCTTACCGCCACGGGAATTGATGGCTTCAGCACGACCCAGGTCCACGCGCTGACCGCCACTCAGCTCAACGGTATGAATTCCGGCACGCTCGGCGGATTGTCGGCGAATATGCTCGCCAGTCTGACCAACACCCAGGTCAACAGTCTCAACGCCACGAGTCTCAGCACGCTCGACGACGACATGCTGACGGGCGCCTTCACTTCGACCCAGGTCAGCGGCCTCACCGCGACGACGATCGACAATATCGGCGCGCTCACCTCGACGCAGATTGGCGGGCTCTCCGCCGCCCAGACCGGCCAACTCAGCACCACCGAAGTCAACGCCCTCACCGCTACGGGAATTGATGGCTTCAGCACGACCCAGGTCCACGCGCTGACCGCCGCTCAGCTCAACGGCTTGAATTCGGCCACGCTCGGCGGATTGTCGGCGAATACGCTCGCCAGCCTGACCAACACCCAGGTCAACAGTCTCAACGCCACGAGTCTTAGCACGCTCGACGACGATGTGCTGACCGGCGCCTTCACCTCGACCCAGGTCAGCGGCCTCACCGCGACGACCATCGACAATATCGGCGCGCTCACCTCGACCCAGATCGGCGGCCTCTCCGCTGCCCAAGTTGGCCAGCTCAATACGACCGAAGTCAACGCTCTTACCGCTACGGGAATTGATGGCTTCACCACGACCCAGGTTCACGCGCTGACCGCCACTCAGCTCAACGGCTTGAATTCGGCCACGCTCGGCGGATTGTCGGCGAATACGCTCGCCAGCCTGACCACGACCCAGGTCAACAACCTGAACGCCACGTCCCTCAGCACGCTCGACGACGATGTGCTGACCGGCGCCTTCACCTCGACCCAGGTCAGCGGCCTCACCGCGACCACGGTCGACAATATCGGCGCGCTCACCTCGACCCAGATCGGCGGCCTCACCGCGCCCACGATTGGCCAGCTCAACACCAACGAAGTCAACGCTCTTACCGCTTCCGGTATTGATGGCTTCACCACGACCCAGGTCCACGCGCTGACAGGCGCCCAGCTCAACGGCTTGACTCCCGACACGCTCGGCGGATTGTCGAGCAATACGCTCGCCACGTTGACCACGACCCAGGTCAACAACCTCAACGCCACGTCCCTCAGCACGCTCGACGACGACGTGCTGACGGGCGCCTTCACCTCGACACAAGTCAGCGGCCTCACCGCGACGACGATCGACTATATCGGCGCGCTCACCTCGACCCAGATCGGCGGCCTCAGCGCCGCCCAGGTCGGCCAGCTCAATACGACCGAAGTCAACGCTCTTACCGCTACAGGAATTGACGGCTTCACCACCACCCAGGTCCATGCGCTGACTGGCGCACAGCTCAACGGCTTGACGTCCGACACGCTGGGCGGATTGTCGACGAATACGCTCGCCAGCCTGACCAACACCCAGGTCAACAACCTCAACGCCACGTCCCTCAGCACGCTCGACGAC
>Ga0302157_10003269_pt1 | contig 18423 bp, 14 predicted proteins | sample I_Bog_N3_3_FD_193502 | JGI IMG/M metagenome (GOLD analysis project Ga0302157, IMG submission 193502) | Peat permafrost microbial communities from Stordalen Mire near Abisko, Sweden - I_Bog_N3_3 | ecosystem: Environmental > Terrestrial > Soil > Wetlands > Peat | place: Sweden: Abisko, Stordalen...
GCCGCGCGGGCGGCGAGGGGGGCGAATTCGGACGCGCTGATCGCCTCGAAGCGCAGCATGTCGCCGGCGCGGAACAGAAAGGTGTCATCGCCGCGCTGCATGTCGAAGGCGCGCGCCGGAGTGTGGCCAAGCACGTACCAGCCGGTGGGGGTCGGCACCGATGCCACCGCCGACTGCATGCCGCCGATCATGATGCTGCCGGCCTCGACGCGCGGCTTTGGCATCGTGCGGCGCGGGATGTGCAGCTTTTCCGGCAGGCCGCCGAGATAGGAGAAGCCCGGCGAGAAGCCGATCATATAGACGCGGTAGGTGGCCTGGCTGTGCAGGCGCACCACTTCGCTCTCGCTGATCCCGGCGTGACCGGCGACGTGGGCGAGATCGGCCGCGGTATCGGCATCAACTTCGCCGCCGTAGACGACAGGGATCGTCCAGAGCCGCCCGTTAAGTTCGCGGCCCTCGGAGCGCTCCAGTGCCTTCTCGATCGCGGCACCGAGCGTGTCGAAGTCGGTCAGCATCGGGTCGTAGACGATCATCAGTGAACGGTAGGTCGGCACGGTTTCGACCAGCCCGTCCGGCGGGGTTTCCTGCAGCTCGCGGTCAAGCGACAGCACGCGGGTGTTCAGCTCCGGGCTGATGCCGGTGCCGAATTCCACAACCATGGCGCTGTCACCGGCAGGCAGGAAACGTGGCTGTTCCGGCTGGGCGGAAAGCCCCGTTGCCGGCTTGGAGATCTGCGACGGCGTACGCAGCTTGGGCGCCGGCCAGGTTCCACGCGCGCGGCGCGGCGACCATTCGGTCGAGCGGCCAAGCAAAGCGGTGTCGGGGCGCTGCCACAACTGGAATGCGCGCGTTCCTGCATGGTCAAAAGAAAATGGAACGGCGCGCATACATGCCTCCGTAGGACGAGCGTGGGTTAACATTGGGTTGATTATTGCGCCAACGCGGATTTTTGTGCCACGTTGGAGTTTGTGCTGATGCGCTCTGCCAGCTTTGAATTCACGTTACAAAATCGTGAATGGTAATCGGCTCAAAATTGGATTTTGGGTTAAAAATTGTCGAAATATGCTTATTTTCGGATGGATACGTTAGACAATTCATCCATATCGACAGGAACATATCAGGAACAATTGTCCCGATATTACCGAGCGCTCACGTGGCCATCGTAGCCCGATTTGCGGCTGATGCCGCAAATGTGATCGACGCTTGGGCGAAACCGCCAGCACGGTCTGGCGATCGATGCATCCGTTTCGGTCTGCGCGACGACGCAGGTCGGTGAAGCGACGTTTTGAATTGGCCTCACCCAATGCCTCGGCGTGTCGTGTCGTCCAGCGCCGGTCCAGCGTGGCTCAGTCGCGCCGGGCCGCCACGATATAATTCACCGAGGTGTCCCTGGAGGCCCGCCATCCCCCGCTGAACGGGCTATAGGCCATGCCGCTGATGTCGCTGACCCGCAGCCCGGCCTGACGCAACATCGCAGCCAGCTCGGCGGGTGTTATGAATTTCGCCCAGTCATGGGTGCCGACCGGCAGCAACCGCAGCAGGTATTCCGCACCGAGCTTGGCCACCAGGTAGGACCGCCGGGTGCGGTTCAACGTTGACAGCACCAGCACGCCGCCGGGCGCCAGCAGGCCCGCCAGCGTGCCAACGAACGCCCGCGGGTCCGCGACATGCTCGATCACCTCCAATGCAGTGATCGACTCGAACGTGGCGCCTTCAGCCACCAGCGCCTCCGCGGTGGCCACCCGGTAGCCGAGTGCAAGCTGTTGTCCGGACGTGGTCTCCCGGGCGTGCGCCACGGCGGCGGCGATCACCTCGGGCGCCGCGTCGATGCCGGTCACATCGTGGCCGCAGCGCGCCAGCGCCTCGGCCGCAAGTCCCGCGCCGCAGCCGACATCCAGCAGCCGAACCGGACGCGCATAGGCCGTGCGGATCGCCCGATCCACCCAGCCGACGCGCAGCTTGTTCATTGCGTGCAGCGGCGCCATCGGTCCGCGCGGATCCCACCAGCGCTGCGCCAGGGCATCGAAACGCGCCACCTCGGCGCCGACCACACTGCTGTCCATCACGTCGGCACCCCGAGCTTTACGGACGTGATGTGCGACGCCGCGCGGCGTTGCACAAGGCTGCCTGTCGCGAACTGAAATGCTGTGTGACTTGCCGGGGCAGCGGGGCGTCGTTATTCAACCCCTCCCGATGATCTGGACTCGTATACATTTCTATGTCGCCCGCATCGCCTCTACCAAAATCTCGCATCGTCATGAAGTTCGGCGGCACATCGGTGGCCGACCTGGATCGTATCCGCAACGTTGCCCGCCGGGTCAAGCGTGAGGTGGATGCCGGGCATGAGGTGGCGGTGGTCGTCTCCGCGATGGCTGGCGCCACCAACCAGCTTGTCGCCTGGTGCCAATCGCTGTCGCCGCTGCACGATGCGCGCGAATATGACGCCGTCGTCGCCACCGGCGAACTCGTCACCGCCGGCCTGATGGCGATCGCCCTGCAGGACATCGGCGTCGACGCCCGCTCCTGGCAGGGCTGGCAGATCCCGCTGCGCACGGATGGCGCGCACGGCAAGGCGCGTATCGACGGAATCGAAGGCGATCTGCTGATCTCGCGCATGCAGATGGGCCAAGTGCCGGTGGTGGCCGGCTTCCAGGGTATCGGGCCAGACAACCGCGTCACCACGCTTGGCCGAGGCGGCTCGGACACCTCGGCGGTGGCGCTGGCGGCAGCGCTGAAAGCGGATCGATGTGATATCTATACCGATGTCGATGGCATCTACACGACAGACCCTCGTATAGTGCCGCGTGCGCGGAAATTGCCGCGCATTGCCTATGAAGAGATGCTTGAGCTTGCCTCCGTCGGCGCCAAGGTGCTGCAGACCCGCAGCGTGGAATTGGCAATGAAGGAACGTGTTCGGGTTCAGGTGCTTTCCAGTTTTGCCGACGCCGATGGCGGGGACCTGCCCGGCAGTCTGGTCGTGGATGAGGATGAGATCGTGGAAAAGGAAATCGTCGCCGGCATCGCCTACTCGCGCGATGAGGCGAAACTGACCGTCAAGCGGGTGCCGGATCGCCCCGGCATTGCCGCCGGCATCTTCGGCCCGCTGTCAGAAGCCGGCATCAACGTCGACATGATCGTGCAGAACATCTCGGCCGATGGCACCACCGACATGACCTTCACCCTGAGCCGCACCGACCTGCCGCGCGCCCAGGTCAAGCTGGCCGAACTGCAGACGGCGATCGGCTACGCCGAGCTGCTGGCCGATGCGCATGTGGCGAAGATTTCGGTGGTCGGCGTCGGCATGCGCAGCCACGCCGGCGTCGCCGCCACGATGTTCCGCACGCTGGCGGAGAAATCAATCAATATCCAGGTGATCTCCACCAGCGAGATCAAAGTGAGTGTGCTGATCGGCGCCGATTACACGGAACTGGCGGTGCGTGCTTTGCACACCGCCTATGGTCTTGATGCCGCCTGACATCACCCAACCCGCGGATGAACGCACAGCCGCACGGCTAAGCCTGGAAGGGCTGTGGTCGCGCGGCACGGCGTTCCTCGGTTGCGAGGTGGCGATCATGGGCGGGGCGATGAGCTGGGTCAGCGAACGCCGGCTGGTCTCCGCCATTTCCAACGCCGGCGGCTTTGGCGTGATCGCCTCCGGTTCGATGTCGCCGGCGCTGCTGGAAGCCGAAATCGCCGCCACCAAGGCGCTTACCGACCGGCCGTTCGGCGTCAACCTGATCACCATGCATCCGCAACTGGCCGACCTCATTGCGGTCTGCCACAGCCACAGCATCAGCCACATCGTGCTGGCCGGTGGCATTCCGCCCGGCCACGCCGTGCGCGCCATCAAGGACGGCGGCGCCAAGCTGGTGTGCTTCGCACCAGCATTCGTGCTGGCGCGGCGCCTCGTGAAAACCGGCGCCGACGCGCTGGTCATCGAAGGCTCCGAGGCCGGTGGTCATATCGGCCCTGTGTCGCTCACCGTGCTGGCGCAGGAGATCCTGCCGCATATCCGGGAGATTCCGGTGTTCGTCGCCGGCGGCCTCGGCCGTGGCGAGGCGATCCTGGCCTATCTCGAAATGGGGGCTGCCGGCGCCCAGCTCGGCACCCGCTTCGCCGCCGCCACCGAGAGCATCGCGCATCCGAACTTCAAAAAAGCGTTCATCGCCGCCAACGCTCGCGACGCGCGGCCTTCGGTGCAGCTTGATGACGCATTCCCGGTGATCCCCGTGCGCGGGCTGGTCAACGCCGGCACGCGTCGCTTCCTCGAACTGCAATCCGAAACCATCGCCCGCTTCAACGCCGGCCAGGTGTCGCGCGAGGACGCCCAGCTTTCGATCGAGCATTTTTGGGCTGGCGCCTTGCGCCGCGCCGTGATCGACGGGGACGTCGAGACCGGCTCGGTGATGGCTGGTCAGTCGGTCGGCATGGTCACCGCCGAACAGCCGATCGGCGAGATCCTCGCTGAACTCGTGGAACAGGCGGTGGCGGCCCTGGCGGCGCGTTCCGCACCCGGGCTGCTCGGCCATCGTTTCGCCTTGCCGGTCTGAGAGGACACGGGGCCATGTCAACGCCCCGCCGCCTGCTTGCGCGCCTGCGAAACCTGATGGCGCACCGCGTGGCCCAGCCGGGCTTTGAGGACCTGCCGGCGCTGTCGCGACTGGTGGCCGGTGAACTCGTCAGCGAGGTCTGCTCGGTCTACGTCGCCAGGGGCGGGGATATTCTAGAGCTCGCCGCCACCGAGGGCCTGCGCCAGGAAGCCGTCGGGCGCACGCGCCTGCGGGTGGGCGAGGGGCTGGTCGGCCTGTGTGCCGCTACCGGCGAGACGTTGAATCTGCCGGATGCGCAGAACCATCCATCCTTCGCCTACCGCCCCGAAACCGGTGAGGACGCCTTCGCCTCGCTGCTCGCCGTGCCGGTTCGCCGCGCCGGCCGCAGCCTGGGCGTTCTCGTGGTGCAGAACCGCGCGCCGCGCCGGTATGACGCCGATGAGGTCGAGGTGCTCGAAACCGTCGCCATGCTGCTCGCCGAATTGCTCGCCGCCGGCCAGCCGGAGCGCGCGGAAACCGGCCTGAGTGCCACGTTGCCGCGCCGCTTCGGGGCGGCGTCGCTGGCGCCCGGCATCGTCATCGGCCCGGTGGTGCTGCATTCCAGTGGTCACCCGCCGCACCGTCTGCTGGCCGACGACCCCGACCGCGAACTGCTTCGGCTCGATGCCGCCTGGCAGGCGATGCAGAGTGGCATTGACCGCATGATCAGCGACCAGCTGCCGGAGGCGCACGGCAAGAAGGCCGCCGATGCACACGCCTCGCGCGAGATCCTCGAGGCCTACCGCCTCGTTGCCGCCGACGCCGGCTGGCTCAAGCGGGTCACCGAGGCAATCCGCGGTGGCCTGTCCGCCGAGGCCGCGGTGGCGCGCGTCGCCGGCGAGCTGCGTGACCGCATGCGGCGGATCACCGATCCCTATTTGCGCGAGCGGCTCGCCGATCTCGAGGACATGGCGGCGCGCCTGCTGGCCAGCCTCGACGGCGCGCAGGAGCAGGCGCCGATTGCCCCGGGCTCGATCCTGCTGGCGCGCCGGCTCGGCCCGGCCGAGCTGCTCGACTGGCACGCCCGCGGGATCGCCGGCGTGGTGATCGAGGAGGGCAGCCCAAGCGGGCACGCCGCCATCCTCGCCCGGGCCTTGGGCATCCCGGCTCTCGGCGGCGCTCGTGGCGTGGTCGAATCCGCTGATCCCGGCGACGAGATCGTGCTCGACAGCGATGAGGGCCAAGTGTTCCTGCGGCCGGAGCAGGAGCTGAAATTCGGCTATATCTCGGTGATCGACGCCCGCACGGCACGGCAGGCCGGTTGGGCGGCGTTGCGTGACAAGCCCGCCGTCACCCGCGACGGCACGGCGGTCCGGCTGATGCTCAACGTCGGCCTTGCCATGGAGCTCGGCCAGCTCGCCGCCACCGGGGCCGAGGGCATCGGCCTGTTCCGCACCGAGATCGCCATGCTGGCGCGCGGCGCTGTGGTCGACACCCCCGAGCAGGCCGCTGTGTATGGCCGTGTGTTCGATGCCGCCGGTGACCGGCCGGTGATGTTTCGCACCCTGGATCTCGGCGGCGACAAGCTGCTGCCGGGCAGTCCGGCGCCCGAAGAAGAGAACCCGGCGATGGGCTGGCGTTCACTGCGCATCGGCCTGGATCGCCCGGCATTGCTGCGCCGGCAGCTGCGTGCCTTGCTGCTGGCGGCGTCTGGCCGGCCGCTGTCGGTGATGTTCCCGATGGTGGCGACGGTGGCTGAGTTTCGCGCCGCCAAGGCGTTGCTGCTGGCCGAGGCCGCACGGGTGCGGCCGCAGCCGTCGCGTTTGTCGGTCGGCACCATGCTGGAGATCCCGGCGCTGATGTGGCAGTTGCCGGCGCTGCTGCGCGAGACCGATTTCATCTCGGTCGGCACCAACGACCTCATGCAGTTCCTGTTCGCCGCCGACCGGTCGGCGCCGCAGCTCGCCGGGCGCTACGACCTGCTGTCGCCGCCGGTGCTCGACCTGTTCGCCGATCTGGTCGCCCAGGCCGACAAGGCCGGCGTGCCGGTGTCGGTGTGCGGCGAGGCGGCCGGGCGTCCGCTGGAAGCGATGACGTTGGTGGGTTTGGGCATCGGCACGCTGTCGATGCCGGCCTCGGGCATCCTGCCGTTGAAGGCGCTGCTGGCCGATCTCGACCTGCCGGCGTTCCGGCAGTTCCTCGGCTCGATCCGGCGCACCTCAGCCGGCGCATCGAGCGTGCGCGAGGCGATCGCCACCTGGGCCCGGGAGCGCGAATTGCCGGTTTGACCGCGCCTGGCCCGGATGTCGCCATCCGGGCCGGCTCGTTCAGTTCCCTGAAATCACGGCGTTTTCGGTGCCGCGTTGTCCATCATTCCCCCGGGCATTCCCCCGGGCATTCCCCCGGGCATCCCACCGTGCAGGCCGTCCGGACCATGCCCCATCATCGGACCGTGTCCCATCGGGCCGTGCTCGCCGCCTGGGCCATGATGCCAATGCGGCATTTCCAGCCGGGCCAGCTTGTCGATGCTGGGTCCGGCTTCCATCGCGCCGATCGCCTTGCCGAGCGGGCCCGACACGCCAATGCCGCGCACGGCGATGGTGTGGCCGACAACCAGCAGGCTCGGCAGCTTTGCCGCGGCCGGCGGTGGCATGCGCACGACGGTGCCATCCTCCAGCAGCACGCCGCCAACCTCGCCACGCGGGGTGTGCAGCAGCGCCTTGATGACACCGGTGGCCTCCATCTTCGGGCCATTCCAACGCCCGGTCTCGCTGCCGCCGACAACCAGGCCGCTGGCGTCGTTGGTGATCGTGACGGCGTCGATCATCGCAACCGAGCGCGCCTTGAGGCCGCGTATGGTCACGCTGTCGCCTGGCTTCACGCTGAACACCAGCGCGCTGGACAGGCGCGGCGACACCTGTACCTCGGTGCCGTCAGCGAGGATCAGCCCATCGACCTCACCGCGCGGGGAGAGGGTGTATTGCGCCACCTTGCCCTTGAACTCCGGCAACTGCGCGGGGTCGAAGGTGGTCGTGGAGATCCCCATCGGCGGCCGCATCTGCGCGACAGCAAGGCCGGTGGCGCCAGCCAGAATCGGGGCCGCGAGCAGAACCGAAGCAAGCAGCGACTTGGTGTAACGTGTCATGGCGAAGCTCCTTGGCTGCCGGGATGTTCCCCCGGCTGGCTTCAGCTTTGCACAGCGCATGCCACTCTTTAACTCTCTGATAATAATACAAATAATTGACCGTCAGAGCGGGCTTTCGTCCGGTGTTCCGACGCCCTCTGTCGGGTTTCCGGACACATCGATTCCGTAGCGCCGCAGTTTTTCATGCAGCAGCTGGCGGTGAATGCCGAGCCGGCGGGCGGCCTCGCTGCGATTGCCGGCGGTGTCCGCGAGGGCTCGGCGGATCATCGCGCGTTCCAGCCGCTCGACGGCGCCAGGCAGGTCGGTGGCCGGTGCCTCGCTGGGTGTGGGACCGCTGGACGGGCGCAGGAAGTCGAGATCGGCGCCGGCAATCACTGCGTTGCGGCCGAGTACCGCCGCGCGTTCCATGGTGTTGCGCAGCTCGCGCACGTTGCCGGGCCAGGAATGCGCCAGCAGCCTGGCTGCGGCGTCCGCCGACAGCCGGCGCGGTGGATTGCTGAACAGCGACAGGAAATGCTCGGCAAGCTCGACGATATCGGCCAGTCGCTCGCGCAGCGCCGGCAGCGCCAGCGGCACCACGCCAAGCCGGTAGAACAGATCCTCGCGGAAGCGCCCGGCGCGCACGGCGGCGGCGAGATCCCTGTGGGTCGCCGAAATGATGCGAACATCGATGGCAATCGGTTTGCCGCCCAGCGGGGTCACCACGCGTTCCTGCAGCACTCGCAGCAGCTTGGCCTGCAACGGCGCTGCCATGTCGCCGATTTCGTCGAGGAACAGCGTGCCGCCTTGGGCGGTTCGGAACGAGCCGATGCTGTCGGCGACTGCCCCGGTGAAGGCGCCGCGGGTGTGGCCGAACAATTGGCTTTCCAACAGCTCGGCTGGGATCGCCGCACAGTTCAACGCCACGAACGGCTTGGCGGCGCGCCTGCCATGACGGTGAATGGCGCGGGCGACGACTTCCTTGCCGGTGCCGGTCTCGCCGGTGATCAGCACGCTGGCGTCGCTGTCGGCAAGCATGCCGATGGCCTTCTGCACCGCGCGCATCGCAGCCGAGCCGCCGACCAGGGCATCCTCGTCGGCCTCGACCGCCGGGCTTTCGGCGCGGGCGGTGGTGGAGGGCAGCATGCGCGCCACCAGCGCCTGCAATTCCGCCCGCCCGATCGGCTTGGCGAGGTGATCGACAGCCCCAAGCCGCATCGCCTCGATGGTGTTGGCTGCCGTCGGGACGGCTGTCAGCACCGCCACCGGCGGTGGGTTCCGCCGCGCCCGTATGCTGGCGAGCACGGCCATGCCGTCCATCCCCGGCATCCGCAGATCGAGCAGCACCGCATCCACCCGGCCGCGTTCGAGCCGGGCGAGGGCCGCCGCACCGTCGGCTGCGAGCTCGGGGGTGTGGCCGAGGTCGGCGAGCGTCTCGGCGAGGCTCTCGCGCAGATCGGCGTCGTCATCGACGATCAACACCACGCTCATGTGGCGGGCTCCTGGGGTATCTCGAACGCCAGCACCGCCCCCGGCTCGGCACGCGCCAGCCAGATCCGGCCGCCATGCGCCTGGACGATTTCACGCGCGATCGACAGGCCAAGCCCCGTGCCGTCGGCGCGGCTGGTGACGAACGGCTCGAACAGCGTGTCGCGCAACGCCGCCGGCACGCCGGGGCCACTGTCCTCGACCTCGATATGCAGCGAGGCCGGCTGCAACGCGCCGCGCAGCACGATCTCGCCGCCGGCAGGGATATGGCGCAGCGCGTTCTGGATGAGGTTGTCGAGCACCCGCCGCAGCATCTCCCGGTCGAAGCGCACCGGGCCGGCATCAGGCCCGACCTCCAGCCGCACGCCCGGCCACTCCGCAGCGTAGTCTGACAGGAACGCCGCGAGATCAACGGTTTCCAGCACAGGTACCCGCCGCTGGGTCATCGTCAGCAACTCACCGCTCAACCGATCAAGCCGGTTGATCTGGCCGAGAATGGCGCCCAACGCGGCCCGGCCTCGGGTGGCCGCACGGTCCGGCTCAAGCGCCGGATCGACCGCCAGCGCACCTTCCGCGCGCAGCCGCATCGAGGCGATCGGCGTGCGGATCTCGTGCGCCACGCCAGCCGCGACGCGGCCGAGAGCTGCCATCCGCTCCGCCAGTGCCGCGCGTTCGAGGGCGGCCTCGGCTGCCTGCCGTGCCGCACTCAGCCGTTCGCCGGCGGTATTCAGCGCGCGGGCGATGCGGTCGAGCTCGGCCTCGCCGGTGGGGCCGATCCGAGGCAGATCGGTGCTGTCATGTGCGGCCAGGGCTGCTTCCATCCGCCCGACCTGGCGGCCCCACGCGGTGACAAACCAGGTCAGCCCCGCGGTGAGGCTGAGCACCAGGGCCATCAAGACGCCCAGGCCGATCTGCAAGGCGCTGTAGCCGGGCGCGGCCTCAACCTCGGTTTCAACCCAGGCGGCGAGATTGGGAACCGGGCCTCGCAGCGGGCAGCCCAGCATGATGATGGTGCGCGTGCCGATGGTGCTGGTGTCGAGCATGGTGCCGCCAGCGGCCAGAGCCTCCGCCGCGATCTGGATCTGCGGCGTGGCCGGCAGGGTGGCGGCGGGATCGCGGATGATTCCGCCATCGATCCCAGGGCTGTCGAGCAGGCCCAGTTCGGCGACGCCGTCGAGATCTTCCTGCAGCGCGGTATCGCCGGCCGGCGGCAGCGGACCCAGCCAGTCGGTGATGTAATACGCGTAGCGGTCCTCGATACGATCGCAGGCCTGATGCAGCGCCGCCTCGCCGCGTCCGACCAGGGCGTCCGACGATTGCCGGTAGAGCTGCAGCAACAGCACGGCCACCGCCACGGACGCCGCCAGCGAGAGCACCCAGACGCCAAACAGCCGCGCACGAAGCGATGTCATGGCGCAGTGATAGCCGATCCCAGCGCCGTTGCGACCCCTGTTATCCCGGCTCCCCGGCCATCCGGCCGATACCGCGCGAGCCTCGGGATGCGCATGTTCATGAGGTCGCGCGTTCCAGGAGCCGTCATGACCGATGCTTTCGCCGCATTGTCGCAGTCCATCGCCACGCGGGTTCGTGCGGCGGCGCCGCTGATCGTCGGGCTCGACTGGGGCACCCGGGCGCAGACATCGGCGGTGCTGTGGTCGGACGGCGTGATCGTGTCCTCCGAGCAGAGCCTGCCCGAGATGGACACCTACAACGCCGTGCTGCCCGGCGGCGAGCGGGTGCAGGCACTGCCGATCGGGCGTGACCCCGGCACCAACGTGGCCGCCCTGCGCGTGCACACACCGGCTCCAGCCCGGCTTCCGGCCGAGACGCCTGAGGTCGGCGCCCTCGTTCTGGCATTGGGATCGGACGGGCAGGGCGGTCCACGGGTTCGGCTTGGGGCGGTCGAAACCCTGGGCCCGGCGTGGCAGAGCCAGTGTGGCGGGCGGATCGACCAGTTGATCCGCCTCGACGTCAGCCTGGGCCTTGCTGCCGAAGGTGGGCCCGTCGTCGACGCCGCCGGCGGGGTGCTGGGCATGTCGACCTTCGGGCCGCGCAAGCAGGTGCTGGTGATCCCTTCGGCGACCATCGATCGCGTGGTTGGCGTGTTGGTGCAGCACGGCCATGTCGCGCGCGGCTGGCTCGGCGTAGGCGTGCAGCCGGTTGCCATTCCTGACGATATGGCGAAGGCGGTTGGCAGCAGCTGTGGGCTGATGGTGCTCAGCCTGGCCGCCGGCGCGCCGGCGGCCGGGCGGGGTCTGCCGGGCGACATCCTGGTCTCCGCCGGCGGCACCCTGGTGCAATCGCCGAAGGCGCTGACCACTCTCCTAACGGCCGATCTGATTGGCACCACCCTGGAGCTGCGCCTGCTGCGCGGGGGCGTGGACCATCAATGCCAAGTCGAAGTCGCTGTGAGGCCGTCATGATGTCCGTAATGCAAGCTGCCAACACCGCCGATCCCATCGCCCCCGGCGTAGCCCTGCACGTCGCCGACCCGCTGCGCCGGCGGCAGCTGGAGCGTGCGGTCGGCCGCGTTGTGCTCGGCGATGCCGAGGCGGACGTGATGGTGCTGCTGCTGCAGGCCGGCCAAACCCTGCCGGCCGAGGCATCCGGCTTTGATGGCGCGTTGCTGGTTTTGTCAGACGATCCCTCGGTCGTCGCCGACATGACCATCCCAGGCGTGCTGCCAGGCGCCGCCAGCGCCACGCAGGTGGCCGCGGCCGTCGCGGCACTTGCAGAGGGATTGTCGGTCCGGTTGCCCGGCCAGACCGACCGCACCGGGTTTGTACCGCCCGATGCCGGCGCCAGGCCATTGCTGACCCCGCGCGAACTTGAGGTGCTGGCGCTGGTGGGGGAGGGAATGAGCAATAAAACCATTGCCCGTCGTCTTGGAATTTCCGCGCACACCGTCAAATATCACCTCGAGGCAGTGTTTGCGAAATTGGCGGTCCGCAGTCGGGCTGAGGCGGTGACCCGGGGATTGCGCCACGGATTGCTTGTGGTCTGATGCCGAATACGGCGGCTGATCCGGCCGGATGTGACGCTGCGGTTGGCAAGAGCGGCGCTGAGGTTTAGAAGCCGTCAAGCCAAGGTTCATGACCCAGCGGGGCTGGTCCTGGCATCGTCAACAGCTTGCCACGGGGTCCCCCAGCGGTGTTGCAGGATCGCAGATCCAATCTGGCGGAAGGCCTGACCATGATGTCGCCTGTGGCCACCGAGTATGGAGGCGACACGTCCCGCCGCATGGGCGGGGTCGGAGCTGATCTTCGTCTGGCGCGTGAACGGCTCGGCTGGAGCCTGCCGGCCGTGGCCGCACAATTGCGCATCCGGCTGCCGTATCTGGAAGCCATCGAGGACGGCCGTCTCTGCGACCTGCCGGGCAACGCCTATGCGGTGGGCTTCCTGCGCACTTACGCCGGCGCCGTCGGGCTCGATCCCGATGAGATTTCCCGCCGGTTCCGCGCCGAAGCAGCCGACGTTAACCGTAAAACCGAGCTGACCTTCCCAGCCCCGGTGCCCGAGCGCGGCGTGCCCGCCGGCGCGGTCGTGCTGGTCGGCGTGGTGCTGGTCGTGGCTGCCTACGCCGGCTGGTATCGCTTCTCCAGCGACAGTGGCCCGCAAGCCGACGCAGTGCAGCCGGTGCCCGAGCGCCTGGCGCCGCTAGACGGTACCAATACGCCGGTGGTGCAACCACCACCGCCGCCGGTTCCGGTGCCAGTGCCATTGGCGCCGGAGCTGGCCAATGTGCCAATGCCGGGCGCCGCGCCTGTCGTCGCACCGCCTGCCGTGCCGCCTGCCGCCGATGGCGGTCGCCTCGTGGTGCGCGCCACCGGCGATGCCTGGGTGCAGGTGCGCGACAAGGCTGGCCCCGTGGTGTTCAACCGCACCATGCGCGCCGGCGAGACCTGGCCGGTTCCCAACAAGCCCGGCCTGCTGCTGACCGTCGGCAACGCCGGCGGCACCGAGGTGCTGCTGGACGGCGTGCCCACGCCGTCGCTCGGCGCCGAGGGCGCGGTGCGTCGGGACCTGCCGCTCGATCTTGACCAGGTGCGCGACGGCAAGCTTGCGGCCACCGTGCCAGCTCCGGCACAAGCGGCATCGTCCGGTTCCGCGAAGCCGGTACCGGCGCCGGCCAAGCAACCCTAAAGCGCCATGCCTTCGATCGCAGCCGCTTCTCTCTCCACGGACACACTTTCTCGGAGCCGCCTGCCATGAGCAGCTATCGCCCGTATCAGCACATCGAACGCCGCAAGTCTCGCCAGATCCATGTCGGTAACGTCCCTGTCGGCGGCGACGCGCCAGTCACCGTGCAGACGATGACCAACACACTGACCACCGACATCGAAGGCACCATCGCCCAGATCAAGCGCGCCGAGAAAGCCGGTGTCGACATCGTGCGGGTGTCTTGCCCGGACGAGGAAAGCACCGCGGCACTGAAGCATATCATCGCCGGCGTGAACGTGCCGATCGTGGCCGACATCCATTTCCACTACAAGCGCGCCATCGAGGCCGCCGAGGCCGGGGCCGCCTGCCTGCGCATCAACCCCGGCAACATCGGCAGCCCCGAGCGCGTGCGCGAGGTCATCAAGGCCGCGCGCGACCACAACTGCTCCATGCGCATCGGCGTCAACGCCGGCTCGCTCGAACGCCATCTGCTCGAGAAATACGGCGAGCCCAACCCGGAAGCGTTGGTCGAAAGCGCCCTCGAGCACGCCGCCATCCTGCAGGACAACGACTTTCACGAGTTCAAGATCTCGGTGAAGGCGTCTGACGTGTTCATGGCGGTCGCCGCCTACACCCAGCTCGCCGAAGTCTGCGACCACCCGCTGCACATCGGCATCACCGAGGCGGGCTCGAAGCGCGCCGGCACGGTGAAATCCTCCATCGGCCTCGGCAACCTGCTCTGGGCCGGCATTGGCGACACCATGCGCGTCTCGCTGTCGGCCGAGCCGGAAGAGGAAGTGCTGGTCGGCTGGGACATCCTGAAGTCGCTGGGCATCCGGCATCGCGGCGTGAAGATCATCTCCTGCCCGTCCTGCGCCCGCCAGGGCTACAACGTCATCGAGACCGTGCAGACCCTGGAAGACCGCCTTGCCCACATCGAAACCCCGCTGACGCTGTCGATCATCGGCTGCGTGGTGAACGGCCCCGGCGAGGCGCTGATGACCGACCTCGGCGTCACCGGCGGCGGCAACGGCAAGCACATGGTCTACGCCGCCGGCAAGACCGATCACACCGTCGAAGGCGAGGGCATGATCGAGCACATCGTCGGCCTGGTGGAAAAGAAGGTGGCGCAGATCGAGGCCGAGAAGGCCGCTGCCAAACTCGCCGCAGAATAGCGTCGCCCCATAAAGTCACATCGTAGGGTGCAATGCGCTTTGGCATTGCACCATTTTGCCGTGTCGGGGGTGCAATGCCAAAGCATGTTGCCACCGACGCCTCCAAGGATTGACGCTTGAACGACCTCCAACCCGTACGCGGCACCAAAGACCTCATCGGCGAAGACTTCCGCCGCCACGCCCACGTCATCGACACCGCACGCCGCGTCGCCGCGACCTACGGCTTCGACGAATGGGCCACGCCGATTTTTGAAGACACCCGCGTGTTTTCCCGCACCCTCGGCGACACCTCTGACGTCGTCACCAAGGAGATGTATTCGTTCACCGACCGCGGTGGCGACAGCCTGACCCTTCGTCCCGAGGGCACCGCCGGCGTGTGCCGCGCGCTGGTCACCGGCGGCCTTACCCAGTCGCTGCCACAGAAGGTGTTCTACGCCGGCCCGATGTTCCGCTACGAGCGGCCGCAGAAGGGCCGCTACCGCCAGTTCCACCAGATCGGCTGTGAACTCATCGGCCCCGCCGAGCCGCTCGCCGACGCCGAGGTGATCGCCTGCGGCTGGGATATCCTGGTGGCGCTGGGCATCTCCGCCGAAACCGTGCTCGAGCTGAACACGCTCGGCGATCTCGAAAGCCGCACGGCCTATCGCGCGGCGCTGGTCGAGTATTTCGCCGCCCACAAGGCAAAGCTGTCCGAAGACAGCCGGATGCGCCTGGAGCGCAACCCGATGCGCATCCTCGACAGCAAGGATCCCGGCGACAAGGCGCTGGTGGCGGAAGCGCCGACCATCGCGCCGTACCTGACTGAGTCAGCCGCCGCCTTCTACGCCAAGCTGCAGGACCATCTCACCCGCCTCGGGGTGCCGTTTCGCGAGAACCCACGCATCGTCCGCGGTCTCGATTACTACAGCCACACCGCCTTCGAATTCGTCACCGCCGCCCTCGGCGCCCAGGGCACCGTGCTCGCCGGCGGCCGTTACGATGGCCTGGTCGAGGAAATGGGCGGGCCTCCCACCCCCGCCGTCGGCTGGGCCGCCGGCATCGAGCGATTGTCGATGCTGCTGGCCGCCAGCCCAGGCGTTGTCGCCCCCGTCGTGGTGATCCCGATCGGCGACGCCGCCGAAGCCCCGGCCATCGATGCCGTGCAGAGCCTGCGCCACGCCGGCATCCGCGCCGAGATCGGCTATCGCGGCAACCTCAAGCGCCGGATGGAGCGCGCCAACAAGCAGGGCGCCCGTGCTGTCGTCATCATCGGCGAGGCCGAGGCCGAACGCGGCGTGGCCCAGGTCAAAGACCTCGCCACCGGCACACAGAACGAGGTGGCATTGACGGACCTCGCCACGCATCTCGCATGAGCCTCGCCCTCAAACTCGACCGCATCGTCGATCGCGCCGAGGAACTGCGAGCCTTGCTCGGCGAAGGCAGCCTCACCGGGGACGCCTACGTCAAAGCCTCCCGCGAACTCAACGAACTCGAACCCGTCGTCGCCGGCGTCGCCGAACTGCGCGCCGCCGAGCGCGAGCGCACCGAAGCGGAGGCGCTGCTCGAAGACCCCGACATGCGCACCATGGCCGAGGACGAGCTTCGTGCGCTCAACGACAGAATCCCCACTCTCGAGCACAGCATACGCCTGGCTCTCTTGCCAAAAGATGAAGCCGACGACCGCTCCGGCATCCTCGAAATCCGCCCCGCCGCCGGCGGCGACGAAGCCGGGCTGTTCGCCGCCGAGCTGTTCGCCATGTACCAGAAGTATTCCGCCGCCCAAGGCTGGCGCTTTGAGGTGATGGATTTCGACGAAAGCGAAGCCGGCGGCATCCGCGGCGCCTCCGCCGAAATCACCGGCAAATCCGTCTTCGCCCGCCTGAAATACGAGTCCGGCGTGCACCGCGTCCAACGCGTGCCGGCCACCGAAAGCCAGGGCCGTATCCACACCTCCACCGTCACCGTCGCCATCATGCCGGAAGCCGAGGAGGCCGACGTGCAGATCGACGAAGCCCGGGATTTGCGCATCGACGTCTATCGCGCCCAGGGCGCCGGCGGCCAGCACGTCAACAAAACCGAATCCGCCGTCCGCATCACCCACCTGCCCACCGGCCTCGCCGTGGCGATGCAGGAAGAAAAAAGCCAGCACAAGAACAAGGCCAAGGCGATGAAGCTGCTGCGTGCCCGGCTCTACGAACAGCAACGCGCCGCCCTGCACGCCACCCGCTCCGCCGATCGCAAATCCCAGGTCGGCACCGGCGACCGTTCCGAGCGCATCCGCACCTACAACTTCCCGCAAGGCCGCGTCTCCGACCACCGCATCAACCTCACCCTCTACAAGATCGACAAGGTGATGCAGGGCGACCTCGACGAATTCATCGACGCGCTCACCGCCGAGGACCAGGCAGCCCGCCTCGCCGCCGAGGAATGAACAGCATCGGCGACCGGCTGCGCCACGCCGCCGCCGCCTTGGCCGACGCCGGCATCGACAGCCCCGGCCTCGAAGCGCGCCTGCTGATGGCGCACGTCCTCGGCGTCGACCGCACCAGCTTGCTCGACCGCGGCCAGAACATCGACCCGGCTGCGTTCGATGCCGCCCTGTCCCGGCGCCTCGCCCACGAACCGCTGGCCTTCATAATCGGCCGCCAGGGCTTCTGGACGCTGGATCTTGCCGTCTCGCCCGCCACCCTGATCCCGCGCGCCGACTCCGAAACCCTGATTTCCGCGGCCATCGCCCACGCCCCAACCCGGCCCGCTGCCATTCTCGACCTCGGCACCGGCACCGGCTGCCTTCTCCTGGCCGCCCTCGTCGAATTTCCCCAAGCCTTCGGCATCGGCATCGACCTCGCCCCCGCCGCCGCCGCTCTTGCCACGCGCAACGCGCATGACAACGGCCTCGCCCCCCGCGCCGCCTTCCTGGCCGGCAACTGGGCTACCGCGCTGAACGGCCAGTTCGACCTCGTGCTGTCCAACCCGCCCTACATCAAGGCCGCTGACATCCCCACCCTCATGCCCGAAGTCGCGGAATTCGAGCCTTCCCGCGCCCTCGACGGCGGCCCCGATGGCCTCGACGCCTACCGCGCTTTGGCCCAGGCACTGCCCGCGCTGCTCACCCCCACAGGCATCGCGGTGCTCGAACTCGGCCAGGGCCAGGCTGCCGATGTCACCGCCATCGCCTCCGCCTATGGCCTCGCAAGCGTTGCAGTGGTCGCGGATCTGGGTGGAATTCCGCGTGCTTTGGTGCTTAAGCCGCAGAAAACATTTGGCAGCGGTGATACGGACGGGTAGGGTCCGCCTGCCTGAAGAAGTTGCCGGATTCGGCACTTCCCATGTTCCGGCCAAATCGATCACCGGCTCCGCGTTTTAAAGGTGCACCCGATCGATCTGGATCCTGGGGTGCAGGGCGTTGGTCAACGACTATTTTTTGCAATGAATTGCCCCGGAAGATGGCGGGGGCGACGGGAGTACCGGCAGCACAGGCTGCGCGGATGGTCCGTTTTGATGATCGAACCCAAAAACCTGTCATCGAGACCGGGCATTGGGGCGCATTCAGCCACAGAGGAAAGCGCTATGGCACTCGCATGAACATGAAACGTATGCGTGGACGCAACCACCGCGGTGGCAACGGCGGTGGTGGAGGCGGCGGAGGCGGCGGTGGTCCGCAGATCCGCCAGCAAAGCGGCGGTATTCCGCTCAATCGCAATCACGTGTTCGACAGCACCGGTCCTGACCTGCGGATCCGCGGCACGGCACAGCAGCTGTTCGAGAAATACCTCCAGCTTGGCCGCGACGCCACCAGCAGCGGCGACCGGGTGATGGCCGAGAGCTATTTCCAGCACGCCGAGCACTATTTCCGCATTCTCAACGCGATCGCCCAGGCGGCACAGCAAGGCCAGCCGCCCGGCCAGCAACGCCCACCGCGCACGCATGAGAACAACGGCCCCGAGCAGATCAACCCCAGCCAGTT
>Ga0302157_10003271_pt1 | contig 18409 bp, 9 predicted proteins | sample I_Bog_N3_3_FD_193502 | JGI IMG/M metagenome (GOLD analysis project Ga0302157, IMG submission 193502) | Peat permafrost microbial communities from Stordalen Mire near Abisko, Sweden - I_Bog_N3_3 | ecosystem: Environmental > Terrestrial > Soil > Wetlands > Peat | place: Sweden: Abisko, Stordalen...
CACGATGGCCACCGCCACCACGACCAGGGCCATCGCCGCCGCTCCCCACCGGGCGGCACGGGAGGCCGGAGCTGCAGCACCGGACGCACCGGATGTGACGCGTGCACTGCCGGATGCGCCGGACCCGTCCAGCCGGGCGCTCCGGGCCAGGACCGCCTCCCGGGTCCGGTCGACCACGATGGCCAGCATGGCCGCGGCGCACAGCCCGAACACCGCGTCGAAGCGCGACTGCACCACGTTGTCGAAGAGAGGGAGGTGGTCGACGAGGGCCCACGGTCCCCAGTCACCGCCCCCGGCCCGGAGGCTGATCACCACGGTGATGAGGCCCAGGGCCCCGAAGAACCACAGGCGGCGGTCCGAGCGCCAGACCAGCGCGCCCACCACGATCACGGCCAGGAGCCCGGGTCCGAGGTAGGAGGCGGCGGGGAGGGTCGGGCCGCGGTAGCCACCCAGAAGGGGCACCTCGGCGGCCAGGAAGCGTGAGCTCACCGGTCCCCACTGACCGACCTGGCTCCAGAGGTTGCCCACGGTGTTGCCGAGGTCACCGGGCACGTTGGTGGTCCACACCATGCCGTCGAGGTGGGCCGGGCCGGCCAGGAAGAACCACACCGGATAGGCCAGGAGCACCGCCGCCGCGGCCAGGGCCGACCCCAGGCCGACCACGACGTGGCGCCACCGTCGCGCCAGCTCCTCGGGATGGCGCACGGCGGCGTAGCCGGTCACGAGGGCCACCGACACCACCCCCGACACCGCCACGATCAGGACCGCCTCGGTGCTGATGAGGAACTCCACCGCCACCAGGACGGCCAGCGCCACGCCGACCCGGACCGGGCCCCGCCGCTGGCGCACCAGCAGCTCGTCGAGGCAGGCCACCATCAGCGGGAAGAGCGCCAGGCAGGCCAGGTTGAGCCAGCCGAAGGCCAGCTGGACGACGACCGCGGCCGAGAACCCGTAGGCCAGGCCGCCCACGAAGGCCGCCGGCTGCCACCGCACCCACCGCTGCAGCAGCCAGTACATGGACAGCGCGGTGAGGACGGGTATCAGGGTGGAGGCCACATTCATGGCGGTGACCGGACCGAAGGCCAGGGTCACCGGGGTCAGGACGAGGCCGATGGCCGGCACGCTGGTGTCGGCCAGGAGGTTCAGCCCGACCGGGTGGAACAGCCAGTTCGTGTACAAGAGCCCATGCCCGTGGGTGACGGCGAAGGCCGACCACTCGAGGTACCAGACGGTGCGGCCCGCATCGGTGCAGTCACAGGTCATCACCCCCGACGGGGACCGGGTCCACACGTGCCACCACAGTCCGACCGACAAGGCCAGGTACACGGCACCGGCCACCAGCAGCCGGAGAGCGGTGTGGCGAAGGGCCCCCCCGCGGTCCCCGGTGGTGGCGTCGGCCCCGGTACCCCCGTCCGGCGCCGGACCGTCGACGGTGTCGGGCCGCATGCCGCTCGGGTCCGCGCGGGCTCCGGGGTCCGGCTCGACCACGACGGCCGACGTGGACTCCGACCCGCCCGCCGCCCCGGTCATCGGGCGCCGAGCACGCAGGTCGCCGCCGTCGCCCCGCTGGCACCCGGGGCCTGGACGCAGGCGCTGAAGGCGGCAGGGGTGATGGAGACCGGGGGGGCAGCCGACGCACCGACCGACGCACCGACCGACGTACCGACCGAGGTCCAGATCCAGGCCGACGACTGGCGGACGGGGGGCCGACCCAGGGCCGCGGTGAAGAGCCCGACGGCGTAGGGCACGGGCCGGCCCCGGTCGTAGCTGGGCAGCCCGGGCTGGTCGGGGACCACCACCGTCGTGACCCCCCACCCGGCCAGGGCGGCGCGGATGGCGTCGAGGTTGGCGGCGGTGGGCGCCGGTGCCGGACCGAGGGAGACCGAGGCGCGGGACAGGACCATGAAGCCGGGGGTCTCGGGACCGGCCCGAGACGGTGTGATCCCCGGCCCGCCGCCGCCCACCATCGAGAAGGTCAGGCCGGCCCGGGTCTGCCAGGCCATGGACGACTGGATGCCGCCCAGGGCCGCCGGGTAGGGCAGGACCACCTGGTCGCCGCTGAGGTGCGGTGCCGTCCGGGTGAACCAGACCGGGGACCTCACCGCCCGCACCGTCATCGGGATGTTGGGCCACAGGGCCACCACGATCGGCACCAGGGCCACCGCGGCCACGCCTCCGGCCACCGGCCCGCGCCAGGCGCGGCTCCGCCGGCCCACGGCCCGGTGCACGTTGTCGACGACCAGGGCCAGCACGATGGCGGCGCAGGTGTCGACGATGACACTGATGTTGACCGGGACGACGTTGTTCAGGACCGGCAGGTGCACGAAGAGTCGCCAGGGTGACCAGCTGCCGGGAACCACGCCGAGGGAGAGCACCACGGCGACCAGACCGACGAGGGCGAACCCGCGGAGCACCGGGTCGCGGTGCCAGACCACCGCGCCGACCACGACGACCACGATGAGCCCACCACCGAGGTAGCCGAGCAGGGGGAGGGCGGGGCCCTGGTAGCCACCGAACAGGTGCATGATGCCGGTCAGGGGGGCGCTGATGAACCCGTTGAGGAACGCCCCCCAGGTGTTGGCCACCGTGCCGGCCGGCGAGTCCGGCCAGGCCCGACCGGTCAGGTGGGCCGGTCCGGCGAAGAAGAACCACAGCGGGTAGGCCAGCAGGACCAGTGCCACGCCGGCGGCGGCAGCGACGGCCGGTACCGCCGCCAGCACGGTGCGACCCACGGCCCGGTCGCGCCGGGCCAGGGCCCAGCCGCCGAGGGCCAGCGCGGCCAGCACGGCGAAGAGGGACACCAAGGAGAGGACCTCGACGCTGACGAAGAACTCCACCACCACCAACAGCCCCAGGACCACCCCGACCCGGAGGGGACGGAATCGGTGGCGGACGAAGAGGTCGTCGAGACAGCCGATGATGAGCGGCACCGGGGCCAGCAGCCCGAAGTTGGGGTGGGCCAGGGCCAGGCTGACCACGACGAAGGGCGAGAAGCCGAAGAGCAGGCCCCCCACGAGGGCGGACGGTGCCCAGGTCACCCAGCGCCGCAGGAGCCAGAACATGGCCAGTGCGGAGATGGCCGGCGACACCACGTCGATCACGTTGAGTGACGCCACCGGGCCGAAGAGCCAGGTGACCGGGGCGGCCGCGAGGCCCAGGCCCAGTGAGTTGGGCGCCATGTTGATGCCCTTGGGTACGAACAGCTTGGCGGAGTAGAAGGGGTTGAGGCCGTGGCTCAGCGCGTAGGCCGGCCACTTGATGACCCACAGGGTGAGGGCGCCGTCGCCGCAGCCGCAGGTGGTCACGGTGGCCGGGTGGGCCAGCACATGGGCCCACAGGACGAGGGACACGACGACGTAGCCCGCGCCGGCGAGCAGGTAGGTCCGCCAGGGCCGGTTCCGGGATGGTCCGGTCCGGTCGGCGCCGGCCGGACCGGTGGCCGTGGTCGGGTCCGTCGGTGCGGTCGGGTCCATCGGTGCGGTCGGGTCCATCGATCCGGTCGGGCCCGTCGGCCGGGGGGCTTCGGGTGCGTCCGTCCCACCGAGGACGCCGGCCGACGAGGTGCCCGGGTCGGCGGGGCTCACCTGTGGTGTCATCGGCTGGCGCGCATGGGTCAACGGTGCTCGACGATCGTGGGCGGTGTCCGACCGGTCCTGCCGGAGCAGCATATCCCCACCCCCGGCGACGTCCGGGGCCACCGCGCCCTCCCGCCACACCGCCCCCACCCTGCGTGAACCCCTCGGCGCGGGGGTTGTGCCGAGGCCCCGCCCGACGCCTGTCGCCTCTGGTCCGGGGGGTCCCGACTGCTAGCGTCCGTGGCCGTGAACGGAGACGGTTCGCCACCCGGGGGCGGTGGCCACGGCCCGGTCTCCCGGGCGCTGGTGGTGGTCGCGTCGAGCCTCGTTCTCGTGGTCGGCGTGGTGGCCATGGCCGGCCAGGCCGTGCGGGGCAACCGCACCGTCGGCATCCAGCGTGACGCGGTGACCGTCCGCGACGCCGCGCTGGACAACGCCTACTACCACTGCCTCGAGGTCCAGGTCCGGAGCCTGGTCCGACCAGGGGAGCCGGTGGTCTTCGACGGCAACCTGGGCGATCTGGTCAATCTCATCAAGGCCGCCGGCAGCTGGCTGACCATCGCCAACCCCTACTCGTCGGCCGAGGCCCGGCTGTCGGCGCGCAACGGTGTCACCACCGGTGGCGCGTGCTCGAGCACCCAGGTGGTGGCCAGCGTCCCCACCGCCCACCATGGGTGGGTGGTCCGGGTCGGAACCGGCGACAGCATCCCGGGCGACCAGCCCCCGCCGGCGCCTCCCCTGTGACCGGTGGCGCGGTGACCGGCTGATGTCGACGGGAACCGCCGCCGTGCTGACGCTGCTCGCGCTGTCGGCCGCCGGTCTGGCGCCGGTCCTGGCCCTGGTGGGTGCCCGACTGGTGGCCATCCCCCTCGTCCCCCTGGGGGGCGCCGTGCTCGGCGCCCTGGCCGCCACCGGTCAGACCGCCGTCGGTGGGGGATTCCTGGCCTGGTTCGTGGCCCTGTCCGGGGTGGCCCTGGCCGTGGTGGCCGTGCTCTGGTTCCGGATACCGGCCCGGCGGCCGTGGGGAGAGCCGGTATCCGGTGCCGATGCCGCTCCCGGACGGCCCACCGGTGCCGACGCCTGGGGCTACCGCGTCGCCGGCCTGATCGGAGGGGTGGCGGTGATGGCGGCCACGGTGTGGTCCCTACGGGGACTGGCCACCCCCACCGTGGGCTTCGATGCCCGAGCCCTCTGGATCATGCGCGGCGGCTGGTTCCTCCAGTCCCACAGCCAGCTCCTCATCAAGTTGCGCGTGCCGAACGTGGGACTGATCCAGACCGCATACCCGCCGCTGGTGAGCTCGTCCGTCTCGCTGGCCTGGCGGGTGGCCGGGGACCAGTCGGTCCGCCTCGGAGTTGTGGTCATCGCCCTCCTCAACACCTGCACCCTGGTGGCTGCGGCCTTCGCCCTGGTCGAGGCGGGACGTGGGGTGGCCTGGAGGCTGGCGGTACGGCCGGCCGACGCCGGGGGCCCGGCGGCGCCGCGTGGTACGCGGGCCCGGCGGCGCCGGATGCCGGTGGTGCCCATGGTGGCCGGCACCGTGGCCGCCGTCCTGATGGTGTTCGTGGCCGCCGGTGTCACCGAACCGTTCCTGACCAACGGGTACGCCGACCCCATCTGGTCGCTCGGCGCCCTCGGGGCGGTGGCCTGGGGCCTCCAGCTGGCCGGTGACCGATCGGACCAGGGCGCAGCCCTGGTCCTGGTCCTGGTGGCGGGCCTCTCGAAGAACGAGGGCCTGGTGGTGGCGGTGGCGGTCATCGTCCTCGTGGCTCTGCGGGCCACCCGGGCCGCCCTGGTCGGGTCGACGGGACCGGGAAGGCGACCGTGGCTGCGTCCGGTGGTCACCGGCGTCGTCGAGCTGGCCGTGGTGGGCGCCTGGCCCCTGCTCATGCGGGCTCTCCACGCCCGGGGCGAGTCCACCCAGTTCTCGGGGCCGGGCCTGTGGTGGTCACGGGCCGACGCCTCGTACCACGGCATGGCGCCCTACCTCCACGTGCTGGTCCTGGCGGCCCCGGTGGCGGTGGTCGGCGGGCTGATCCTGTCCGGGTTCCGCCGGCGCACCGGCCTGGCCAACGACCTGTGGGCGTGGGCCGGCGTGGCCAGCGGCCTGGTGGCGGTGGGCGGGGCGTTCATGGTCGGGAGCGGCACCATCGCCCCGTGGCTGCTGACGACGGTGCACCGGGTGACCGAGTACTCGGCCCTCCAGGGCTGGTGGATCATCGCGGTGTGGACGGTGGTGGCCTCGGGGGCCGTGACCGCCGACCGGGCCGGCGTCCCGCCACGGTCGACCGACACCGACACCGACACCGACACCAACACCGGCACCGGCACCGGCACCGGCACCAAAACCAAAACCGAAACCGCAACCGGTACCGATGCCGATGCCGATGCCGATGCCGATGCCGATTCTGGTGACGATCCTCTCCGGGCCGTCGGTGCAGGCCAGGTATCCGACGCCGACGGGCCGGCGCCGTCCGAGCCCCTGGCCCCGGCAAGCCCGTGACGCCGACCCTCGACCCGGACACCGGGGTGCAGCCGTCGGAACCGGGTGACACCCCCGACGACACCCCCGACCCCGCCGGGGAGGGCCGCCCGCGGCACAGCATCCCGACCCCCTGGCCCCGCATCCCGTGGTGGCCGGTCCTCGTCCCGGTGGTGGTGGTGCTGGTGGGGGCCTGGCTCTACCGGTGGGTGGACGAGGACGCGTTCATCAACTTCCGGATCATCGACAACCTGCTGGCCGGACACGGGTTCGTGTTCAACCTCGGAGAACGGGTCGAGGTGGACTCAGACCCCCTATGGGTGCTCACGCTGACCGGTCTGCACGAGGTGGTGCCGTTCATGGCCATCGAGTGGCTGTCGGTGGTGGTCGGCCTGGTCTGCACGGCCGGCGGGTTCGTGACCGGGGGCCGGGCCGTCCAGCGCCTGGTCACGCCGAGGAGCGACTCCACGGTCATCCCGCTCGGCCTGGTGATCGTGTCGGTGGTGGCCGGGGTGTGGGAGTTCTCCACCTCGGGCCTCGAGATGTCCATGGTCTTCCTGTGGCTGGGCGGCACCTTCCTGCTGCTGGTCCGGGCCGAGGCCCACCGCCGCCGGGCCGTCCCGGCCGCGGTGGTCGTGGGGTTGGGGTCGCTCATCCGGCCCGAGCTGGCGCTGGCCTCGGCCGTGTTCCTGGTGGCCCTGCTGGTGGTGGTGGCCGCCCCGGGGTGGGACGGTCCGGGTGGCCGCCTCCGCCGGCTCGGGGTCCCGGTGGTGGCAGCCCTGGCCCTGCCGGTGGCCTTCCAAGTGTTCCGCATGGGCTACTACGCCCTGATCGAGCCCAACACCGGCCTGGCCAAGGCCGGTGGCGCGGCCTGGTGGTCGCAGGGATTCACCTACCTGTGGAACTTCGTGTCGCCCTACACCCTGTGGCTGCCTCTGGCCCTGGCCGTGCCCTTCGTGGTGGTGCCGGCCCGGTCGTGGTGGGGCCGGGGTGACCGCGTGGCCGTGGTCGTCCTGGTGGCCCCCGTGGTGGTGGCGGCCGCCGACATCCTCTACGTGGTCCACGTGGGTGGGGACTACATGCACGCCCGGCTCCTCCTGCCCGGGTTCTTCGCGTTGGCCCTGCCCGTCTCCGTCACATTGCGCCAGCTGCGGGGCGTGCTGGTGGTGCCGGTGGCGGTCATCGCCGTGTGGGCCGTGGTGTGCGCCGGGTGGCTCCGCTACGTGCCGCCCAAGGTGACCAGCCTCAACCCCCAGACCGTGTACATCTCCAACGAGCGCAACAACTGGATCAGCGCCACGGGCAACGCCCACCCGATCACCGCGGCCGACTACGCCCGGGCCCTCTCGGGCGAGGCCGGCGCCATCCTGCGCACCATGGCCCACCGGGTCCCCGCCGGCCGGCAGGCCATGCTGGTCATCACCAACCCGTTCGCCCCCATCGACCCGCGGGCCACGGTGCCGGCCCGGTCACCGCTGCCGTTCCGACTGGTGGTCAACATCCCGGCCATCGGCGTCATCGGCTACCTGGCCGGCCCGGACGTCTATCTCTTCGACTCCTACTCGCTGGCCAACCCCATCGGCAGCCACACGGTCATCGTCCACCACGCCCGACCCGGGCACGAGAAGTTCATCGGCCCCGCCTGGATGGTGGCCCGGTTCGGTGCCTCGAGCCCCCCCGCCCCGTCGGGTGCCGGCGGCCCCAGCGACGCTTCGGTGGCGGCGGCGTCGCGGGCGCTCGGCTGCGCCCCCCTGGCCGACTACCTCCACGCCATCACGGCACCGATGACCGTGTCCCGGTTCTTCTCCGACATCGCCCACTCGTTCTCCTACACCTCGCTGTCGTTCAGCACCGACCCCGTTCTCGCCGCGGTCCAGCTCTGCGGCACCGGCGGTTCGGCCATCCCGGCGGCGCACCGGTGACCCCGGACTCCGCCGGGACCGACACCGCCGCCGGGGCCGACACCGCCGCTGGGACCGATACTGCCGGTGGGACCGACACCGACGCCGGGCCGACCACCTCCTCCCGGCGGTGGGCCCTGGTGTCCGGCCCGGCCTACCTGGTCCTGTCGGTCCTGCTGTGGTGGCAGGTGTGGACCTCGCACCCCACGACCACCACCACCTGCGGGTGCGGGGACGCCGCCCGGTTCCTGTGGTTCTTCGAGTGGCCGGCCTACGCCTTCAGCCACGCCCACGGCCTGTTCTATTCGTCCCTGCTCTTCCACCCCACCGGCATCAACCTGCTCAACGACACCAGCGTGCTGGCCCTTGGGGTGGTGCTCACGCCGGTGACGCTGGCGGTGGGCCCGGTGGCGGCCATGAACGTGGCCCTGACCCTGGCGCCGGCCCTGTCGGCCTGGGCCATGTTCTGGCTCCTGCGCCGGTGGGTGGCCTGGGCGCCGGCCGCCTTCGTGGGTGGGCTGCTCTACGGGTTCGCCCCCTTCGTCGTCACCGAGCTGGCCCTCAACCAGCTCAACATCGCCTTCCTGGCCGTCCCCCCGTTGGTGGTCCTCGCCCTCGACGATCTGCTGGTCCGCCAGCGGCGCTCGCCCACCGGGGTGGGAGCGGCCCTGGGGGCACTGGTGGTCGTGCAGTTCTTCGTCAGCACGGAGGTCCTCGTCATCCTGGGCCTCTTCGTCGTGGTGGGCGTGGTCGTGGTGCTGGCGGCCACCCGCATCAGCGCGCCCGAGCTCCTCGCCGCCCGGGCCGGCCACGCCGTCCGGGGCTCGTTGACCGCACTGGGCGTGGCCGTGGTCGTGCTGGCCTATCCGTTGTGGTTCCTGCTGAGGGGGCCGGCCCACCTGACCGGGCCCATCTGGTCCAACGGCTCCCTCGCCCAATACGGGAACACCCTCACCAGCTTCTGGAGGGCCGGCAACCTCGGGCCGGCGGGGGCCACCATGACCCGGTTCGGTGGCTACCAGGGCCCGTCCCTGCCCGGGTTGGGCTACCTCGGGGTCGGTGTGGTGGTGGTGGCGGTGGCCGGACTGCTGGTGTGGCGACACGACCGCCGGCTCCAGCTGTTCGCTGTGGTCGGGGTGGTGGCTGCCGCCCTCTCATTGGGCCCGGGCCACGGCGCCTGGGTCCCGTGGCAGGTGCTGTCCCACCTCCCCTGGATCGGCGACATCGTGGAGATCCGCCTGACCGTGGTACTCATCCTGTGCGCCGCCGTCATGGTGGGCGTGGTGCTCGACCATGCCCACGCCTGGGCCCTCGACCGGCCGGCCGGTCGGCCCCGCCTGATCGGCGGGGTTGTTGTCGGGGGAGTGGTGGCCCTGGCCCTGGTGCCCTCGCTGGTGGTGCTGGCTCCGAACCTGCCCCTCACCGCCCGAGCGGTGGTGGTGCCACGTTGGTACGCACAGGTCGGGGCGCACCTGCCACCGGGCCGGGTCCTGCTCACCTACCCGGCGCCGTTCTCGGGCCTCCAGTCGTCCCAGGCCTACCAGGCCGTGACCCATCTGCCCTGGGCCCAGGCCGGCGGTGGGGGACCGGCGGGCGAGGCGGACCGGGCCGGCCGGGCCGAGCCCGGCTTCGACGTGCTGGTCGACGCCTCGCTGCCGCTCGGGCCGGCACCCGGGGCGGACGCCGCCACACTGGCCGCGGTACGAAGGGCCCTGGCGCTGTGGAAGGTGACCACCATCGTGGTTCCCGATCAGCCCGGGCTGCCGGTCTATGCCGAGGGGCGGAGTCCCGCCTACGCCGCGGCGTTCTTCACCGCCGTCGTGGGACGCGCCCCCCGCTACGAGGCCTCGGCCTGGGTGTGGTCCGGTGTCACCCGGCCCGGCCACGTGCTGGCGGTCCTTCCGGCGGCCTTCGCCGTGTGCGCCGCCGGGCCGCCCGCACGATCAACGTCAGCGCTGGCTGTTCCCGACTGCATCATCGCTTCGGCCCGCTGACCACGGGTCCAGGTCAGGACGCGACCCAGCCGCCGGCCCGTGCGGGACGGCGGTGATGGGTGGGGTGGGGTTCTCTGGTGGTGGGTGTCTGAGGGGGTGTGAGGTGCGGCCGGGGGGCTCGGGCTGGACCCGGCTCACTCGTCCAGGCTGAACAGCCGGGGCCCGGTGTCGGGCTCGGGTGGGGTCGGCTCCTGTTCGGTGGGGTGCCGGTCGTCCTGAGGCCCGGTGGCCGGTCGTTTCGGGGGGTGCCAGCACCAGCGACCCCCTTGCTTGTCCAGGGTGAAGCCCTTGTGGGTCTTGAGCTGGTGGTGGTGCCAGCACAACCGGGCCAGGTTGTCGAGGCTGGCCGGTCCGCCCTCGGCGAAGGGGATCCTCCAGTGGTCGATCTCCAGGTTGGCGGTGATGTCACAGCCGGGGACCACACAGGACCGGTCCCGCTCCATGAGGGCCACCTTGAGGGCATGGGGGACCGAACGTCCGAGCGTGCACACCGTCGTCACGTCCACCCCGTCGGTGATCACCAAAGTGCAGAGGGCGTCCCCGAGGACCGCCCGGGCTGTGTCGAGGGAGACCGGTCCCACCCCGGGGATCTCACAGACCCCTCCGGTGGACGTGTCGGTGCCCCGCAGGAGGGCCAGGTCGACCCGGAGGACCACCTGGGCCGGGGGCCGGGTCCGGGACGGTCCGCCGGTTGCGGTGCCGTCGGTTGCGGTGCCAATGGTGGGTCCCCTCCCGGTGACCGAGGCCAGGAGGGCGTCGGCGCGATGGGCATCGCTGGACGACGGGGTGCCGTTCCGGCGGGCCTCGGCCAGAACCACCTCCATCTGGGCGTCGAGGGCCGCAGACAGCTGGGCCCCGGACAGGGGGGTGAACCTGCCGGTCAGACAGAAGGCCCCGTCCCGGTCGGTCCAGGTGCGCAGGTGGCGCTCCTCGTGGATCCGCTGCTCACGGGAGGCTCGGTCCTCGTGGCTGCGGGCATCGGCCTTGGCCTTGGCGCACTGGTCCTTCAGCTGACGCAAGGTGCCGGTCCTGGCCACCCGGACCAGCTCGGCCTCGGCTCCGGGGTTCACCTGCACCGTCTCGGCCACCAGGGTCGCGGCCGGGGCCGACAGCTGACCGTCCCGGCAGGCCTCGGCCATGGGGCCCTCCTCACCCAGGGCCTCACCCAGCCTCAGCATCCCGGCCGACTGACCTAACGACTCGCCGGTGCGGTCGGCCAGCCAGTGCGCCGGGGTGGGGGCCCCTGCCGCCTCGGGCTGGTGGGCCGCAGCGGCCCGGGCCGCACACCGGGCCTCCCCCGTGGCGGCCAGGCGCTTCAGATGGGTGCACCTGTCCATGACGACAACGGCATCAGCTCCGGAGAGGCACGCCGGGTCCAAGGAGCTCATGAAGGCCTCCATCTCCCCGATGACCTCGTTCAGAACAGCACCCATGCCGGCACCGGCACCCATACCGGCACCGGCACCTGCACCGGCACCTGCACCGGCATCACCAGGCCCACCGACGGGGTGATCCATGGTCGCCGAACCCGTGCTCGAGGTCATGGAGGACAGTCCAGCAGGGGGGTGTATCACGCACGGCGTCCTCCACGGGACGGATGCAGGGCGCGCGGCCAGGAGATCCGGAGGCTCAGGAGATCCGGAGCCTCAGGGGGAGCGTCCCGCCGCGGCCAGCTGCGGGAGGATCTTCGGGGCCAGGTAGGTGCCGGCCTCCTGGGTGGTGTGCACGCCGTCGGCGAACCGCATGACCTGGCCGTCGATCGACGCCGTGTAGTGGCCGTCGGGGTCGAGGTACCTGTTGAGGGGGATCACCGACACCTGGCCCGGGTGCTCGGCGGCCACCGACTCGATCATGGCGTTCAGGATGTCGACCCGGGCGGGGTCGTCCTCGTCCCAGGGCTGGCCGTCGAGCTGCTCACCGCTGTCGTAGTAGGGCGAGGTCATCAGCACCACGTGGGCGCCACCGGCCCCGAGCACCGACACCGCCCGCTCCAGGTTGGCGCGCTCGTAGGCGTCGAAGCTGGGCTGGCCCAGGTGCTGGTACCGCCCCTGGTAGAGCCGGTCCATGGCCTCCCAGAAGCCGACGATGAGCACGACCACCTGGGGCTTGAGCTGGGTGACGTCGGTCCCCCACAGGGTCGGCCAGTTGGCGCAGGGGGCCAGCGGATAGGACAGCGTGCCGTGGAAGTTGTAGGGGACGGTGGTGGCCAGGCCGCAGCCGTCGAGCGGTCGCCCCCGCAGCACCACCCCGTACCGGGAGGCGTAGGGGGTCAGCCAGAAGCCCACCGTGAGCGAGAGCGAGTCGCCCACCACCAGGACCCGCGTCTGGTGCCCGCCCGCCGGGAAGGTGCCGTTCTCGTAGGTGGCCAACTGGGCGTAGACGGCCTTGGGGTCGGTCAGCACGTTGGGGGAGGCCGCGGCGCTGACCGAGGTCGTGACGAACAGGGTGGCGGCCACCGCCGCCGCCCCCGCCGGCACCCAGGCCCAGGACTTCCAGTTGCCGAAGGTCTTCTGGCGTACCGGCGTCTCCACCAGGAACCAGGACAGGACGGCCACCCCGTAGGTGACGGCCACCCGCACCAGGAACAGGGGCCAGTCCTCCATCCCGGTCCGGGCGTGGTTGAGCACCAAGAAGATGGGCCAGTGCCAGAGGTAGAGGCCGTAGGAGATCTGGCCGGTGAAGGTCAGGGGCCGGAGGGACAGCAGCCGGGCGGGGAGGCCCTGTGGGGCCATGGTCACACCCAGGATCACCAGGGCCACCATCACATCGGCCAGGAGGAACCCGCCGCGGTAGGTCAGGTCGGCCGAGGCGTTGATCCGGGCCCATTCGAGGACGAAGATGGCGGCGCCGGCCACGGCCACCGCCGAAAAGCCCAGCCGGCCCCGCGCCGACGTGGCGGTCGGCCGCTTGAACAACAGGATGCCCAGCGCCGCGCCGGTCAGGATGTCCTGGGCCCGGGTGTCGGTGCCGTAGTAGAGGCGGCTCGGGTCGGACATCGGGTGGAGGTGGAAGAGCAGGGCCATCTCCGTGGCCGAGGCCAGCACCCCGAGGACGGCCACCGCGAACAGGACGCGGGTCGAGCGGGTCAGCTTGAGGATGGCGATGACGACGATCGGCCACACCACGTAGAACTGCTCCTCGATGGCCAGGGTCCAGGTGTGGAGGAGGGGCGAGGCGGCCGAGATCTGGTTGAAGTAGCTCTGGTCGGTCAGGATCTCGTGCCAGTTGGCCACGTAGAACAGCGTGGCCAGCCCGTCGCCGCGCACCGATGTCTGGGTGCCGTCGGGCGCGAACCACAGCAGGTAGAGCCCGATGCCCCCGAGCAACACGAACAGGGCGGGCAGGAGGCGGCGGGCCCGCCGGGCCCAGAAGGCCCGCAGCCGGATGGTCCCCGACCGCACCCACTCCTTCATCAGCAGCAGGGTGATGAGGAAGCCGCTCAGCACGAAGAACACGTTCACCGAGATGACCCCGCCGTCGGCCCAGACGAACCCCCCGTGGTTGGCCATGATGCCGAGGATGGAGACGGCCCGGATCCCGTCCAGCGCGGGCATGTAGCTGAGCTGGGTGCCGACCCCCGAGGGACCCCTCGTCCTCTGCGCGCTCATGATCCCCTCCCCGGCAACAGGCTGAAACGGTAACGCACCCCGGTCGTCACCGGTCGCCACCTGGGCAGGTCGGGGCCGCCGCCGCCGCCGCCGGTTCTCCCTCACCCGCCGGCCTGCGTGGACTCGGGCCCCATCGCCACGTACCATTGCTGGCTTGACCGCGTGAGGATCGTCCCAGGTCGGTCGGGCCACGGGGGGTGGTGGTGCCATGATGACGGTTGCGTCGGAGACCTGCCTGCACCACCTCGGACCCACCGGACGGGACCACCCGGCGACGGAGCGGTCGTGACCACCACCGAGGAGCGGTCGTGACCACCACCGGGGAGCGGTCGTGACCACCACCGAGCAGCCCGCGGCGTCCGTGCGCGCCGAAGCGGACGCCGCCGATGCCGACACCGGGGTGGGGGAGCCGGGCCCCGACCGCCGGCCGCGGCCGTTCGCAGGCCGCCGCATCCGATCGCTGTCGCTGGCCGCCGGCCTCTACCTGGCGCTGTCCCTGCTCCTGTGGTGGCACGTGTGGAGCGGCCACCCCACCACCACGACAACGTGCGGCTGCGGTGACTCGTCCCTGTTCACCTGGTTCATCGCCTGGCCCGCCTACGCCATCAGCCACGGCCTGAACCCGCTGTACTCCACGGCGCTGTTCCATCCCACCGGGGTGAACCTGCTGTCCAACACGGCCGTGGTGGGCATCGGCATCGTGCTGGCGCCGGTCACCTGGGCCCTCGGGCCGGTGGCCAGCCTGAACATCGCCCTGACCCTCGCCCCGGTCCTGTCGGCCCTGGCCATGTACGTGCTGCTCCGGCGGTGGGTCACGTGGCAGCCGGCCGCCTTCGTCGGCGGGCTGCTCTACGGATTCTCCCCGTTCGTCCTGGTCTCGCTGACCGACGCCCACCTCATGCTGGGCATGGCACCGATCCCACCCCTCATCGTGGCCTGCCTGGACGAGCTGCTGGTGCGCCAGCGCCGGAGGGCCTGGGTGACCGGCCTCGCCCTCGGGCTGCTGGTGACCGTGCAGTTCTTCGTCGGGACCGAGGTGCTGGTGCTGACCGCCCTGTCCGCCGGGATCGGCGTCCTCCTGGTCCTGATCTGGGGCCTGGCCCACCGGGACGTGGTCCGGCGCCACGCCCGCTACGCCCTGGAGGCCACCGCCGCCGCCGCCGTCACCGCCGGCGTCCTGCTGGTCTACCCGGTCTGGTTCGTGCTGGACGGTCCGGCCCACCTGGCCGGGCCCATCTGGGGCTTCTCGTACATCAGCTACGGGGGCACCAACAACCGCGACTACCTGCTGCCCGCCCCGCCGTCCACGCTGGCCACCTCCCTCGGCCACCAGTTCGGTGGGTACCAGGCGCCGACCCTGTCCCCCCAGTACTTCGGCCTGGGGCTGGTGGCGGTGCTGGTGGTCGGACTGGTGGTGTGGCGGCGAGACCTCCGCCTCTGGCTCTTCGTGGCCGTCGGGGCGGCCAGCATCGCCCTGTCCTCGGGCCTGGCGTTCAACGCCTGGACGCCCTGGCGGCTGTTCGAGTGGCTGCCCCAGATGGACAACATCATCCCCAGCCGGTTCCTGCTCATCACCTACCTCTGTGCCGCGGTCATGCTCGGCGTGATCGTCGACCACGCCTACACCCTGGTCCGGGAGCGGGTCCGGGGCCGGGCCGGCCGGGAGTCGCACCGGACCGGTGCCGCCCGCTGGCCGGCGGCCGTGGCCGTGGTGGTGGCCGCCATCGCCCTGGTGCCCATCGTCTGGGACTGGGCCGGCGGCGTGCCCCTCACCGTCCAGCCGGTGGTCCTCCCGACGTGGTTCCGCACCGTGGCCCCCCACCTCAACCAGCACCAGGTGGTGCTGGCCTTCCCGGTGCCCTTCGACCTGTTCCAGAGCAGCATGACCTGGCAGGCGGTGGACTCCATGTCGTTCTCCCAGGTGGGCGGCGGCGGCCCCGGGTCCCTCCTGGCCCGGGCCGGGAGCGAGGCCTCGGGGCAGAACGTCATCGGGGTCCTGTCGACCTCGGGCACGTCGGACATCAGCACCGACGACATCCTGGCCGTGCGGGAGGCGCTCCAGGGGTGGGGCGTGACCACGGTGGTCATCCCCGATGGGACCGGACTGCCGCGCTACGAGCAGCCACCCGGCACCCGGACCACGGCGGTGCTCATGGCGGCGGCCATCGGGCGCGCCCCGATCCGTCAGGCGGACGCCTACGTGTGGACCGGGGTCGACCAGGCCGGCCCGCCCGTGCTGGCGGCGCATCCGGGCCTCTGCGTGGCGGGACTCCCGAAGAACGGAACGGTGGCCTCCATCGACCGCTCGGTGGCCTGCGTGCTGGCGGCCCCGGTGGCCCACCGTTGACCGGGGACCGGTATCGGTGCCCGGAGGGGAGGCCCGGCGGTCCCGACCCGGCCGGCTCCCGCCGTTCCGGTGGATAGCCGGATGACAGCGCGACAGGTCGACGCCGGCGCACTCCTGGCCCCGCCGGGGGCCGAGACCAGGGACCGCGGGATGTCGGTGGCCGGCGACGAGGGCCCGCTGGCGCCGGGTCGCGAGACCGGGGGACTGAAGCGGTTCTCGGCCCTCGACGGCATCCGGGCCTTCGCCGTCCTGGCGGTGCTCCTCTACCACGCCGGCATCTCCTGGATGGGCGGCGGCCTCCTCGGCGTCGACGTCTTCTTCGTTCTGTCCGGCTTCCTCATCACCTCGCTGCTCTGCCGCGAACTGGTGCGGACGTCCACTGTCCGGCTGGGGCGCTTCTGGGCCCAGCGGGCCCGCCGGCTTCTGCCGGCCCTGGTCATCACCGTCCTCGGGGTGGCTGTGTACGCCTACGCCTTCAGAGACAGCATCGACGTGTCGGCGGTGCGCGGCGACGCGCTGGCCACACTGCTCTACGTGGCCAACTGGCACTTCATCCTGTCGGACCAGGGCTACTTCGTGCAGGCGGCGGCACCGTCCCCGCTGTTGCACACCTGGTCGCTGGCCGTCGAGGAGCAGTACTACCTGATCTGGCCCCTGGTGGTCCTGGCCGTGGCCCGCGGGTTCGGGGTCCGGGCCGTGGCCGTGGCCGCCGTGGTCGGCGCGGTGGCCTCGGCCACGCTCATGGCCGTCCTGTACGGGGCCGGGTTCTCCGTCGACCGGCTCTACTACGGCACCGATACCCGGGTGCAGGCGCTGCTGGTGGGCTCGTTCCTCGGCGCCGTCGGGTCCCATCGGGGTGATGGGTTCTCCATCGTGCCCGCAGGGTGGAGCAGCGGACGGCGCCGATGGCTGTGGACCGGGCTCGGCGTGGCCGGCGCCGCGTACCTGGTGTGGGCCTGGCACGCCCTGGCCGGCCGGGACCCCTTCCTCTACCGCGGCGGCTTCTTCGTGGTGGCCCTGGCCGCCGGCGCGGTGATCGTGGCTGTGGTGACCGTCCCGACCTCACCCGTCGCCGGGCTGCTCTCGCTGCGGGCCCTGGTGTTCGTGGGCCGCATCTCCTACGGCCTGTACCTCTACCACTGGCCGCTGTTCCTGGCCCTCGACCACGCCCACACCGGGCTGTCGGGGGTGGCCCTGCTGGCCGTGCGACTGGTGGTGACGTTCGCCGCCGCCACGCTGTCGTTCTTCCTCGTCGAGGAGCCCATCCGGCGCGGCACCCTGTGGCGCGGCCGGAGGAGCCTGGCCCTGGCCGCCCTGGCCCTGGTGGTGACGGCGGCGGCGGTGATCGTGGCCACCGTCACGCCGGCCACGGCGGCGGTGCCACCGCCCCGGCACAGTGGGCTCACCGCCGGCCTCCACCGGGAGCTGGCCGCCTCCGGCGCCTTCACCGGCGACCCGGTCCGGTTCGCCATCTTCGGTGACTCGGTGGCCCTCACCCTGGGGGTGGGTCTCAACGTGGACTCGGTGTCCCGCTACGGCATCCGGGTGCTGGACGGCTCATCCCTCGGGTGCGACCTCGACGACACCGAGGTCGAGACGTCCGGGGTGGTCGGCCCGGCCACCCCGGGGTGCATCGGCTGGCGCGCCATCTGGCCGCGGCTGATGGCCCGCTACCATCCCGACGTGACCGGGCTGCTGATCGGCCGCTGGGAGGTCAGCGATCACCTGTACCAGGGCCGGTGGGTCCACGTGGGCGACCCGGTGTGGGACCGCCACCTCACCGCTGAGCTGGACCAGGCCGTGGGCATCCTGTCGACCGGCGGGGCCAAGGTGATCCTGTTCACCATGCCCTACGTCGACCCACCGGTGGAGGCGGCCGACGGGTCGACCTTCTCCGAGGACCAGCCGTCCCGGATGCGCGCCTTCAACCAGCTGCTGGCCCAGGTGGCCGACGACCGGAAGGGCGTGGTGACCCTGGTCGACCTGAACGGGCTGCTGGACCCGTCCGGCCACTACCAGGCGGTGGTGGACGGGGTCACCGTGCGCAACGACGACGGGATCCACCTGACCAAGGCGGCCGGTGAGTGGCTCCAGCCCGTGGTCATGCCCACCATCGACGGGCTGGGCCTGACGTCCCGGGCCGCCGGGGCCGCGGGAGCCCGGTCGTGAGGGGCCCGGTCGTGAGCGCCGGCACGGGACCGGTCCGATGAGCGCCGGCACGGGACCGGTCCGATGAGCGCCGGTACGGGACCGGTCCGATGAGCGCCGAGAGCGCCGAGCCCGCCGAGCATCCAGTGCACGCTGACCACCCACAGCACGCCCCCGGCCTGACCGCCCGACCCTCGGCCACGGGCAAGTCCCGGATCATGGCCCTCGACGGCCTGCGGGCCGTGGCCCTGCTCATCATCATGGGCTACCACTTCGTGGTGGGGTGGCTGCAGGGGGGCTTCTTCAGCCTGGACATCTTCTACGTGCTGTCGGGCTACCTCATCACCGGGCTGC
>Ga0302157_10003273_pt1 | contig 18405 bp, 17 predicted proteins | sample I_Bog_N3_3_FD_193502 | JGI IMG/M metagenome (GOLD analysis project Ga0302157, IMG submission 193502) | Peat permafrost microbial communities from Stordalen Mire near Abisko, Sweden - I_Bog_N3_3 | ecosystem: Environmental > Terrestrial > Soil > Wetlands > Peat | place: Sweden: Abisko, Stordalen...
CTGACGCGCGTACTGCTGCAGGTCCGACCCGATGTGGTGATCAACTGTGTCGGACTTGTCAAGCAGCATTCCCTGGCCGACGATTATGCAGCCGCGATCCGAATCAACGCGCTGCTGCCGCACCGCCTCGCCAAGCTATGCCAACTGGCCGATGCGAGATTGATACACATAAGCACGGACTGCGTCTTCGCTGGCACCCGGGGCAGCTATCGTGAATCCGATATTGGCGATGCACAGGACCTATACGGCCGCAGCAAGCTTCTGGGCGAAGTAGACTACGTGAATGCGGTGACGCTGCGCACTTCGATCATCGGTCACGAGCTGGGAAGCGCTCACGGGCTGATCGGCTGGTTCCTGGCACAGAGCGGGCCGGTCAAGGGCTTCACGCGCGCGATCTTTTCGGGCCTGCCGGCCGTGGAGCTGGCGCGCGTCATTCGTGATTACGTGCTGCCACGGGTTGATCTACGCGGCGTGTATCACGTGTCGGCTGCACCCATCTCAAAATACGAGCTATTGCGCCTGGTCGCGCAGGTCTACCGCAAAGCCATAGAGATCCTTCCCGTTGATGAGCCGGTCATCGATCGTTCGCTCGATTCAACACGCTTCCGCGGGCTGGTCGGCTACGATCCTCCGGCATGGCCCGCTCTGGTCCAAACCATGCATGAATTCGGTTAGTGAGGCATCGACAGACATGACGGCAGCCACGCTTACACCCGGGCAGCTGCTCAAGGGCAAAATCGTCCTGATTACCGGCGGTACTGGTTCGTTTGGCCATGCGGTTCTCGAGCATCTGCTCGGAACTGACTGTGCGGAGATCCGCATCTTCAGCCGGGATGAAAAGAAGCAGGAGGACATGCGAATCCGCTATCGCAATGAAAGGCTCAAGTTCTACATCGGCGATGTGCGCGACTACGACAGCGTGCAAGACGCTGTCCGTGGTGTCGACTTCGTATTCCACGCCGCCGCGCTCAAGCAGGTGCCGTCGTGCGAGTTCTATCCGATGGAAGCCGTCAGGACCAACGTGGTCGGGGCCGAGAATGTCATGCGCGCCGCGATTGCGAACGACGTAAGGCGCTGCGTGGTACTCAGCACCGACAAAGCAGTCTATCCCATCAATGCGATGGGCATGTCGAAGGCGATGATGGAAAAGGTCATGGTGGCGAGGTCGCGTCTGTGTGATCCCGGCAGGACAATCCTGTGCGCTACCCGCTATGGCAATGTGATGGGATCACGCGGTTCGGTGATTCCCCTGTTTCTGCAACAATTGCGCGCCGGCAGGCCGCTCACAGTTACCGATCCGGGTATGACGCGCTTCCTCATGTCGCTCGAGGAGTCGGTCGATCTGGTGCTGCACGCCTTCCAGAACGCGTCGCCCGGCGATATCCTGGTTCAAAAGGCGCCAGCATCCACGGTGGGGGATCTCGCCCATGCGCTGCGCCAGTTGCTGCAGTGTGACAACGAGATAAGAATCATAGGTACACGCCACGGCGAAAAACTGTACGAGTCTCTGGTGTCGCGCGAGGAAATGGCGCGGGCGGAAGACCTGGGGCGTTACTACCGGATTCCGGCCGATTCACGCGATCTCAACTACGACATGTATTTCATCGAGGGACAGACGTCGATTTCGCAGTTCGACGACTATACGTCGCACAATACCCTGCGGCTCGACGTCGAGCAGGTGAAGAAGATCCTGCTGCAGCTTGCCGTCGTCCGCGAAGCCATGAATGCCTGAGGCAATGAATGCTTAAAGTGATGACCATCGTCGGGACGCGACCGGAGCTGATCAAGCTGTGTCGCGTCATCGACGAGCTGGACCGCAATCTGACGCATATCCTGGTGCATTCGGGCCAGAATTTCGATTACGAGCTGAATCAGATCTTCTTCGAGCAGCTCGCGATCCGCCGGCCGGACGAGTTCCTGGACGCCGCTGGCGGATCGGCCATGGAGACCATCGCCAGGGTGCTCACCAGCGGCGACGCGGTGCTGAGGAAACACGCTCCCGACGCGATCCTGATCCTCGGCGACACCAACAGTTGCCTGATCGCGATCGCAGCGAAGCGGCGCAAGATCCCGATATTTCACATGGAGGCGGGTAATCGCTGCTTTGATGAGCGCGTGCCGGAGGAGATCAATCGCCGGATTGTCGACCACGTGAGCGACGTCAACCTTCCGTACACCGAGCACGCGCGCCGCTACCTGCTGAGCGAGGGCCTGGCGCCGCAAACCGTCATCAAGACCGGCTCGCCAATGCGGGAAGTAATAGCCCATTACCGGCAGGGCATCGATTCGTCGAAGGCACTTGAACAGCTAAACCTCACGCCGCGAGGTTACCTCGTGGTAAGCGCCCATCGCGAGGAAAACGTCGATGTGCCGCAGCGCCTGGCGCAGCTGGTGGAATGCGTGAACGCGCTGGCCACGACGCACGACATGCCAGTGGTGTTCTCGGTACACCCGCGTACCCGCAAGCGGCTGGACGCTGCACCCAGGCTGGAGCTTGATCGGCGCGTGCGGGCGATGGCACCGCTGGGTTTCCTCGACTACGCGAAACTGCAGATGGAGTCGTTCTGCGTGGTGTCGGATAGCGGATCGATCACCGAGGAGTCCAGCATACTCGGCTTTCCGGCGGTCACGATGCGGCAGGCGCACGAGCGGCCGGAGGGCATGGATGAAGGCACGCTGGTGATGTGCGACATGAGCGTAGAGCGGGTGCGCGCGGCGGTGCGCGTGGTGACGCAGCAGGTGTTTGGCGAAGCTGCCAGATTTCGCGCCCCGCCGGACTACGAACCCGGCAATGTCTCCACCAAGGTGCTGCGCATCATCCTAAGCTATGTTGACTACGTGCGTCGCACCGTGTGGTTCGAGCCGGAGGTGTCCTCCTGAGCGGCCCGGCGGCGCGCTGATGCGCCTTCTCATCGTCTCGCAGTACTTCTGGCCTGAGACGTTTCGCATCAACGAGGTGGCGCGCGACCTGGTGAGCCGCGGCCACGAAGTCACGGTGCTGTGCGGGACGCCGAACTACCCCGCGGGCCGCTTCTTCGAAGGCTACGGATGGTGGCGGCGTACGCGTGAGGAGTGGTGCGGGGTGCGCATCGTCCGCGTACCGGTGATCGCGCGCGGGCAGGGATCGCGCTGGCGGCTGGCAGCGAACTACCTGTCCTACGCGCTGACGGCGTCGCTGCTGGGACCAATCCGCTGCCGCGGGACAACCGATGTGGTGCTGGTATTCCAGATGTCACCGGCGATCCAGGGCATCGCGGCCATTGTCATGAAGGTGCTGCGGCGGGCGCCGCTGCTGTTCTGGGTCCAGGACCTGTGGCCCGAGAGCCTGATTGCGGTGGGCGCAATCCGTTCCCGCTGGCTGCTATGGCCGATCGAGCTGCTGGTGCGCGGCCTGTACCGCGCGTCGGCGCTGGTGCTGATTCAATCGCGCGCATTTCGCAGTCACGTCAGCGCGCATGGCGTGCAGCCGGACCGCATCCGCTATTTTCCCAACCTGGCTGAATCCTCCTACATACCGCTGCCGGCCCAGGCGGCGCACCCGGCGCTGCAACAGGTACCGCCGGGATTTCGCGTGATGTTCGCCGGCAATATCGGGGCGGCCCAGGACCTGCCCACCATACTGGCGGCGGCGCAACTGCTGCGCGAGCGGCGCGACGTGCAGTGGGTCATCGTCGGTGACGGCAGCATGCGCGCCTGGGTGCAGCAACAGATTGCGAGTTGCCGGCTTGCCGACACGGTGCGGCTACTGGGGCGGTTCCCGGTCGAGGAGATGCCGCGATTGTTTGCCGGCGTCGACGCGCTGCTGGTGACCCTGCGCCGCGATCCCGTGCTCGCGCTCACCATTCCGGCCAAGCTGCAGTCCTACCTGGCATGCGCCAAACCGATCATCGGCGCGCTCGATGGCGAGGGTGCCGCAGTGATCGCAGAGGCGGCCGCCGGCGTGTGTGCGCCGGCGGAGGATCCTGCCGCCCTTGCCGCCAGGGTGCTGGAACTGCGCGATCTCGACGCCGGGTCGCGGCTTTCGATGGGGCGCCGGGGACGGGCTTACTTCGAGGCGAATTTCGGCAGCGAATTGCTGCTCGGCCGGCTTGAGGGCTGGTGCGCGGAACTGACTACGCCGCGCGAGCACGGCGCACAATGACGCCGCCGTCGCCGCGAGTGCTGGTAACCGGTGCCAATGGGTTCATCGGCCAACACCTGCGGCGCACGCTGGCGCAGCGCGGCTTCGAGGATCTGGGCGCGGTGCGCAGCGCCAGCGACGCGCCCGATCCACGCAGCCGCGTGGTGGGAGACATCGGGCCGGCGACCGACTGGAGCGAGGCGCTGGCGGGTGTCGACATGGTGGTGCATGCGGCGGGCAGGGCACATGTGCTCAGGGAAACTGCGGCGGATCCGGAGGCGCAGTTCATGCGGGTGAATGCAGCGGGGACCGCGGCGCTGGCCGACGCCGCGGTGGCCGCCGGCGTCAGGCGACTGGTCTACCTGAGTACCATAGGTGTGCTGGGTAACCAGAGCGACGAGCGCGGATTCACGCAGGCGAGCGAATGCCGGCCTCACAATGGCTATGCTCGCTCGAAGCTGGCCGGCGAGATCGCCGCGCAAACGCGTGCGGGCACGCGGCTGGAAGTGGTGGTGCTCAGGCTGCCGTTGGTGTATGGGCCGGGCGTTGGCGCCAACTTCCTGCGCCTGCTGCGCTCGATCGAGCGCGGCTGGCCACTGCCGCTGGGCGCGGTGAAAAATCGTCGCAGCCTGGTGAGCATCTGGAATCTTTGCGACCTGGTGGTGAACCTGCTGGAACATCCGGCGGCGCCAGGTTGTGCCTGGATGGTCTCGGACGGCGAGGACCTGTCGACGCCGGAGCTCATTCGGCGCATCGGTAGCGCCATGGGGCGAACGCCGCGACTGCTGCCGGTGCCGGTCGGCTGGATGCGTTGGATAGGTGCCCTGACCGGCCGCCAGGCACTTGTCACCCAGCTGTGCGGCTCGCTGACGCTGGACATCGCGGCAACGCGCGCGCGGCTCGACTGGTCGCCACCGCTGACGGTGAATGAGTCGCTGCGCCGCACCGTAGACTGGTTCCTGGCCGCAGGTCGCGAACGGCCGCGCTAGCAATGCTTTATTCGCTCAAGCACGCACTCGAGGCGCTGCTGTCACCGCTAAGCCTGGCACTGCTGATTGCAGTGATCGGGGCGCTCTGCCGGGTTACCGGTCGCGCCCGGGCGGCGCGCGCATTACTGGTGCTTGCGGCGCTGGTCGTCTATGCCGGATCCATCTCGCTGGTAGGCGACGCGCTGCTCGGGCCGCTGGAGCATCGCTATCCTCCACTGCATCCGGATCCGCCGCCGCCGGCAGCCGCTTATGTGGTGGTGCTCGGCGGCGGCTATGCCCCGCACGACGGCGTACCGGTGACGGCGGCACTGAACGCCGACAGCCTGGCGCGGATCGTGGAAGGCGTGCGACTGGCGCTGCGCCTCGACGACGCGCGGCTGGTGGTGTCGGGCGGCGCGCCGGCCGGACAGAGCGCGTCGGCCCGCGGCTACGCCGACATCGCCCGCGCGCTGGGAATTTCGCAAGCCTCATTGATAGTGGTCGATACACCGCTCGACACGCACGCGGAAGCCCGCAGCATCGCAGCCGTAGTCGGTGCTGCATCGTTCATCCTGGTGACATCCGCCTACCACATGCCCAGGGCGATGCTGGAAATGCAACGCGCCGGCCTGGCGCCGATCGCAGCCCCCACCGGACAATTGGTGCAGGGCCGGTACGCCGCCGACTTGCGCGCCTGGCTGCCAACGTCCGGCGGGCTGCGCAAGGTCGAGCGCGCGCTGCATGAGTATGTCGGGCTCGCGGTGCTGGCACTGAGTCATGGATGACGCAGCCGTGTACGAGGCAGATGCCGCATCACACGACGGATGCGTCGCGTGAGACCTGAGCCATTGTTGATCAGCGCGTTGGCGCTGGCCGTGTCGGCGACGCTGACCAGGGTCGTACGCAGCTTGTCCTGGGCGCACGGGCTGCTGGATGTGCCAAACGAACGCAGTTCGCACAGTGTCACCATGCCGCGCGGCGGCGGTGTGTCGATCGTCATCGCCTGCACGCTCGCGCTGCTGCTGTTGCGCTGGATCGATGCCGTTGGCAACGGATTGCTTGCGGCCGTGGTGGGCGGCGGCAGCGCGGTGGCCGCGGTCGGATTTCTGGATGATCAATATCGTGTCCGCGCCGGCATTCGACTGACCGTGCACATCGCGGCCGCGCTGTGGGCTCTCAAGTGCCTGGGCGGGTTCCCTCCGCTGCAGATCGGCCAGCAGTTGGTCGACCTGGGCTGGGCAGGGCAGGGTCTGGCCCTGCTGGCGATCGTCTGGGTACTCAATCTGTTCAACTTCATGGACGGAATCGATGGCATCGCGGCCTCCGAGGCCGTGTTCATCGCCGTCGGCGGCGCGCTGCTGGGAACGGTGTACGCCTCGGCGTCCGGCGTTGCGGGGTCTGGCATTACCGCGGCAGCGCTTGCTGTGGGCGCGGCGAGCCTGGGCTTTCTGCTTTGGAACTGGCCGCCAGCGACGATCTTCATGGGCGATGTCGGCAGCGGTTACCTGGGGTATGTGCTCGCCGTGGTGGCGCTCGCCGCCACGCGCGATAATCCCGCCGCGGTGTGGGTATGGCTGATCCTGGGCGGCGTATTCTTCGCCGATGCCACCGTCACCGTGGTACGGCGGGCGATCCGCAGCGAGCGGCTGCACCAGGCGCATCGCGGCCATGCGTATCAGCGCCTGGCACAGCGCTGGGGCGGTCATCAGCGCGTCACGATTGCCGTCATACTTCTGAATCTCGGATGGCTGATGCCGTGTGCGCTGCTTGCCGCGCTATACCCGCAGTTTGGCTTGTGGATCGCGCTTGGCGCGCTGGCACCCTTGGTGGTGCTGGCATTGGTGCTGGGATCAGGCGCGCGCGGCGACGGTGCGTGAGCGGCGCGGCGCCGCTACCAAATGTCGATATCGACGAGGTGTCGATAGCGACTACGCAGAAATAAGCATTCCGCACCTGCTAAAGCGATTCGCAGCGATTGGAATCAGCGCTCGACCAAGGCACGCTGCGGTTATGATAGGCGATGCCCGGGCATTTCTTACAACGTCCGTCAACCTGCGAGCCTATCGGGCGTTGTGTTGCGCTAACCGGGCCCTCCGAATACTAACAAAGTCGTGAATGATGTTTCGGCATGGCGCATTACCCATACAATTCAATGTGCTGTACCATGCATAGTGTGACCAGTGTCGCATGCGGAGTTACCGCGCGCCGATACCGTAGCGACCTCGGCGCAGTGATGGCGCCGGTCTCGGCCTAAGTTAGGGGCGGTTAGTGCAAGAATCGAATGTCTCCCTGGTGTCGATCGCATCCGGGGCGCTGTTTTCCCTGTCCCGCCGCACCAAGCGTCTGATCATGATCGGAGCAGATGCAATCGTGCTGCCGCTGGCGCTGTGGGCCGCGCTGCTGCTCAAATTCGATCGGCTGGATTTCTCGCTCACCGAGCACTGGGATCTGTTCCTGGTCGGCGCGGGTTCGGCGATCGTGATCTTTTCCATCCTGGGCCTGTATCGGGCGATCATACGATTCATCGGCCCGCAGGCAATGGTCGTGGTCGTGGTCGGCATCGTGCTGTCGGCAGCGACGCTCGCCATCTACGACCGCATGCACCATCAGAGCCGTATTCCGCTGTCCGCGCTGGCGATCTACGCGGCGCTGGCGCTGCTCTACCTGGCGGCGAGCCGGTTCATCGTGCGTTACATGTTTTACTATGGCCTCAACGGACACGCCGTGGCGACGCGCGTTGCGATCTATGGCGCCGGCGACGCCGGCGCCAAGCTGTCGGCGGTGCTGCGCGGCGGTCCCGACTTCCAGCCGGTGGCCTTCATCGATGACAAGAGAAGTTTGCGTGGCAGCCGCATCAACGGCATCAAGGTGTTCGATCCGGTCGAGCTGCCGGCACTCATCAAGGAACTGCAGATTGGACGGATCCTGCTGGCAATGCCGGCCGCAAGCCGACGACGGCGGCGCGAAATACTGGAGCGGCTGGTGCCGCTGGGCGTGCACGTGCAATCGCTGCCTGACCTGTCGGAGATCATCTCGGGTCATGCGCGCATCGACGATCTGCGCGAAGTGGACGCTGGCGACCTGCTGGGACGCGATCCGGTGCCCCCGGACCCGGCGCTGTTCGAGCGCTCGATCCGCGGCAAGCGCGTCATGGTCACCGGCGCCGGCGGCTCGATCGGATCGGAGCTGTGCCGACAGATCCTGATCTGTTCGCCGCACCGGCTGGTGCTGTTCGAAATGTCGGAGATCGCGCTCTACCATATCGAGCGCGAACTGATCGAGACTGCGCGTGCCAACAACCTGTCAACCGAGATCATTCCGCTGCTGGGGAACGCGCATCACCGCCACCGGTTGCGCGAAGTGCTGGCGACATTTGGGGTGCAGACCGTGTACCACGCTGCCGCCTACAAGCACGTGCCAATCGTCGAACACAATATCGTCGAAGGCATTCACAACAATGTCATCAGCACCTGGTACGCGGCGGAGGCCGCGCTCGAGACCGGCGTCGATACCTTTGTGCTGATCTCGACCGACAAGGCCGTCAATCCGGCCAATGTCATGGGAGCCACCAAGCGCTTCGCCGAACTGGTGCTGCAGGCACTGCAGCAGCGTTCCAAGCACACCCGCTTCTGCATGGTGCGCTTCGGCAACGTGCTGGCATCGTCCGGCTCGGTGGTGCCGCTGTTCCAGGAGCAGATCCGGGCCGGCGGCCCGGTCACCGTCACGCATCCTGACGTGATGCGCTACTTCATGACGATACCGGAAGCAGCGCAGCTGGTGATCCAGGCCGGGGCGATGGCCACCGGCGGCGATGTATTCGTGCTCGACATGGGTCAGCCGGTGCGCATCGATGACCTGGCGCGGCGCCTGATCAGCCTGATGGGCCTGACCACGCGCGACCAGAACAACCCCGATGGCGATATCGAGATCAAGTACATGGGTTTGCGCGCCGCGGAAAAACTGTTCGAGGAGCTGTTGATCGGTGCCAACGTCGCCGGCACCGAGCACCCGAAGATCATGCGCGCCATAGAGCATTGCCTGCCGTGGGAGAAGACCAAGCAGATCCTGGATGAACTGCTGGCGGCGCTGTCGAGTTTCGATTGCCCGCGCAGCATGGCGCTGCTGTCGGATGCGGTTGCCGAGTATCCGCGCCGGCGCAATATCCGCGACCATGTCTGGACCAGCAAGTCGCCGGCGAGCTTCGTCGACGACGACCGCAAGGTTACCGAATTCGCCTCCAAGCGGCGCATGCCGGACAGCGCCGCGCGGGCGTCAGAGAGCACACCGCGCATACTCTAGGCGGTGAGTTGAGGCCACGGGCGCGCTCGACATGGATCAGATGAAGCAGCGACTGCGTGCGGCGCGAGTCCTGGTCGTCGGCGACGCGATGCTGGATCGTTACCTGTACGGCAGCGTCGACCGGATTTCGCCCGAGGCGCCTGTGCCGGTGGTGCGGGTGACGCGCCAGGAGGAGCGCCTCGGGGGCGCCGCCAATGTAGCCCTCAACATCAAGTCGCTCGGCGCCCAGGCGACGCTGATCACCGTGGTGGGGGATGACGAGCCGGCCCAGCGGCTGCAGCAGCTGCTGCAGACCCAGGGCATCGAGGTGCTGCTGGGCCGGGACGCGAAGCTGCACACCAGCGTCAAGCTGCGGGTTATCGGGCGTGCACAGCAGCTGCTGCGCGTGGATTTCGAGGATCCGCCCGACCATGAAGTGCTGTCGGGGATGCTGACCGATTTCGAGCGCGTGCTGGCAGGATTTGGCGCGGTGCTATTCTCCGACTACGGCAAGGGCGGCCTGACCCACATCGCGCGCATGATCGCCTGGGCACGCGCAGCCGGAAAGCCGGTGCTGGTGGACCCGAAGGGCAGCGACTACAGCCGCTATGCCGGAGCCACGGTACTGACCCCGAACCTGGCCGAACTCGCCGAAGTAATCGGCGGCTGGCACAGCGAGGCGCAGTTGCTGGAGCGGGCGCAGGCCCTGCGCCAGCGGCTTGATGTCGACAACCTGGTGCTGACCCGCAGCGAGCAGGGGATGTCGCTGTTCGACGCCGCGGGGCACCTGCAGGTGCCGGCACAGGCGCGCGAGGTGTTCGATGTCACTGGCGCTGGCGATACCGTGATCGCTACGCTGGCGGCGATGCTGGCGGCCGGCGTCAGCGTGCGCGAGGCGCTGCCGGTGGCCAACCGCGCCGGCGGCATCGTCGTCGGCAAGTTCGGTACCGCCAGCGTCAGCTACGACGAGCTGTTCGCTTGACATCCTCGCCACGGAGACTTGATGAAGGCACGTTTCAAATGAGGGTGGTGGTGACCGGCGCTGCGGGAATGATCGGCAGCAACATTGCGCACGCGCTGGCGGCCGCCGGCGTCGATGACATCATCGCGGTGGACGACCTGCGCGACGGCATGAAATTCCGCAACCTGCTGGGCGCGCCGATCAGCGACTACTTCGACCAGGAGGAATTCTACGGCCGCTTCGCCCGCGGGGAACTGGGCGCGGTGACGGCCGTGTTCCACCAGGGCGCCTGCTCGGACACCATGCAGCACGATGGCCGGCTGATGCTGCAGAATAACTACCGCTGCTCCAGGGACCTGCTGCAAGCCTGCCAGCAGCAGGGCGTGCGCCTGATCTACGCATCGTCCGCCGCGATCTACGGCAGCACCAGCACGTTTCTGGAACAGCCGGCCTTCGAGCGGCCGCTGAATGTCTACGGCTATTCCAAGCTGCTGTTCGACGACATGGTGCGCCGGATGCTGGCGAGCGCGGCCACCCTGGGCGCGGCCACCCGGGGGGCTGCCACCAAGGTCGCCAGCCCGCAGGTAGCCGGCTTGCGCTACTTCAATGTCTATGGGCCGCGCGAGCAGCACAAGGGCCGGATGGCGTCGGTGGCATTCCATCATTTCAACCAATACCGCGACAGCGGCAAGGTGCGGCTGTTCGGCGCGTATGGCGGGTATGCGGCGGGGGAGCAGGAGCGCGATTTTATTCACGTCGACGACGTGGTCGCGGTAAACCTGTGGTTCCTGGCGCACCCGCAGTGCAGCGGCGTCTTCAACCTGGGCACCGGTCGTGCGCAGACGTTCAACGAGGTGGCGCATGCCACGGTCAATGGCTGCCGCGCCGCGCGCGGCGAGCCGGCGCTGACACTCGCGCAGCAGATCGAGCAGGGGCTGATCGAATACATCCCGTTTCCCGAGGCGCTGGTCGGCAAGTACCAGTGCCACACGCAGGCCGACCTCACCGCGCTGCGTGCTGCGGGCGTCGATCATCAGTTCGCGGACGTGGCGACCGGCGTGCGCCGCTATGTCGAATGGCTGAGCGCGGCGTAGGCGCGCTGACGGGTCGCAGCAAAGCCGATGGTCACGGCAAACCCGGCGGTAGCCATACCGCAGTCGCTGCTCGATAAGATCGTGCCGCCCGAGCGGGCCGCGGGGCTCAGGGCTGGCGGCGCCCGGCCGCTGGTATTCACCAATGGGGTGTTCGACCTGCTGCATAGCGGCCACGTGGTCTACCTGGCCGCTGCCCGGGAGCTGGGCGCGGCGCTGCTGGTGGGCGTGAATACCGATCGTTCGGCGCGGCAGCTGGGCAAGGCCCCCGATCGGCCGCTGAACGCCGAGCGCGACCGGCTGCTGCTGCTCGCGGCGCTGGCAAGCGTGTCGTACGTGACGCTTTTCGATGAAGCGACGCCCTGCGAGTTGATACAGCGCTGCCGGCCTGATATCTACGTGAAAGGCGGCGATTACGACATCGAGACGCTCGAGGAGACGCGCCTGGTGCGCAGTTGGGGCGGCCGGGCGCTGGCTATACCGCTGCTGTCCGGTTATTCGACCACGGCACTGGTGCGGCGCATACGCGGCGCGCCATGAGCCGGCGCGCCGCGTTTGTCGACCGCGACGGCGTCATCAACGTCGAGGTCGGCTTTCTGCACCGTATCGAGGAGTTCGAGTTCCTGCCGGGGGCGATCGCGGGGCTCAAGCGGCTGCAGGCGGCCGGCTACCTGCTGGTCGTGGTCACGAATCAATCCGGCATCGCGCGCGGGCTGTACGGCGAGGAGGATTACCAGCGCGTCACGGCCCACATGCGGCAGCGCCTGGCGGCCGCCGGTGTCACGCTGGATGCGGTCGAGCACTGTCCGCACCTGCCCGACGCCGCGGTGGCCTGCTACCGCGTCGAGTGCGACTGCCGCAAGCCGCTGCCCGGCATGCTGCTGCGCGCTGCCACGGCGCTGGATATCGACCTGGCGGCGTCGGTCCTGGTCGGCGATCGCAGCAGCGACATCGAGGCTGGCCGCAGCGCGGGCGTGGGCCGCTGCTGGCTGGTGCGCAGTGGCGTGGCGCTGGACCAGGCCGCTATCGCCCTGGCCGACGGCGTGTTCGACGACCTCGCCGCCTGCGCGGCTAGTCTCGCGCCACTGCCGGCCCCATAATCGTCGGCCGCCAGGCAGCCGGTGTGCAACGTGGCCTGCAGAAATGTGAGGATATCGTGGCCAAATGCGCATTGATCACCGGCATCACCGGACAGGACGGCGCCTACCTGGCGGAATTGCTGCTCAACCAGGGCTACGCCGTGCACGGCGTGAAGCGTCGGGCGTCCTCGTTCAATACCGATCGCATTGATCACCTGTACCGCGATCCGCACGCGGCCGGCAGCAAGCTGACCCTGCATTACGGGGACTGACCGATGCCACCAACCTGATCCGGATCGTGCAGCAGATCCAGCCGGACGAAATCTACAAGCTGGCGGCGCAGAGCCACGTCGCGGTCTCATTCGAAACGCCCGAATAGACGGCCAACGCCGATGCGCTGGGCACGTTGCGCCTGCTCGCGACCGGCGAACAGCACTCGGTACGCGCATTCATCGAGCTCGCCGCCGAACGCATGGAAATGCGGATCGAGTGGCGCGGTTCCGGCGTCGAGGAGCAGGGCGTGGAAGGCGGAGATTTCATTCGAAAGCCTGGTGCAGGACATGGTGCAGTCGGACCTGGAGCCGGACGGTCGTCCGGCTGGGGACGCCAGCCTCTATGGCGCCACGTGCGTTGACGGCTCCGAGCCAGTAAGCGTACAGTACGCCTGTACAGTGATATGTACAGATGGGATGTACGTCCGTGAACGATGTCAATGTCACCGATCTCCGACAGAATCTTCCCGCCTTCCTCGAGCGCGCGCGGCGCGGTGAGCGTATTCGCGTTACCTCCAGAGGCGAAGTGATCGCAGAGATCTGCGGACCGAAGGCCGCAGAAGAGGTAGCTGAAGCCATTCGCAAACGGCTGCGCGGCGCGGTGCTGGAGTACGGATCACCCACGGAACCGGCGCACGCGGATGGGGAGTGGTCGGTTAATCAATGATCGTCCTGGATACCCACGTCCTGGTGTGGTGGGTCGATGGAGACACCCAGAAGCTCTCGCGCAAGGCGCGTCAGGCCCTCGCGGGGCATGGCAAACGGAACGAGCTTCTGGTTTCCAGCATTTCCGTGTTCGAAATCACCACACTCGAGCGCCGCGGCCGCTTGCGTTTCAAGATTAGCGCGTCGGAATGGGTCGCCCAAGTGCGGCTGCTCCCTGAATATCGCATCGAACCCCTCACGGACGACATTGTCGAGCGTGCTGGTCAGTTCGGAGATGCATTCCCTGGAGACCCAGCCGACCGGATCATCGCGGCAACCGCGCTGCTTCGGGGCGCAGCGCTTGTGACCCATGATGAGAAACTGCGCGGGACGAAGAATCTGCAAGCGATTTGGTGAGACCCGCAGACATCTGTGAATGGAACTGGGGTTAGCAGCGCGTGTGGTCAGCTGCGTCGTAACACCCGGAGCCAAAAAAAAGCCCGGATCGCTCCGGGCTCTTTTCCGCAAACGCGGTGCTTACCAGCGACCGCCGCCGCCGCCACCGGAATTGCCCCGGTAGCCGCCGCCACCGCCGCCGCCACCCGGACGACCACCGCCACTGCGGGGCTTGTCCTGGGCTTCGTTCACACGAAGCGGGCGACCACCCATGTCCTGACCGTTCAGGTTCTGGATCGCGCGTGAGGCATCCGACTGACTCATCTCGACGAAGCCGAAGCCGCGCGGACGCCCGGTCTCGCGGTCGGTCGGCAGCGACACCGATTCGACAGTGCCGTGCTGTGAAAACAGCGCGCGGATATCCGCCTCGCTGGCTGTGAAGGGAAGGTTTCCAACATAGATCTTGGCCATGATTGACTCTCTCGAAAGTACTTAAGGAGGCTTCGGGCGGTAAACAGTGTGTACCCTGGGCGCTCCACTCGGCAGGCACGTTCACCAGGTCTAGAGAGAGTGTGTCTCGCCGGCCATCGAACGGAATCCTGTCACCTGATCGCAGGCAGTTCGGCTCGGACTCATCGCGCCTCAATGGCGCACGGGGCGATACGGACGTTGAACGATCGGCGGGTAGCCTAACACGGGTGTGCCCCGTCGTCTCTAGCGTTGTTTATACCCGGATTTTTGCCGCGGAGCGGCGCCGCTGGAGGGGCCACTGCCCCTGGTCCGGCAGGCCGGTGGCCTGATGCGCGCTAACATAACCTGCGAGCGTGGCCCCGAGGCGTCCGGCCGCCCGCCGGTCAGGCCCTGCCGCGGGGTCGCCGCCGGCGCAGGTCGATCAGCACCTCGCGTGCCGCATTGTGGCCAGGCGCCCCGGTGACGCCACCCCCCGGATGGGTGCCGGAGCCGCACATGTACAGTCCCGGCAGCGGCCCGCGGTAGTTGCCATGGCCGAGTACCGGGCGGGCCGAGAACAGCTGGTCGAGGCTGAGCGCTCCATGGAAGATATCGCCGCCGACCAGGCCGAAGGTGCGCTCCAGGTCGAGCGGACTCATGATCTGCCGGCCGAGCACCGCGGCCTTGAAATTGGGCGCGTGCGCGTTGACGGTATCGATCATCAGGTCCGCCACCGCGTCTCGATGGCTGTCCCAGGACTCGCCGTCCGGAAGCTGCGGCGCGACGTGCTGGCAGAACAGGCTGGCGACATGCTGTCCGGGCGGCGCCAGGGTGTGATCGAGCGTCGAGGGGATCAGCATCTCGACGATCGGCTGCGCCGACCAGCCGTGCAGGCGCGCATCGAAGTAGGCGCGCTCCATGTAGGCCAGCGTCGGCGCGATGATGATGCCGGCGGTGTGATGGTCGGCCGGCGCCTTGCCCGGCAGGCAGCGAAAGTCCGGCAGTTCCGACAGCGCGACGTTCATGCGGAAGGTGCCCGAGCCGCAGCGCCAGTGCTCGATGCGCTGGCGAAAATCGGTCGGCAGCAGCGCCGGGTCGAGCAGCTTCAGGTACAGCAGCTTCGGATTGAGATTGGAGATCACCGCGCGGGCGCGAAACTGCTCGCCGGAGCAGGTTACCGCGCCGACCGCGCAGCCGCGCTCCACCAGCACCTCGCGCACCGGCGCGTCCACGCGGATATCGGCGCCGCGAGCCGCCGCCGAGCGCGCCATCGCCTGCGTGATCGCGCCCATGCCGCCGATCGCATGGCCCCAGGCGCCCTTGTTGCCGTTAACCTCGCCGAATACGTGATGCAGCAGTACGTAGGCGGAGCCGGGCGTGTACGGACTGGCATAGTTGCCGACGATGCCGTCGAAGCCATAGACCGCCTTGATCGGATCGCTGTGGAACCAGCGGTCCAGATACTCGCCGGCGGAACTCGCGAACAGCTGCAGCAACTCGCGGCGCAGCGGCATGTCGAGCCGGGCGATGCGCCGGCCGACGCTCGCTGCGCGCAGCAGCTCCGGCAGCGCCTGGCGGAACCCGCCCGCAACCACGTTGGGCGGCGTGCGCAGCACCAGTTCGCGCAGCACATCGGCAATGCGATCGAGCTGGCCGGCATAGGCGTCGAGCCGCTCGGCGTCGGCGCTGGAAAACCGCGCGACCTCGGCGCGCGTGCGGCCGGCACCGGTGCAAAGATAGCCACCGTCCGCGGTCGGCAGGAAATTCCCCATGCGGCGCTCGACCACGGTGAGGCCATGCCCGGGCAGATCCAGCTCACGGATGATCTTCGGATTGAGCAGCGAGACGGTGTAAGCCGCGACCGAGTTGCGAAACCCGGGATGGAACTCCTCGGTGACCGCAGCCCCACCGACTACCGCGCGCCGCTCCAGCACCGTGACCTTGAGCCCTGCCGCCGCAAGGTAGGCGGCGCACACCAGCCCGTTATGGCCCGCGCCGATGATCAGGGCATCGCTATTGACGGGCATCGGAACGGTGCTTCAGTCTTGTCGAAGGATCGTACGGCAGCGCGGCCGGGGCAGCAAGGGAGCTCACTATGCCCGATGGCAAAACTGGGCCCGATGGCAAGACTGGGCCCGATGGCAAAACTGGCCGCGGTCGCAAGATCGGCCCGGTGCTCGCCACGGCGCTGGTCGCCAGCAACATGATCGGCTCGGGCATCTTCCTGCTGCCGGCGACGCTGGCGGCGGTGGGCAGCATCACGGTGATCGGCTGGGCCATCGGCACCGCCGGCGCGCTGCTGATCGCCATCGTGCTGGCCAAGCTCAGCCAGGTGGCGCCGAAGGCCGGCGGACCGTGCGCCTATCCGGCGCTGGCGCTGGGTCCTTATTTCGGCTTCCAGGCCAGCGCGCTCTACTGGCTGTCGTGCTGGATCGGCAACATCGCGATTGCGGTAGCGGCGATCGGCTACCTGGCGCACTTCGTGCCGGTGCTCAGCCTGCCGCTACCGGCTGCATTGGGTACCGCGGGCTTAATCTGGCTGCTGACCGCGCTCAATATCCTGGGTCCGCGGCTGGTGTGCCAGGTCGAGTCGCTGGCGATCGCCATCGGGCTGGTGCCGATCCTGCTGGTGGCCATCGGCGGCTGGTGGTATTTCAACGCCGGGCTGTTCCAGCAGTCGTGGAACGTGCAGCAACTGCCTGCGAGCCAGGTCATTCCGCAATCGCTTGTGCTGCTGTTCTGGGCCTTCACCGGCCTTGAAAGTGCTTCCGTCGCCTGCGCCGTGGTGGAGAATCCGGCCCGCAACGTCGCGATCGCAACCATCGGCGGCGTGCTGATCGCCGCGCTGGTCTATGTGTCCTCCTGCACGGTGCTGATGGGACTGGTGCCGGCGGCCGAGCTGGCGCGCTCGAGCGCGCCGTTCGCCGATGCGGTGATGCGGGTGCTGGGACCGGTGGCGGCCGCACTGATCGCACTGGCGGCGCTGATCAAGGCGACCGGGACGCTGGGCGGCTGGATCCTGCTGACTGCGCAGACCGGCAAGGCCGGCGCCGATCACGGCCTGTTTCCAGGCATGTTCGGCCGCCTCGATCGCCACGGCGTGCCGGTGCACAGCCTGCTGCTGATGGCGGCGCTGATGAGCGTGGTGGTATTCGCCACGATATCGCCGACGCTGGGAGAGCAATTCGGCGAGCTCATCGAAGTATCGGTCATTTTCTGCATGATGCTGTACGTCTACGCCTGCATCGCCCTGTTGCTGTATCCGCGCTGGATCGCATCGGCCACGTCGCTGGAGCGCTATCGCCCGCTGGCGGCGCTCGCGCTGCTGTTCTGCCTGGTGGTGATCGGGTACGCGGAACCCAGGCTGCTGCTATGGACCGCCGGCGCGCTGCTGTTGACCGCGCCGGTGTACCTGCTGTTTGGCCGCCAGTGGATGCGCAGCGTCGGATGACGGCGCAACCTGGCACGGGGCTGGGTGGCAAGCCGCTGCGTGGCACGCAGATCGGTGGCAGGCGGCTGGGTGACACGCGGCTGCTTAGTGCGACGCTTCGTGGCCGCGACGTGCAGCTGGCCTTTGGCGACGGACGGGACATGACGCTGTCGCTGTTCTGGCTGCGCGATCACGATACACACGAGCAAGCGCTGCACCCGGAGACGCAGCAGCGGCTGATCGATACGTTGCAGATTCCCGAGGATATCGCCGCGCAGTGGGTTGCCGTCGCCGATGCGGGCGGCACGCTGCAGGTGTGCTGGCAGCCCGACGGCCGCGTGAGCCGCTACCAGTCGCAGTTCCTCGCCGGGCTGCGTGCCGATCCGGACACTATGCCGGCCGCGCGCTCGCTGTGGGACGCCGCCAGCATCGCGACGCAGGTGCCCGAGGTCGACTACGCCGGATTGATGGCACAGGACGCGGTATTGCTGGCGTTCCTGGAACAGGTGTATCGCTTTGGCTTCTGCATGGTGGAGGGGGTACCGGCGACGCCGGAAGCCACGCGCGCGGTGGCGGAGCGGGTGGCGTATATCCGCATGACTATCTTCGGCGGCTACTACGACTTCACCGCCGACCTGCAACACAAGGACACGGCCTACACCTCGATGGCGATCGGTCCGCATACCGATGGCACCTACAGCCTGGATGCGCCCGG
>Ga0302157_10003278_pt1 | contig 18390 bp, 16 predicted proteins | sample I_Bog_N3_3_FD_193502 | JGI IMG/M metagenome (GOLD analysis project Ga0302157, IMG submission 193502) | Peat permafrost microbial communities from Stordalen Mire near Abisko, Sweden - I_Bog_N3_3 | ecosystem: Environmental > Terrestrial > Soil > Wetlands > Peat | place: Sweden: Abisko, Stordalen...
GATATTCAACACCTCTGCCACAGATGGCGGAGAAATTGTCGAAGGGCAAACGGTATATCCTGCTTTCGTCCGAGGATTACAAGGGCGACGACAGAATGCTATCCGTGGATTCTTGCGGTGTGCAGGAAGACACGCCCGAAGTCCGCCGCGAGTTGGAAAAGGGTTTTGCTCAGAACGACAAATTGCGCGGTCCTGAGCTACGGTAGCAAAGAGTTTCCGCCGAAACTAAACGAGAGAAAACTGATGGGGAACATAAGCTCCGGGTGAGTCACCGTCTAACCGGAAGTAATCTTTCCGTATCTCAGCGCCTATGGGTGCCCCGCCCTCGCCAATTTCCTGTTCTTTTGGCTCGGGTGAGATTCGCAGGCCATTTCATTATGAAACCGGGAATCCAATCGTCCTCATTCGGAACCAGCCCAGCCATTCGCACCTGAAATCTCTCGCGGTCGCCGCCCAGCATCAAGATATGCTCCATGCCATGCAGCAAACAGCCGCACCCGCGCCCTCCGCCAAATCCCAAAGCTTCGCGGGAATGCTGGCTGCTCTGGCCGCTCCCGTGCAGCCATATGCGCCCGCCTGGAGCGACGAAGACCTTGCCGACGACTACGCAACCCTCAGCTATGAGCGCGCCCTGCGCTCCCACTCGCGCTACCGCCCTTCGGACGCGCCCTTGAATACGGATGATTTGCCGTGCTCAAAGCCCGTGGAATCGGGTTCAATCCGCACCCGCGAAGTGTTTCCTGGCGATGCTGCCCCGGCCCGGCCCGAAACGTCACCTTGCACAGTCTCTCCTTCGATTCCAAACGATCAGCCGCAAACCACCCTCGGTTCGCCGTCGGCGTGTGACAGGAATCTCAAGTCGTCGAGCATCACCATTCGTCTGAGCAAGGCTGAATCCGAGCAACTGCGAAGGCGCGCTGCTGAAGCTGGACTCACCGTATCGGCCTACCTGCGCTCCTGCACCTTCGAGGCTGAGTCCCTGCGCGCGCTGGTCAAAGAAACGCTGGCCCAGTTGCAATCCGGCCCATCCAAACAGGACCAGCCCGCTGCGAATCTGTCTGTACTGAACCCAGCCGCTGCCACGCCGTCCCGCCGTTCCTTGCGCCAGTTATGGGCGCGATTCAGGCCGCAAACGCAAGCCCGGCACATCGCCCAGGCCTGACTACTCCGCCTGGAGCACGAGACACTTCAGGTATTCGGTCTCTGGCAGGCCCAACACCACCGGATGGTCAAGTGCCGCGCCACGCCGCTCCAGCAGACGAACGCGCCGGCCGGTATCGGCGGCGGCTGAGGCTACGCTGGCTTCGAGATCTGCCCACCCCACATGGTGCGAACAGGAGCAGGTCACCAGCAGGCCGCCGGGCCGCAGCATTTTAAGGGCGCGCAGGTTTAGCTCCTTATAGCCTCGGAGCGCTCCCTCGACGGCACGTTGCGTTTTGGCAAAAGCCGGTGGATCGAGCACAATGGCATCGAATTTCTCGCCCGCGTCGGACCAGTCGCGCAGAATCTGAAAGGCGTCGCCTTCCACCCATTCGATTTCGGCTTTGAGGCTGGCGCGGTTGGCTTCTTGGTTGCGCTCTGCCACTTCGAGTGAGGAGCGCGACGCGTCAACGCCCGTAACCAGCTTGCAGACCTGGGCCAGATGCAAGGCAAACCCGCCCTGATAACAGCAAACGTCCAGCGCCCGGCCGACCGCACCAAGCCTGCGCGCCCATTCTGCTGCGGCGGCGTAGTTGGCGCGCTGGTCGAGGAAGGCGCCCGTTTTTTGCCCGGAGTTTGCGTCGAATTGGAAGATCAGGCCGTTGAGCCTGAATTGGGAGCTGGCGGCAGGAGTCGATCCCGCCGCAGCCCACAACGGCTCGGAACTCGGAGCGCCCAAACCCTCCAACTCGCGCACACGCGGGTCGGGCCGCTCCAGAATCGCCGCGGGCGCCAGCTCTTCGCGAAGCACGCGCACGCAAGCCGCCCTCACCGCTGCCGAGTCCAGTCCCTTGGCCAGCAGTTGCAGAATCACCAGATCGCCGTATTTGTCCACTACGAGCCCCGGCAACTCGTCGGCCTCGCTGAAACACAATCGGCAGGCATTGGTGCGATCGTCAAGCAGCAGACTCCGCCGCCCAATCGACGTCCGCAGCCTGGCCGCGAGCAGCTCCAGCCACTTGGCCTCATCGACGTCCTCGCGCGAGATCATTCGCAGGGCAATCTGCGAGGAAGGGCTATAGAGCGCAGTGCCGAGCAGGATTCCCCGGCTGTCGGCCACAGGCAGCAGCGCGGGAAGTTCGCCGCTCTTGGGCAATTCAACAGATTCAATATCCGAGGCGTAGACCCACAAATGGCCAGCCCGGAGCCGGTCAGCGGCGCGGCGGCTCACGCGAGCGCCTGCGAAAGGCGATGGGCTGCTCTGAGTCCGCACGGATGGCGCCGGCGGCCGGGCAGCCGTCGCGCCTTTTCTACTCGGGAATTTCTTTGGGACGCGCGGGTTGGTCATCTGCTCTCTCTTCACTGGCACAAACAAGTCAGGTCAATTTGATTGCACCCAGGAATCATGACGGCTCAGTCACTGTTCTCCATCAACAAGCTAGAGTCTAACAGCCATGGAGTTCCCTCACGACCCGCGTTCGCTTCGACGGATGGTCGATTGTTACATCGCCAGCCCATCCAGGCACGTCATACACAACCGGCCTATAATGAAGCATGGCGACTGCCCGGCAAGCCACTGCGCCATCGGTTTCCACCACGCCCCCGTCTCCTCAGGGGGATTCGCCGGTTGCTCTGCGCGCATTGGAGTCGCCTTTCCCGCAAAGCCTTATCGACGAGCGCTTTGAAGCTCTGCTCAGGCAGGTGCAGATCAACCGCCCGAGTGAAGACGTCACACTCATCCGCAAGGCCTGGGATTTCTGCGTCAAGCATCACGAGGGCCAGATGCGCGCCTCAGGCGAGCCTTACATCGTCCACCCGCTCGAAGTTGCCGAAGTGCTGGCGGAGATGAAGATGGATGCGACGGCCATCGCCGCCGGCCTGTTGCACGACGCCGTTGAGGACACTCCAGCTACCAGCGAGGAGATCGAAGCCGGCTTTGGCGACCAGGTGGCCCACATCGTCGAAGGTGTCACCAAGATAGACAAGATCCAGTTTGCCAACCGCGAAGACCGCCAGGCTGAAAACGTGCGCAAGATGCTGCTGGCCATGGTCTCCGATGTGCGGGTGGTGCTTATCAAGCTGGCCGACCGCCTGCACAATATGCGCACTCTTCAGCACCTCGACCCGGACCGGCAAGAGGCGATTGCCCGCGAGACGCAAGACATCTATGCCCCGCTTGCCCACCGGCTGGGCATGGGCAAGGTGCGCGGCGAACTCGAAGATCTGGCCTTTCGCTACACCGACCCTGTCAGCTACGAAAAAGTCACAGCCGCCGTCGAAGCCCGGCGCATCGAGGGCGAGCAGTTCCTGCGCAGTGTTGAAGATACGCTGGTCGAGCAGTTGCGCGAAAACAACATCGAGGCCCGCGTCGAGTGGCGCATCAAGCGCATTTACTCCATCTTCCAGAAGCTCGAGCGTTCCAAGGTCTCCGTCGATCAGGTCTACGACCTGTTGGCCATTCGCGTCATTACACAGGACGTAGCCTCCTGCTACGCCGTTTTTGGCCTGATTCACACCCTGTGGCGTCCGGTGCCGGGGCGCATCAAGGACTTCATCGCGATTCCCCGCGCCAACCGCTACCAGTCGCTGCATACCACGATGATGGGCGCCAGCGGCCACCAGTTCGAGGTGCAGATCCGCACCGAGGAGATGCACCGCATCGCCGAGGAAGGGATTGCCGCCCACTGGAAGTACAAATCCGGCGGAGTTGCGGTCACGGCCCGGGACGAGGAGCGTCTCAACTGGATTCGCCAGCTTGTCGAGTGGCAAAAGGAGATGACCGACCCCAACGAGTTCCTCTCCAGCCTGAAGATGGACCTCTATCCAGACGAGGCCTATACCTTCACGCCCAAGGGGAAAGTGGTGGTGATTCCGGCCGATGGCACACCCATCGATTTTGCGTACACCATTCACACCGAGGTGGGCCACACCTGCGTGGGCGCCAAGGTGAACGGGCGCATGGTCCCGCTGCGCTCCAAGCTGCGCACCGGCGACATTGTCGAGATCGTCACGCAGAAGGATCACAAGCCGAGCCGCGACTGGCTCACCTTCGTCAAAAGCCCCCGCGCCCGCAACAAGATCAAGCACTGGCTCAACGAAGACCAGCGCCGCCGCGCCGTCGAGATCGGACGCAAGCTGCTTGATCGCGAGGCGCGCAAGTTCAAGGTGCCGCTCAACCAGATTGCCGACCAGGATCTGGGCCGTATCGCCAACGAGTATGGGGTGGCCACCGCCGCCGATCTATTGGCGACGCTCGGCCAGGGCAAGCACTCCGCCCACCAGGTGCTTAACAAGCTGGCCCCCGGCTTTGCTACCAAGGGTGAAGTTGAGCCGGTTCCAGAGGCCAAGCCCGGCACCGTCGAGTCGGCTATGTCCGATGCGGTGCGCAAGCTGCACCTTACCGGCTCCGACTCCCTCCAGGTCGAAGGCCAGAACGACCTGCTCGTCTATCGAGCGCGATGTTGCAACCCGATCCGCGGCGAAGAGATCATCGGCTACGTCACCCGCGGCAAAGGCGTGGCCGTCCATGCGCGCAGTTGCTCCAACGTGCAGAACCTGCTTTACGAGAGCGACCGCCGCATCGCCGTCGAGTGGTCGCGCGTCGGCGATCAGATAGCAGGCCGCTCCCAGCGCTACCCGGTCAAGATCACCGTCTCGTGCGACGATCGAGCCGGCATGCTGAAGGAGCTGACCGCCGTGATCTCCGACGACAACACCAATATCCGCGCCGTCGAAATCCGCAAGGACGACAATGGCGAAGCGATCATCGAGTTTGTCGTGGAGGCTCAGGACCTGCACCACCTGAACCGCATGGTCCTGGGCTTGCGCCGCGTCGGAGGCGTCCGCGCCGTCCACCGCACGCAAAAGCTGTAGGAGTTTGGAAGCCATTCAGCTCTCGACGGCGGTGAAAATACGCCTACTCGTTCCGCAGCCGGTACTTGCGCAAGCGGCCCAGCAGCGAGGCCGGCCCACTGACCACGAGGCGCACCAGGTTGCCGTCGTACTCTCGCTTGTGAACCACCATCCCTGCCTCGATGGCCGCCAGCACCCCGCCGTCCTGCTGGGGAACCCTCAACTCCGCCTCAATCACAGGATCTGAGTGCAATGCCTGGTCGATCGCTTTGAGCAGCGACTCCATTCCCTCGCCGGTCCTCGCCGAAACCGGCACTTCGTTGCCGGCCTGGGACCGAACCACTAGACCTTCCCGCTCGTGTTCCTCCAGCAGATCGATCTTGTTCAACACCTCGATGCGCGGCTTGGCCAGGCAATCCAGCTCACCCAGAACCTTCTCAACTTGAGCCTTTTGTTCTTCGCCGTAGGTCGAATTCGCATCGCGCACGTGCAAGAGCACCTCTGCCTGCGTCACCTGCTCCAGCGTGGCTCTGAAGCTGGTCACAAGCGTGTGCGGCAGGTTGCGGATAAATCCCACCGTGTCTGAAAGCAGCACCTTGCGGCGGCTGGGCAATTCGATGGCGCGCAGCTTGGGATCGAGCGTAGCGAACATCCGCGCCGATTGCAGCACCGACGCGCCTGTCAGGGAGTTAAAGAGCGTGCTCTTGCCGGCGTTTGTGTACCCGACCAGCGCCACGGTTGGCACCGGAATCGACTCACGCCGTTGCCGCTGCTGATGGCGAACCCGTCGCACGGATTCCACTTCTTCCTTCAAGTGGTCGATGCGCTTCTCGATCTGCCGCCGATCCGTTTCGAGTTTGGTTTCACCGGGGCCGCGCGTGCCGATGCCGCCGCCCAACTGGGACATTGCCTTGCCCTTGCCTGTGAGTCTTGGCAGCATGTATTCAAGCTGCGCCAGTTCCACCTGCAACTTGCCCTCGCTGGTGCGGGCGTGGCGGGCAAAGATATCGAGTATCAACTGTGTGCGGTCGAGTACGCGGCAAGGCAGCGCAGCCTCAAGATTGCGTAGTTGCGTGGGCGTCAGATCGTGGTCGAAAAGCACCAGATCGGCTTCGGTCGAGGCCGCCACCCCGGCAATCTCCTCAACCTTACCCGCGCCGACAAGCGTAGCCGGCTCGGGCCTCGAACGCCGCTGCATCGCTTCGGCAACCACCACGGCTCCGGCGCTTGAAACCAGCTCGCGAAACTCAGCCAGGGATTCTTCCACATCGAGGCTGGTATCCGCGCGCGCCTGCGCCTGTTCCGTCCCGTCGCCCACGATGAGATCGCCGCTCGACGCACGGAATCCTTCAGATTCTGGCGATTCCGGCGCAGGCCCAACGGTAGAATCGGAGTCTTGCGAGGCTGAGTCTAAATCCGCGGCGGCCAGACGCACCGATGCCAGCCGCGCACCAACCGCGCCTGCTCGGTTGCTCCGTGAGCGAACCGCCGGCTCTGACCGCGTCAGATCCACGCCAACCAAGACTGCCCGCTCCGGCTTGCCGCCAGAACTGCTCGTCCTGCTCTCTTCCGCTGCCAATCGAGGCCGCTCTCCGCGTGCTATCGCTGCTCCGAGGCTGCCGGCGCAGCGAACGGCGCCGATATAGGCGTCGGCCCAACACCAGTCGCCACGCCAATCGGGCGATGCTCCGTATGCATCACGCTCCGGTTGCTGACCACGGTCGAAATCGCATGCTTGAAGATCAACTGCTCCTGGCTGTTGTTCTCCAGCAGCACCGAATACTTGTCGAATGACCGGATCTTTCCGGTGAGCTTGACGCCGCTGACCAGATAAATCGTGATTGGGGTCTTGTCCTTGCGGACCGTATTCAGAAATGTGTCTTGAATATTTTGTGCCGGCTTGTTCTCCATGTGCCGATCTCCTTCTTCCTCTTGGGGGTTAGGATGCATCTTTACTGCGCTTGCGTGAAAAAGAAAAACAGCGGGCACGGCAACGGAAACCCCGGAGACGTCATATCCCGCAATGTGACAACATTATAGCGATTTTCTGAGCTTTTCAACTGTCCCCACCGAAACTACAGTAGAAAGGTGGCGATTCTTCGCTCTTCCATCTTTCGTTTTCGCCAGGGGTCGCTCCTCCGCGGCATCCTGCTCGCCCTCGGCGCTCTCGCCGCCAGTCTGCGCCTCGCCGGCTTTCCCCATCTCGATGCCTCGCGCGCTTCACACTGGCAGATTCTCGCTATCCTCGCCGCTTGCTGGTCGATGGTGGAGACAGCCCGATGCCTCGGCCGCCATTGGAGTTTCTACCACGCCGGCATCCTGATCCTGCTTTATGCCGAACTGATGATCCTGGCCTTGGCGGTCTTTTTCTGGCTCTATCTGGCCTGATTTGCCTGCGAAGCCGGCACCCCTTGCCAAAACTGCCTTGCTACCGTGTACCATGGTGCAAAACCCACGGTCGAGTTCCCTGTGATCGAGGACGGGCAATTCCCTAGGGGACTTGTTGGAGGAATACATGCTGAAGGGCTTTCGGGACTTTATTCTACGTGGAAATGTCGTTGACCTGGCAGTCGCCGTCATTCTCGGCGCTGCCTTCAATGCCATTGTCACGTCGTTCGTCAAAGACGTGCTGACACAGTTGATCGCTGCGGTGGTGGGCAAGCCGGACTTCAAAGAAGTGATCTTCAAACTCAACGGCACGCCAATCTATATTGGCAATTTCCTCAACGCCGCCATCTCGTTCGTCATTGTGGCCAGCGTGGTGTATTTTGCCATCGTGGTTCCGCTGAACGCGCTCATGGCCCGGCTCAAGAAGCCCGAACCGGATGCTCCGTCCTCGATGAAGACCTGCGCCGAATGCCTGAGCGAGATTCCGCTGGCCGCCAAGCGCTGCGCGCACTGCGCCCAGCCGGTGGCGTAATTCCCGGTCAATCCGAAGATTCTGCAGCTAGATCTCTGACCGCGCGATTTCGCGCTTTGCGGTTGAGGATTGCAGTATCCCACGCTAGTCGCCCACCGACGTTGCCGACCCACGGGGCATGAAACGGATGCCAGCATTTATCCCTTTTTTTGTTGAGCTTGCGGCTTTGTTTCTTTGTAGCCGCAAAAACAGAGGCGCGCCGAGGATGGGCCACGAAACCCCTGGAACGCCGACTGCCCCAAATCCCGCCTCTGGAACATGGGAATCCGCGAAGGAATTCTATCCCATTGCCCCATCACGCAGTGGCCGCGTTGGCTACTGACTGCAAGCCCCGCGCTTCGATCTCGAATTCCCGAATCTTGTATTTCTGGATTTTGCCGGAGAGCGTGGCTGGAAACTCGTTGACAAAGCGGACATGCTCGGGGACCTTGTAGTAGGCGATCTGGCCCTGGCAGAACTGGCGAATCTCTGCCTCGGTGGCTTTGACACCGGGGCGCAGGCGGACCCAGGCGGCGACGATCTCGCCGAGGCGCGCATTGGGGATGCCGACGACCTGCACCTCGTCTACCTTGGGGTGGGTGTAGAGGAACTCCTCGACCTCGCGGGGGTAGATGTTTTCTCCGCCGCGGATGATCACATCGCGGGAGCGGCCGGTGAGGTGGATGCAGCCGTCGTCGTGCATGATGCCCAGATCGCCGGTGTGCAGCCAGCCGTCAGAGTGGATGACCTGCGCTGTGCCTTCGGGGTCGCCGTCGTAGCCCTTCATGAGCGCATAGCCGCGCACGCAGACCTCGCCCTGCTCGCCCACCGGGAGCGTATTGCCGGTGACGGTGGAGACAATCTGAATCTCGGTTTGCGGCATGGCGCGGCCCACGGTCTTGACACGAATCTCGATGGGGTCGGCGGCGTCGCTCATGGTGACCACCGGCGAGGTCTCGGTTTGGCCGTAGGCGATGACCAGCTCGCCGCAATGCATCTCGTAGAGGACGCGCTTCATCAACTCCACCGGGCAGGGCGCGCCGCTCATCATGCCGGTGCGCAGGCTGGTGAGGTCGTAACTGGCGAAGTCGGAGAGCGCCATCTCGGCGACGTACATGGCCGGTACGCCGTAGACCGAGGTCGCCCGCTCGTCGTGAACGGCCTTGAGCGTGGCGCGCGGGTCGAAGGTCCAGTTGGGCAGGACGAGGGCCGCACCGGAATTGACCGCGGACATGGTGCCGATGACACAGCCGTAGCAGTGGAAGAGCGGCACCGGGACGACGATCTTGTCGATCTCGGTGTAGTGGAATCCCTGCGCCAGAAACTGGCCGTTGTTGACGATGTTGCGATGGGAGAGCAGAACGCCCTTGGGCAGCCCCGTGGTGCCGCTGGTGTATTGGATATTCGCAACATCGTCCACGGCCACATGCGCCGGCAGCTCGCCGGGGGTCTGCTTCAGCGCCGGCCATTCCGGCGTGTCGAAGTAGATGGTATGCTCCAGCTCGAGGTTGAGGCCATGCCGCGCTCTGCCCAGAATCTCTTCGTAGTCGGCGTGCTTGTCGCCGTGCCATAGAAACAGCACCTTCATGCGCGACCGCTGGAGGGTGAACTGAAGCTCGTGGGATCGATAGGCGGGGTTCACATTGACCAGCGATGCGCCGGCGCGCGCGCAGCCCATGTGCATCTGGATCCACTCGATGCAGTTGGTGGACCACAGCCCGACTCGGTCGCCCCTGCGAATCCCCAGCGACCAGAGCCCACGCGCAACGCGGTCCGCCTCTTCGCTGAGTTGCGCCCAAGTAAGCCGCTGGCCCTGGTGGCACGAAGCCACCGCCAGCCGGTCGCCGAAGCGCTCCGCGGTGCGGTGCAACAGGTCGCCGATGGTCAGCTCCAGCAGCGGCCTGCTCACTCCGCGCGCATGGCTCATGGTGCAAAGGTTCTCTTCTACGGGCATATTCACAAGCCTTGGGTGAACGAAAGGCAGTGTACACCCGGCCACCCCGCCAAAAAATGTGACCTGGCCCACAATCCTACAAAGGCCGCAGAAGAGCGAGAGCGAGCCCGATTCCATTGCCGGGAATGCAAAGTCGAGATCATGGCGATATCTGCGACCCGTGGTACGCTTGAATTACTCGTCGTTATCGAAGCCGATTCTCGCTCCATTGCGTGCAAGTCAAATAGAGCGAATTAGAGATACCCCAGGGCAAGCGTTCAAGCGTTTTGACAGATTCGAGGATTGTGCCAGTTCTTGTTGAGCATGAGAGCGCGAACATGCAGCAGGCGGTGACGTCGCGCGGCATGGTGGACCTTGGCATCGTTTGTCCGATGGCGAATGAGGGCGACGAGGCGGTAGCGTTCTGCGAAGAAGTGCTGCGGCATTGTTCGGGCTTTCAGCGGGTCACATTCTTCGCGGTTTTCGATCGTATTACAAAAGACTCAAGCCTCGATCAGATGCGCCAACTGGAGCTGAGCGAGCCTCGCTTGCGCGTGGTGTGGGCTCCTGAAAACCGCTGCGTGGTGGACGCGTACATGCGCGGCTTCAAAGAGGCGCTGGCGGCCGGATGCGACTGGATACTGGAGATCGATGCCGGATTCAGCCATCAGCCTTCCGATATTCCGCAGTTTTTCGATGCGATGGAACAAGGCATGGATTGCGTCTTTGGGAGCCGGTCCATCGGCTGCTTCAAAGACAGTTCCATGAAGCGCCGGATTGTGAGCATGGGTGGAACCGTGCTGTCCAACCTGCTGCTGGGGACGCGGCAAACCGACATGACCAGCGGGTTTGAGCTGTTCTCTCGCGAGACGCTCGCGATGGCCATCGATCGGGGCATTCAATCGAGAGCGCACTTTTTTCAGACCGAGATCAAGGCGTATTGCAGGAATCTGCGCTTCGTCGAGGTGCCGATCACGTATCGGGCTGCGAGTCCGCGGCTTGGTTCTTCGGCGATTGCCGAGGCCTTCCAGCAGTTGTGGCGTCTATTTCGCCTGCGTCTGAGGGAACAGCTTTGACAGACTCCAATTTTGAAGGTCCTGCCAGTGTTGTCGTTACTTCCATCTCAGCGCCAAACGCGCAATTGCGGGAATTGGCGCACCAGTGCAAGGCGCGCGGGTATTCGTTTTACTTGATTGGCGACGTGCCAAGCCCGGCTGATTTCTCGATCGAGGGGTGCGAATTTTATAGTCTGGCGCGGCAGCAAACAACGGCTTTGAAGATTGCCGAATTATTGCCTAAACGGCATTACGCGCGGAAGAATATCGGTTATCTGCTGGCGATGCGGACGCGGTCGCGGATGCTGCTTGAGACCGACGACGACAACATGCCGCTGCCGGGGTTTTGGGCAAAGCGTCAGCCGGAGCAGCGCGTGGCTACGCTCGCAGGAACTGGCTGGGCGAATGTCTACGAGTATTTTTCCGATACGAATATTTGGCCGCGTGGGCTGCCTCTGGATGCGATCCAGACGCCGCAGCCGAAGTTTGAGGCACTGCCGGTGGTGGAATCGCACTGCCCGATTCAGCAGGGGCTGGCCGATGGGAATCCCGATGTGGACGCGATCTACCGGCTGGTGCTGCCGCTGCCTATTCACTTCCGCACGGACCGGCGGGTGGCGCTTGGCGCTGGGGCATGGAGCCCATTCAACAGCCAGAGCACGGCGTGGTTCCCCAAGGCGTATCCGCTGCTGTATCTGCCTTCGTATTGCTCATTTCGCATGACGGATATCTGGCGGAGTTTTGTGGCGCAGCGCATTGCGTGGGAAAACGGGTGGAGCGTGCTGTACACGAGCCCAGATGTTTTTCAGGAGCGGAACGAGCACAGCCTGATGCGCGACTTTGCCGATGAAGTGCCGGGATACCTGCACAATCGCACCATCGGAAACCGGCTGGAGGCGCTGAAGCTAGAAGCAGGGCCGGAGAATATGGGAGAGAATCTCATCCGGTGCTATGAGGAGCTGATCCGGCTCACCGTGGTGGATGCGAAAGAGATGGCTCTGGTGAAGGCCTGGGCGCTGGATATAGCGGAGTTGGCGTAGCGGACACGCATCGGAAGCCTGTTCAACTGCTCCGGCGGAGCGCAATTTGCAGATTGTATGGTGGAGCTGAGCGGGATCGAACCGCTGGCCTCCTCGTTGCGAACGAGGCGCTCTCCCAGCTGAGCTACAGCCCCACGACTTCACTATCTTATCAGCGAGCGGCAAATCCCGGAAGGGGCTGCCGCTCACCTGCGTTATAGCTGGTTCATATTCTGTAGGAACTCGGCATTGTTGCGCACCTTTTCAAGGCGGGCAATCAGCAGTTCCATGGCCTCGACCGGCGACAACGGATTGAGTACGCGACGAAGAACGAAGATGCGCTGCAAATCCTCTTTGGGAATGAGCAGCTCTTCCTTGCGGGTGCCGGAGCGCTGGATGTCGATGGCCGGAAAGACGCGCTTGTCCACCAGCTTACGGTCCAGAATGATTTCCATGTTGCCGGTGCCCTTGAACTCTTCGAAGATGACTTCGTCCATGCGCGAGCCGGTGTCGACCAGCGCAGTGGATATGATGGTCAGCGAGCCGCCCTCTTCTATTTTGCGGGCTGCGCCAAAGAAGCGCTTGGGCCGCTGGAGCGCGTTGGAATCCACGCCGCCGGAGAGCACCTTGCCCGATGGAGGCACGATGGTGTTGTAGGCGCGCGCCAGACGGGTGATCGAATCCAGCAGGATCACCACGTCGCGCTTGTGCTCGACAAGCCGCTTGGCCTTCTCGATGACCATCTCGGCCACCTGCACGTGGCGGGCAGCCGGCTCGTCGAAGGTAGAGCTGATGACTTCGCCCTTTACCGAGCGCTGCATGTCGGTGACTTCTTCGGGCCGCTCGTCGATCAGCAGGACAATGAGCACCACTTCGGGGTGGTTGGTGGAAACCGAATTCGCGATGGACTGCAATAGCATGGTCTTGCCTGTGCGCGGCGGGGCGACGATCAAGCCGCGCTGGCCTTTGCCCACCGGCGTCAGCAGATCCATAACTCGCCCGCTGATGGCCTCACGAACCGTCTCCATCTTGATCCGCTCCTGCGGATACAAGGGGGTCAGGTTGTCAAAGAGGATCTTGTTGCGCGTCTCCTCGGGAGACTCGAAGTTGATGGCCTCGATCTTGACCAGGGCAAAATACTTCTCGCCCTCGTGTGGCGGACGGACGTTGCCGCTGATGGAGTCGCCGGTCTTGAGATCGAATTTGCGAATCTGCGAGGGCGAAACGTAGATATCGTCCGGTCCGGGCAGATAGTTGTAATCGGGAGAGCGGAGGAAGCCGTAGCCGTCGGGCAAAATCTCAAGCACGCCTTCGGCAAAGATGTGGCCCTCCTTTTCGCTCTGTGCCTGAAGAATCTTGAAGATCAGGTCCTGTTTGCGAAGGCCGCTGGCGCCCGGAATCTCAAGGGTGCGCGCTATGCGGCTCAATTCGGTGATGTTCTTCTCTTTTAGTTCTGCGATGGTCATGTTCACCTGCAATAAGGGAGGATGGTTGTGAGGGGGTGTTCGAAGGGGAATTGCTCCTGCGGGAAGGTCGGGCGGGAGTTCAAAAGGCGACCGGCGCAAGCCGTGCCTGAAGCATCTCCCGATTTCAAGGGCAATATCGAAACGTCTGCGGAGTACAGCCTCCCGCAACAGGAGGCCGCTTTGAAACTGCTGCCTGACTCAACTATACCTTGGGCGAGCGCTATCAGGCGGCGCGGCGCGTTTCCACGGGCAGACTGGCAGAAGCCGATACCGGCGCCAGAGACCCTGGATTGGTGGTTTGAAACCGGCCCAGCACTTCATTGGTGGTGTCCTGCAGCCGTGTATTCGGCTTGTGCAGCTTGCGGGTAGCCTTGCTAGCCAGTTGACAGAGCTGGTAGCGATTGGACACATGAGAAAGTGCCCCAAATACCAAATCGGAACGCATTGCGAATCTCTCCTTCTTGAGTTGCCTGCCCGGGCGGTACTCCTTGGCGCCGCCGGTGCAGCAGGGGAGCCAACGCGATCAATGGCCGCCCCAAAATTTCCACTCCCGAAACTTAGACGTTCAAACTGTGCGCCAAGTTCCATATTTTGACGCAGAATCGCACGCCATGGAAGAGGCTTCATGCAAAAGCACAGAAACACATTTCCGTCTTGGGAATCCACATGCCATGCATTCCCATTTTCGGCGAACAACAAAACACACCGAAACACCTACGGATGAGCATGCGCCCAATAAGGTGCTGGAAACGACGGAAGGGCGAACTGAACCGCGCTATGCGGCCTGCCCTTTATGGATGGCACTCATCAATGTATAACGAGTTTGGATTCGGGTCAACAGTTTTTTTGAGTTTTTCTTCCCCTGGCGGCTAAGAGAACAGCTTCTGCAACTTTAGTTGTAAATATCTTCTAATCAGATAGATAGGGTTACAAATCCAACCCTTGGCCGCCACCCTGGGGGAACCCTCAAGCCCAATAGCTCCGGTCCAGGGTACGATATTGGATGGCCTCGGCCAGGTGAGCGACAGTCAGGTGTTCCGCGCCTTCCAGGTCCGCAATCGTCCGCGCCACTTTGAGAATCCGGTCATGAGCGCGGGCGGTCAGCCCCTGCTGCTGCATGGCCCGCTCCAGCAGCCGCTCGGCATCGGCGCCCAACTCGCAGTGGGTGCGAATCTGGCGCGTGGTCATCTGGGCGTTGGCGAAAATCTTTTCGCCAGCCTTCCTGAACCGCTGCCGCTGCCGCTCGCGCGCGGCCATCACCCGGCCGCGAATCTCCGCCGATCCCTCGGCGGCCGCCCCGCCGCGCAGTTCCTTGTATTGCACCGCCGGAACCTCGATATGAATGTCGATGCGGTCGAGCAGCGGGCCGGAGATTTTGGCGATATAGCGCTGAATCACCGGCGGGGTGCAATGGCACTCGCGGGACTTGTCGTTGAAATATCCGCAGGGACAAGGGTTCATTGCGGCCGCCAGCATAAACCGCGCTGGAAAGCTCAAAGACATGGAGGCGCGCGCGATGGTTACGGTGTGATCCTCAAGCGGCTGGCGCATTACCTCGAGCACGTTGCGAGGGAATTCCGGCAGCTCGTCGAGAAAGAGCAGGCCGTTATGCGCGAGGGAGACCTCGCCGGGTCGGGGAATGATTCCCCCGCCAATCAAACCGGCGTCAGATATCGTATGGTGCGGCGAGCGAAACGGCCGCTGCGTTACCAGCCCCGCCGCCGCATCCAGCACGCCTGCCACGGAGTGAATCTTGGTGGTCTCGAGAGCTTCTTCAAAGGTGAGCGGGGCCAGGATCGAAGGCAATCGCTTGGCCAGCATGGTCTTGCCCGACCCCGGCGGCCCGATCATCAGAATGTTGTGGCTCCCGGCTGCCGCCACTTCGAGGGCGCGCTTGGCCGTCTGCTGCCCGCGCACGTCTTTGAAGTCCACGGCAAAGTGCTGCAACTCGTTGAGCAGCGTTTCGGTGGCCACGTGGCAAGGCTCGCGCTGGATGACGCCGACCACCTGGCTGTTGAGCAGCTCCAGCACATCCAGCAGCGAAGAGACAGGGTAGACGTTCACGCCTTCGACCACAGCGGCCTCGGCAGCGTTGGCCGCGGGCAGGATCAAATTGGGGATATTCTTCTCGCGCGCCAGAATGGCCACCGGCAACATGCCTGGAACAGCGCGCACGCTACCGTCGAGTCCCAGTTCGCCCACCAGCAGAAAGCGGCTCAGGTCATTGGTCTGCAGCGCGCCATAAGCACCCAGAATTCCCACGGCGATGGGCAGATCGAAGCCCGCGCCTTCTTTCTTCATGTCCGCCGGCGCCAGGTTGATGGTGATGAACGTGGGCGGAATCAGGTAGCCGGAGTTCTTGATGGACGCGCGCACGCGGTCGCGGCTCTCGCGCACCGCGGCGTCTGGCAAGCCCACGGTATGGAAGGTATCCTTGTCCGCAACCACGCCGCTGTAGTCCACCTCAACGTCAATGAGGTTGGCGTCGATGCCATAGACCGCCGCGCTGAGCACCTTGAAAAGCATGATTGAAAGTTGCAGCGAGTGTAACAGATAGAGGATGGAAACCATCGAAGCCAAGGTGCTGAACGCGATAAACTGCCGCAAGACGCAGATTCTTGGGGCTCGGAACATCGAGTTACGACAGGATCCAGAGCCTGTCATGAACGATAGGACGGCACTGTCGCGCCAGTATTTGCCGATATGCACAGATTGAAATTCCGGTCCGCGATTCGGCGAACTTGGCTCCGAAGGGGATCTTGAGCGGACGGGCAGTGACCGAGGGCCTGGCGTGGTCCATGGTCATAGGATTGCCTTGACCCAAGTCCAAGGCCTTGGGTTGGTGTATGGGCTTAACCCTCTCCCATGCTCACGTCCATGCCGCTCATGGGAGCGACAGACGCCGGCTGCGGCTGGTTATGCGCCGGCGTTTGCGCGTTTGCCGCCCCGATTTCGAGCCCAATCAGGAGAACTGCTCCCCAAAGCTTCATTCGCATCGTGAATCCCTCTCGAAATCCATCGTATACTGGCGTCATGTCGATTGTGGCTAATCTTGCCGGCATCGCCAAGGGCATGAGCATCACCTTCGGGGAGATTCTGCAGCCCACCCAGGTTGAGAACTACCCGGACGGCCCCGGCCCCCTGCGCGGTGCGGTGCTGGAACAGCGCTTCAGGGGTGCGCATGTCTTGCAGCGCGACGAAAACGGGCTGGAGAAGTGCGTGGCGTGCTTCTTGTGCGCGGCGGCCTGCCCCTCCAATTGCATCTTCATCGAGGCCGCAGAGAATACGGAACAGCAGCGCATATCGTCGTCTGAGCGCTACGCCAAGGTCTACAACATCGACTACAACCGCTGCATCTTTTGCGGCTACTGCGTTGAAGCCTGCCCCACTGACGCCATCACCCACGGCCACGGCTTCGAGCTGGCCACGCTGAATGCCACCAACCTGGTGATGCGCAAAGAAGACATGCTTGTGCCAGTTGAGGCGCTGACGGCGGCGAAGTAGGCTCTGGACCATCCGCTGGCGGCACTCAATGGAAGGCGCTCGCAGGACTTTGATACATTTTACGAAAATCGGTATAAAGTGACCTTTATTTGGATTTTATGCCAATAATCGGTCAAAATGTGCCGTGTTTATTAATATGTGTATAATAGGTATAATTAAGCCGATAAAGATGTATAATTGCTTACAGAAGGTATAAAATGACCGATACTGGTGAAGTCTATTTAAGGACGCCGTTGGAACTTCAGGCTTTGCTGGGAGCCAGACTGCGCAGCCTTCGCCGGGCGCGCGGCCTTGACCAGCGCGCCACGGCAGAGCGGGCAGGCGTCTCAGAGAAGGCGCTGCGCAACCTGGAAGGCGGCCACGGCTCGACGGTGGAGACCCTGCTACGCACGCTGAAGGCTCTGGATGCCCTGGACGGTATCGAGATGCTGGTGCCCGAGGCCACGGTAAACCCGCTGGCCCTGTTGCCGCGCCGGGTTCGCCGCCCGCGCGAGAGGAACGAGGCAAAGCCGTGAAGTCCACACAGGTTCTGGAGGTCGTGGTTTGGGACAAGCGGGCGGGGGCTTTGGCCGCCGATCCAAGGCTGGGCTGTTATGTGTTTGCCTACGATCCAGCCTGGAAACGGACGGCGGTTGAACTGGCTCCTTTGACCATGCCGCTCGACGACCGGCGAAGGGTTTTTGCATTTCCCAGCCTGCCGGAGGGCACCTATAACCGTTTGCCTGCAATGGTGGCCGACGCGCTGCCCGACGACTTTGGCAATGCGCTGATCGACGCGTGGATGGCGGAACGCGGTGTTGCCAAAAGCGAAATCACGGCGCTCGACCGGCTGGCTTACATGGGCAAGCGGGGGCTGGGGGCGCTGGAGTTCCGGCCTGCGCGCGGAGCACACAGCGAGAGCGCCGTGCCACTGGCCATGCAATCGCTGGTGGAAGAGGCGCGGCGGCTGGTTTCGGGCAGCTTTCATGGGGATCGCGAGGCGCAGGCCGCGCTGGCAAACATCATTCGCGTGGGCACATCCGCTGGAGGCGCAAGGGCCAAGGCGGTGATTGCCTGGAACCCCAGGACGGACGAGATTCGCAGCGGACAGTTCGAGGCCGCGCCGGGCTTTGAGCATTGGCTGCTGAAGTTCGATGGCGTGGGCCGCGACGTAGAACTGGGGACTGGCGCGGATTATGGGCGCATTGAGTATGCGTATCATCGCATGGCGCTGGCCGCGGGAATCGAAATGGAGCCGTGCCGTCTGCTTGAGGAGAACGGCCGCGCTCACTTCATGACGCGGCGGTTCGACCGCGAAGTGGTGGAAGGGGCAACTGTCAAGCACCATTTGCAGACGCTCTGCGCCATGGATCAACTGGACTTCAGGCAGAGGGCCACGCACAGCTATAGCCAGCTCTTCATGGCGATTGCGCGGCTGAAACTGGGCGATGCGGCCACCGGGCAGGCCTTTCGGCGGATGGCCTTCAATGGAATGGCGCGCAACTGCGACGACCACACCAAGAACTTCAGCTTCCGTCTCAAG
>Ga0302157_10003281_pt1 | contig 18384 bp, 14 predicted proteins | sample I_Bog_N3_3_FD_193502 | JGI IMG/M metagenome (GOLD analysis project Ga0302157, IMG submission 193502) | Peat permafrost microbial communities from Stordalen Mire near Abisko, Sweden - I_Bog_N3_3 | ecosystem: Environmental > Terrestrial > Soil > Wetlands > Peat | place: Sweden: Abisko, Stordalen...
TTTTCTGGGTGCGGCAGTTCTGCTAGGCTGAAGGAGCGCGCCCGTAGCTCAGCTGGATAGAGCGGCAGCCTCCGAAGCTGTAGGTCAGAAGTTCGAATCTTCTCGGGCGCACCATTTTAAATACAGCAAACAGCGAACAGTTAACAGATGTTAGGACCAGGCGTCGACGGTGACGGTGCGGGTGCTGTCGGCGGTGAAGCGGGCCAGCAGCGATGCGGTGGCTGCGACGGTGGCGGTGCGGTCGGCGCCGAGGCTTAGCTGCGAACCATCGTGGAGCAGGATGTTGGCGCCGGTGCCGCGGCGGCGGGCGCGGGCTAGGCCGCGGTCGACGTGGCTGAGAATGCGATCCGCGCCAATCGGCTGCCAGTCCATGCCCATCACGTTCCATTGGACCGTGGTCAATCCCAATTCCGCTGCAGCGCGGAGGACGAGCGGGCGGCGCGCGCCGTGGGGCGGGCGGAAGTAGCGAACGGGCTCGCCGAGTGCATCCTCAATGGCCTGATTGCAGGCGCGGAGTTCTTCACGGATGGTGTGTGTGGGCTGCCATGCGAGCCATGGATGAGTCTCCGTGTGGTTGCCGATGAGGTGACCCGCGGCGTGGATGCGGCGGACGAGCTCAGGGCGATGGCGGACGTAGCGGCCGATGACGAAAAACGTGGCGCGAGCGTTGTGGGATGCGAGCGTGTCGAGGAGCGCTTCGGTGACGTCGTCGTTGGGGCCGTCGTCGTAGGTCAGCGCGGCCTCGTTGGTGTCGCTACCGGCGATGAGGGTGTGGCCGAAGAGTTGTGAGCCGGGGCTGAGTGCGGCGTAGGCGAGCGTCGCGGCGGCGGTTGCACTCAGGGATGCGGCAGCGAGAGCCAGTGATTCAGTCGGCGTCACGAAAAGCAGATTCCCTTCGGGAATGACAAACAAGAAAGGCAAGAGCAAAGGCAAAGGCGCTCACGCAAAGTTCGCTAAGTTTGCGCAAAGGTCGCGGAGGAAAGCAAGGGCAATGCCTACTTCTCTTCCGGTACTTACTTCTTCTTCAGCAGCGCCAGCACCTCTTCGGCGTGGCCTTCGGGTTTGACCTTGCTGAAGATGTGCAGCAGCTTCTGGTCGGGGCCGATGACGAAGGTGGTGCGGTCGATGCCGGTGACCTTCTTGCCGTACATATTCTTTTCAACGATGACGCCGAAGCGGTTGCAGATGGTCTGGTCGGCGTCGGCGAGCAGAGGGTACTGCAGGTCGTACTTTTCAGCGAACTTCTTCTGCGCCTTGACGGTGTCGCGCGAGATGCCGAGGACGACGACGCCGGCCTTCTTGAGCTTGGCGAAGTGGTCGCGAAAGCCGCAGGCCTCAATAGTGCAGCCGGGGGTGTCGGCCTTGGGGTAGAAGAAGAGCACGACCGGTGAGCCCTTGAAGCTGCTGAGGGTGATGGGGTTGCCGTCCTGATCAGGGAGGGTGAAGTCTTCGACCTTCTTGCCGAGCTGCATGGGGAGTCTCTCCTAGGCGAGGACGGAGTGCGTGACCTCGTCGTCGACGATGACCTGGTCAGTAGAGGCGATGGACGAGGCCAGCGGGAAGTAGGCGTTGGCGACGTACTGGCCGAGCATGCGGTGGGTGTTGAAGAACGAGCCGTTCATGGCGATACAGTGGCGGCGGAGCTCGGCCCAACAGGCTTTGTCGGCAAAGCACGGAGCGATGCTGTGTTCCAGCTTCTGGTAGAGGGAATCAGCCTCAGTAGTTTCGTCGTCGCCGTCGGGGATGGCCCAGCCGGTGATGTTTTCGGCGCAGCCTTCGATCCACCAGCCGTCCAGGACGCTGAGGCTGGGCACGCCGTTGAGCGCGGCCTTCATGCCACTGGTGCCGGAGGCCTCGTACGGGCGCAGCGGGGTGTTAAGCCACACATCGACGCCGCCGGTGAGCTGCTCGCCGAGATCCCAGTCGTAGTTTTCGAGGTAGATGATCCTGAGGGAGGGGCTGTTCAGCTTTTCCGCGTCGGCAAAGACCTCGCGGATGAGCGCCTTGCCGGCGTTGTCGGCGGGGTGAGACTTGCCGGCATACAAGATCTGAAGTCCGCCGATGCGCTCGGCTATCTCGACGAGGCGTTCCGGCGAGTGGAAGAGCAGCGTAGCGCGCTTGTAGGTGGCGACGCGCCGGGCGAAGCCGAGGGTGAGCACGTCGGGGTCGAGCTCAACGCCGGTGCGCTGCTTTACGGTCGCGAAGAGACGCTGCTGGCCGAGCCGGTGGGTGGCTTCAATCGTCGCGGGGTCTATGCCGTAGACGGAGCGCAGGTAGTTGTTGTCATGCCGCCAGTCGGGGATTTCCTTATCAAAGAGGCTCTGGAAGTGCGGCGAGAGCCATGTCCCTGCGTGTACGCCGTTGGTGATGGCGTGAACATGCACCTGGGGGAACATGGCCTGCGAGACCTTGCCGTGCTGCATAGCTACGCCGTTGACGTAGCGCGAGAAGCGCAGCGCCAGATAGGTCATATTGAGCAGGTTGTTGTGCAGCGCGCCGAAGCGTTCGATGACCGAGGAGCGCTCATGGCCGAGGACCTGGAACATCTGGTCGAGGCCGAACTGGTCATGCCCGGCGGGGACAGGGGTGTGGGTGGTGAAGACGCATTGCTGGGCGATGGCATTGGCGTCCTGCTCGGTGGCCTCGGCGAGCGGCGCGGGGGCCAGACGTGCCTCAAGCAGGCCGATGCTGAGCAGCGAGGCGTGGCCCTCATTCATGTGGCAGACCTCGGGCTGGCAGCCGAGGGCGTGGAGCAGATGGATCCCGCCGAGGCCGAGGATGGCCTCCTGGCAGAGGCGGTAGTAGGTGTCGCCGCCGTAGAGGTGGTCGGTGAGGCGGCGGTCCCAGGGGTCGTTGCCTTCCACGTCAGAGTCAAGCAGAAAGACGGGGATGACATGGCCGGTGACGCCGACGACATCAAACCGCCATGCGCGGAGGGTGATCTCGCGGCCCTGAAGCTGGAGATGGATGAGGCGGCCTGCCGGGGGCAGGGTTTCGGGCTGCCAGACTACGTCTGACTCGGTCTGCTGGCCGACAGCGTCGAGGTGCTGCTGGAAGTATCCGCGGCGGTGGACCAGCGAAACAGCCACCATGGATGCACCCGTGTCGGCGGCAGAGCGGAGGGTGTCGCCGGCCAGCATGCCCAGCCCGCCGGAGTAGGTGGGGAGGGCCTTGGAGAGGGCGATCTCCATGGAAAAGTAGGCAATTTTACGGTCAGCCAGATCGAGAGCGGGATGGTTCATGCGGAGAGCACGTCCTTTGGTCAGCCCAGCTTGAGCCTATGCAGCACGTTAACGATAACGATGGGGCCCGAAAAACCCCTCCTGGACAGCTTGTTGGCGTAAGCCCGGAGGTTGTGAGGATGGGTCAAGTTTACCAAGAATCGAGAGCTGAAAGGTCGGATTTCCACCAGCGCACTGGAATTGTGCGTAGGGCCAACATTTTCGGGGTTCCTTCGCCAGGGGGTCAGGAGGCCGGAGGCAGGCCGACTTTGCAGGCGAAGCAGATGACCACAGCTACCAGAAAGGCCAGCAGGGTGAGCGACGCCGAGGACTTGAGGGTTCTGCGGAAAGCCTGCCAGAGGAGCAGGATCACGAGGAAGACTGAGGCGAAGATGATGCCGTTGGCCACGAGGTCATGGGTGGCCGTGATGTTGCTGAACTTCCAGAGGGGAATCACGTTCAGGGATGGCGCGCGGAGCTCGATGATGAGACGGATGACGTCCCAATAGCCGCCCACCATTAATAGAGCGCAGAAGATGAAGAACTGTAGCAGGGTAAGAAGGATGCGTTTGACCAAGGTCGAACTCCTTAAGGATGTCTGCGAGAGAAGTGTAGCAGCGTGCGTGGGTTAGCGTATGTTGGCCTCAAAGAGGACAAAGCGGCGTTCGAGCTCATACTGCTGCGTGGCGCGCTCGCTCTTCTGGAGGAAGTCGCGGCAGGGGCCCGGGGGAAGCTGGTCCGGATCGATGGGGTCGGCGCAGACCGGAACGCGGCGGTTGAATATCTGCACATAGTGCGTGAGCCGGGTGGGAGCGGCCCAGAGGCTGTCGCCGGGAAGGAAGGCGTGCTCGAGCGAGGTGCGTGCCATGCGCTTGAGGTCAGCGTAGTCGAGGCCCTGCTCCTCGACGCCGCGAACATACTCATGGGTGAGATCGATGCGGGAGACGCCTTCGTCATCCGTGGAGAGGGCGACAGGAACGTGCGCGGCCATGTAGGCCGCCAACGGATGCTCGTCACCCTTGACGCCGAGGATGACGTCGTTGGAGGTGAGGTTGATCTCCACCATAATGTTCTTCTGCGCCATCTCGCGGAGAAGGCCAGTGGCGTCGTCCTCTTCTCCGATGTCGACGCCGTGGCCGATACGTTCGGCGTGGCCGAGTTCGACGGCTTCGCGGATGTGGAAACGGAGGCCGTCGGGGGGCACCATGCCGGGAGTGAGTTCGCCCGCGTGCAGACTGATGTGGACCTGTGGGTAGACGGAGTGCAGGTAGTCGAGCATCTGCATCTGGATATGGTAGTCGCGCATGGAGACGCGACCGTCTTCAGGCATAACGAAGTTGATGCCGACGACATCGGGGTCGGCTGAGGCGACCTCAAAGCCGAGAAGGGTCTGGGCAAAGACCTGTTGCGGCGGAAAGCCGCGCAGAACCTGGTAGAGCCAGTGAATCTCGACCGAACAGGCGTTGTGCTGCTGCGGATCGCGTGTAGCGGGACAGTGCTCGATGGCGTTGCGCTGGGCCTTGGCGTCGGCGAACTCCTTGATGTCGACCGGGACTTCATCACGCAGGCCAGCGGCGAGGAGGGCATCGCGGAGGGTGGCGAGTTGCTGAGACGTGATGCTGTGTTCGGCGCCTGCGGGCCAGCCTAGTTGATTGCCGAGTTTAGCCGCATTCGTGAGGGTGGGCGTCTGCATGATCTCGAGGTACTGCTCGTTCTGCGCGGCGGCGCGAGTGGCGACCTCGTTGAGCCACTCGCCTTCCACCCCCTGGAGGCCGCCGAAGCGCGCGAAGGTGCTGAAGAACTGGTCATGGCCGTCGATGCCCGAGACGGGGACGAAGGCGCGCATGGAGAGGCTGTCGATCAGGTCGTCGTAGATCTTTTGGTCGTTGATGGCGGCGGAGACGGGAAGCTGGCCCTTGGCGCAGGTGCTGGGCTTCTTGTTCTGCGGCGCAACGAAGGTGAGCGCATCCTGGCTTTGCGGGACGGCGGGCTTGCCAGGATCCGCGAGAGCTACGCAAAGGCCTTCACGGGCGGCCTCGTCGATAAAGGTTTCAGCGTAGATGGCACCGGAGAGATGCATGTGGAGGTCCGCGCCCTTGGGCATGTTGCGCAGGAAGGCATACAGCCGGGGCTCGCCGAGTCCGCGGGCGATGCCGAAGGCACGTTCGGCGCGACCCTCACCGGCGGACTGCGTGAAGGAGTAGTCCGGCCCGGCGTTGAGGTGCCCCAGGATGAGCGGCACGGTGGCGAAGAGCAGCACCAGAAGGAGGGCGGCTAGAATCTTTACCGGCTTGCTGCGTTCGACCATAGGAATCATCATGCGAGCGGGCCTCAGCCAGGATGGGGATGTTTCAGGATACTGCGAAGCGCATGCCGGCCGACAGAGATGGTGAGGGCGAGTTGGCGTGCAGCGTTGTCTTGTTATACTAGGCGAGACGTTCTCGAGGACCATGCGCGACCGCGCAACAGGTCAAATCCCTTCCCCAGGCAGGCGATTCGAAACGACACGGCAGGGCGGACTTGGCCGCCCGGCTGGAGTTGCAGTGCCAAGGCCAGATAGCTCAGTGGTAGAGCGCGGCCCTGAAAAGGCCGGCGTCGGCGGTTCGATCCCGTCTCTGGCCACCATCCTTGTCCAGCTCAGCGGCAGAGCGCGGGCCTGAAAAGGCCGGTGTCGGCGGTTGGCGGGTTCCGATCTCTGGCGTCGCTGGCCACCACTCTTGTCCAGCTCAGCGGCAGAGCGCGGGCCTGAAAAGGCCGGCGTCGGCGGTTGGCGGGTTCCGATCTCTGGCGTCGCTGGCCACCACTTTTGTCCAGCTCAGCGGCAGATCGCGGGCCTGAAAAGGCCGTCGTCGGCGGTTGGCGGGTTCCGATCTCTGGCGTCGCTGGCCACCACTTCCAAGTCCTGACTCGCCACCTGCATACCAGGCTCTTACGCGGGAATGCTATCGGCGGAAACAGACTCCAGGGTGTGGGGATAGCGAGAGCCTGTGCGGATCAACTCTGCGATGTTCGCGACGGATTGGATGCTGCCGCGTGCACCCTCAGCCGTACAGTTCAGGGCCGCGGCGGCGCAGGCAAAGTCCAGTTGCCGGTCGAGAGGCCAGCTCTGCAGCAGACCGTAGATAAAGCCCGCGTGGAAGATGTCGCCGGCACCGGTGGTATCCACGACGGGAACACGGTATGCGGACCTGTGCAGGAACTCGCTTCCATCCCAGGCGAGTACACCACCGGGACCGAGCGTGGCCGCCGCCAGCCGGCAACCGTAGTTGCGTTGGATATGGCGCAGAGCCGTGTGCAGGTCGGTCTCTCCGGTGAGACGGGTGGGAAAGTCGCGACTGACGATCAGGTAGTCCACGTTGCGGATGAGGTCCTCGACTCCGGGATACAGCTCATCGAGGTCGGCAATGACGGGAATGCCCGCTTCCCTGGCCCACCGGGCAGCGCGGGTGGCGGCGGCCGTGTCATAGCCATCCACGTGCAGAGCGCGCGCGTTGATGATCCACTCACGGCTCAGCTCTTCGGGCTTGAGGATAAGCTGCTCATCGCGGCGGCAGAGAACAGTCCGCTCTCCATCGTGGTCTACCAGGATCAGGGATCGGGGGCTGGCTGCACCCGGTACCTGGATAAGCTGGGCCTCGACGCCAGCATCTGCAAACGCCCTGACGTGCAACTTGGCGGCATCGTCGGTGCCGAGCTTACCGACGTAGCGCGTGCTCATGCCCCAAATCCGGCAGGCGACCACGGTGGTCGCGACCTGCCCCCCGGGCATGACCTTCTCCATCTGGTACTCCACCTTGGAGCCGCGTATGGGGAACTCAGCGAGGGGTATTAGTGTATCGGTAGCGTTGAGCCCCACACCCACCAGATCGACGCTGGAGCATACTGCCATCTGGTCATTGTAACGGGCGGGCAGCACGATGGGTCAGGCTGCGGCGGAGATCTCCGCAGAGATCTCCTGGAGACGGACCGGGCGCTGCTCATCGAAGGACTTTCTAGCTGCAATCGCCATCAGGACCGGTACTCTGCCGTCCTGGCCGGTTACGGCGGTCTCCTTATCCTCCAGCACTGCCGCGACGAACGATGCGAGTTCACTGGTGAAGCTGGCCTGGTACCGGTCCATAAAGAAATTGAGCGGCAGGTCCGTGTAGACACTCTGTCCGGTGCTGATCATGGCCTGGTTGGGATAGCAGTTCTCGGTGGCGATCTTTCCCTTGCTGCCCAGCACTTCGACGCGCTGGTCGTAACCGTAGGCTGCGCGGCGGCTGTTGTCGATGGTCCCGATGACGCCATTGCGGAAGCGCAGCACGATAAGAGCGGTGTCCAGATCGCCTAGCTTGCCGATCTCAGGGTCGACCATGACGCCCGCGGCCGTGTATATCTCCTCGACTTCGTCGCCGATGAGAAAGCGGGCCATGTCAAAGTCGTGGATGGTCATGTCCGTGAAGATTCCGCCCGAGACCTTGATATAGTCCAGCGGCGGCGGACCCGGGTCGCGGCTGATGATGTGCATCATGCTGGGAGCGCCAATCTCACCACTCTGGATCGCGTGCCGGACACGTGCGAAGTTGGCATCGAAGCGCCGGTTGAAACCAATCTGGAGCTTTACGCCGGCTCTCTTCACCGCCGCCAATGCGAGATCGATCTCGTTGAGTTGGAAGGCAATCGGTTTTTCGCAGAAGATATGCTTACCTGCCCGGGCAGCCTGCGTGATGAGGCCGGCATGCGTATCCGTGGAAGAGCAGATGAGCACGGCCTGGATCTCAGGATCGGCGAGGATCTCGGCGCTCGATGCGGCAACGCGGGGGATGCCGCAGCGGGCTGCGACCTGCTCTGCGGCCGCGCGGCTAACGTCCGTGATGGCGATGATGCGGGACTCCGGCAGGCGGAAGGCGAGCGATTCGGCGTGGACGCGCCCGATGCGGCCCGCTCCGATGATTCCGACATTGAGCTTGTTCTGATTCAAGGCATCCTCTTCATGACGCGGCTCCAGCCAACGTGAGTTCAATGGAGCGCAGATATTCCCGGTTCCGGCGGGCGCTTAGTTTCGGCTCCCCCATCCCGGGCAGGACGTCCTGCTCCACGACGACATAGCCGTCGTAGTTTGTGGTCTCGAGCCACTGCAGCAGTGCAGCAAAGTCCACGCTGCCCTCACCCAGCTCACAGAAGATGCCGTGGCGCAGGGCGGTGAAGTAGTCCCACTGGTTGGCGCGAGCGCTGCTGGCCACCTGCTGCGAGCAGTCCTTGCAGTGGATGTACCAGATGCGCTCCGCAAAGCGACGCAGGAAGGCCGCCATGTCCGCTCCGGCTGGACCAGCACCATACTGAAAGTGGCCGGTGTCGAAGACCAACCCGAGAAGTTTGGGGTCAGTGAGTTCCAGCAGGGCGGCGATCTCGGCAGGGGTTTCGACATAGCCGGCGCAGTGGTGGTGAAAGACTGTGCGGAGGCCGGTCTCCTCCAGAACAGCACGCGCCAGACGGTCTGACCCGGCGGCAAAGGTCTTCCACTCCGGCAGACTCAGGCCCATGCCGGGATTGACCCGCCCGGCGAACTTCGTGCGTTCGGGATCGGTTCCGTTGTTGTCTGCAAGAACCAGCAGCGGAGGCCGGTCTCCTGCTACAGCGGCGAGTAGTTTGGCGGTGCGCACAGCGGTGGCAACGCCCTCCTGATGCGCGGCGGGGTCTCTTAGCGCCACCGGCACAAAGGCGCCCAGCATGGTGAGGTCGCGGCTGGAGAGTTCGGCGCGAAGGGCAGAGCTGTCCGTGGGCATGTAGCCCCAGTCGCCGAGCTCGGTGCCGGTATAGCCGGCCTCCACGAGCTCGTCCAGCATCTGCCGGTAGCCGATCGGCTCGCTGCCTTTGGCCTCATCGAATTCGAGCATGCCCCAGGAACACGGAGCATTTCCCACCAGAAGTTTGTGCATCATTTCATCTCGATCTTCTGCAACTGAGTTGTCCAACTTTCAATTCGTGCAAAGACTTTTAGAGAAAGTAGCGCTCCCGCTTGCGAGCTTCTTCGTAGCGCGCTCTGGCCTCGCGCACGGACTCCATTGTTGAAACCTCGGGAACAGCCACGTCCCACCACGACTCATAACCCGGCACCTTCGCATCGGGATCTGTCTCCACAACGATGACCGTCGTGTGGTCCAACGATTTGGCTTGCTCCAAGGCAGCCTTGAACTGTTGCAAGGTGGACGCCTTCAGGGCGTGAGCGCCAAGACTGCGTGCGTTGGCTGCGTAATCCACCTGAAAGAGTTCTCCATCGAGCTGGCCGCTGGCCGAGCGCGTGTGGGTGGTGGTACCGAATCCACCCATGCCCAGCGAGCGGCTGAGACTGCCGATGCTGCCAAAGCCCTTGTTGTCCACCAGCACGATGATGATCTTGATGCCCTGCTGCACGGAGGTCACAATCTCCGTCGGCATCATCAGGTAGGTGCCATCGCCGATGAAGACGTAGACCTCGCGGGTGGGGTCGGCCATCTTGGCGCCCAGGCCGCCGGGAATCTCGTAGCCCATGCAGGAGTAGCCGTACTCCATGTGGTAGCCGTTCGGTGTGCGTGTGCGCCACAGCTTGTGCAGGTCGCCGGGATGGCTGCCAGCGGCAGAGAGAATGACATCGCGAGGACCTGAGGCATCCCATATCGCGCCGATGACCGCGCTCTGCGCTGGACGTCCGGGGGTGGCCAGCGTGAGCAACCGGTCCACTTCGGACTCCCACTGTGATTTCAGCGCGGATATCTCGGATGCATACTCGGCACTGACCTTTGTGTCCTGCAGCGCTGCACTGAGTTGCTCCAGCGCGACGCGCGCATCCGCCACGACTGGAATTGCTCCCACCTTATACGCGTCGAACTCGGCGGTGTTGATGTTGACGAACGTCACTTCCGGGTTCTGAAACGCTGTCATCGAGGCAGAGGTGAAGTCCGAGTAGCGTGTCCCGATTCCAATGACGAGGTCGGCGGAGTGTGCCAGGCGGTTGGCGGCCAGCGTGCCCGTTGCGCCGATGGCGCCCATCGACTGCGGATGATCCCAGGCCAGCGATCCCTTCCCGGCCTGCGTTTCGCCGACCGGAATACCGGTCTTCGCAGCGAAGTCAGCCAGTGCGGACGTGGCTTCACTCATCAGCACGCCGCCTCCTGCAATGATGAGAGGACGGCGAGCCTTGCGTATGGCCGCGGTCGCACGCTCCAGTGAGAGCTGATCGGGTTGTCCCCGGCGAATGAGCCAGACTCGCTTCTGGAAGAGCTCTTCCGGGTAGTCGTAGGCCTCGGCCTGAACATCCTGCGGCAGGGACAACGTGACTGCACCGCAGTCTGAGGGCGAGGTGAGGACGCGCATCGCCTCCGGCAGCGCCGTGATGAGCTGCTCGGGGCGGTAGATGCGGTCCCAGTAGCGGCTCACCGGCTTGAAGCAATCGTTCACACCGGTGTCCTGTGTGCCGAAGGACTCCAACTGTTGCAGCACCGGAGCCACCTCGCGCGAGGCGAAGATGTCGCCAGGCAGCAGCAGCACCGGCAACCTATTAATAGTGGCGAGCGCGGCGCCGGTGATCATGTTCGTTGCGCCGGGGCCGATGGAGGATGTGCATGCCATTGCGCGGAGCCGATTGCTGGCCTTTGCGAATCCGGTTGCGAGGTGTACACCAGATTGCTCATTGCGGATGGGGATGTAGGGAAAGTCCGGGTTCTCCTGCAAGGCCTGGCCGATGCCCGCGACGTTGCCATGGCCGAAGATGCCGAGCATCCCGGCAAAAAAGAGGTGCTGCGAGCCGTCGCGCTCAACATATTGATTCTTCAGATAGCCGACCAGCGCCTGGGCCATGGTGAGTCGTCGCGTGTTCATGCAGGACCTCCTGCGGAGGAGATGCGAAGGCGGTCCATATTCTTTCCGCGAGTGGCAGGAAGCGAATCGATTGCCTGGGCCACAGACCATGAGCTGTGGATGATTCCTCCAGCGGCGTCTGCGATTGCCAAAGGATCGTCGTCGCCGGGAAAGACCACGTTTCTTCCTACCATCGCGCCGCGCACATTGGTTCCAGCGGCCATCGCCGATTCCAATTGCCGCAGGAAGGGGGAGGGGTCTCCAGCGGATTCGCCACCGAGCAGCAGGATCGGCAGTGTGGTCGAGCGCGCCACCGTATCAAAGCCGTCGCAGTACGGCAGCTTGAGCCAGAGATATCGGCTGCTGTCGCCGAGCGCAGACGCTACACCGGCCAGTCGAGCCAGAGCCTCGGGGGTCTTAACCACTGTCCATCCCTTATCGGTATGTTTTACGGGCAGAGGCTCCAGAAACATCGGCAGATGCAAAGCATTGCTTTCGTTGATCGCCTTAGCGCAGGCCAGCATGGTCTTGAGTGACGCCGGCTCGCTTTCATCCACGCGCAGGAGCACCTTTACACCGTCCAGACGCCAGTCTTTCGAAATGGCAGCCGTGGTACCGGTCATGGGATCGTCGAGCTCCCACGCGCTCCCGGCGAGGCCACCGCGATTCAGGCTTGCGATAAGGACGCGGTTATCGAGGAAGGTCTGCGCTCCCACCTTGCGCAAGAGTCCATCAACGGCGAGCAGGTCTTCGAGGATGTCCATGGTCGCCATCACGCCGTCGACGCGATCGCTCGAAAGGACCCGCAGTATCCGTGCGAGGTACTCGCGGCGGTCTGCCATGGCCAATGGATCTTCACCGACCTTCGTGACGTTTCTTGCTGGATGGTCGGCTGCGACGATGTTCAACTTGCCATCTATCGCTAAACTCTTCCGCTGTACACGTACCTGCGCAGCATTCCAGGCGAACTCCGGATTTGAGACGCGCGTATCCATCAACTCGCGCAGCAGCGCGTCTGGAAAGAACTCGCGACTGGAGAAGCTACTCATGCAGGAGCACTCTTCTCTTTCCTATCTTTCTGATTGCGGATCATTGCTTCGACCTCGGCGAGTGCAGGCATGGCCTCCGAACAGCTCAGTCGGCTAACGACGATGGCCGCAGCGGCATTGCCGTAGTGGAGGCAGTCGGTGAGTGAGAGCCCCTTGAGCTTCGCGAAGAGAAAGCCCGACGCGAAGCCGTCTCCAGCGCCAATGGTGGTGGCGACCTCCACCTTGTACGGCGGCAGATACACCATCTCCTGGGGAGTGAGCACACGCGTCCCTAACTCTCCGAGCTTGGAGACCAGCATGGGTATGCGTGCGTGGCGTAGCTTCTCAATAGCCCTGTCCAGATCGTCCACGCCCGCGGCCAGCTTCAGTTCCAACTGGTTGCCGATGAGCACATCAACGAACGGCAGCGCAAGCCGAATAGCCAGACCTGCCTCGTCGGGACTCCTCCAGGACATGGAACGAAAGTCGATGTCCAACACCACTGTGCAGCCGGCCTGTTTGGCGCGCTCGAGCGCACGATAGGCCGACTCACGCGATGGAGAGCCGCACAGCGAGGTGCCGTTGGTGATGAACATTTTGCTCGAGCTGGCAAAGGCGAGATCCTCTTCCTTTGCGTCCAGCATGGTGTCCACAGCATCATGCCGATAGAAGACCTGCGGAAAGCTGTCCGGCGGAGAGACCTCGGTAAAGCAAAGAGAGGGCAGGTATCCGGGAGCGACCTGAATGTGCGCGGTCTCTACCTTCTCCTTCTTCAGAAAGTCCACCAGAAACTCACTGAGACTGTCATTGCCGAGGCAACTAATCAGACCTACCTTTGCGCCCAGGCGTGAGAGTCCGACTGCCATATTGGCACTGGAGCCGCCGAGGTAGCGCGAGAACCGTCGCACCTGCGGGAGCGGCACATGCGGCTCTTCCGAGTAAAGGTCATAACCGACCCGGCCGAGGATAACAACGTCCATAGCACTCACCTCTTCACCACCGGAACGCGGGGGTCTTTGTCCTTCCATGTCTGCCGAACCCACGCGTAGTCGGGATCGTCGGATGCAGCCAGCGAGCGTGCTGAACCGGCCAGCGCATTCAGGTAGTAGACGTTGTAGCCATGCGCGGCCACGACGGGGTGATAGCCTTCCGGGACAAGCACCAGTTCGCCGTCGCGGACCGTGATGGTCTCGTCGATGCGGCGGTCGGCGGTATATACCTTCTGCACGGCAAATCCCTCAGGCTTCTCTATGCGGTAGTAATAGATCTCGTCCAGGTCCACTTCTCCGGGCGGATTATGGACGTCATGCTTGTGCGGCGGAAAGCTGGACCAGTTGCCCGGCGGCGTGTAGACCTCTACCACGATGAGGCGGTGAGCGGGAAAGTCAGGTGGGATCATGCTGTTAATCTGCCGGGTCGCGTTGCCACCGCCACGAATCTCAATGCCTACCTCATCCGGCGTCACGAGATGGGCCGGATGCATCTCCTCAGCGCGGCAGTAGCAGAAGGCCAGATCGCAGTCCGTATCTGCCGTGACAGTAAAAGTGGTATCTGGCGGGAGGTATAACGTGTATGGCAGGCCGTCGAAGACCGTGGTGCGGCCGCCTATGCGGCTCCATTCGCCGACGTTGCTCTTGACTGAGCAATAGCCTCCCAGCATCACGATGGCCAACTCGGTGCCGTGCAGCGTCGCCTTATAGGACTGACCGCGCTTCAGCTTGCGGACTGCAAACGAAAGGTACTCAAATCCAAAGCTCTCCGCGCGATCTTCAAACACCTTCGGTCCAACGAGTAAGTTCATCTTCCTCCAACCTTCCGTTACAAGGCCAGGCACCATCCTGGGCAACGAACGCGGCCCGTATGCCTGCCGCTTACGATTGATACATTCCACCGGAGAGGGCCGAAAGACCAGGTGACAGGCAGAAAACACGAAGCTTGCGTAAGCGCTTACGGAATTGAACTATATCGACCACACATGGGGCTGTCAAGAACTAGCTGGAACAAACCTAACGAACAACAGTGCGGCCCTGATTTCAGTTGCACGTAGTGCTGTTTTGTCTGTAAACCGCTACGGCTTTTGTGCTGTAAGCGAGTCGACCGCGGCAGCGGGCAACGGCGATGTGGCCTGACTCAATAGCGTTGACACCTGCCATATCTGTTCGTCGGTCAAGAGTGTTTGGTAGGACGGCATTCCGCTTAGGCGGATCCCGTTCTTGACCTTCCAGTAGGTCTCGCCAACCGGATCGTCACTGACGCCAACCACGCCGGGCTTGTTCTTGTGCCTGGCCCACAGCTGGGGAGTCTTGGGGAATGTATATGCTGCAAATGCCGACGGCTTGTCCTTGAGACCATGGCATGAAGAGCACTGCTCCCTGTAGACCTGCGCTCCGGCGATCAGATTGGCATCGTTGACGGCCAGAGGCGATTTGGCAGGCATCTCGCGGCCTATCCGGGCGCTCAAGGGGATCTTAACAACATTCGATTCGAACGGGAATGGAACATCAGCCACGGCGACCGGCGGATGACCGAACTCAAAGTACAGAAAAACGCCGACTGGAATGACCAGCAATCCCAGCACAAAGCTAAGTACCACAGCTGTTGTTCGCTTCATTTTCATGTTCCTCTCATGCGTTTTGCGTGCGCAAATTCCCCCGGTGTGGATCGCACTGTTTAGTGCGCCGGATCTCCACCGGTCGCCTGTTTGGAGAGGCTCAGAAAATCCGTCCAGCCGCAACTGCTGTCCTTGACCGTGCATCCGGCAGGAGCCACCGTCTGTGTGGCAGGCGGATCGGCAGGCGTAAGCGGTGAAAGCTCACGCAGTTGATGGAGGGTTTGCATCGCGACCCTGGTGCGAACAGAGTAGGCACCGTTGGGACTTTGCCAGAGTTCAAAGGAGAGCTCGGTGCCGGGCGGGGTATCGTCATCGCGACCGTCCAGATGCCAGTGCAGACCAAGCAGCGATGCGACTCCGGCAATGTTGGTATCGTGTCCGACGAAGATAACCAGCTTGTCGCCCGGCTTACCCTTGGCTGCATCCATAGGCTTGCCTGTGACTCCCTGGGCAAGCGTGCTGGTGATGTACTCCAACATATTGGAGGCCTCGACCTTTGCAAGAGCAGGCGTCTGATGAATCAGACTAAAGTAGACAGAGTGCAGAGCGAGCAGCCGACCGATCTCTGCCTCATCGACATTTCCCCAGCCAACGGAGGCCATCGGCATGCCATCGCCGTACTCAAGCAAGAGGTCTTCGGCAAAGCTAGAGCCCGTAGGTATCGGCCCCTTCAGTGTGACGAACTTGTCGCCGGTGCCGCGGGCCGCCGCGGTCTTTCCATCCAGCATCATCTCCGGAGTATGGGTCGGCTTGCAGTCAGCATCCGGATGGCAGCCCAGGAGGATTCTCTGCATCTGCGCCAAGAGATCGTTGGTGTTGCCGGCCTGCAAATCCGTGATGCGTTTGCTCAGCTCTGTGTATGCAGCATCGGCAACCGCGGGTGCGACGTTTTCCACGACCGGGTGAAAGATCGGATCATTTTCACCCTCTGCCAGCGAGTGCACCTGTAGAGCGCAACTGGGGTAAAGGCTCTCCGCCAGTGCATGACCGCTGGCCAGCGTGCGCTGGTCTGTATCGGCCCAGATATAGGTGCTTGCCACATCTGCGCAGCCCTGAGCGGTAAGAAGTCCCTGGCTCGCGTACGCGGCGCGGTCATAAGCACCGAAGCGCTTGAGGAGTTCGTAGCCGCGCGGCGTAAGAATTCCCGGATCGACGCTAAAGGCCGGCCAGGGCAGCGCGGAGTAAGTATTCAGCCGGTCCAGCGTCCAGGTTGGCGAGCGAACGCCATGACGGCTTAGGACGACGACCAGCTCTAGCTTGTCGCCCTTCGCGGAAGGAGTTGCCTGGGTGTCGGAAACTTGCGCGGAGACTCCGACCGAGACAAACAGGCAGAGCAGGAGTGCGAGAGATGGGGGTGTTGTGCGATTCAAAGCGGTGTCCTCAATCAGCTACATGGATTGTCCGATACCTGTATGAAGACTGCCTTAAGACGCCAACCGCGTGTGAAACACGGTTGGCGTGCCAAGACACAACAGCATGCGACCGCCTGTAGAGGCTAGTACTTGCCCCAGTTGTACTTCAGGCCGCCGGTGTAGGTCGGGTGGTAGAACTCACGCTGGTTCACAAAGTTCGTGCTGCCTGTGTAGTAGCCGAAGACTTCATTGGTCAGGTTGAGGCCGGAGGCTACAGCAGTGAAGCCTTTGTAGAAGCGGTAACTCAACTGAGTGTCCAACTGGAAGTGGGATAGGGTGTAGACGTCGCCGTCGGGGCCATTGGGTCCCAGGTTGTTGGGGTCTGTGCTCTCCGTACCGGCAGCTGGAGTGGGTAGCGTGGACGGATCGACATAGCCATAGCTGAATCGGCTCTGTCCGTCGTAGGCCAGCCCCACCCGCACGGACAGGCGCTTGGTGTCATAGCTGGGAGTGATCTTCATCGTGTTCGGCGACTGGTCAATGAGGCTCGGGTGGTCGTTGCGCAGAGGAAGGCCTTTCTCCCTAGAGAAGAGGTAACTGTAGTTGGCTTGAATACCCAGGCCCTTGAGCACTCCGGGCAGGTAGCTGAAGTGCTGCTGGAAGCTGGTCTCAAAGCCATACAGGTAGGCGTTCTGGCCGTTGATGTACTGGGTGATGGTATAGCCCGGATAGTTCTGCAGCGTGGACAGCGTGGCCGGCGAGAAGTACCCGGCCGGTAGCTGGTTCACGTTGACGGTGTTGGGCAGGATCGTCTCCACCTGCGGCGCGTTCAACTGCTTGAAGAAGAACCCCGCCTGGAACATGCCGAGCGGATGCAGGTAGTCCTCATAGAGCAGGTCATAGTTCATGGCATGTTCCGGGCGGATGCTGGGATTGCCGATGGCCACGGTCGGAGGGCTGGCCGTATCATCAGCCGTGACATACGGAACCAGTTGGTAGGGATCAGGTCGCGCAACACCGCGGGCGACGACCGCGCGCAGAGAGGAGTTCGGTGTGAGTGCGAAACGGGCCTGCGCGCTGGGCAGAATATCCAGGTAGCTCGGATTGTTGTTCACGCCGGTGAAGACATAGCAGTTGCCAGCCGCGGGTGGTGCCGGCGCCTTGTCGTTTGTGCAAGCCACATTGGCGCTACCGCCCGAGTAGGTTTGCGATGCAGGCACATAGGTTCCGTAGAACGTCAGGTTGTAGCCGAACGTCATCATGTTGGTGTTCTCGAGACGCAGCCCCGTCTGCAGGTGCAGCCTTCCGAAGTCAATCGTGTTCATCACATAGCCGGCGGTAATCTGCTCGACGGTGTGAAACAGATTGGGATAGATGTCGGCTGCCGTCTTCTGCCCGTCCACATTGCCGCCGAAGTTGGCCAGCGTATAGGCCTGCGCCGCCTGGAACTTGGACACCTGACCGTACTGGCCGCCGAAGTACTGGCCGCTGTAATAGTCCGTGTTATTGAAGGTGTCCAGCAGCGCCGTCATCAACGGGGCATTCGTGAACTTGTCGTAGACCGTCTCGGTGGAGTCCTGAGTCTGGTGGGAGTTGGTGAACTTGAAGCCCGCCTCGAAGGTTGCGAAGTGCCCATGCGACGAGTAGGTCTTGGCATAGGAGGTCTGGGCGGTCAGGTTGAGCTGCGTGTTCTTGCCGGTGGAGATCGTGATGTCGGAGAACTGCCAGTTGGCAGCGCTCAACAGAGGGGACGTGTTGCTGTTGTCGCAGTTACCGAAGTGCGGGGTGTTGGTCACACCGGCAGGCGCGTAGTTGCAGAACTGCGTGGGCCCCACCCAGGCAAAGTCGGCCTTGGGGTTGCCGGCCGAGTCCTGTTCAAGGCCTCGCGATGCTGAGATCTGGTAGGTGAGGGTCGAGGTGGCGTGAATGCTGCGCCCACCCAGGATGACCGTACCGACGTTCGCATTGGGACGCTTGTTCGAGGTATAGAACTTCGGAGCAGATGAGGCCGCCGCAGTGGAAGGTAGAACACCGGCTGCCGAGATCGCTTTGGAGACCGGCGAGTAGTACCACTTGTCGCCATAGTCCTGTAGATCGGAGTAAAAGGCGTGCGCGTAGATGCTGTTGTCGTCGTTGAAGCGGTAGTCCGCGCTGCCGGTGAAGCCATAACGAGTGCGGTAGTAGCGGTACTCGCGGATGGTGTTGTTGTCGTAGAAGGGCTGGGCGAAGGTCGATTCAGGATCGATCTTCGGCTGGATGTTGTCGATGCCGCGCCCGTTGAAGTCGAGGCTGGCGCTGCCCAGCAGACCAAACTTCTTGGTCTTGCCGAAACGCTTGCCGATCGTCCCGCCATA
>Ga0302157_10003282_pt1 | contig 18378 bp, 24 predicted proteins | sample I_Bog_N3_3_FD_193502 | JGI IMG/M metagenome (GOLD analysis project Ga0302157, IMG submission 193502) | Peat permafrost microbial communities from Stordalen Mire near Abisko, Sweden - I_Bog_N3_3 | ecosystem: Environmental > Terrestrial > Soil > Wetlands > Peat | place: Sweden: Abisko, Stordalen...
AAACTGGTCGGTATTGGCGGCGTCATAGTCGAGTGCATACGGGTCACCATCCCTACAGCTGAAGGATTTACGTTTGAGCACCTGTCTCGCTGGCGTTTCAGCGCTGATGAACTAGAAGTTCTGCGGGAGGAGTCTCGACTCAGAGGGGAGTGAGCAGCCCATCTTAAAATGACCGATGCCGGGATCCCTGCATCGGTCACGCTTCGATCTGTCGCAGAATTCGCAACCCGATCCATCTCACTACGGTGACTGCCTTGCTGTTCCCGATCGCCTTGTAGCGTGGGCCGTCAGGGCATTCCTCGGCAGGCTTGCCGCGCCAGGGGATCAGCGTGTAGTCGTCTGGCATTCCCTGGAGCCGTTCGCACTCGCGTGGAGTGAGCCGGCGTACCGATGATCCGACTTGGGCAGATGGCATGCCTTGGCCAGCTTTACCGCCACCGCCACTAAGTGAGCCAGAAATACCGCCGTCGCCATCCTCGTAGCGCACCTCGGCGCGCGAGTTCTCCGCGAACGCAGCCACAATCGGCTGCCCCCGCCCGGTGCCGTCCTCGCTGCCGTCGAAGCCGTCGGCCTTCAGCGTGTGCGTGACATCCCCGGTGATGCAAACGGCAACCTGTCCGCCAGCATTGGCGTGGCTGCCAGCGTGGTTCATCGCTCGAAGCGTTGGTGATATCTCCCCAGCATCGGCGCCGTGATCCTTGCAGGAGAAGGCCAACACTGCATTCTCCTGGCCGTTGTTCCTGCCCAGGGCGAACGCTGTGGTAGTGCTGGTGCCCGGGTCTTGCGTTCCGTGCACAACGAGCAAGCCTTGCTCAGCATCTTGATTGGTGGCGCTGCCGGCCGCTTTGCCGTTGGCGCTGAGCGTCCCAGCTACGATGAACGCTTCAGAGTCAGCGCGGTGACTGCTCTGGGCCTGGGCCCTGAGTGCGGGCGCGGTGATGGGAATGTCGTCGAGTGAATACCCTCCGGACTTTCTGCCGCCGCCGGCGAGTGTCGGTGCTATGAAGAACGTCTCGCTTTCGATGTCGAGCCGGCTGTCTTTGGCGGTTAGGGTGGCCGATCTCTCGACCGAACCCTCCAGGCTGTGGCCGCCGAACGCCGGGATTCCAGCGAACACTTCAACCGCCGGGCCTTCGTCGCCCTCGCAGTTCGGGCATCCGTAGGGGCCTAGATCTTCTCCGAAGACGTAACTGCACCCGCACTGGAGCGCAGGGCCGAAAGGAGCTGTTCCGGTAACGTCTTGCCCCTGGCCTCGGCGCGGCGCAGTATCCCGGCGCACGCCTTCTCGCTCAAAAAGTACCTCAAGGGGATCGAACCCGTCTCTAGCACTTGCGACAACGAACACACGGCGGCGTCGTTGGGCCAGGCCGAAATATTGGGCGTCCAGAACCCGCCATGCGATTGTTCTTTTGGGTCCATACACACAACCAGCGTCCTGCCATTTTTTCCCTGAAGGCTGCAGCTCGCAGTCTTCCCCAGCAAGCGCGCCAAGAAAGCATCCGAAGGCGTTCCCTTTGTCACTGAGGACGCCAGGGACGTTTTCCCAGACGATAACGCTGGCGGGCTTTCGCTGGCCGGCGCGAACATAGTCAACTGCATCTGCGAGCTCCACGTATTTGATGGTAAGGGCGCCACGCGGGTCGGTGAGGCCTTCGCGCATGCCGGCCACGCTGAATGCCTGGCACGGCGTACCGCCGACCAGCACTTCGGGTGCCGCGATCTTTCCGGCCAGCACCAGGGCCGCCAGGCGGGTCATGTCGCCGAGGTTCGGCACGTCGGGGTAGTGGTGGGCCAGGACCGCCGAGGGGAACGGCTCAATCTCGGCGAACCAGGAGGCGCGCATGCCCAGCGGGTGCCACGCTTGTGTTGCAGCCTCGATGCCGGAGCAAACAGAGCCATAGGTGATTGTCATGGCGGTTCTCGATGTCTGGTGGGTTAGGCTGCCTGGTCTTGCTGCTTTGGCGGCCACTCCGAAAAACCAACCTTGGGCGCTTTCGTCTTCGGGTTGATGATCGGCTTGCCCTTGGCGTCCACCAGAACCGCCTTGGCCTTGATACGCATGTCGCGGCACCTCAAAGTCTTGCGAGCGAGCTCAATGAACTGCTCGGCGTACTGCGGGGCGTCGAACATGGGCGAGAGCTGGCGTGACGTACCCCCCCCCCATGATTTTTTCGGTGCGCTTCTCGACCAGGGCCAGCCATTCGGCTTCAGGGATCGGCTCGACGCCGCCAGGGGCCTTGGGGTTCTTCCGGGTACCGCTGACTTTCTTGCGGGCCTCGGCCTTGGCGACATCGAGGGTCATTCCAAACACTGCAAATGTGCTCATAACGCACCTTCCATTGAGTTGAAAAGGGGTAGCTGGTTGTCGACCCATTGCGGCGGCGTGGTCAGCTTTTCTATTTCGTGATTAATTCTTGCGCGAGCAATCGCCGCATATTGCTCGTCGATTTCGCAGCCTATGAACTGGAAGCCTTCGCGCACTGCGGCCTTACCGGTGCTACCCGAACCCATGAACGGGTCGAGCGCGGTACCGCCAGGCGGGGTGACCAGGCGGAGTAAATAAGCCATGAGGTCGGTAGGCTTGACCGTTGGGTGATGGTTCTGACTCGAGCGGTCAGTGCCTTCCGACTGGAAGCTGCCAGGGTTCGCGTCGCCGCTCGACCAATTCATCGGCTTGCGCTCCAGCGCCTCGCAGCCGGCGTTTCGGTCGCTGCGGCTGGTTTTGGCGCAGTAGAAGAACCTGGCGGCGCTGCCGGGCGCATCGTGCGGGGTGAAGTTCGCCTCTGTCGTACCCTGGAACGCGCCGAAACTGTTCCGCGTCTTGTCACTGTTCCGCGTCTTGAGCGGCGCCTGTTGTCCAGCATCAGAAGGAAACAGAGCGACAACCTCCTGGCTGCCATCGTGAATTAAGTTCGCTGGCCAGCGACCAGTTGGTGAGCCCCCTCGGGGGCCTGGTGTCATGGTGAAACCGGCTACCTCGGTGGCGTAGCGCCGATCCGCGCTTGCTTGCCCGGATCGACCGCGCGGTACAGTTTCATCATGCCTGCATGGAATCCTCCCCGACCCAGCCCGCAGAGACTCATTGGTGGTGATGCGACAGGCATCAATGTTCAGGGCGCCGGTACCGTGACCAATCATATTTGCCAAAACTGTTCCAATCAGTGGCTTACGTGCCATGCAAATTGGTTCGTGCGCAGGCTTCAGCGCGGTACCCCAGCCATCGTGATCTCCCTTCAGGTTGTGCGACTTCGGGAATCCTGAGCCGAACACCCACATGATCTGATCGCGGATCTCGAACCCGGCCATCTCGATGCCAACCGCCATGTGGTGGTAGGTCCTGGCAGCGGCGAACGACAGCAGGTGTCCGCCAGGCTTGAGCACGCGCAGGCACTCGGTGGCCCACTCCAGCGTGAAGGCCTGGAAGGCGCGCATTCCAGCTGGAGTGAGGTCGTACTTGCCTGCCTCGGCGGCGACAGAGCGATGGCCGCCGTTCGGCCCGCAGGCGCTGGCATGCGATGGCATGCTGGCGCGGTAGGCTGCTCGGGCGTCGATGTCGGCACCGTCCCAGGCCTTGCCCATGAACCGAATCCCGTACGGCGGGTCGGTCACCACGCTGTCGATTGAGTTGGCCGGCATCTTCTGGAGCAGCTCCAGGCAGTCGCCGACCAGTGTCTGGTGGGAAGGAGTCATGAGTGATTTCCAGTAAGGCGCTGCCCTCCGTGACCGGATGCAGCGAGTAGGGTGGGTTATGCGGGGCTTTCGATTTCGTCGTCAGGCTCAGGCGGGTCGTCGGCGAAACCCGTCTGGCAGAGTGGCCGCACCTGAGCATTGCCGGCCGGACATGGTTCATTCCGCCAGAGAACACCAAGACCCGCGTCGAGCATTCGCTGCCGCTGACCGACCAGGTATGCGCGCTGCTGGCGAAGCACCGGGCCAACCAGCAGGCCGCCGGCTACGAAGGTCGGTACTTGTTCCCGGGGCGCAATGGCAAGCCGCTGAGCATGAGCCAGGCCTGCGCCGTGTTCGCTCGGATCGGGCGCGGCCAATGGACCAGCCATGATCTACGCAAGCTTGCGCGCACTGGCTGGGCAGACATCGGCATCGACCACCTGATCGGCGAGCTGCTCATCAACCACGCCATGGGCCACAACGTGAAGGTCTACATCCAATCCGACGTGATGGCCCGCAAGCGCGCAGCCCTGGAGCTGTGGCACGCCTATCTAGACGGCAACGGTTTTGCCCTGATTCACGGCTACACAGGTGCTACATCTGGTGAATCCGATAATCAACTGAAAGCCACGGCCAGCAAGGGCTGCGGGGCTATTCGCGAAGCAACCGTAGGCGAGGTTTAAAAATGATGATTCTGCTCGACAAGCACACCGGCCTCGCCGTGAATCCGGCCGAGATCAGGTCGATTCATTTCGAGCGCTCAGGCCCGGAAACGTTGCTGCTGATCACCATGAAGGATCGATTTGAGCTTCGAATCAAACACGCTTCCGCCCAGGGTGGCGCGGATGTCTATGAGCTTCACCGGCGACTGCTGGAGGCGGCATGAGTCGCCGCACGGGCCCTTCATTCAAGGCTGAGCAGATCGCACTTGCCGAATGCGCGGCGTGCCGTGGCCGGGCAGTCGTGATGGGTGTTTTTTATGAGGTGGCTTGCACGCAGTGCAATGCCTCGGGTTGGGTCTCGGCCGACACCGGTCTGCCGCTGCCGCTGGAGATGCTCGTCACCCAGCTCGGCATGCGCCTGCGTGTCGTGCAGGGCCAGGTCAACAGGCTGATTCAATCGCCGCCTGCTGGCCTCGCTGACTACTACGAACAGAACAACCGCCGCGGCGCCGGCGGAACGAACTACACAGGGGACTGACCGATGATCTATCAAAGCGTACTTGGCGGCGTCGTTTCGGCCCTCGCCGCCGATGCCATCGACAACACCAGTAAGCAGGCCTGGCAGAAGCTCTACAGCCCGCACGAGGAGGAGCAGCGCGACCTGCTGTCGCTGTTTGGCGGTTCGGGCGGCGACTCAATCGATCGCACCCAGGCCGATTGCTGGGTTGCTGCTCGACTTCATCACGGCCTTGAGAAGCGTCACATGGCCGCGCTCGTGGCGAAGTACAGCACCGACAGGGCCCGCAAGGTCCAAGCGATCACCGATCTGCGACTGCTGGTCAGTTCGCCTGCGCCAACCCTCTTCGTCTACAAGGCTGTCACGGCCTGGGCGGTGCCGAAGCTCAAGGGTGCAGAACGGAAGACACCACAGACTGTGACGGTCACCGTCCAGGTAGATGCTCCGGATTGGCGGCGTGACTCGATGATCGCCTCGGCGGTGGCTGCCGAACGAGCGGCCAAGAAGCGCGTAGAGTCTCGGGCCGATTCATTGATCGGTCTTCCAAAGAGCTTCTATGACATGAACACTTGGGACGTGGAGGGGCGCCCTGAGTCGACGCGACGAGAGTGGCGCCGCAACATCTATGCCGCGCTCGACACCCTGGTGAACGATGCTCTTTGTGCGGCCGGCGAGATCTTTGACTTTGAGGGGCTTATTATTTCTGATGCTGCGTGAACGTCTCTTGACATCCATCCATCGTTCCATCACTATTTATCCCATCCTGTCATTCCTGCGTGTGTAGAAGGGTGACCAAAGAAGCCCGGCCAATGTGTCGGGCTTTTTGCTTTGTTGGTGTAGCCCAAGCGGGCTTATGCGGGGAATCGGATGAAATCCTGCGGGCGTGGCCGTCACCGAAGCCAAAATGCAGGTAGCGCTGCACACCGACACCTATTCAAGGCCCAGCCATCGCGCTGGGCTTTTTCGTTTTCGGCCCCGCCACGCCCATTGCTCCGAGCTGGGAGTGCTGGGAGTGCTGTGAGGGCCGATTCACTTCTGCCGTTATAGCTCCAGCGGAAGAGCAGCCGCCTTGTAAGCGGACGGTCCAGGGTTCGAATCCTTGTGACGGCACCAGATTGGCGAGTAGCTAAGAGGTAAAGCGCCCGGCTGTTAACCGGGAGATCGCAGGTTCGAGCCCTGCCTTGCCAGCCACACCAACCAACGCCAAGTGCCCGCACATGCGGACCACCTGGGCCTTATGAGGCCCTCAGAATTCACGGTGCTGCTCCCTCGCTGCGCTCTTGTCCGCTCTCCCTGGCGGACTTTTTTATTCCCGGAGAACCCCATGGCTGAACCAGCGAGCACAACCGCTGCCGGCTTGCTGCTGGCCAAGTATGGCGTGGCCACTGCCGGCTTTGCTGGTGCGGTGCTGTCGCTGACGTTTCTGCGTGGGTTGACTCGCGGCCAGGCTGCTTCGGCAGTCGGCACCGGTTTCGCCTCGGCGATCTTCACAACCCCCCTTGCCGTCCACTACTTCAACTTGCCTGTGGATGGTGACACTCAGAACGGCGTTGCCTTCCTGATCGGCCTGCTGGCCATGAACATCATTCCAGGCCTGAAAGCCCTGGCAGGGAAGTTCGGCGCTACAGGAGCGGCCTGACATGAACATCATCCTGAGTTCGTTCGACGCGCTGCTGTGCATCCTGGTTGTAGGCGCCGCGGCTGAATACCTGCGCAAGATCCACCCATTCGAACAGCCGGTGCTGGCGATCGCCTTCTACCTCGTAGCCATCGGCGCATTCGGCGGCCTCGCTAAGGCCATCCACGGGTTTACCCCATCGCTCTACGTGGTCCTCATGCACGCCGGAGTTGTGCTGTACGCCTGGGCTCGCCGCGACCATGTATTCGATCCAGTCGGAGCGGTTCAGAAATGAACCCCTTCAAATCACTCCTCGCATGGATTGCGGCCCCCTTCAAGATCGAGATCCCTCAGATGAACATCACCGCTCCTGCAACTGCACTGCTCGTTGGTGCCACCATGCAACTCACTGCCAGCGAATCTTCTGGTTTTACCTCCAGTGACTCCTCTGTTGCCACCGTCGACTCTGCCGGGTTGGTTGCTGGTGTGGCCGCTGGATCGGTGACCATCACCGCTATCTCTTTGAGCGATGCGACCCAGACTGCAGCCTTAGGGTTGACCGTGACCGCGATGGTTGCTGTTGGTTCTGCTGATGTCGATGATCCGAAGAAGGGTGAGCCTGCAGTAAATACCGACGTTCTGAAAAAGCTTTTGTCCTTCATGGGGCACGACGTTGAGCACTGCTGGGACGAAATGATCGCACTGGCGAAGAAGGTGCTGTAATGGCGAATCCTAACAGCATAAAGAAGCCAGTCGACACGATGGAGTTGGTGGCTGGCGAGGCGATCTGCTTTCAGCCAACTGCCCAGCAACGAGCGCTTTCAGAGCTGCTTCTGCTTCGGTGTGGCGATACTCGATTGATTGGTAGCCAGATGATCGAGCAGGCCAAGCTCTGTGGGCAGGCGGTCAAAGTAGCGTTTGAAGAGCTGGGCAACGAAGCCGATCCTAAGGAATAACGTCATGGCCAGTCCGATCGCCATCTCTGTGCGCGCCGATGTTAAAGAGTTGAGCAAAAAGCTAACGGCATTGGCCCACAAACAGCTTGGGTTCGCCACGGCGCTGGCACTGACTGAAATCGCCAAGGAAGTTCAGGCTGAAGAAATTGCGAACATTACTGCGACGTTCAAAAAGCCACGGCTATTTACCCGGCGTTCGGTCGGCATGCGTGGTGCCACAAAGAGCACCTTGACCGCAATCGTCTTCGTCAAACCTATCGCGGCGAAATACTTGGCGCCATACGAAGATGGAGGCATTCACGTTCTGCCAAGCAAGAAGTTGCTGAACCCCAAGGACATCAAGCTCGACAGCTTTGGACAGTTACCCCGCAACATCTTGGAGAAGCTTCGTTCGCGTCCGGACATTTTCATTGGGCCAGTCAAGGCTAAGTCGGGAACTATCAATGGCGTATGGCAGCGCATACCTCCGAAAGTGGGGCAGAAGGCAAGACGCGGCCGGTCTGCGGCTGCTGCCCAGCCAGGACATTTAAAGTTGCTGATCCGATTCGGTGAAGCACTCGCCGTCAACAAGCGACTCAATTACCGCGCCCGGGCAAACGCCATCATCAACAGTAAATTTAAGTCTGCGTTCGACAAGGCAATGTCCAAGGCGTTGGCAACGGCCAGGTGATAGGGGCGGATAATGATCATCTTCCTTGATATCGATGGTGTCATCTGCACCCGAAAAGGTGCTGGTTGGACTATTGATGGTCGCCCTCTTTTTCGCAGTCTCGTTCGTCGCCCGGTGCGTGCGATTGATTCAGTTGCGATGCGACATCTCAATGATCTGTGTGCGCGATCCGGTGCTGATGTTGTGGTTTCAAGCATGTGGCGAATTGATCGTGATGTGCGAGCGATCTTTGTTCGGCGTGGGTTCACTGGTCGGTTCCATGAGGATTGGCGTACTGATGCAGATGGGCCGTTGAGGTCTGATGAAATTCGTCGTTGGCTCGTCGATCATGACAATCCAACCCACGTCGTTATCGATGATCAGCTTCAGCAGTTGCTTGAGATCGCGCACCGGGTGGTGCTGACCAACAACTACTGCGGACTGACAGGTGCCGACGTGATGCGCGCCGCACAGGTACTGGGGTTTCAGGGCTGACAACGCGCCTCGCACCAAATTGGTGCTGGAAAGGGCCGGGTGACCGTCTGTCGGGGTGGGCACCCCCCCCTCAATGGGTCCCTCCCCGCCCTTCTGGCATCGAGGGCATTGCGCAGTTTTCTGTTTCTCTAGCTGAGAAATTTTTCAATTTGGGTAACAGGTAACAAGGCGACCCATGAACCAGAGCGAATTTGCGGCACTCCACGGCGTCAGTCGAAAGACGGTCACTAAGTGGAAGGAGCGCGGCTGGCTTGTGTTTGAGGGAGGTTCGCTCGACGTCGACGCTTCAAATGCGCTGATCGCAAAATACCGGCGAGACGGCATCGATGTTGTTACCCAAGAGGATTCGGGTAACAGCTCGGCAGTCCCGGCCAAGGCCGTTACCCGCGCTTCCGCCAGGGTAACAATCAAGGCTGGCGAAACGATCGAGCAGGCCACCACTCGGATCCTGATCGCGACCGGCGCCAACATGAATGTCGATGAGGCGAAGCGGGTTAAGGAGAACTACCTGGCCCTGCGCGAGCAGCTCGAATACGACCGTGAATCGCGCCTGGTCGTGGCTGTCGAGGACGTGACCCGCGCCGTCGGCGAAGAATACGCGAAAGTCCGAACTTTGCTGCTGGCCATCCCATCGGAGAATGCCCCTCGGATTCATCGTCTGAAGACAGTGCTGGAGGTCCAGGACGCTATGTATGGACTTATCGTTGAAGCGCTCGAGGAGTTGACCCGTGACGGAGAAGGGATCAGCCGATGAAGCGCGCCGCTACGCGGAGGGTCATGCAGCCCTGAAAACAGGCCTGCTCAAAGCTCGCCGCCGCAACATACAGCCACCACCGAAGCTGACACTCAGCCAGTGGGCGGCCGAGCACGCAAGGCTATCCGGGGAAACCAGCGCCCAGACAGGTAGATTTCATGCGTTCCCGTACCAGAACGGAATCATGGACGCGATCACAGACCCCTCGGTCGAAATGGTCACTGTGCAGAAGTCGGCGCGGGTGGGTTACACCAAGATCATGGACCATGCTGCAGGGTTCTTCATTCACCAGGACCCGGCCCCCGTTCTTGTTGTTCAACCCCGGGTAGAGGACGCGGAAGACTACAGCGTCACTGAAATCGAGCCGATGCTCCGGGATACCCCGGTGCTGAAGGAAATCGTTGGGGACCTCAAGAAGAAGGACTCCAAGCAAAAGATCAACAAGCGGATGTTCCGCAACGGCGCTTCGATGGCGTTCGTTGGCGCGAACAGCCCTGGCGGCTTTCGGCGGATCACTGCGCGAGTGGTGATGTTCGATGAGGTCGACGGCTATCCCGTAATGGGAGCCGGCAAGGAAGGCGACCAGATCAAGCTGGGCATTAAGCGGACTGAAAGCTTCTGGAACCGGAAAATCATCATGGGCAGCACGCCCACGGTGAAGGGCGAAAGCCGGATTGAAAAGAGCTACGCGAACAGCGACCAGCGCAAATACTTTGTCCCATGCCCGCACTGTGGTGAATACCAGGTGCTGGAATGGGGTGGCCCTGACACTCCCTACGGCATGAAATGGGACAAGGACGAGAACGGCGTCGGAATTCCCGAAAGCGTGTTCTACGCCTGCAAGGCCACCGGCTGCGTTATCCATGAAGTTGATAAAGACGAAATGGTCGAGCGGGGCGAGTGGCGGCCGACCAAGCCATTTACAGGCCATGCTGGCTTTCACATCTGGGCCGGCTATAGCCTTTTCGTCAATGCTGCCTGGCACAAGCTTGTAGCAGAGTGGCTGGAGGTCAAGGACGACCCGCTGATGCGGCAGACCTTCGTCAACCTGGTACTGGGCGAGACCTACGAAGACCGCGGTGATCGTGCGTTGCAGGAAGACAAACTTGCCGCACGCTGCGAAGTGTGGGGCGCCGAGGTCCCCGACGGCGTTGCTGTCGTAACCGTGGGCGTCGACACCCAGGGCGATCGTTTCGAATGCGAAGTGGTCGGCTGGGGTACCAACGAGGAAAGCTGGTCCATCGACTTTCACGTCATTTCCGGCGACATGGAAACGCCTGATATATGGAACGAGCTCGATGCTTACCTGAAGCGAATCTGGTACCGGGCCGACGGCAGGGGTTTTGAGGTCATGGCGGTGTGTCATGACTCCGGCGGACACCACGCCCAAAAGGTTTATGACTTTGCCAAAGCTCGTATCGGTCGTCGTGTCTGGGCCATCAAGGGTGAGTCAGCGGTCGGCGGCAAGCGCTCTCCGGTCTGGCCAACCAAGACCCCAAGCAAGCGGAATAAGTCGGCCTTTCGGCCAGTGATCATCGGCGTCAACGCCGCCAAGGACTCGGTCCGTTCGCGGCTGCACCTGGTCGAGAAAGGCCCGGGCTATATGCACTTCCCGACTGATCGCGACATCAATTACTTCGCGCAACTGACCTCCGAACGTTCCGTCCGGAAAACATCCGGTGGGCAGCATTACCGTATGTGGGAGCTGCCTCCCGGGCGCGCGAACGAAGCACTTGATTGCCGTGTGTATGCCTATGCCGCGCTCTGCGGCCTGCTGCATCTCGGACTCAAGCTCAACAAACGCGCTGATGAGGTAAATGCCCTGATTGGGTTGCCACTTCAACGGTCAGCCGAACAGGCACCACAAGTCCTTGATGCGGTTATCCAGCGCACAGCCCCAGCAAAATCATCGTCAAAAAAGTCGTCGATTTCACGCATGGCGTAGGAGGTTCCAATGTTCACACCGCGCCTCAACAACCTCAGCGGTATTCCACCGGCCACCCTGCAGCAATGGCTGGTCGAAGCGCAACAGGCTTTGCATGACCTGAGTACGGGCGCCAAGGGCGAATCGTTCAGCTACACGCAGGGGGACGGCTCGAAGTCGGTTACCTACACGCGGGCCGACCTTGGCGCGCTCCAAGCTCATATTCTCGCGCTGCAATATGCCCTGGGCATGCGTCGGCGCCGTGCGATCCGGCCGGTGTTCTGATGACTATTGAATCAGTAATCGTCGACTCTCGGGGTCAGCCACTCACCCCTATGCCCCCCAAAGCAACGGGCAATGCCACAACGTTGACCGAAGGCATGGCTGGCCAGTCGGTGTTCCCCTATGAGGCGTCCAGTTGGGCTACTCAGGAAATGGGCAACTGGCTGCCATGGATCCGGTCGCCCGACGCAGAGATCAACCAGTTCCGTGATCGGATGGTGGCTCGCCACCGTGACCTGGTGCGCAACGACGGCCTGGCTGCCGGCGGCATCACGCGGATCCTCGACAACACCGTGGGCGCGTCGCTGCGTCTCTCGGCCAACCCTGATTATCGGGCTCTCGCGGCTCGCACCGGCAATAGCAAGTTTGACTCGGTGTGGGCGGAAGAGTATCGCCGCACCGTCGAGGCATTGTGGCGTGGGTACGCCGATGACATTGGCCGATATGGCGATGTGTCGCGGCAGTTGACCGTTTCCCAGCAGATGCGCCTGGCGCTGCGGCACAAGCTTATCGACGGCGATTCTCTGGTAGTCAACTACTGGATGCCAGAACGGGTTGGCTATGGCCGGGCGGACTACGCCACGGCGTTCATGGTCGTCGACCCGGATCGCCTTTCGAATCCGTTCCAAATGGTCGACAGCAAATACATGCGCGGCGGTGTCGAGATCGATGATCACGGCGTGCCGATTGCCTATCACATCCGCAAGGCCCACCAAAACGACTGGTACAACTCGGTCGAAAGCATGGATTGGGAGCGGGTGCTGCGCGAGGACGAGGATGGCTGGACTCGTGTCATTCACGACTTCGAGCATGATCGCGCGGGACAAAACCGTGGCGTCGGGGTTTTCACTCCGGTGTTGGCGCGCTTCAAGATGCTTGCGCGTTATTACGGTGTCGAACTGCAAGCCGCGACCATTGCCGCAACCTTCGGAACGTATGTCACCAGTCCCTATGATCCTGACCAGGTCCGAGAGGCCCTGGATGCTTCCGATGAACTTTCAGCCTACCAGGGCATGCGGGCCGACTGGGCCCAAGAGCGTCCCGCGATGCTGTCGGGTGCGCGCATTCCAACGCTTGCGCCTGGTGAGTCGATTGTTTCCGTCGGGGCAGCGCACCCGCACAACGGGTTCGGTGAATTTGCCAGTGAAATGTCCCGGACGTTCGCCGCTGCCGCGGGGATCTCTGCCGAGCAGATCACGCAAGACTGGTCCAAAACCAACTATTCCAGCGCGCGTGCTGCCCTGCTGGAGAGCTGGAAGACGCTCACTCGACGTAACACCGAATTCAAGATCGGCACGGCTACGCCTATGTTCGCCAGTTGGCTGCATGAGGCGATGGATCGAAACGATTTGCCGTTGCCCAACGGTGCGCCTGATTTTATGGAGGCTCGCACCGCTTATTCCCGCTGTGACTGGCTTGGTGTCGCTCGGGGTTGGGTGGATCCGGTGAAAGAGAAGCAGGGCGCTATCCTCGGTATGGATGGCGGCTTATCCACGCTCAAGCGCGAGTGTGCAGAACAGGGCCTCGACTATGAAGAGGTCATCCAGCAGCGCGCCGCGGAAGCCAAAGCGTTCAAAGAGGCAGGCTTGCCAACTCCGAACTGGTTCGGCACTAACGCGACGACTGCCTCAACCCCCGAACAAGAGCCCACGGCGCAATGACAAATTATCCGCACCTCGCGCAGAAACTGTTCAACGTGCCTCTGGCTATCACTCCGCAAAAGGCTGAGATCGTCATGGCGGCCCTGGCTGATCGCTTCGGTCTTGCTCGCCTGTTTCATGCTGATGGTCGGGTCGTAGCGTTTGACGATTGGGATGGTGATATTGGTGAGCCGGCGCAAGCCCGGGCATATGAGGTTGTAGCAGGCATCGCAGTCATTCCGGTGACTGGCACTCTGGTACAGAAACTCGGAACCCTCAGGCCGTACAGCGGAATGACTGGTTATGACGGCTTGCGTGCATGTCTAAGCATGGCCATGGCCGACGAAGATGTTCAGGGCATCGCACTGGATATCGATAGCCCCGGGGGCGAGGTCGCTGGTTGTTTCGACCTTGCCGACGACATCTACCGTATGCGCGGTTCGAAGCCGATCTGGGCGATTCTCACTGAGTCGGCTTATTCAGCGGCTTACGCTCTGGCAAGTGCCTGTGACCGTATTCTGGTCCCGCGCACCGGCGGAACGGGCAGTGTTGGCGTGATCTGCATGCACGTCGATATGTCCAAGGCGCTGGGCGCCGCTGGCGTCAATGTCACGCTGATCCATTACGGCGATCGCAAGGCTGACGGTTCTGATTCTCAGCCTTTGTCTAAAGAGGCGATGTCCAGGTATCAATCCGATGTCGATGCCATGGGTGAGCTATTCGTGAAAACCGTTGCTCGCAATCGCGGGCTTTCGGTGAAGGCCGTCCGGGACACCCAGGCCACTACTTTCCTTGGCGCCGCCGGCGTCGAGATTGGCTTTGCTGATGCCGTGATGGCACCTGACGAAGCGTTCCGTTCCCTGCTCGCCGAGCTGGGCTGAAGTCCTCCACTTCTCTTAAAACCGAGGTTTACATGTCCACACTTTCCCGCGTGGCGAGCGCGCTTTCGTTCGCTCATTTGACTGGCATGGGTTCGATGCGAGGCAAGAAAGCCCGCGCTGAAGATGACGAAGATGATGAGCGCAAAGATGCTCGCGCTGAAGATGATGAGCGCGACGAAGACGATGATCGGGATACCCGCGATGGGAAAAAGTCCCGAAAGGCAAAACGAGCCAAAGCTGGCGAGGATGCCGATGACAATGATCGTCGTGAGGATGATGACGATGAGGGGGCCGATGATGACGATGATCAGGGCGACGATGAGGATGATAAAAAGTCCCGTCGAGCTAAAGGCAAATCTGCATCTGATGATGACGCTGATGCCGATGACGATGATGACGACGAAATGCACGGCAAAAGCGTTGCTGCTGCCGCCCGTCGGCGTGAGCGTGCTCGTTGCGCCGAAATTTTCGGCTCTCGCTATGCGGCCAGGAATCCGGTCTTGGCTGCGAACCTGGCTTTTAACACCACTATGTCGCGTACACAGGCCATCAACGTCTTGCGTGATACGCCCTCCGAAGGCAACGCCAACAGCGCTCGCTCTGGGAAAAATCCATCACTGGGTTCTGCCGGAGCTGAATCGCCTTCGCGTGCTGCAGCAATCGCCGGCCGCTGGGACCGCGCTATGACCAAAGTTCGCGGAAAATAATCACAGAGGATCCTGATCATGACTTACGTTCCGCAAACCCCTTTGGTCGAGCAGTACCACAATGCCGGCTTCATTGTTTCCCTGTCCAACGGCCACCAGTCCATCGACCAGGTTCAATTTGCCGCCGGCCTCGGCCGGCTGCTTCCCGGGCTCATCATCGCTGATGTGCCGCTGACCTATACGGCTACGCCAGTGGCAGGCAGCGCAAACGTCGGTAACGGCACCGTGGGCTCTATCACTGCTCAACCACCGGCTTTGGCGGGTGCCTATAGCGTGGTGTTCAGCGATGCCAGCGACTTCACTGTTACCAACCCCTACGGCGTCTTGGTGGGTGCTGGGCAGCCTGGCGTTGCCTTTGGTGGTGCAGGCCTCGAATTCACCATTACCGCTGGTTCCACGCCGTTTGCTGCGAACGATTCGTTCGCCATCACCATTGCATGGACCGGCGGCGGCTGGGCCCCTTTGACGTCGACCACTGCGAGTCCTTCGGCTTACGCCATTTTGCGCGATATCGCCGATGCGTCTGTTCGTCCAGCGACCGCTGCGGCGGTGATGCGTGGCGCCGAGGTCAATCGGGCAGAGCTGGTGTGGGATGCGAGCCTGAATGTCCACCAACAAGACACGGCCCTGGCCGCCCTCAAGGCTGTCGGCATTCTCGCCCGATAACTCCAACCCCTAAAAAATAACCCGCCGCGGCGGGTTTTTTGTTTTCAGGAGCCTCACCTATGGCCTCGCTTGACGTTTTCCATCAGGACATCTTTTCCGAAATTGCCCTGACCACCGCCGTTGAGAAATACCCGTTCAAGCCGACCGGTATCGGCGACCTCGAATTGTTCGAGCCTGATCCGATTCGCACCACCGCTTTGGCTGTCGAGCAGCGTCAAGGCAAGCTGGTCCTGATCCCGTTCTCTGATCGTGGCGAAGAAGGCACGCAGCGCACCACCGAAAAACGTCAAGCGCGCTACTTTGACGTTCCGCGGCTGATGCACTCCGACACCATCACTGCGCAAGAAATCCAGAACATCCGCTCGTTCGGTAGCGAGACCGAGTTGATGCAGATCGAGACCGAAGTGGCTCGTCGCGTCAACGGCCCGACCGGCCTCACCAGCAACATTGAGTACACCTGGGAGTATCAGCGTCTCGCGGCCATTCAAGGCTTGTGCCTGGATGCCGACGGCGAAGTGAAGTTTGACTGGTTCCAGGAGTTCGGAATCACCAAGCCATCGGACATCGTGTTCAACTTGCAGCTGAACGCTGATGGATCTGCGGTTAAGCCGAATAGCATTCGCCCGCTGTGCAACAACATCGTTCGGAGCATGGCGCGCAAATCGCAAGGCGCGTTCGTGCCGACCACCGAGGTCTATGCGCTGGCCGGTGATGCTTTCTGGGACGAGCTCACCAACCACCCAGACGTGACCAAGACCTACTACAACTGGGCGGCCGCCCAGGAGCTGCGTCAGGGAAATGCGTTCCAGGCGATGCGCTTCGGCGGCATCAACTGGTTCAACTACCGCGGCTCCGATGACGCCTCGACTATTCACGTCGCGACCAACCAGGCGAAGTTCTTCCCGAAAGGCGCCCCAGGTATCTTCAAGGTTGCCTATGCGCCGGGTGAAACCTTCGAGTGGGTGAACACTCCTGGTAAGCCGATCTACATCCTGCCGATCTTCGATACTCAGCGGAAGATGTGGTGGAAGGTCGAGGCATACAGCTATCCGCTGCACATCTGCACCCGTCCTGAGGTTCTGTTCTCAGCGGTGCTGGGTTAATCGTGGCCGTCGACTGGGATACCCAAGGCGCTGCTCAGGGGGCCGGTTCTGGTGGGAAAATACAGGTTGATGTGAACCTGAAGGGTGCGCCCGAGGGAACTACAGCCAAGGTCAAAGCCCAGGGAAACACCCAGGCATCCAGTCGTATCGCATATAACGGAGTGGGAGCAATCGCATGAGCCTGCTTTCCGACATCATCCAGATCGCCCAGGACTCCAACAAGACCTGGACCGAGATGCTCAACCAGGCGTCGTTTCGTGGCGTGCCGTTCGCAGTCTATGGCGGCGATGCGCGCTTCGGTCGTCGTCTGGCTATGCACGAATACCCTGGCCGAGATAAGCCGTACATCGAGGACATGGGCCGCTCGACGCGCCGGATTCGCATGAGCGGCTTTCTTGTGACCGACAGCTTGGTCTATGGCGGCGGCAGTGTCCTGGCGCAGCGTGATGCACTCGTCGCTGCGGCGGAGAAGGCCGGCCCCGGCGCGCTGGTGCATCCAACCCTGGGGGCATTGAAGGTCAGCGTCCCGACCGAGGGGTTGAGCGTTGTCGAGCGCTGGGACATGGGGCGCTACTTTGAAATCAGCTTCAGCTTTATCGAGTCTGGCGACCGGGTCTTTCCGACCATCACCTCGGACAGCGGTTCGCTGCTGGACAAGCTGGCAGCTGCGCTCGGGCTATCTTCGGCACTGGACTTTGCTCGCAAGGTGATCGGTGGCGTTACGGCGGTGATCAATGCGGTTGAAGGGGTCATCAAGTTCGGCAAGGCCATCGTCGGGATGGTGGTCGGCGTGATCGCTGACTTCAAGGTCCTGGTCGGGCGTATCACTCACGACGTGCGCAGTATCACCAGCTTGGGCGCGTTGCTCACTGGCGACTTCGGGCGTTATGCCAACGGCAACGTCAGCAGCGCGCTAACGACCAGCAAGAATGCTCGGAACGCCAGTGCGACCATGGCCGACCTGATCGCCCAGAACACCACCAATCGCGTAGCGGTCGACACGGCTATGGATACCCTGGTGAGCGCTGCAGCGAACCTGGACGCATCAAGCGGGACAGCCTTCACGGATGCCGTGCAGGGCGTTATGGATGCGCTGGTGACCAGCATCGCTGACCCAGGTGATGCGATCGCGCTGCTGGGGCCGCTGGCCAGCTACACGCCGGCAACATTCGCAGGCGGCGGCGCTATCGGCGCGGCCCGTGAGGTTGCGCAGGATGCCACCAGTGCACTGCTGCGCCGGGCCGCCCTGGCCTCTATCGGCCAGGTGGTGGCTGCCTACGTTCCGACCTCCTATGACGAAGCCATCAGCACCATGGGCGTGGTCACTGGGTTTATCGATGCGGAGTTGTTGGTGGCGGGGGATGCCGGCGACGACGAGAGCTACAACGCGCTGATCGATCTGCGCCAGGCTGTGGTCACGGATCTGACCACCACCGGTGCCACGTTGCCGCGCTTGGAGGTTTTTTCCTTTCGGGCGCCGATGAACGCTCTGACTATGGCCAATCGGCTCTATCGAGACTCCACCCGGGCGGATGAGTTGATCCAGCAGGCTGATCCGGTTCACCCGGCTTTTATGCCGACGACGGTAAGCGCATTGGCCACCTAAAGCCAGGAGTTCGCAGATTTAGCGTCGCCACAAAATAAAAAACCGGACATGATGGATGCTCTGGGGCAGGGGGCGGAAAGCCTATTAATCAATAGGGCTTTCCGAATACTCCTAATATTTGAACTGAAAATTCTCGTTTGAGTCTTTTGAGCTCATTTCCTGAGTAATGCACCCATCTAGGACCATATAGGAGCCCGATCCTGAAGCTTTGGCGATAGCTACGCATTCCTCTTGCATTGATAGGGGTAT
>Ga0302157_10003283_pt1 | contig 18376 bp, 31 predicted proteins | sample I_Bog_N3_3_FD_193502 | JGI IMG/M metagenome (GOLD analysis project Ga0302157, IMG submission 193502) | Peat permafrost microbial communities from Stordalen Mire near Abisko, Sweden - I_Bog_N3_3 | ecosystem: Environmental > Terrestrial > Soil > Wetlands > Peat | place: Sweden: Abisko, Stordalen...
GCCGTCGGACCTCCGCCGGGCGGTGGGCGGCGTGGAGGGGGGCGGTCGGGGGCGGGGCGGACTCAGTAGCGGACCGCCATGAGGGTCAGGCCCTGCGGCGGGGCGGGCTGGGAGGCCTGGCCGCGGTCGGCCGACCGCAGGATGTGGAGGATGTCCGACGGGCGCTTCCGCCCGCGGCCCACGTCGACCAGGGTCCCGACGAGCGAGCGGACCATCTGGTGGCAGAAGGCGTTGGCCTCGATCTCGAAGGCCAGCAGGTCGCCCACCACGGGCGCCAGCCACGCCCCCGTCGACCGGTTCCCGGCGTCGAGCTCCGAGGTGCCGGCCGTCCGGGCGCCGGCCGGGCGCCCGTCCAGACGGGTCCAGCGGGCGTCGAGCACCCGCCGTGGGATCGGGTCCGAGGCCGTCGTGCCCGGCACCCGGCGGCAGAAGGCCCGGAAGTCGTGCTCGCCCAGCAGGGCGTCGGCGGCGGCGGCCATGGCGCGCAGTTCGAGGGGGTCGGCGACGTGCCAGGTCAGGCCGGCCAGCAGCGGGTCCGGAACCGGCGCGTTGACCACCAGGTAGCGGTAGCGGCGGGCCGTGGCCGAGTGGCGGGCGTCGAATCCCTCGGGGGCGATCCCGGCCGACCGGACCACGATGCGCGGGCCCACCTGGCTGTTGCAGGACTTCATCAGTGCGGCCGGGTCGAGCTCGGCCGAGCGCTCGGCGGGCACGTCGACGTGGACGACCTGGTCGAGGGCGTGCACACCGGCATCGGTGCGGCCGGCGCAGGTCAGGGTGACCGGGGTGCGGCACACGCGGGACAGGGCGGCGGACAGGGCGCCGGCCACGGTGTCCAGGCCCTCCTGGGCGGCGAAGCCGTGGAAGCCGCTGCCGTCGTAGGCCACCCGGAGGCGCCAGCGGACGGTGGCTCGATCACTCCCCCCGTGGTCGGGGGGCGTGTTCACACCAGTTCGATGCGGGCCATCGGGGCGTTGTCGCCCTGACGGTTGCCCAGCTTGAGGATGCGGGTGTAGCCACCCGGGCGCTCCGCGTAGCGGGGGCCGATCTCGGCGAACAGCTTGTGGGCCATGTCCTTGTCGCGGATGAGGGCGACGACGTTCCGCTGGCGGGCGACGCCGCCCTTGGCGGCGGCCGTGATGACCTTCTCGGCCACCGGGCGCAGTGCCTTGGCCTTGGCCTCGGTGGTGACGAGGTATTCGGCGGCGATGAGCGAGGCGACGAGGTTGCCCATCATCGCCTTCTGGTGGGCCGAGCTGCCGCCGAAGCGGCGGCCCTTCTTGGGGGTGCCGAGCATGGGGGAACCTCAGTCCTTGACACGCAGGGACAGGCCCCGCTCGTCGAGCTTCTGGAGCACCTCGTCGAGCGACTTCTGCCCGAAGTTGGTGATGTTGAGGAGGTCGTCGAGGGTCCGGTCGACCAGCTCGCCGATGGTGTTGATCTGGGCCCGCTTGAGGCAGTTGCGGGGGCGCTCGGTGAGGTCGAGGTCCTCGATGCGCAGGTCGAGGTCGGGCGAGCTCGAGGTGTGGGCGCCGGGGACGCTCAGCTCGAGGCCCTGGGGCTCCTCCTCCAGGTCGGCCACCAGGGCCACCAGGGTGCGGAGGGTGTCACCCGCCGAGGCGAGCGCCTCACGGGGGCTGAGGGAGCCGTCGGTCTCGATCTCGATCACCAGGCGGTCGAAGTCGGTGGACTGCTCGACGCGCACGGGCTCGACGGTGAAGGCCACGCGGCGCACGGGCGAGAAGATGGCGTCGACCGGGATCACGCCGATGGCGCCGGTCCCCTTGTTCTTGTCGGCCGACAGGTAGCCGCGGCCGCGCTCGACGGTCAGGTCCACGGCGATGTGGCCCTTGGTGTTGAGCGAGGCGATGTGCTGGTCCGGGCTGAGCACCTCGACGTCCGAGGAGACCTGCAGGTCGCCGGCGGTGGCGGCACCGGGGCCGCGCTTGTCGAGGCGGATCGTCACCGGCTCGTCGCTGTGGACCTTGAACAGCAGGTCCTTCAGGTTGAGGATGATGTCGGTCACGTCCTCCTTCACGCCCGGCAGGGTCGTGAACTCGTGGAGGGCCTCATCGAAGCGGACCTGGGTGATGGCCGCGCCGGGGATCGACGACAGCAGGGTCCGCCGCAGCGAGTTGCCGAGCGTGTGGCCGAAACCGGGGTCGAGGGGGCCGACCGCGAACTTCTGGCGGTTCCCCTCTTCCTCTCCGATGGCTTCGACGGTGGGTCGCTGGATGATGAGCATGCGTGTGTGGCTCCTCGGCAGGTGGTGCGCAGGTTCGGTCTGGGTCGGTTCGGGTGGTCGGTGCGGTGCGTCCGGCGGTGGCCGGGACTACTTGGAGTAGAGCTCCACGATGAGCTGCTCCTGGACCGGCTCGTCGATGTGCTCGCGCAACGGCAGCGAGAACACCTTGACGGCGAAGCGGTCACCCACGGTCTCGAGCCACGGCGGCAGGGGACGGTCGAGGGTGTCCATGTTGCGCTGCACGTGGAAGATCTCGCGGGACGACGGCTTGAGGGTGACGGTGTCGCCCTGGCGGAGCCGGTAGCTCGGGATGGTGACCCGCTTGCCGTTCACCAGGACGTGGCCGTGGCGCACGAACTGGCGGGCCTGCGAGCGGCTCGCACCCCATCCGGCCCGGAAGGCCACGTTGTCGAGGCGGAGCTCGAGCATCCGCAGCAGGTTCTCACCCGTGATGCCCGGGGCCCGGCTGGCCTCGACGTAGAGGTTGTGGAACTGCTTCTCGAGCAGGCCGTAGATGCGGCGTGCCTTCTGCTTCTCGCGCAGCTGGCCGAGGTACTCCGACCCCTGGCGCATGCGGTCGCGCCCGTGCTCGCCGGGCGGGTAGGCGCGGCTGTGGCGGTCAGTGACCGCCTCGGAGACGGGGCACTTCATCGAGTAGCAGCGCTCCCCCTTGAGGAAGAGCTTGGTGCGCTCCCGGCGGCAGAGCCGGCAGACGGGTCCGGTGTAACGAGCCATGGTGGTCCTTGGTTCCCTTCGTTCCCGTCCCTACACCCGCCGCCGCTTCTTGGGGCGGCAGCCGTTGTGTGGGATGGGGGTGACGTCCTTGATGCCGGCGACCTCGATGCCGGCGGCGGCGAGCGAGCGGATGGCGGTCTCCCGGCCGGAGCCGGGACCGCGCACGAGCACGTCGACGCGGCGCACGCCGTGCTCCATGGCGCGCTTGGCGCACTGCTCGGCGGCCAGCTGGGCGGCGAACGGGGTGGACTTGCGGGAGCCCTTGAACCCCACGTTGCCGGCCGAGGCCCAGGCGAGGACGTTGCCCTCGGGGTCGGCGATCGAGATGATCGTGTTGTTGAACGAGCTCTTGATGTGGGCGACGCCGAACGTGATGTTCTTCCGCTCGCGCTTGCGGGGCCGACGGGCGGCCCCCGGCTTGGTTGCCTTGGCCATTACTTGCGCACCTTCTTCTTTCCGGCGACGGTCTTCTTCGGGCCCTTGCGGGTGCGGGCGTTCGTGTGGGTGCGCTGGCCGTGGACCGGCAGGCCCTTGCGGTGACGGATGCCCTGGTAGCAGCCGATCTCCATCTTCCGCTTGATGTCCTGGGAGATGTCGCGCCGCAGGTCGCCCTCGACCTGAAGGTTGGCGTCGATGTAGTTGCGGAGGCGCGTGACCTCTTCGTCGGTCAGGTCACGGACACGGGTGTCCGGGCTGGTCTCGGTGGCCGCGCAGATCTGCTGCGCGGTCGTCCGGCCGATGCCGAAGATGTAGGTGAGGGAGATCTCCAACCGCTTTTCGCGGGGGATGTCCACTCCGGAGATACGGGCCACGGGGTCTTCTTTCTCTTCTCGCTCAGCGCCTGGTCGGCGTCAGCCCTGCCGCTGCTTGTGGCGCGGGTTGTCGCAGATCACGATGACCCGCCGGTGGCGGCGGATCACCTTGCACTTCTCACACATCGGCTTGACGCTCGGTCGAACCTTCACGTTGTCGTCCTTGTCTCGGTCCGGCGGGCCGGACGTTCACTGCTGGTCGGTCCCGTCCGCACACTGACGGGCGGGGAGCCGACCGGCTCACTTGTAGCGGTAGGTGATCCGCCCGCGGGCCAGGTCGTAGGGAGTGATCTCCACTTGCACCTTGTCTCCGGGGAGGATGCGGATGCGGTGCATCCGCATCTTGCCGGAACTGTGCGCCAGTACGTTGTGGCCGTTCTCGAGCTCCACGCGGAACATGGCGTTGGGGAGCGGCTCGACGACCGTCCCCTCCAGCACGATGGCATCTTCCTTGGGCTTGGGCAGGTGAATCTCCTAGTACTCTTCGAATCTCGTCAGTCGCCGGCCCGGGGGACGACGGGCGCCGTGGACCACGGGGTTCGTGTTCCGGACGCCACCGCAGCCGGGGGCATGCCGGAGCACGGCCACCTGAGCGGGATCGGCACGCCACCACACAGCGGTGGCTGACCGAAGGACAAGTCTAGCCCTTCGTGGGCAAATTGCCAGTCCGAGCCCCGCCACCAGCGCATTCCTGGCCCCTGGCCGGAAAGGCCCAGGTCAGGGGCCTAGAGGATGGTGAATACCTCCGGACCGTCGTCGGTCACCGCGATGGTGTGCTCGAAGTGGGCCGACAGCCGCCCGTCCGAGGTGACCACGCTCCACCCGTCGTCGAGCAGGAGCGTGCCCGGACCCCCGGCGTTCACCATCGGCTCGATGGCGAAGACCATCCCCTCCTTCAGGGTGGGACCCGGCGTGCCCGGCCAGTAGTTGGGGACCTGCGGCTCCTCGTGCATGGCCGTCCCGATGGCGTGGCCGACGTACTCGCGGACCACCGAGAAGCCGGCGGCCTCGGCCACCTGCTGGACCGCCCGGCCCACCTCGTGGAGGCGGTTGCCCACGGTGAGCTGCTCGATGCCGGCGTACAGGCTGGCCTCGGTGACCTCCATCAGGCGGGTGGCCTCGGCCGAGACCTGGCCCACCGCCGCCGTGTAGGCGGCGTCGCCGTGGTAGCCCTCGATGATGGCGCCGCAGTCGACGCTGATGATGTCCCCCTCGACCAGCACGACGTCCTTCGACGGGATGCCGTGGACGATCATGGCGTTGGGCGAGGTGCACACCACCGCCGGGAACCCGTGGTACCCGAGGAAGTTGGAGCCCGCCCCCCGCTTCTCCAGCACCGCCCGGGCGGCCCGGTCGATGTCGAGCGTGGTCACGCCGGGGGCGATGACGGCCCGGGTGGCCTCGTGGATCTCGGCCACCACCCGGCCGGCCCTGCGCATCTTGGCCAGCTCGTCGGCGTTGCGCCTCATCGGGCGCCCCCGCCGGAGCCGGGCGTGGTCCGACCCGCAGCGCGGCGGGGTCGGGCGGGCACGGGGGCGGACATGACCGTCATCGTAGGGCCCGGCTCACGTGAACCGTCCGCCCTTCCGGTTGCGACGGTCCTCGATGGCCCGGACGATCCGCTTGGTGACCGTTTCGGGGGTGCCGGTGCCGGCCACCTGGGCCAGCTGCCCCCGCTCCCGGTACCAGTCGATGAGCGGGGCGGTCTGCTCCTCGTAGATCTCGAGCCGTCGGGAGATGGCCTCCTCGGTGTCGTCCTCGCGCTGGACCACCTCGCCGCCGCAGACGTCGCACGTCCAACCGATCAGCGGACGGGCCTGGAGGGAGTAGTTGGCGCCGCAGTCGACGCACACCCGGCGCGAGGCCAGGCGGCGGAGCACCTGCGACGTGGGCACCTCGATGTCGATGACCAGGTCGAGGTCGACCGGGGCCAGGAGGTCGGCCAGCATCCGGGCCTGGGCGACGGTGCGGGGGCAGCCGTCGAGGATGAAGCCGCGGTCCTTGGTGTCGCTCTCGGCCAGTCGGCCCGAGACCATCTCCATGATGAGGTCATCCCCCAGCAGGTCGCCGCGGTCCATGAGCTCCTTGGCCTTCTTGCCGAGCGGGGTGCCCTGCTTGACGGCCTCACGGAGCATGTCCCCGGTCGAGACGTGGGTGACCACGTAGTGATGGGAGAGGGACAGACACTGCGTCCCCTTCCCCGCCCCCTGTTTGCCGAGGACGACGAGCCTGGCGCCGGCTGTCACCTACTTGAGGAAGCCCTCGTAGTTTCGCATCATGAGCTGGCTGTCGATCTGCTTCATCGTCTCGAGTGCCACGCCCACGGCGATCAGGAGCGTCGTTCCGTAGAAGGGATAGCTGGTGATGTTCCACGCGGCCATCAGCAGCGACGGCGTGACGGCCACCGCGCCGAGGAAGAGGGCACCGGGCCACGTGATCCGGTTGAGGATGTGGGCCAGGTACCGCTCCGTCGGCTGACCCGGGCGGATGCCCGGGATGTACCCGCCCTGCTTGCGGATGATGTCCGCCTGCTGGTGCGGGTCGAAGGCCACGTAGACGTAGAAGAACGTGAACAGGAGGATGAAGAGGAAGTACGTGAAGATGTAGAAGACGCTGGTCGGCGTGACGTTGTGGTTCACCCACGACCGGAAGGCCGCCGACGGGATCACGTTCGACAGCAGCACCGGGATGTACAGCACGGAGCTGGCGAAGATGATCGGGATCACACCGGCCTGGTTGACCTTCAGCGGGATGTACGTGTTGGAGCCGCCGTACATCTTCCGGCCGACCACCCGTTTGGCGAAGGTGACCGGGATCCGTCGCTGGCCCTGGTCCACGAACACGATGAGGACCAGCAGGGCGAGGGAGACCAGGAGGATGGTGGCGAACTTCACCTTGCCGCCCTCCTGGAGGACGGTGTTGAGGCCCGACGGGATGCCGGCGACCACGTTGGCGAAGATGAGGATCGACATGCCCTGGCCGATGCCCCGCTGGGTGATGAGCTCGGCCAGCCACATCACGAAGGCCGTGCCGGCGGTCAGCGTGAGGACGATGAAGCCGGCCCGCCAGATCGAGTAGTTCAGGATCAGGTCGATGTTCTGGGAGCTGCCGAACAGGCCGCCACCGCCCTTGTGGAACAGGTAGACGAGGCCGGTCGACTGCATCAGCGCCAGGGCCACCGTGAGGTAGCGGGTGGTCTGGGTCAGCTTCTTCTGGCCGACCGCGCCCTGGTCACGCCACTGTTCGAGCTTCGGGATCACCGTGGCCAGCAGCTGGATGATGATGCTGGAGGTGATGTAGGGCATGATGCCCAGCCCGAACACGGCCATGCGGGTGAGGGCGCCGCCGCTGAAGAGGTTGAGGAACCCCAGCACCCCCGACGACTTCGACGCCGCCTCGAGCTGGGCCACCTTCGAGAAGTTCACGAAGGGGACCGGCACGTTCGCCCCGAACTGGTACAGGGCGATGATGGTCAGCGTGAAGAGGACCTTCTTGCGAAGGTCGGGGATCCGGAAGATGTTGGCCAGGCTGGCAAGCATGGGACTCCTCGACGCCGCGTTCTGGAGATGCTAGCGGTTGGTGAGGGCGTTGCCCTTGGCCGGGGGCCGGTCGTTGCCGAACGGCGGCGGAACGATCGAGATCGTCCCGCCCGCACCCGTGATGGCCGCCTCGGCCGACTTCGAGAACGCGTGGGCCTCGACCCGCAGGGCACGCGTCAGCTCGCCGCCGCCCAGGACCTTGACCAGGTCGCCCTTGTGGGCGAGGCCGGCCGCCACGAGCGCGGCGATGTCGGCGGTGTCGCCCTCGACGACGCCCAGGGCACCGACGTTGACCGGGGTGTACTCCACCCGGAACGGGTTCGTGAAGCCGCGCAGCTTGGGGATCCGCTGCATGAGGGGCAGCTGGCCGCCCTCGAAGCCCATCGGGATGGTGTCGCGCGCGCCCTGGCCCTTGGTGCCGCGGCCGGCGGTCTTGCCGCCCTTGCCGGCGATGCCTCGGCCGACCCGCTTGCGACGGCGGTTCGCACCCTCCGGGGGGCGGAGCTCATGGACCTTCATGGTCAGCCTTTCTCGTCTTCGGTGGCGGACGTGACGTCCACCAGGTGCGGGACCCGTGCGATCATCCCACGGATCTCGGGGCGGTCGGGCAGCACGTTGGTGCGCCCGATGCCGCGCAGGCCGAGGGCCCGCAGGGTGCCGCGGTGCTTGGGCTTGGTGCCGATGGCGGACTTGACCTGGGTGACCCGGATCCAGCCCGTCGTGGACAGCGGGGTCTGGGTGGTGGACGCCATGTCAGTTCACCTCCGTGAAGATGTCGGCCTCGCGGCGCCGCTCGCGGTAGGCCCGCAGCATGGCGGCGGGTGCGACCTCGTCGACCGGCTTGCCCCGGAGGGCGGCGATCTCGTCGGGGCGCTTCAGGCCCTTCAGGCCGGCGATGGTGGCGTGGGCCACGTTGATGCCGTTGGAGGAGCCGAGCGACTTGGCCAGGATGTCGCGGATGCCGGCCATCTCCAGGATGGCCCGGGCCGCACCGCCGGCGATGACGCCGGTACCGGGGGCGGCGGGCTTCAGCATGACCCGACCGGCCCCGCTCTCCCCCACGATGGGGTGGGTGATGGTCGAGCCGGCCAGCGGCACGTCGAACATGTTCTTGCGGGCCTCTTCGATGCCCTTCTGCACGGCCAGCCCGGCCTCCTTGGCCTTGCCGTAGCCGAGCCCGACCCGGCCGTTGCCGTCGCCGACGACCATCAGGGCCGCGAACGAGAACCGGCGCCCGCCCTTGACGACCTTGGACACCCGGTTGACCCGGATGGTGCGCTCCTCGAACTGCAGCTCGTTGTTGTTCACGGCCATCTCAGAACTCCAGTCCCTCGGCGCGGGCGGCGTCGGCCAACGCGGCCACCCGCCCGTGGTAGGCGAACCCGCCGCGGTCGAAGACCACGGTGGTGATGCCGGCGTCCTTGGCCCGCGAGGCCACGAGGGCGCCCACGGCCTTGGCCGCCTCGATGTTGCCGCCGGCGCTGCCCCGCAGGGACGGCTCGACGGTCGACGCCGCGGCCAGGGTGCGGCCGGACAGGTCGTCGATGAGCTGGGCGGAGATGTGCTTGTTGGAGCGGAAGACGGCCAGGCGCGGACGCCCGGCGCTGCCCTCGACCCGACGGCGCACGCGCTTGTGGCGGCGACGGCGGAGCTCCTGCTTGTGATCAGTGCGGGCCATTACTTGGCTGCCTTCCCGGCCTTGCGCACGACCCGCTCGCCCGCGTAGCGGATGCCCTTGCCCTTGTAGGGCTCGGGCTTGCGGAGCTTGCGGATGTCAGCTGCGACCTGACCGACCTTTTCCTTGTCGATTCCCTTGATGATGATGCGGGTGGCACTCGGCACCTCGAAGGTCACGCCCTCGGGGGCGTTCACGTTCACGGGGTGCGAGAAGCCGAGCGCCAGCTCGAGCGCCCCCGGACCCTTCGGGATGGCGCGGTAGCCCACGCCGACGATCTCGAGCTCCTTCGAGAAGCCCTCGGTGACACCGGCGACCATGTTGGCCACCAGTGACCGGGTGAGACCGTGGAGCGCACGGTTCTGACGCTGGTCGTCGGGGCGTTCCACCACGAGCACGTCGCCGTCCTGGCGGATGCTGATGGCGGGCGGCACCTGGCGGGCCAACTCGCCCTGGGGACCCTTGACGGTGACGCGGTGTTCCCCGTCGACGGCCACGGTGACCCCGGAGGGCACGGTGATGGGCGAACGTCCGATACGGGACATCAGCGGGTACCTCCTGCGGTGCGGCGCACGGGTGCGGCCTTGGTCATGAGGTGGCTACCAGACATAGCAGAGCACCTCGCCGCCCATGCGCTTCTTGCGCGCCTCTCGGTCGGTCATCAGGCCCTTGGAGGTGGAGACCACCGCCACACCGAGACCGCCGAGCACGCGCGGGATCTTGTCGGCGCGTGCGTAGATGCGCAGACCGGGCTTGGACACCCGCTTGATCCCGGAGATGGTCCGGGCGCGGTCGGGTGAGTACTTCATGGTGATCTGGAGCGTCTTGCCGGGCTTGCCCGGGGTCTCGCTCACCTGGAACCCGCCGATGTAGCCCTCCTCCACGAGGATGGCGGCCAGCGACTCCTTGAGCTTGGAGCCGGGCATCGACACGGTGTCGAAGTGGGCGGTGTTGGCGTTCCGGATGCGGGTGAGCATGTCGGCGATCGGGTCGGTCATGGTCATTCTTCGTCGCCTCCTCTCACCAACTGGCCTTCGTCACGCCGGGGATCTCCCCGGCGTGGACCATCACCCGCAGGCAGATCCGGCACAGGCCGAACTTGCGGTACACCGACTTCGGGCGCCCGCACCGGCGGCACCGGGTGTACCCGCGCACCTTGAACTTCGGCGTGCGCTGCTGCTTCTCGATCAAAGCCTTCTTCGCCATGGGGTTACTGGTTCTCCTTGCGGAACGGGAAGCCGAATGCGGCGAGCAGGGCCCGCCCCTCGTCGTCGGTTCGAGCGGTGGTGGCGATGGTGATGTCCATGCCGCGGGTGGTGTCGATGCGGTCGTAGTCGATCTCCGGGAAGATCAGCTGCTCGGTCACACCGAAGGTGTAGTTGCCGTGCCCGTCGAACGACCGGGGCGAGAGCCCGCGGAAGTCACGGATGCGGGGGATGGCCATCGACACCAGGCGGTCGAAGAACTCCCAGGCCCGGTCACCCCGGAGGGTCACCTTGGCCCCGATCTCCTGGCCCTCGCGCAGCTTGAACGAGGCGATCGACTTCTTGGCCCGGGTGACCACCGGCTTCTGGCCCGAGATGATCTCGAGGTCCCGCATGGCCCCCTCGATGAGGGACTTCTGCTGGGTGGCCCGGCCGACGCCCATGTTGATCACGATCTTGGTCAGGCGCGGGACCTCCATGATGTTGGTCAGGCCCAGGGTCTTCTGGAGCTCGACCCGCACGGTGTCGTCGTAGCGCTGCTTGAGACGCGGCCGCTCGGCCGCCGACGTGGAGGCCATCACAGGTCCGTCCCACACTTGCGGCAGACGCGCAGCTTGCGCCCCTGCTCGTCGGTCCGCATGCCGATGCGGGTGGGCCCGCACGAGCCGCACACGATGGCGACCGACGAGACCGAGATCGGCATGAACTTGTCGATCACACCGCCCTGCATGGTGGCCCGGGTCGGCTTGGCGTGGCGCTTGGCCACGTGGACACCCTCCACGATCACCTTCCCCTCGGCGGGGATGGCACGGACCACGCTGGCCTGCTTGCCGCGATCCTTGCCCGACAGGACCTGGACCTTGTCACCCTTCTTGATGCGCATCTAGAGCACCTCCGGCGCCAGCGAGATGATCCGCATGAAGCGCTTGTCGCGCAGTTCCCGGCCGACGGGACCGAAGATGCGGGTCCCCCGGGGCTGCTGCTGGTCGTTGATGAGGACGGCCGCGTTCTCGTCGAAGCGGATGTAGCTGCCGTCGGGACGGCGCTTCTCCTTCTTCGTGCGGACGACGACGCACTTCACGACATCGCCCTTCTTGACGGCCGCACCCGGGATGGCGTCCTTCACGGTGGCCACGAAGATGTCGCCGATCGAGGCGTAGCGGCGGCGCGAGCCGCCCAGCACCTTGATGCAGAGCACTTCCTTGGCCCCGGAGTTGTCGGCCACGCGGAGTCGGGATTCCTGTTGGATCATCGGGCACGCTCCAGCACGTCGGCCAGCCGCCAGCGCTTCAGCTTCGACAGCGGGCGGGTCTCGATGACCCGCACCCGGTCGCCGACCTTGGCGGTGTTCTCCTGGTCGTGGACGTAGAGCTTCTTGGTCCGCTGGACGGTCTTGCCGTAGCGGGGGTGGCGGACACGCTCGATGACGGCCACGATCACGGTGGCGTCCATGGCGTCGGACACCACCAGGCCCTCGCGGACCTTCCGGGCGTTGGCCCGCTCCTCGGTGCCCTCGGCACCCTGGTCGTCGGCCATCAGTCGTTCTCCTCTGCGTCTGCGTCGTCGTCAGCGTCGTCGTCGGCGGCGTCGCCCTCCTCGGGCGCCTCGGCGGCGGCCTCCTCCTCGGCCTCGGCCCGGGCGGCGGCACGCCGCTCGGAGGCGGTGCTCTTGTCCCGGCCCTTGGCCTCGTCCTCGTCACGCCGACGGGCCGCGGCCCGGTGGGCCGGCAGCTGGTCGAGGGACAGACCCTCGGCCTCGGCGATCTCGCGGTTGCGCAGCTCGGTGAGCATGCGGGCCACGTCCTTGCGCACGTGGTTGATCCGGGAGAAGTTGTCGAGCTGGCCGGTGGCCAGCTGGAACCGGAGGTTGAAGAGCTCGCGCCGGGTCTCGCCCAGCTGGCGCTCCAGCTCCTCGGTGTCGTACTCGGAGATCTCGGCGGCGGTGGCCATCAGACCTGCACCTCCGGTGTGCCGTGGGTGCCGGGACGGATCACGAACCGGGCCTTGAACGGGAGCTTCTGGATGGCGCGGTCCATGGCCTCGCGGGCCAGGTCCTGCTCGACGCCGGCCAGCTCGAACAGGATGCGTCCGGGCTTCACGACGGCGACCCAGTGCTCGGGGTTGCCCTTGCCCGAGCCCATGCGGGTCTCGGCCGGCTTCTTGGTGACCGGCCGGTCCGGGAAGACCCGGATCCACACCTTGCCGCCACGCTTGACGTGGCGGGTCATGGCGATACGGGCGGCCTCGATCTGCCGCGCGGTCATCCAGGCCGGCTCGAGGGCCTGGATCCCGAAGTCACCGAAGGTGACCTCGCTCCCACCCTTGGCCTGGCCACTCATCCGGCCGCGCTGCTGCTTGCGGTGCTTGACCTTGCGGGGCATCAGCATGTCAGTCCACCTCCTTGCGGAAGTGCGGGGTCTCGTGGTGCTCGCGCGTCTTGCGCTCGATCTCCTCGTCCTCGGTGAGGATGCGCTCGAGCTCGTCGGGCACGGCCGGCGGCGCGGCGATGTCGGCCGGGGTCGAGTCGACGAGGCCGTCGGGCACGTCGGTCTCCGTGGCGTCGGGGTCGAGCGTGACCACGCTGCCCGGCGCGCCCTGCCCGGCCATGCGGCGGCCGCCACCGGCGGTGATGAGCCGGCGCGGGGCACCCTCGCCGGCCTGGCCGGAGGTCTCGCCGACGGCCATGGCGGCCTCCCGGGTGATCTTCTCCTCGGAGGAGATCTTGTACGGGAGGATGTCGCCCTTGTAGATCCACACCTTCACGCCGATGCGGCCGTAGGTGGTCTTGGCCTCACGGAAGCCGTAGTCGATGTCGGCGCGCAGCGTGTGCAGCGGCACCCGACCCTCGCGGTAGGACTCCTTGCGCGACATCTCCGAACCGCCCAGCCGGCCCGAGCACTGGACGCGGACACCGAGGGCGCCGGCCTTCTGCACGGTCTGGATGGAGCGCTTCATGGCGCGCCGGAAGGCGACGCGGCGGGCCAGCTGGTCGCAGATGCCCTGGGCGATGAGCGCGGCGTCGAGCTCGGGCTGCTTGATCTCCTGGATGTTGAGCTGGATCCGGTTGTTGAGGCCGGTGATCTCCTCGATCTTCTTCTTGAGGCGGTCGGCCTCGGCGCCACGGCGGCCGATGACGATGCCGGGACGGGCGGTGTGGATGTCCACCCGCAGCCGGTCCCGGGTGCGCTCGATCTCGATCCGGCTGACTGCGGCCGACTCGAGCTGCGACATCAGATAGTCACGGATCTCCCAGTCCTCGATCACGCAGTCCTGGTAGTTGCGCTCCTCGAACCAGCGCGACTTCCAGTCGGTCGTGACGCCGAGTCGGAACCCGTAGGGGTTTACCTTCTGGCCCATCTACTCAGCCCTTCTCTTCGGCGGGGTCGCCGGATGTCTCTTCGGCGGGGTCGCCGGATGTCTCGTCAGCCGACTCGTCCGTGGCCTCGTCGGTCACGTCGTCGTCGGTCGTGTCCAGGTCGGACTCCTCCAGCGGGCCCGCCTCGGTCTCGGTGATGACGTCGTCGGCCTGCACGGCGTCCTCGGGCCACGCCTCGGCACCGGTGTCCGCGGTCGTGGTGTCGGTGGAGGTGGCCGTCGACGTGGACTCCGCCTGACGGGACCGGCGCGAACTGGCCACCCGGCGCGAGCGCTGGGCACCGGCGGCCGACTGCTTGGCCCGCCGGCGGGCGATCCGCTCGTCGGGCATGCGGCTCACGATGATGGTGATGTGCGACGTCCGCTTGCGGATGCGCGTGGCCCGGCCCCGGGCCCGTGGGCGCCAGCGCTTCAGCGTGGAACCCTCGTCGGCGAAGCAGGCCGACACGTAGAGCTCCTCGGCGTCCTGGCCGTCGTTGTGTACGGCGTTGGCCACGGCCGAGGCCAGGACCTTGCCGACCACGGTGGCGGCCTCGCGGTCGCCGTTGGCCAGGATCTCGGCGGCCAGGGTGACGTCCTGGCCACGGATCAGGTTCAGGACCTGACGCACCTTGCTGGCCGACATCCGGCTGTGCCGGAGGACGGCCCGGGTGCCCTCACGCTCGTTGGTCTTCACTCCGGGCATGTCAGCGCCGCCCCGCGCGCTCTTGGCCGGCATGGAACTTGAAGGTGCGGGTCGGGGCGAACTCGCCCAGCTTGTGGCCCACCATCGACTCGGTCACGTAGACCGGGATGTGCTTGCGGCCGTCGTGGACGGCGATGGTGTGGCCGACCATGTCGGGGATGATGGTCGAGCGCCGGGACCAGGTCTTGATGACCTTCTTGTCACCGGCCGCGTTGAGGACGTCCACCTTCTTGAGGAGGTGGTCGTCGACGAACGGACCCTTCTTGAGGCTACGGGGCATGTAGGTGTTCCCTCTGTCTTCCTACCGGCGTGCGCCGCGCTTGCGGCGACGACGGACGATCATCGAGTCGGATGCCTTGTTGCGGGACCGGGTGCGGCCTTCCGGCTGGCCCCACGGGGACACCGGGTGGCGGCCACCGGAGGTCTTGCCCTCGCCACCGCCGAGCGGGTGGTCGACCGGGTTCATGGCCACACCACGGGTCTGGGGCCGGACGCCCTTCCACCGGTTGCGGCCGGCCTTGCCGATCTTGATCAGCTCGGCCTCGGAGTTGCCGACGGTGCCGAGCGTGGCCCGGCAGTCGATGGGCACCCGGCGCATCTCGGTGGAGGGGAGGCGGAGAGTGGCGAACGCCCCCTCCTTGGCGACGAGCTGGACGCTCATGCCGGCGCCACGGGCCATCTTGCCGCCCTGGCCGACGCGGAGCTCGACGTTGTGGATGGTCGAGCCGACCGGGATGTAGCGCATCGGCAGCGCATTGCCCGGACGGATCTCGGCACCCTGGCCGGACTGCAGGCGGTCGCCGACCTGGACACCCGCCGGGGCGAGGATGTACCGCTTCTCGCCGTCGAGGTAGTGGAGCAGCGCGATGCGGGCGTTGCGGTTCGGGTCGTACTCGATGGTGGCGACCTTCGCCGGGATGCCGTCCTTGTCCCGCTTGAAGTCGATGATGCGGTACTGCTGCTTGTGCCCGCCGCCACGGTGGCGCGACGTCTTGCGGCCGTGGTTGTTGCGGCCGCCGGTGCGGGGCTTGGGGGCCAGCAGCGACTTCTCGGGACGGTCCGTGGTGAGCTCGGCGAAGTCCGAGACGGTCTGGAACCGGCGGCCGGCGCTGGTGGGCTTTCGTGATCGCAATGCCATGGTGGAACCCGGTCTCTCAGTTCTCGAACAGGTCGATCGAGTCACCCGGGGCGAGGGTGACGATGGCCCGCTTGGTGTCGGGGCGATGGCCCATGCCGCCGCCCTTGCGGTTGCGCTTGGCCTTGCCCTTGCGGTTGAGCGTGTTGACGTTGGTCACGCGCACGTCGAAGGCCTGTTCGACGGCGTGGCGCACGTCGATCTTGGTGGCCGTGGGGTCGACCACGAAGACGTAGACGTTGTCGTCCATCAGGGAGTACGACTTCTCGGACACGACGGGCCGGATCAGGACGTTGTGGGGATCCCTCACGACTCGCTCCCTTCTGCCTCGTCGGCGATCTCGACGGTCTCGGTCTCGGTGACACCGGTCACCTCGCCGTCCTCGTCGAGCGTGATGTCGACGGTGGTCTCGACGACGCCGAGCACCTCACCGTCGTCACCCAGGACCTCGTCCACCTCGGTCTCGACGATCTCGGTCACGTGGCCCTTGCCGTCGGTGACGATGTCGACCTCGGTCTCCACGACCTCGACGGCGTGGCCGGACTCATCCTCCACCACGTCGATCTCGACGGCGGAGAACACCTTCGGTGTGCCCGGCAGGGTCTCGTCGGTGAACACGACCCAGTCGTTGACGAGGATGTCGTAGGCGTTGAGCTCACCCTCGAGGATCACCTGCACGTGCGGGAGGTTGCCGAACGAGCGGTCGGCCACGAAGTCGTCCTCGGTGAGGACGACGAGCACGCGGCCCTCGAGCTCGAGCGCCCGCAGGGCGGCGACGGCGGCCTTGGTGCTGGGCGCCTCGAACGACCACTGGTCGACGAGCGCCACGTTGCCCAGGGCGGCCCGGTCCGACAGGGCGGAGCGCAGGGCCAGCGCCTTCATCTTCTTGGGGGTCTTCTGGGCGTAGGAGCGCGGCTTCGGCCCGAGGGCGACGCCACCCCCGATCCACACCGGCGAGCGGCTGGAACCGGCGCGGGCCCGGCCGGTGCCCTTCTGGCGGAACGGCTTGATGCCACCACCGCGGACCTCGGAGCGGGTCTTCGTCGACTGGGTGCCGGCGCGGGCGGCGGCCAGCTGGGCGGTCACCACCTGGTGGAGCACGGCCTGGTTGGGCTCGATGCCGAACGTGTCGGGGTCGAGGTCGACCTCGCCGAGCTCGGCGCCGTCGATCGAGCGACGGGTGACGGTGCGGTGCTGGGGCGCCGGGCGCAGGAAGCGTCGGATCTCGGCCGGGCTGGCCGTCTCGAAGTCGATGGTCTCGGTCACTTGCCGCCTCCCTTGACTGCCGGGGCCTTGACGGCGTCGCGCAGCACGACCATGCCGCCGCGGGGTCCGGGGACGGCGCCCTTCACGAGCACCAGCTCGCGCTCCGGGTCGGCCTGGATGACCTCGAGGTTCAGGGTCGTCACCTGCTGGCCACCCATGCGGCCGGCCATCCGGGTGCCCTTGAACACGCGGCCCGGGGTGGCGCAGGCGCCGATCGAGCCCGGTACCCGGTGGGCCTTGTGGTTACCGTGGCTGGCGCCCTGGCCCTTGAAGTTGTGGCGCTTCATGCCGCCGGCGAAGCCCTTGCCCTTGGACACGGCGGTGGCGTCCACCAGCTCACCGGCCTGGAGCAGGTCGCACGTCAGCTGCTGGCCGACCTCGTACTCCGAGATGTCGTCGATGCGCAGCTCGACCAGCCGGCGGCCGGGGTCCACGCCCGCCTTGTCGAAGTGGCCCTGCTCGGGCCGGGTCAGGGTGTTGGCGCGGCGGTGGCCCCACGTGACCTGCAGCGCGGCATACCCCTCCGACTCGGGGGTCTTGACCTGCACGACCCGGACCGGCGCGACGCGCAGGACCGTCACCGGGATCGCCCGGTTCTGGTCGTCCCAGATCTGTGTCATTCCGACCTTTTCGCCCACGATCGCCTTGGTGGCCACTGGAGCTTCTCCGTCTCGACTCTTCGCTCTTGCTCGACACCGGTGGGTGCCGATCCTGTGCTGCTGGTCCTGCTCGGCCGGGATGACCGGCCGGAGGCTCCCCCGTCGGGCGCACGGCGCCCACGGGGATGCTCCACTGGTACTCCCCCGGGTCAGACCGGGCGGGTGAGGCGCCTGCCGACTCGCATCGGCTGGCACGCAGACGCTCCGCTCGGATGGACCCGAGCGGAGCGCTCGCCTGGTTTGGCCCGAGGTCCCCGCCGCAGGACGGCGGGCGCTCGAACACGTCCCATTCGCATGGACCGGCCTGGAACCAGGCCGACCGGAAACTCTATACCATCCGCCCCCCGCCCGCTAGGCGGTGGTCCGGGCCCAGGGGCCGGTGCTCAGACGGTCTGGATCTTGATCTCGATGTCGACACCCGCCGGGAGGTCGAGCCGCTGGAGCGAGTCGACCGTCTTGGGCGTGTGCTCCACGATGTCCACGAGCCGCTTGTGGACCCGCATCTCGAAGTGCTCCCGGCTGTCCTTGTACTTGTGCGGGGACCGGATCACCGTGTAGCGGTGCTTCTCGGTGGGCAGCGGCACGGGACCCAGGACCTTCGCCTGGGTGCGCAGCACCGTCTGCACGATCTTCTCGGTCGACTGATCGAGGATCTCGTGGTCGTACGCCTTCAGGCGGATGCGGATCTTCTGACGGGGGCCCTCAGCGGCCATGGGGTAACAGCGTCCTCTCGTGGATGTGCGGTATCGGGCGGGTGACTACTCGAGGATCTTGGTGACCCGGCCCGAGGCCACGGTGCGACCACCCTCGCGGATGGCGAAGCGCAGGCCCTCGTCCATGGCGATGGGCTTGCCCAGCTCGACCGTCATGTCCGTGTTGTCGCCCGGCATGACCATCTCGGTGCCCTCGGGCAGGGTGATGGTGCCGGTGACGTCGGTCGTGCGGAAGTAGAACTGGGGACGGTAGTTGGTGAAGAACGGCTTGTGCCGGCCACCCTCGTCCTTGTTCAGCACGTAGACGGTCGCCTCGAACTTGGTGTGGGGGGT
>Ga0302157_10003286_pt1 | contig 18367 bp, 16 predicted proteins | sample I_Bog_N3_3_FD_193502 | JGI IMG/M metagenome (GOLD analysis project Ga0302157, IMG submission 193502) | Peat permafrost microbial communities from Stordalen Mire near Abisko, Sweden - I_Bog_N3_3 | ecosystem: Environmental > Terrestrial > Soil > Wetlands > Peat | place: Sweden: Abisko, Stordalen...
TGCACCTCGTGGTCACCCTGCACGGTGGCGACGTGGGCAAGGCGAAGAATTGGCGCGGTACCGTGCTGGCGCGCCGCTGGCCGGCGCTTGTCGCCGAGGCGGACGCTTTCGTCTGTGTCTCCCGAACCGTGGCCGACGTCGCGGCCAGCCGCGGTGTGCCGCCGGGGAAGCTGGTGGTGCTGCCGATCGGCGTGGAGGTGCCGGACGCGATGCCGCCGCCCCCGATCGGGCCGGCCTATCATCTGTTCGTGGGGCGCTTCGTGGCCAAGAAAGGCATCACGGTGCTGGCCGATGCGGTCCGCCGGTTGCGGGCCGCCGGCGATATGACACGGGTCGTGTGCGTCGGCGACGGGGTGCTGCGGCCGGTTCTGCACGACCTGGCGCAGGCGGTTCCTGGCGTCGAACTGACCGGCTGGCAGACGGGGGCCGAGGTGCGGCGGCTGATGGCCGGCGCCTGGAGCCTGCTGGTCCCCAGCGTGGTGGCTGCCGATGGCGACGCCGAGGGCCTGCCCAGCGTGGTGCCGGAAGCGATGGCACAGGGTTGCCCAGTGATCGGGTCAGCCGAGGGCGGCATAGCCGAGACAATTTCCGACAATGTCTCCGGCCTGCTGGTGCCGCCCGGCGATTCGGTGGCTCTGGCGGCGGCGATGCGTCGTCTGTCCGATGATCCCGCGTTGCGGACCCGCCTGCGCCAGTTCGCCTTTGCCGAGGTCGGGCGAAGCTTGAATGCGCGGGTGCAGTCGGCGGCGCTGGAGGATTTGCTGCTGCGTGCCGCGCACGCGGGACGGCGGTGATCCGCGGCCGACGCCGGAGGAAAAATTCTTCCCCCGCCCCTTGCGGGAGGGGGTTGGGGGGAGGGGTCGGTCGGAGGTGGCCTGCATGGTTGGAGCTTCCGCGTGCCGAGCCCCCTCCCCCTGACCCCCTTCCACAAGGGGCGGGGGAAAAAACTGCCATGGCCGCACCATCCGTCCTGTTGCTACATTTCCGCCATCGCCACGAAGGCATCGCGGGCCGCCAGCATAGCGTCCAGCGTTCCGAACGCGTTCGTGTAACGTCCGGTGTAACCCCGCGATTCCAGAGTCCGGAACAATCCGGGAAAGTCAAAATCGCCCTGACCGGGGCAAAGATGTTCCTCCCTGCCATTACGAAAGCAGTCCGCCAGCCGCACCTCCGCCACGCGGTCCAGAGGCAGCGCGGACAGAAAGCCCGCCACGCCTTCCGGCACCAGATGCGCGTGGTTCGCGGTGAAGGACAGCGCGAAGCCGGGCGAGTCGATTTTATCGTAGTACCAGGCCCATTCTTCCGCGGTATGGGCCAGATAGTGCACCTCGGCGTCCGGCGGTTCCTTGTTGAGGTTCTCCAGCAAAATCCGCACGCCCTTGGTTTCGGCATAGGCCGCCGCACGTTGCAGCCGTTCGAGGCCGGTGCGCATGCGCAGCGCGACATCGTCGGTGAAGTGGAATCCGGCATGCACCACGACCCACTCCGAGCCCAGCAGCGCCGCGGTGTCGATGTAGCCGAGCAGGTAGGCATCGACGGCCTCGGCCACCAGCGGCGCGTATTCCGCGACATTCACCGCTGATAGCGTATGCAGTCCCAAATGCAGGCCATGACGTGCGCAGGTTGCCCGAATCACCGCCGCCCGCGTCGCATCGAAACGCGTAAACGCGTTGTCGCCGGTGTCGAGTTGCACGTCGATGTGGCGCACATCGTGCCGGACCGCCCAATCCAGCGCGTCCTCCAGCCGAAGTTTCCGCCCGATGTCGATGCCGATACGGTCGCGCAGCGTGTCTGTCATGCCGTGTCCCTCCCGCACCAATGTGCCAGACCGCGGCGCGGCTGGCGACAGGGGCGAGGCATGCCGCTATGCTGCGCCGAACCAGGGGGAACACGCATGATCGGATTGACCAAACGCCAATTGCTCGCCACCGCCGCCAGTCTCGCCGCGGTCCGGACCGCGCGCGCTGACACGTTGCCGCCTCACGAGCAGGCCTTGTATGACGCGGCGAAACGGGAAGGCGAACTCACCTGGTATTCCGGCCAGGTCCAGGCGGAAACCGGCGAAGCGGTCGGACGCGCCTTTGCGCGGCGCTACCCGGGGTTGAAGGCGAACGTCGTGCGCAGCACGTCGCAAGTGGCGTTCCAGCGCCTGTCGCAGGATATGCAGGCCGGCGTGGCGCAGTGCGACATTTTCAGCTCCACCGATTACGGCCATTACAATCTTCTCAAGCGCGAGGGCAAACTGCTGGCCTACAAACCCGTCAACATGGACGGCATGATCCCCTCGGCGCAGCACGCCGACCCCGACAACATGTTCCAGATCTATTATATCGGCCTGTATTTGATTGCCTATAATAACCAGAAGGTTGCTGCCGCGGACGCGCCGAAATCCTGGCAGGAGCTGCTGGACCCGAAATGGAAGGGCCAGCTCGCGGTCGGACATCCCGGCTACAGCGGGGCGATCGGCGTCCTCGGCGTGACACTCAGCCGGATGTACGGCTGGGATTATTTCACCGCGCTGGAAAAGAACCTGCCGCAGATCGGCCGTTCCGCTGACGATCCGGTCACCCTGCTGAACGCGGGCGAACGCACCGTCGGCCTGGGCGTTTCGGTCGCGGCACCGCTGCTGAGCAAGGCGCGTGGCAACCCCCTGACGATCGTTTATCCCAGCGACGGCACCCTGGCGGTCTATTCCCCCACTGCGATCCCGAAGAACGCGCCGCATCCCGCCATGGCCAAGCTGTTCATGGAGTTTGCCGCCGGCCCGGACTACGCCGAAATCATGCGCCAGTTCTACATCATGCCGCTGCGCCCCGAGGTGCCGCCGCCCGACGGCGCGCTGCCCTTCGACAAGGTGAAGCTGATCGGCGCCTCGCCCGCGGAAATCGAGGACGGCGTGCCGGCGATCAAGGAACAGTGGCGCGACACGTTCGGCGTATGATACGACGGCCGGATGGCACTGGCCAACGGTCGGGAGGAACGGAATGACAACATATCTGCAACGGTTCGACGCAACCCCCGACACGCAGCGCTGGCCGCTGGTCCGCGGCTGGATCTTTAACGAAGCGCTGCCCTTCTTCGCCGAACTGCGCGCCGACCGTCCGGTGCTGGCGATGCCCGAGGTGACGCTGGCCGCCGGGTTCAATGATTGCATCGACATCCTGCGGCGTCACGATCTGTTCAGCGTCGCTTTGTACAAGCCCAAGCAGGGCGACTACTGGATGGCGCAGGACGACACCGCGATCCATTGGCGGGAAAAATCGATCATGCGGGCGATCCTCGATTTCGAGGAACTGCCCGATATCCGCACCTTTGTCGGGACCAGGGCCGCGTCCTTGCTGGCAGCGGCCAACGGATCGATCGACGCGGTCACTGGCCTGACGCGCGCGGTGCCGCTGGCCCTGGTGCAGGAACGGTTCGGCTTCACCCACAGCGACGCCGCCGCGATGTCCCGCTGGTCCTACTGGAACCAGATCGACGCCTTCTGGAACCAGCCATTCGACGCGCTCGCCTGGCCGGACCCGGCGAAAATCGTGCAGGAACGCGAAACGGCCAACCTTGCGATGGTCGTCTATCTCGCGACCCTGGTCGCGATCCGCGAGGGCGAGGTGAAACTGGGCGCCGCCGGTCACGATTCCGTGTCGCGGCTGGTCAGGCTCTCGCAATCGGGTGGCGTGACGTTCGACATCAAGCGCGTGATCCTGAATGTCGGCGGGCTGCTGATCGGCGCGGTTGAAACAACTTCTCACGCGGTCGTGAACGCATTGCAGTTCCTGCTCAGCCGTCCCGACATCCTGCCGCAGGCCCTTGCCGCGGCGCAAAGCGACGATGCCAGCGCGATCGATGGTTACGTGCTGGAGGCGTTGCGGTTCCGCCCGGCTTTTCCGTACTTCTTCCGAACGGCGGAGCAGGACACGGTGCTGGGCCGCGGCACCCCGCATGAAGCGCCGGTGACGACGGGCACCACGGTGCTCGCATTGACGCAGTCGGCGATGTTCGATCCGATGGCGCTGCCGCATCCGGATGATTTCGATCCCGGCCGTGGTGCGGGCAACCAGTTCCATTTCGGCTACGGCCTGCACGAGTGCCTGGGACGGGCGATCGCCGCGGTGATGATCCCGGAAATCGTGCGCCAGGCGCTGCGGTTGGCCAACCTGACGACGGCGCCGGTCGATTGCAAAGGCGGACCGGTGCCGGAGGCCTGGGCCTGGCACTGGGGATAAAACCTGGCTCCTATCGCGTTCGTTGTTGGTGATGCCGTCTGGCATCGTCGGTGACATCGGCAAGTCCACAGTTTTTAGCACGGAGGAAGAATGAAGGCCACAAAGAGCCGCGAAGGTCCTACCCTCGGGGCGGCAACCGAACCTCAGGGGAAGGACGCTCAACCGATCCCCCGGCGCGTTCAGGCCGAATCTCCGACCAACTCACAGTGCGGCCGCCTCCGTGACGCTCCGTGGTCTTCATTCTTCCTCCATGCTGAAAACTGCGAACTGGCCGACGTCACCGGCGATGCAAGCAATGTTCCGGTGACGGTTTGACCGGCATAGCCAACTTTGAACGCGATAAGAGCCTGAAACTTCGCCTCCCCGAACCGGCGATGGTCCTTTGGATCGTCCTCATCGCCGTGATGCTGCTGCTGGTCGCTTTCCCGCTGGGCAAGCTGCTGCTGGTCAGCCTGCATACACGATCGGGCGCCTTCACCTTCGCCAACTATCTCGCCGCTTACGGACGCGCCCGTTACGTTGAATCCCTGGTCAACTCGCTGCTGCTGGCGAGCGAAACCGCCGCCGTCTCGGTGGTCTTCGCGGTACCGATGGCCTGGGCGCTGTCACGCACCAACATGCCTGGCAAAGGCCTGATCTGGGCGCTGGTGCTCGGCAGTTTCATTCTGCCGCCATACCTGGGCGCGATCGGCTGGATCCTGCTCGCCGGGCCGAATGCCGGTTTCGTCAACCTGGCCTGGCGATGGGCAACCGGCCTGCCGGGGCCGTTGGTCAATGTCTATACCTTCCATGGCCTGGCGTTCGTCATGGCGTTCCAGTCGTTTCCGCTGGTGTTCATCTTCGTCAAATCCGCGCTCGACCTGGTGTCGTCGGAAATGGAGGACGCGGCGAACATCCTGGGCGCCGGCACCTGGACGGCGATGCGAAAGGTGACGTTGCCGCTGGTCTGGCCCTCGATCCTCGGTGGCGCCATCATCGTGTTTCTGGAAACCGTGGCGCTGTTCGGCACCCCGGCGATCATCGGCATCCCCGCCCGCATCAACACCGCCACCACGCAGTTGTGGCAGTTCTTCGAGGCGCCCGTGCGCGTCGAGGTCGCCAGCGCCTACGCCATGCCGCTGCTGCTGATCACCCTGGTGCTGATCGGCGCGCAACGGCTGATGCTGCGCCGCAAGGGCTTCATCGCGCAGACCGGCAAGGGCGGCGAGCGCCGGCCAATCGAGCTTGGCTTCGCGCGGTACGGCCTGCTGGCCTGGTGCCTTTCGGTCGGCCTGGTCTCGGTGGTGATGCCCGTCCTGGTCCTGGCCGAGGCCTCCTTCGCGCGCGCCTGGGGGCGCGGCGCGTCGGTGGCGAACCTGACATTGGAGAATTACCGGTTCCTGATCTTCGAGCACGAGTCTGCCATGTCCAGCGTCTGGAACACGCTGTGGTTCTCGGCGGCCTCGGCGACCCTGGCGGCGCTGCTGGCGCTGCTGGCGGCCTATATCGTGAGCCGCAAGCTGGTGAAGTTCGGCGGCGCACTGGCCTTCCTGGCGATGGCGCCCTTCGTCATTCCCGGCATCGTCATGGCGATCGGCTTCTATGCCAGCTTCGCCGCGCCGCCTTTCGCGTTGTACGGGACAGCAACGATCATTATCCTGGCCTTCACCGCCCGGTTCTTGCCGATCGCCTATGCGAACGCATCCTCGGCGATGGGGACTTTGCATCCGGAAATGGAGGAGGCGGCTCGGATTCTGGGCTGCGGCCGTCTCGGCACCATCGTCCGCATTACCGTGCCGCTGCTGCGCAAGAGCCTGCTGGGCGGGTGGCTGATCGTGTTCATCGTGGCGACACGGGAACTGTCGGCGGCGATCTTCCTGGTCGGACCGAAGACGCGGACGATGGCTGTGCTGCTGTACGACCTGAGCGAGGCCGGGAATTTCGAGGTCCTGGCCGCGCTGGGCGGCATCCTGCTGGTGATCACGGCCACATTGGTCGGTGTGGGGATGAAGCTGCTGGGCCGGGATTTCATGCTGCGGCGGGCGTAGCGCCAGCATCCGTGCCAGATTCCCGCCGAGCAGGGACGATCGTCTGCCGGGTTCATCCTTTCTTAACCCGGTTGTGCTGCACTGCCCGGTGAGACAGCCGGCCGCGCGCCTGGAGTTGACCGCCCGCCATGACCTCCGCCTGCCATGATCGCCATCCGTCGCCGAGCGGGGCGGCCCCGCTTGTCACGGAGGCGGAGCTCACAGCGCGGACGGCGACGTACCGCTTCATGATCGAGAACGCCGCCGATCTCATCCTCCGCTTCGATGCCACACGCAAGCGTATCTATGTGTCGCCCTCCGTGCGGGACATTCTTGGCTATGACGTGGCCGAACTGATGGGCCGGCCGGCTGAGACCGTGAACGGCGATCCCAAAGTGCTGATCCATCCCGATGACCATCCCACAACCAATGCGGCCTTCATGGCGGTCGGCCCGGCCCAACCGCGCGTCGCGATCAAATTCCGGATCCGCCACAAGGATGGCCACTACGTCTGGGTCGAGGGCCGCTACAACTACCTGGCGGAAGACGGCGGCGTGCTGTCGGTTCTGCGCGACATCTCGGCCCGCAAGCAAGCCGAGGAACGCCTGGCGGAAACCAACGCACAGCTTGAAGCGGCGAACCGGGCGCTGCAGGCGATGGCCCATCAGGACGGTCTGACCGGAATCGCCAACCGCCGCCGCTTCGATGAGTGCCTGGCAGCGGAATTCGCCAGATCCCGGCGTGACACCCTGCCGCTGGGGCTGGTCCTGATCGATGCGGACCAGTTCAAGGCCTACAACGACCGGTATGGCCATGTGAGTGGCGACGACTGTCTGCACCGCCTCAGCCAAACCATCGCCGGCGCCCTGCGGCGGCCGGGCGACCTGGCTGCTCGTTATGGCGGCGAGGAGATCGTGGCACTGCTGCCAGCCACCGACGAAATCGGCGTCCTTGCGGTGGCAGAGCAACTCCGCGCAGCCGTCGCGGCGCTCGGCATCGAGCACGGCGGCAGCGAGCATGGCATCGTCACGATCAGCGCCGGCGCGTGCTCGTTGATCCCCGCCGGTGGGGACAAAGACCCGCAGGCTCTGATCGCGATGGCTGACAGGGCGCTGTATCAGGCGAAGGCCGCGGGCCGAAACCGGGTGTGCGGCGGACGCGCCGGTGAGGTCGCACTGGCCGGGGCAACCTGCGCCTGACCGGCCATCGGTCACGCGCTCTCGGCTTCATCTTCCTCCCCGTACCCGACCAGCCGCAGCGCCCGCCCGCGAATCCCGCGCAGCCCGGCCGCGTGGATTAGAGCCTCCTCGCGCCCATGCGTCACCCAGACTTCCGGCGCGCCCACATCGTCCAACGTCGCGTTCAGTTCGTTCCAGTCGGCGTGGTCGGAGATCACCAGCGGCAACTCCACCCCCCGCGTCTTCGCCCGCTGCCGCACCCGCATCCATCCCGAGGCCATCGCGACCACCGGGTCCTCCAGACGCCGCGACCAGCGGTCCGCCGTCGCACCCGGCGGCGCCAGCACGATGGCCCCCGCCAGCTCGCCCTTCCCGGCCGCGGCGACCGGCCGCAGATCGCCCAGTTCGACGCCCTGCGCGCGATAGACCTCACACATCGCCGCCAGCGCGCCGTGCAGCCACACCGGCTTGTCCCACCCGGCCTGCCGCAGCAGCGCGATCACCCGCTGGCACTTCCCCAGCGCGTAACATCCGACGACGTGCGTCCGTTCCGGAAACAGCGCGACGTTGTCGAGCAGCCGCCCGATCTCCATCAAGGGCGGCGGATGGACGAAGACGGGCAGGGCGAAGGTCGCCTCGGTGACGAAGACGTCGCAGGGCACCGGCTCGAACCCGGCGCAGGTGGGATCGGGCACGCGTTTGTAGTCGCCGCTGACGACGGCGCGCGAGCCGCGGTATTCCATCGCCACCTGCGCGCTGCCCAGCACGTGGCCGGCGGGCGACAGCCAGACGCGGACCTCGCCCAAGGTGACGCTTTCGTGCCAGGCCAGTGATTGTTGCGTCTCGCCCGCCCTGTCGGCGCCGAGACGGGCGCGCATTAGCGCCAATGTATCGGGGCTGGCGAGTACCGCGCGATGGCCGGGGCGGGCGTGGTCGGAATGCGCATGCGTGATCACCGCGCGGTCCACCGCCCGCAGCGGATCGATGAAGAAGCCGCCGGGTTCGCAGAACAGGCCCTGCGGCAGGACTTTCAGCCAGGTCTCGGGATGCGGCATCACCCGTCCCGCAGGCGGGTGAGCGCGGTGCAGACCTGCTCGACTTGGGCGTCGGTGAGTTCGGGGTAGAGCGGCAGGCTCAGCACCTCGTTTGCCGCCAGCGTCGTTTCGCGGCAACCCGAGGGGCCGAGCGCGACCCGGCCCTTGTACGCCGGTTGCAGGTGGACGGGCATGGGGTAGTGGATGCCGGTGCCCACGCCGTCGGCGCGCAGGCGCGCCTGCAACGCGGGACGATCGGGCACGCGCAGGACATACAGATGAAACACCGGTTCGGTATCGGGCCGGCGCTGCGGCGGGCGCAGATGGGAGCCGGCCAGCGCCGCGTCATAGGCGCCGGCGATCGCGCGGCGGCGCGTGTTCTGCGCGTCGAGATGCGGCAGTTTGGCGCGCAGGATCGCCGCCTGCATCTCGTCCAGGCGGCTGTTCACGCCGACCTCGTCGCTGATGTAGTGCTGGTGCCAGCCATATTGCCGCAGCGCCGCGATGCGGGTGGCGAGTGCGGGATCGCGCGTGACCACCGCGCCGCCGTCGCCCTGAGCGCCCAGGTTCTTGGTGGGGTAGAAGCTGAAGGTCGCGGCCTCGCCGAAGGTGCCCAACCGCTTTCCGTGCAGACGAGCACCGTGGGCCTGGGCACAGTCCTCGATCAGGGCGACGGTATGGCGGCGGCAGGTGGCGGCGATCGCGTCCAGGTCGGCCGCCTGGCCGTACAGATGCACCGGCACGACCGCTCGGATGGGCGGCAGGCCGGGGGGCGGGTCGGCCAGCACCGCGGCGAGTTCCGCCGGGTCCATGGTGAAATGGACCGGGTCGATGTCGATCAACAGGGGCGTCGCGCCGACCATTTCGATGGCGGCCACGGTGGCGACGGCGGTGTGGGACACGGTGACCACGGTGCTGCCGGGCCCAACGCCGAGCCCGCGCAACGCGAGCGCAATCGCGTCGGTGCCGTTGCCGCAGCCGACGGCGGTGCCGGCGCCCAGCCAGGCGGCGAATTCCGCCTCGAAGGCGCGGATCTCCTGGCCGAGGATATACCAGCCGGACTCCAGCACACGGGCGACGGCGGTGTCGATTTCGGTGCGCAGCGCGCGGTAGCCGGCGCCTGGGTTGGCTTGCGGGACCATGGGAGGGCTCATGCGGGGTCCTTGGTTCTGCGAAGATCGGGGGTGGGGCCAGGAACAAACTCGTGACTCCCCCTCCCCTTGAGGGAGGGGGGGTGGGGGGAGGGGGCTCCACAAGGAGAAGCTCCGCTTTCACAGGCTACCTCCGACCGCCCCCCCCCCCCAACCCCCTCCCTGAAGGGGAGGGGGAGTCTTGGTTCTCATTCCTCGACTGGTGTTTCCTTCACAAATAATCCCCCAGCCGAGACCGGAACCAGTCCAGACTCCGCCCGATCCCGTCCTCCAGCCCCACCAGCGGGGCCCACCCGGTCGCCGCGCGGAACGCGGAATCGTCCGCGTGGTAGCTGCCGATATCGATGCTCGCGCGATCCGCGGGGAACTCCCGCGTCGTGTAGTGCGCCGGCGGGCCAGCGAGCCGCACCACCATCTCCGCCAGGTCGTGCAGCGACACCGGCGGCGCGCCGCCAATATTGTAGATGTTGCCGTAACAGGCCTTCGTCTCGGCGGCGCGCAGGAACGCCTCGGTCACGTCATCCACATAGGTCATGTCGCGCAACTGCGACCCGCCCCAGACCTCGAAGGGCCGGCCTTCCAGCACGCAGCGGATCCAGATCCCCAGAAACGTCTGCCGCGCATCGCGGATGCGCAGCCGCGGGCCGTAGCAGTTGGTCAGCCGCAGCGACACCACCGGCCGGCCGCGCACGCGGTGCTCCAGCAGCCAGTACTGCTCGCCGGCGAATTTCGACACGCCGTTGGCATCCGGCGGCGCCACCGGCTGGGTCTCATCGACCGGCAGTTTCGTCACCCGCCCGTAGAACTGCCGGGTCGAGGCATGCACGACCACCGCATCCGGCGCGGCCTCGCGCGCTGCCTGGATCAACCGCACCTGAGCGACCGCGTTCACCGCGATATCCGCCAGCGGGTCGTTCTGCCCGCCCATGTGGCTGGTCTGCGCCGCGAGATTGAAAATCACCGCGGCGCCCTCGCACAGCGGGCGCAAATCGATGTCGCGGATGTCGCCGCGCACCAGCTCGACCGCCGCGCCATCCAGGTTGGCCGGATTGGCGCCGCCGCCGAACAGGAACCCGTCAAGCGCGGTCACCCGAGCCCCGCGGGCGGCCAGCGCGTGGCAGAGATTGGCGCCGAGGAAACCAGCCCCGCCGGTGACCAGCACACGCTGTCCGCTCCAGTCCATGAAACCTCCATTGCAAGCACCCTGCCCGTAGCGGGCAAAGATGGCAGGACTATGCGGAATCGCGCGGCCGAGGCCGGCTGTCGGGGCCGGCGCTGCGCATGATCTCGCTGAAGCCGAACAGCAGCATCAGCACGCCCGATACCACCTCCAGCCCGGTCAGGGCCCGCACCAGCAGCGACGCGGGCGCGATGTCGCCGAAACCCAAGGTGGTGATGGTCGCGACGCTGTAATACAACGCATCGACGAAGCCGATGCGCGACGGCTGGCCGTGCAGCACGAATTGCGGCACCGGGGTCGTCAGGTCGGCGATGCGGTATAGGCAGCCGAACACCACGACCAGCAGCGCGTAAAACGTCAGGAACGCCATCATCGGCATCACCAGCCGGTCCAGGCGTGCGGCGACGCTCTCGAACACCATCGAGATATCGACCATCACCAGCACGACCTCGCGCACCGACAGCACGACGAACAGGGTGATCGTGGCCATGGCCGCGAGCAGGGTCAGGCCTTGCGCCAGCGGCGCCAGCGCCAGGCGTGGCAGGGCGAAGGACAGGGCACCGACCGACATCGTCCCCAGGAACCACCGGCCCAGCCGCGGCAGATGCGTCAGGTCGCGCACCCGGCGCGCTCTGATCAGTGCCCGCACCAGGCGGCGGCGCAGGAAGCAGGTGGCGAGGAAGCCGGCGACCGGCAACGCGAGCGACGCCAGGGTCAACGGGCGCGGCGCCTCGGTGAAATTGGCGTCACGGAAGAACTCGAACAGGCAGGCGTAGATCGCCAGGAAATTGGCGACGGTCATGCCGAAATGCGCGCCGCCCTGGAACAGCAGATAGAAAAAGCCGAAGCCGATCGCCGAGGTGGCAACCAGCGCGAGCGTTACCTCCCATTCCGACCCGATCGCCGCGGCGACCAGCCCGACCAGACCGACGGTGAACCCGATCGACCGGACCCAGTGCTCATCGAACCGGGTGGGCGCGGTGGGCGGCTTGCCCATGGATCAGGGCAACGCGGCGATACCGGTGATCTCGACTGGCCAACGCGGGTCCACCAGACGCGCCGCCATTGTTGCCCGCGCCGGTGAGTTGTCGGTGTCCAGCCAGGCGTCCCGGGCTTTGTTCATGGCCGCGACGTTATTCATATCAGCGAGAAAGACCGGGCAGGACAGCAGGGCGTCGATCTGGCGCGGCAGGTCGGCGGTCTGGCCAGCGCGGTAGACGAGGTTGCTGTGGATGACGGCACTGGACAACCGGCCCTCCAGTTGCAAGCAGCGGATGGTCATGCGGCAATCTTCCTGTGGCAGCGGGCGGTTCGGTCAGCGTCCCACACCGCAGTTACCGCATTTCCGCGGCCGCGTGCAGCCTGCCTCGCCACAGGCTGGCATAGGGGCCGATCGCCAGGCTGACCAGCCACAGCAGGCCGGCGGTCAGCACGATCGCCGGGCCGGCCGGGACCTCGGTATTGTAGGACACCAGCAACCCGGCAACCGACGCCGCAACCGCCAGCCCGACCGAGGCGCGGATCTGGCCGGCCAGCGAAGTGGACCAATGGCGAGCGGCGATGGCGGGCAACATCATCAGACCAACCGACATCAAGGTGCCCAGCGCGACGAAACCGGACACCACGCACAGCACGACCAAAGCCAGGAAGGTCAGGTGCCAGATCCCGCCTCGCCCGCCGGTGGCCGCCAGGAAGCCGGGATCGAGACTCTCCAGGATCAACGGCCGCCAGATCAGCGCCAAGGCGGGCACCGTGATGCTCGCCACACCGGCCATGCAAAACAGTGCGGTGTCGTCCACCGCGAGCACGCTGCCGAACAGCAGATGCGTCAGGTCAACGCCGCGCTGCACCGAGACCAGCGCGACCCCGCAGGCCAGCGCCACCAGATAGACGCCGGCGAGTTGGCTGTCCTCTCGCCCGCCCGTGCGGCGGGTGATCCAGCCGGCCAGCAGCGCCACGGCGAGGCCCGCGAGCACCCCGCCCAGCCCCATCGCCCACACCGACAGGCCGGCGACCGCGGCGCCGAGCGCGATTCCAGGCAACACGCCGTGCTGCAAGACGTCGCTCATGAGGCTCATGCGGCGCAGCACCAGGAACACGCCCAAAGGCGGGCCGGCGACCGACAAAGCGAGGCAGCCGGCCAAAGCGCGCCGCATGAACCCGAGCGCGAAGGGGTCGGTCAGGAATGAGAACATCAGGCGGCGTGGCGGCTGGCCGGTGTCCAGGCGTGCAGCAACAGGCCGGCTCTGTGCCGGTTGGCTTCAGACAGCGCTTGCGCGGTTGGGCCCCAGGCGATCCGCTCCCCCGCCAGCAGCAGGGTTTGCGGGCAGAGGGCTCGGGCCAGGTCGAGGTCGTGCAGGACGATGACGATGGTGCGGCCCTCGGCGTGCCAGCCTTGCAGGATATCCAGCAGATCGTAGGCGGTGCGGGAATCGACCGCGCTGAAGGGTTCGTCCAGCAGCAGCACTGGCGCGTCCTGCAGCATCGTGCGCGCGAACAGCACGCGCTGGAACTGGCCGGCGGAGAGCGCGCCGATCGGCCGGGTGGCATGATCCGGCAGGCCGACCGCGGCGAGCGCGGTCTCGGCTGCGGCGAGGTGATGCGCGCCGATCGGCCGGAACGCACCGATCCGGCCGGTCAGCCCCAGCGCGACGACGTCGCGGCAGGTGATGGGAAAGCCGCGGTCGAGCTGGCTGCCCTGCGGCAGCAAGGCGATGTCCGCCGGCGCGAGGCCGCCGGTGTCGATCCGGCCGGCGGCAACCGGATGCAGCCCGGCGAGCGCGCGCAGCAAGGTGGTCTTCCCCGCGCCGTTGGGGCCGACGATGGCAGTGAGGCTGCCGGGGGCAAAGCAGCCCGACAGGTCCCGCACCGCGGCCGCCCGCCCGTGATACAGGGAAACCCCGTCGAGCCGGATCGGCGCCGGGGTCACCATAGCGCCCACGCAACCGACCCCCAGACCAGCACGACCACCGCCCCGGCCAGAACCAGCCGGGCGCCAACGCCAGAAACGGGGGCAAGCGGATCAACCATGGTTACTGTATAACATTCCAAATGCTGGGATGAAAGGGGAGGGGGAGTGTCTTTTTCGCCGGGTGCGCTATGCAACGGCCCGCATGACCTTGCCCGATCCCGATACTCTGGCGCGCCAGTCGCTGTCCCGGTACCGTGCCTTCGCCACCGGCCTGCTGGTCCTGATGGGCGCGCTGACCCTGGCGAGCTTTCATCTGCCGCCGGGTTGGCCCGCCGACCTGCTGCAAGCCGCGGCAAAAGCGGGATTCGTCGGCGGCATCGCGGATTGGTTTGCCGTGACAGCCCTGTTTCGCCATCCGCTGGGCATACCAATTCCTCACACCGCCATCATCCCCAATCAAAAGGCGCGGCTTGGGCGCGCCTTGGGGCGCTTCGTCGCCACCCATGTCTTCACCGGTCCGGACGTCTCCCGCATGCTGGCGCGGCTGGACCTGCCGAACATCCTGCACCGGTTCCTGGCCGATCCCGCCTCGGCGCGTCCGGCCGCTGTGGCCATGGCGGGGATGCTGCCCAGGCTGCTCGCCACGGTGGAGGACGGTCGCGCCCGCCGCCTGCTCGCCCGCATCGTGCCGCGCATCCTGGGCGGGCCGGGCGCCGGCATCGTGGTCGCTCGGGCGCTGCAGGGGCTGGTGCAAGGGGGCCGGCACCAGGAGGTGTTCGGGTTCATCCTGAGCCAGGTCAAGGCGATCCTGTCCGGCAAGGAAGAGACCCTGCGCATCGCGATCGAGGCGCGGGTGCGCGAGCAGGGCGGCCGGCTGGTCGGCTGGGCGCTGGGGGCCTCGATCGCGCGGCGGGTGCTCAACACCGTAAATGCGGAGCTGGACAAGATGAGTCCCGATGGCTCCGAACTGCGCGCCGCCTTCGATGAATGGGTCCGCCACGAGATCGAGCGCATGGAACGCGACCCCGCTCGGGCTGCCGAGGTGGGACTGGCGATCCGCCGGGTGGTGGGACACGAATCGGTGCAGGCATGGGTCTGGGACCTGTGGTCGCGGATGCGGCTGGTGCTGGAGGCGGATGCGGCGCAGCCGAACGGCCGCACAATCGCCTGGCTGGAGGCGGCGCTGGGCAACCTCGGCGCCATGCTGGAAGCCGATCCGGCCGCACGGGCGCGCGTGCAGGTGGCAGCCGAGACGATCCTCCGCGGCCTGCTGCCGGCGGCGCAGGGGCATCTGGCGGACTTCATCGCCCAGGTGGTGGCCGGTTGGGACACCGCGACGGTGGTTGACCGGCTGGAACTGCGGGTTGGCAAGGATTTGCAATTTGTGCGGGTGAACGGGACGTTGGTCGGGTTCCTGGTGGGCGGCGCGATGTATGCTCTGCTGCGGTAGGAATGTGAGTTTCAGGCCGGCTTCGGCTATGCTGCGGCGAGGAGACAGTGCCATGACAGAACCGCTGACCTTTCTGTTCGCCGATGATGGGGCGATTCCGAACTCGCCCTTGCCGCTGCTGGTGTACCGCGCCGCGGTGCCCGCCGATGCCGCTTCGGTGGAGCGGATCTTTGCCGCCAACCGCTGGCCGCCGGCATGGCGGGATGGGGTGCATCCGTTCCACCACTTCCACAGCAATGCGCACGAGGTGCTGGGTGTGGCGCGGGGGTCGGCGCGCGTGCTGTTTGGCGGGCCGTCGGGTCAGGTGCTGACGGTGTCGGCCGGCGACGTGGTCGTGGTGCCGGCGGGGGTCGGGCACTGCAACCAGGCCCAGTCGGCGGATTTGCTGATCGTTGGCGGCTATCCCGACAACGCGCGGCGGCCGGACCTGCACCGCGGCAAGCCGGACGAGCATGACGCGGCGGTGCGGGCTGTTGCTGCTGTGCCGATGCCGAATGCGGATCCGGTGGCGGGTGGGGCAGGGGCTTTGTTACGGTTGTGGGGCGGGGATGGGGTTTCGGCGGATTGATCGTGACTTGCATGAAATGGGTGAATTCCGGCCGGACCCGGTCTTGGTTTTTTACCACAGATGAAGGGGATGAAGGTTGATCAAGGGGATTGGGGTGGTGACGCGCCTGGTGTTCCGGATCACGCGGGGTATTTCGAATTGGCGGCGCTCGAAACTGATCTGGGGACCGGGAGCCTGGTTCCGGACGTTACCGCCCCTTGATGGAACGACGGTCAGGCCCGGTGCTCGCATTCCGCAAGCAAACGCGGCCGCCCCGGGTCGCATTCCCTTTATCAAAATTCATCCCCTTCATCTGGCTTCAAAAAAATGGCGCCAAGCGCGACGAAGCCACTGTCCAGCAGCCGCAGAATACATGAAATGGCAGGCTTTATCGTCGGTCCATCACATCCCGGAATAAAACCCTTTGGGTGCCGGCATCAATAATCCGAAACAATGAGGTGAACGGCTCCGCGGTTATTCCAGTACATCCCCGGGACATCGTTCGCGAAGCAGGTCAGTTGGCCGTCCCGCGGCGGCGTGACGACAGCGCATGTCCCGATCCGAAAAATTGTCGAGGGATCACAATCAATCGCGCCCATGAGCACGAACCAGTCCTCCGACGGCGCCCGGCGCAACCGCTCGCTCCACCGCTGCAAGCAATTGCCGCTCTGATAGCCGTCGGGTCCGGTGCGGATCCAGGCGTCGTACCAAATCCCTGTCGCCGTCAGCCGGCAGGTCCGAGCGCCCGTCAGCCTGATCCCGGTCTCGTTCCAATGCCGCCGGGACCAGATCGGCACGGCGCCCGCCCGCGGCCCGACCGGCTCAGCCACCGCCGAGGCTGTTCAGCAGCCGGTCCACAAAGGTCGGCGGCGGCCGGTTGCTTTGCCCGGTCTGCGCCGGGTCCGGCGTCGTCCAGCGGAGCCGTTGCTCCAAAGGATCGAGCGGCTTCACCGATCCCGCCGGCGCGCCATCGGGCAGATTGGCCGGCGCATAACGCCCGCCGGGCAGGCCTGGCCCCGCGGCAAGCCGAGCCTCGACCGAGGCATGGATGGATTCGCAGGTCGCATCGCCGCCGGCCACCAGGACCTGGCGATCCACCTGACGCCGGAGGCCGAAGAAACCCGTCGCCGAATCATAGATCTTTCCAAAGGCCCAGCCGTCCCGCCGGTCCTGGCGCGTGGTCAGGTAATTTTCATCGAGGCTGAGCATCGGGATGACCCGCGACGCCATCCAGGCCAGCGTGATATCCGACAAGCCATGCTCCTGATACCCGCCGCCGACGTTGGAATGGGCGCCGGCAAACCACACCTGCTGCAGGACCTGCTCCGCGCCGGGCTGTTTCTGCCACAGCGTTGGCTTGAAATCATCGCGGTGTTCATCGACCGCCATCGCGTGGAAGGCGTTCTCGACATGGGTTCCGAGGCTGGTGTCGAGGAACTGATAAAATTTTGTGAACATGTCGCCGAGGTGGCCGGGAATGCCCAAGGCACCGACCGTATCCCAGACCCCGATGCACTTGATTCGCACCGGTGCGCGGCGGTCCGGGAACTGATACTGGGTAAGGGGTTGCGGTGTTTGGCCGCGCAGACGATAGCCCTCCCACAGCATGGCGAAATCGTCCATATCGCCCTTCTGGATGAGGCCCGCCCAGCCGATCAGGCCGGCGACGCTGCGCGCGGTATAGGCGCCGCGGGAGAAGCCGAACAGGAACAGTTCATCCCCCTCCGCGTAGTTGTGCACAATGAAGGCGTAGGCGTCGCGGACGTTGCGCGACAGGCCCAGGCCGATGGCGCCGCTCAGGACCTTTTCGACCTCGTCGCCGCCCGTCCCGACCCCGGAATGGTAATACACGATCTGCGGGATGCTCTGCCCGCTGCTCACGTCGTCCTGGGGCCGGATCGCTCTGGCCATGCGCACGACGTTGGTGAAGGAGGCGGCGGAATCCTCGTCGTTCCAGGTGCCGTCACAGCAGACGATCAGTCGTTTCATGGCGATGTCTCCCTTGGGCGGCGCGCAGGGTCGGGCCAATCCGAACGCGTGTCAATGACACCGAAACGGTCTCGTGGTTCGGGACCGCTGGACCCGGCCGGCCGGTCGGGCCCATGATCGCCCGGCGCGCCCAGCGGAAGGTCCTCCATGATACGTCTGTCCGTCCTCGACCAGTCCACCGTGGTCACCGGCCGCTCGCCGGACACCTCGATCCGCGAGAGCATCCGGCTGGCGCAGCATTGCGAGGCCCTTGGTTACAGCCGCTATTGGTGCGCGGAGCACCATAATTCCGACAGCCAGGCCGGCACCGCGCCCGAGATCCTGATCGCCGCCATCGCCGCGACCACGTCCCGCATCCGGGTCGGATCGGCGGGGGTGATGCTGCCGCATTATTCCGCGTTGAAGGTGGCGGAGCAGTTCCGCGTGCTGGACGCGATCGCGCCGGGGCGGATCGACCTGGGGCTGGGACGCGCGCCCGGGTCCGATGGGCGCACCGCCTATGCGCTTAACCCGCGCGCGGATACCGCGGCCGACAATTTCCCCGCCCAGGTGCGTGATCTGCTCGCTTGGCTGGCGGGCGAAAAACTGATGGAGGGCCACCCCTTCCGCGACATTCGCGCCCAGCCGGCGGGGCCGACGATGCCGGAGGTGTGGATCCTCGGCAGTTCCGACTACGGCGCGCAGGTCGCCGCCTTTTT
>Ga0302157_10003288_pt1 | contig 18353 bp, 24 predicted proteins | sample I_Bog_N3_3_FD_193502 | JGI IMG/M metagenome (GOLD analysis project Ga0302157, IMG submission 193502) | Peat permafrost microbial communities from Stordalen Mire near Abisko, Sweden - I_Bog_N3_3 | ecosystem: Environmental > Terrestrial > Soil > Wetlands > Peat | place: Sweden: Abisko, Stordalen...
GACACCGCGAAGCCGCGGCGGCGCAAGGGCGCCGCAGGCGGGCGCGTAGCGCCGGACCCTTGCGCCGCCGCTGGCGCAAGCGGTAGGTCATTGCTGACCCACTGATAGAGGGTGGCCAGGAGGGAGTGCCATTTTATGCAATGTGGGGTTGGCTTTCTCTCTCATGCTATCAAGATGGCCGTCTGGCTATCGTGCTATCAGGGCGAGTGCGTGGACGCCCTCCACCGCCTGAACGCCGCCTGAACGCCGCCTGCGCGCTCCCGAAGCGGTCGGCCGTGGCACGGGCGCCGTCCGGCTGGCGCGCGCCATAGCGGGCCAGCTGTTGCCGCCATCGCAGTATGTTCCCGCCACGGTGCTGGAGGCATTCAGCGACCCGCTCATGGGAGCCCGTTCCTTCGAGGCACCCCGGTCCCTTGCGGCGCGTCCAGTTCAAGCGGTAGCGACATCCCCCCATTCCCTCCCGTGTCCCTGGCGTTCGACCCGCTGTGCGATCGCGAGCGAACGGCCGGGCAGGCCCGGGCTGGGCGTCCATGCCTTGCGCCAGCACCGCGGCGATCCGGCCGGCAACGGTCGCGGCGCGGTCTGACCGCCATGATGCACAGTGCCCCGAAGGGGTGGATCCCTCAGGCCGTCGCCATGACGCCGGGCGAGGATGCCAATCTGCGGGCGGCGTTCGGCCGTCTTGGCGGCTCATTGGCCGCCCGGGCAGTTGCGGCCACCGTCGTCCGCCGCCCACCAGCAGAGCAGTGCCAGCCACTGGCTCCTGTGCGATTACCGGCCCGGCGCCGAGCAGCCGCCGGCGCTCGGCGCACAGACGCATTTCCGCCGCCATCAGGACGCCCGCTGGCGGACGCATGTCGATGCCTGCGACTTCCATCACGATCCCGCCGATCAGGAAGTCGTCATCGCCAGCTACTCCAGGTCGGCCGCGGCGTGGTCGCTGGCCCAGTTGGCAACATACGGGGTCACCACTGCCGGCGACGGCAACCTCTAACGCGCCGGCTTCAGCGGCGCGGACGTGCTCAACTCGCTGGAATCGTCGCGCATCCAGCTTGCGCACTCTGCCTACGACCGGGCCCTCCGTCTGGCTGCCTGACCGCCTCGATTCTCGGCGCCGCGTCTGCGTATGAGGCGGGCGATCTTCGCACCGGGTCAAATTCCGCATGGCGGCTGCATGCCGCCGGAAGGCTCCCCGGGGTTCCTTCGGGCATTGCCGAAACTGCTACGGCGCCAACGCCCCGATCAACGCTAACCCCTCCGCCACGGACACGAATTCGCCACCCGCTGTCACCCGTTCGGCGCCGAACCGCGCCTCGAACAACCGCCGCACCGCCGGCACGAAGGATGTGCCACCGGTGAGGAACGCATGGTCCACCGCCCCCGCCTCGAGGCCCGCGTCGGCCAGCGCGTCGTCGACCGCCGCGCCCATGCGCGCGAGGTCGGCGGCAATCCAGGTCTCGAACTCCGCCCGCGTCACCGCTTGCTCGATCGCGATGCCTGCATGGGCAAAGCGCAGCACCGCGCTCTCGGCGCGCGAAAGGGCGGCCTTCACCGACGACACGGTCTGATAGAGAGGAAATCCCTGCTCGTCCTGGATCAATGCCATCAACCCACGCAGGCGGTCGGGATGTTGGGCGGTCTGCGCCACCTCGCCGATCTCGCGCAGCGTCTTGGGGTTGCGCATCAGCGACAGCCTGTGCCAACGAGCAAACGACGAAAAATATTCTATCGGAATGGGCATGTCCTTGCCCATGATCCGGTAGGTGTCGCCCTTGCCCAATTGCGGGCTGATGACCTTGTCGATGATGCGGTAGTCGAATACGTCGCCGGCGATGCCCACCCCGGCATGGCCGAGCGGCTGAACCGGGGCGCCGGGTACGAAGCGCAGCACAGAGAAATCGCTTGTGCCGCCACCGAAATCGCCCACCAGCACTGTCGCGGGGCGGGTGAGCGAGCGGGCAAAGCGCCATCCCGCCCCCTCCGGCTCCAGCGCGACCACCACGTCGCGGAACCCGGCCACAGCGAAGCATTCGCGCAGCCGCGCCTCGCCAAAGGCATCGTCGGCAAACTCGCCCGCAAAGCGCACGGGGCGACCGGCCACCACGCGCACCGCGGCGGGATCGATCCCGGTGGTGGCGGTGAGCGCGCGCAGGAACTGCGCCACCAGGTCGGGCAGGGAAAAGCGGCGGCCGAAGATGCGTGTCTCCATGAAGCTGTGCTGTGCCAGATAGGTCTTCATCGACATGATCAGCCGGCTGTCGAGTGGATCGTCGAGATAGGCGGCGATCGCAGCCGGGCCGGCGGCGTGATGCAGTCGGTGCCCTGCCCGCCCCTCCTCGGCCCAGAAGCACAGCACCGTGCGGAACAACTCGTCGGAACCGACGACGGCGCTGCGCGCGATACCATCGGCGCCAAGCAGCGCGATGACGCTGTTGGTGGTGCCGAAATCAATACCAACCTGGAGCATGGCTTCCCGCAACGTCAAAGGGCGCGGTTCAACGCCAATCGGGGCCGTCAGGCAAGTTCATTCGGCGATGGCTGAAGGCCGGCGGAACCGCGAACGCCCTCCAGGACATCCGGGTCAGCTGCGGCGCCGCGCTCGCCGGCGGCCGCGCCTGCCTGCTGCGCCTGTTCGTGCCGTTCGCCGACGACCTGCCGCAGCTCGATCTACCGGCCCGCTGGATCGTCGGCCTCCCCATCCTGCCACTCCTCCTCCCAGTGGGACAACGGCGCGCGCAGATGCCGCATGCATCCCGTCATGAGGACCGTGTTGGGGGCAGCGCCGATCGTCGCCCACGACTTCCACCGGCCACCCGGCCGTGTGCAGGCCTGGCGCGACCGGCAGTTCTGGCAAACATTGCGTTGGACCGTCTCGGGACCGGAATCGCCGGGCTGAGGGATCGGAGGCACGTCCAGCGAAAGTGCTGGTCTGTCGCCGGTAAGCAATTCAGTCCGAATACCCACATGGAGGGTTGCGGCGTGAACTCCCCCGTCGCTGTGGTTGTTGCCGATGCAAGTCTCACCGGTTATCGAAGCGTTCGTCCCCATTTCGTCTCGTGATCTGCGCGTGACCGAGCTTGGTGACAAGCCACTCGGCCTTCTCTCGCTTGACGAGTTGGCCGAGTTTCTCGAACGCACCGGGCAGCGTGGCAGCGCCCTCGGCCAGGACATCATGGATGCCCACAAGGTTGTGTCAGCTGATCCGGCCGGACACTTGAAGGTGTTCGCCGATATGCCGCTGATTTCGGTCGTCCGGGCCCTGTTGGGACAGCCCGGGCAAACGCCGCGCTCGTCCTGACCCAACACTGCAACCAATGGCGTCGGGTCCGGCGTCGGCATGCAGCGTCGCTCCGCGCCGGCCGCCGCGCCTGCCCGACGACTTGCCGCGCCCCACGCCCGGGCGGGCGGCGGGTGCTCCGTGATGCGGGGCAGCTCACGCCAGGAACGACTGACGTCACACGGCGACAGGACCGCGCTATGGTGGCGCTGAACAGGAAATTGCGCCATGCCGAAGAAATCGACCACGCCACCACCGCCACCGGCCCCTGAGGGGGATGACGACCCCGTGTGGGGCAATATAATGGGAGGCTTATTCGACATCCGCCGCCCTGCGCCGACCCCGCCCCCGGCCGAGCCGCCAGCAGCACCGGCACCGAAGAGGAAGGCGCCGTCCAGACCCAGGAAGCCGGCCGGCACGCGCGCGCCTCCGGCATAGCCAGCAACACACAGAGGTTATCGGCACGGAGCAGGTCGCCAGTTGCCATGCCTCAACAAGCCACCATGTGGCGTCGATGCAGCTTGGCCCCGAAGACAGCGAAAGCCGCAATGAAAGCGACGACGAAAACGATTTCGCCCATGTCGGCGAGCAGCTCGTTGTGCGCCTTTGGCTCGCGGGTGCGGCCGTGACTGCGGCGACCGCTGCCATCCATGCCTCCTCCTGGCTGCTGGGTTGATCTTTCGCTCGGGTACTACGCTGGGACCGCAGATCCCCCCGGACTGGCGGCTTCTCAGGTGATGCCATATGCACTCCGCCATGAACAGAACGAAAGCACCCGCAGGCGACCCCCGAGACTGGCAGCGGCGCCTTGTCCGCGAAGGCGCGATGATCGACCAGGCGCTGACTGCGGCCGCCGGTATCCGCAAGGCATCGATCCATCAGGTGCGCGACGCAGACGCCGCCACGCGGCGGGGATCGCCAAACCCCGGCGGCTCATGCACGGCTCGTTGCTGGATGACCGATCTCGCCAGGACATGCCTGGTCGGTTTTCATCCGCGAGGACGAAAGCACTCGTCGGAGCTCAGCTTTGGGCAATGGTCGACGGGCCGGTGTCCGCCCCTCGGTCAAGCCCAACCTGCATCTGGTAATGTATAGATTTCTCGGTCGTTTGCTCCCCGCCTTCTGCTCCTTCGTGCTGGCTGCGCCATGCCTCGCGGGTCCCCACGAGGCATGCGGCCCCGACGCCGTAGGCGTGTCGCGCGTCATCACCATCAACGGTGGCGAAAGGCTGGCGCTCGGCTTGCAGAGCTACCCGCGCACGCTGGATTTGCACGATCACGAGGTCGTGCTGACATTCGACGATGGGCCTGCGGCGCCGACGGCGCGTGTTCTGGACGCCTTGGCGCGGCAATGCGTTCGGGCAACCTTCTTCCTCATTGGCGGCAATGCCGAAGCCCTGCCCGATCTGGTCAGGCGAGAGATCGCCGAAGGCCATAGTGTCGGGCATCATTCTTATAGCCACCCGGCCGGCACGCTGCGGTCGATGAACGAGGAGGCCGCCAAAGCCGATATCGAGAGAGGCATTGCTGCCGTCGAGAAGGCAGGTTACGGCGCAGCGATCGCCAACCCGCATACGCCTTTCTTCCGATTTCCTGGCTTCGCCGATACGCCGGCGCTGCTCTCCTTTCTCGCCGGACGTGGGATCACCGTGTTTGGTTCTGATCTGTGGGCCTCCGACTGGCGGAAGATGACGTCTGAAACCGAACTCGCTCTGGTGATGTCCCGGTTGGAAAGCCTCCGGAAAGGGATTATTCTGTTTCACGATAGCAAGGAGTCGACCGCACAAATGCTCCCGGCATTTCTGCGCCAACTCAAGACAAGGGGCTACCGGGTTGTTCATGTGATGCCAGGCACCGGTCCGGCGCCGGTGATCGACGCGCCGGCCGGATGGAAGTCAACAACGGAGGCGATTATTGCCAAGACACTGGCGAGAGAAACGCCTTCCGGCGAGGCACCACGACGGCGTTAGGATCCCTTTGGGGCGCGAGCGGACGTGCGCGCGACGCGCATCACTTGGTCGTTTGCGTCACGCAAGGCAAATCTCCTTGAAGAACCCCGAATTCCGCTAAGCTTTGGCGGCTACGGCACGCAACTGCGTTGTCCCTGCCCTTCTCCGCACGGATCGTGGCAGCGCTTTTCCAGACTCCTGTCGAACGACGGACGCTATCGAAATGCGGGACTTCTGCGGCCCATGCACCTCCGGTTCATATCCGACGCAGAATTCGGAGCATACGTCGCTGGTCGCCTTGACGAGAGGCAAACGATCGACCATATATTCAACCATGTAACGCCAATGAGTGAACCGGCCCCGATGGGTTATTTGCGCTCGGCATTTCAGCTATCGGTTTCCGTCCCATCGCACCTTTCGGAAAACGCCGCCGCTTGTGAGAGCCACGACGCGCCGTCGATCACAATGGATCGCTTGCCTGGCGCCTCCTTCTCCCCATGACAGATAACGATGGAATTCAGGCCGCGCATGGACAATACATCTCGCCTTGCCCAACCTGCCGCACCGGTCGGAGGCGACGAGGCTAACATGCGCCGCGCGCTCGGGTTGGATCACGAATCGGCAATTCCCCGTTCGCAGAACGCTGCGTGGCCGACCGATAGGCAACCGCACCGGCGCCGTTTTGTTGCCGACGGCGAGGTTCCGGTCGTGATTGTTGGGCACCGCGACAATGGTGCCGATGCCACGCCGTCGCGGGGTGCCGCACCGCCGGTGAACAGGCACGCGGAAGCCGAGTTGGCGCTGAAGGCCGAGCAGGAAGCCCGGCAGCGGGCCGAGCGGTCGTTGACCGAGGCGCAGGCTACGATCCGCCAGCTTCAGACCCGACTCGGTCACGCCGTACTGGCGCTGGACGAAGCAGTCGATGCCGTCCGGCGCGCGGAAACTGACAGGTTGGCGGCCGTGGCCGCATTGGAGACCGAGCGTGATGCGCGGCAGAGGGCCGAGGACATTCTTCATCGGGCATGCGAGCGTGCCGTTGGATCCCAGCGATTCAACGAAGCGCCTGGGAGGAGTCCAGAACAGGAGGAGACCGCGATTAAGCGGCGCGACCGTCCGCCGGGTTCGAAGAATCGAATGCCGGAGGTGCAGCTGGATGCGCAGGAAGATCACCAGTGCGCGCGGGAAGACGGGGCGCATACTGCCGGGCAAGGCGAGATGATGGCTACCGTAGCCGCTCCCGGTCCGGTGGAGACACAACCCAAGCGGCGCGGTCGACCGCCGGCAGCAAAGAATCGAGTTCCGAAGGTGCGCGTGAAGGAACCGAAGCCCGTCCGGTGGTGGTAGCTATGCCGTCGTGGCGACAACGGCCCCGCCCCGGGGAACGCCAACCTGACCCGGCGGGCACTGCCACCAGGGGCGGCGTATGCCGACGCAACATCGCCGCCGGATGGAGCGTCTGCACATGACAACGGTCACGCGCGCTCACCTCGCCGAGAGCCTATATACTCAGCTCGGCCTGTCACGGAACGAATCGGCCGAATTGGTGGAGACGGTGCTGGAGCGCATTTCGGGCGCTCTCGAAGCGGGTGATTCCGTGAAGGTCAGCGGCTTCGGCACTTTCACGCTGCGTCAGAAAGGCCCCCGGATCGGCCGCAATCCCAAGACCCGTGTCGAGGCACCCATCTCGCCGCGCCGGGTGCTGGTGTTCCGCCCGAGCCCCACGCTCAAGGCTCACGTCAACCACACAGTTCTGCCCGATCACGACGGAGCCGAAGACGACGATTGAGCCCGGCCCCCGGTCTCGGCCCGCCAGTAGTTCGACGCATTCGAGCAATCCCGGCCGGGAACCCGGAGCGATTCCGCTATGGACGTAAATGGGTATCCCTTTCACACCCCCTGCCACGCCAGGCTGCCCGCTGAGCCGCAATCTGAACAAACAAATCCCTGTAGGCGCAGCAAGTGGCTGGATTCATTCCTTTTGGGCCGCAAATAGCCAGGGCTTACGGGTGCGAAGGGGATACCCATTTTGAGTAAAGGTCCCCATGAACGTGTATACCGAACCTACCCCTGCAACGCCGCACGCAATCGTGGCGTGGCATGGTCGATGAACGCCCGCACCTTCGGTGCAACCAGACGGCTTTCCGGGTAGACCAGTTGCACCGGCACCGGCGCCGGCCAGAAAGCCTCCAGCACCGGTTGCAGCCGCAAGCTGCGAATATCCTCCGCCACCATGTGCCGCAAGGCGATGGTGATGCCATCCCCCGCTACCGCGGCGCAGATGGCCGCCAGCCCGTCATTGATTTCCAGCCGCGGTTGCAGCGCCACCCGATCCGCCGCGGGGCCAACGCCGAACGCCCATTGCCGGTCGGGCATCAGCCCGGTGAACGCGACGATGGCGTGCAGTTTCAACTCCGCCGGCGCCAGCGGTGTGCCGCGCCAGGCGAGGTAACCGGGGCTGGCAACCAGAATACGCTGAACCTCGCCGACATGGCGGGCGATCAGCCCGGAGTCCGGCAACTGGCCCACCCGCAGAGCGACATCGATCCCCTCCGCGACCAGATCGACGATGCGGTCAAGCAGCAGCACCCGCCCGGACACCCGCGGGTGCGCGGCGAGAAACCTGCCCATAACCGCCGGCAGCAACGACCGCCCCATCGTCACAGACGCCGTCACCGTCAACATGCCGGTCGGGGTGCTGGCCTCGCCGGCTGCCTCTTTCTCTGCCTGATCGAGGTCGGCGAGCAGGCTGCGCGCCCGCTCCAATAAGCGCAGACCGGCCTCGGTGAGGTGGACGCTGCGCGTGCTGCGGTTGAACAGCCGGACGCCCAGCCGGTTCTCCAGCGCCGCGATGGCGCGCGTCACCGGCGGCGGCGAACTGCGCAGCCGCGCAGCCGCGCGTGCGAACCCGCCGCTTTCGGCCACCGCGACGAAGGCGGCGAGTTCATCAAAGCGGTCCATCTACTATTCCTAATATCGGAATAATATATTGCGCATTCCATGGATTAATCCAATGGGCGCGGTGACGCATGGTCCCGCCGTTGGCCCAACAGAGCCAACCGGACCAGGAAACCAGGAGGCCACCCCAATGCCCCACCCGACCGATCCCGCGATGACCCCGGTCTTGCACAAGACCATCGACATCGACGGCCTGAGCATCTTCTACCGCGAGGCCGGCCGCAGCGGCGCGCCGAAGCTGGTGCTGTTGCACGGCTTCCCGGCGTCCTCGCACCAGTACCGCAACCTGATCCCCGCCCTGGCGGGCCGCTTCCACGTGATCGCGCCGGACTATCCCGGCTTCGGCAACTCCGCCATGCCCGACCCCGCGAGCTTCCCCTACACGTTCGACAAAGCCTCTGAGATCGTCGAGGCGCTGCTGGACAAGCTCGGCTTCACCCAGTTCGGCCTGTTCATGCAGGATTATGGCGGACCGGTTGGCATGCGCATCGTCACCCGACGGCCCGACTGGCTGGAATGGTTGATCGTGCAGAACACCAACGCCTACGAGATCGGCTTCACCCCGGTGTGGGACGCCCTGCGCGGCGCCTATTGGCAAACCCGCAGTCCGGAAACCGAACGGCCGCTCGAAGCCTTTCTGCAACCGGACACGGTGAAGCTGGTCTACACGCACGGCCACGCCGAGCCTGCACGCATCAGCCCGGACAACTGGAACATGGACCTGCAATTTCTCGATCGGCCGAACGCACGGCAGGTGCAGCTCGATTTCTTCTACGACTACCGCACCAACGTGGCGCTGTACCCACAGTGGCAGGCGTTCTTGCGGCAACACCAGCCGAAGACCATCATCTTCTGGGGCCAGGACGACATCTTCTTCACCCGCGCCGGCGGCGAGGCCTTCCTGACCGACCTGCCGAATGCCGAGATGCATCGGCTGAACTCCGGCCATTTCGCCCTCGAGGACTGCCTGCCGGAGATCACCGAGGCGATGCTTCGCTTCCATGCCCGCCGCGTGGCACTCGCGCCGCTGCGGGCCACCGGCTGACCCGCAACCGGCCGCCGCCGCCCCTGGCGGCGGCCGGATCTGGCCGCAGGAGATCCCCATGGGCCACCGATTTGCCGAGATCGCCTTCACGCCGGGCGTCAAGCAGGTGCAGGAAACATCCGGCAGCCGCCGCAGCTACGCGCGGCTTGAAGGCGGCGAAACGCACCACGACCAACTCGGCCCGTCCGAGGCGGCGTTCATCGCCGCACGCGACAGTTTCTACCTGGCCAGCGTCGGCGAGACCGGCTGGCCGTATATCCAGCATCGCGGCGGCCCGCTGGGGTTCCTGCGCGTGCTCGATGAATCGCATATCGGCTTTGCCGACCTTGCGGGCAACCGCCAGTACATCAGCGTCGGGAACCTCGCGCATGACGACCGGGTGGCACTGTTCCTGATGGACTACCCCAACCAGACCCGCCTGAAGCTCCTGGGCCGGGCGCGACTGGTGGGGGCAGATGACAACGCAACGATGACGCGGCTTCGCGGTGCCGGCCAGCCTGGGTGCGTGGAACGCGGCATCGTCATTGCGGTCGCGGCGTTCGACTGGAACTGCCCGCAACACATCACGCCACGCTTCACACTTGCCGAGATCGCAGCAGCGAGCAGCCCGTTGCGCTAAGCAGATTCCGGTTGGTTGACCACCGGGTTGGTTGTGGGATTCGCAACCGGGGCATACCTCCGGGCGCGGCAGGCGATCAGGCTGGCTGCCCCCGGCAGCGGATGAGGTCGGCGAGGCGGGGGACGGCAGGGGAGCTGGGCACGCGGAGTCTGGCGCCGAGATGATCCCAGCACGAGACGCAGAGCTTCTTGCAGGTCTTGCCGAGGCCGAGGAAGGCATGCCGGCAGTCACGGCCGGTATCGGTCTTGGTGCCGTCGCTGATCTGACGCTTGGTCACCTGGCAGCGGATGTCGTTCTCCGAGCCGTTGGTTTGCAGCGGGATCTCTGGATGGTCGAGCACCATCAGCAGCTCGGCCTTGTTGGCGTGCAGCCGCTGGAGCAGGCGATCAAGGGCCTGGACATCCGCTACGTCGTGACCAACATGGTTGGCGGCAGCGCGGAGTGGCTCTACGAAACGATGTATTGCGCTCGTGGCCAGATGGAGAACTTCATCGAGCTGCACAAGACCCAACTGCACTCCGACCGCACCAGTTGCCGTTCTCCGCTCGCCAACCAGGTTCGGCTCGTGCTGCACACCGCCGCCTACTGGCTGTTTTTGAAGGTCCGCGACAACATCCCGAAGCTCCAGCCGCTCGCCATCGCCGAGTTCAAGACCATCCAGATGCGCCTGATCAAGATTGGCGCGCGTATCGCCGAGACAGCCAAGCGGGTCCGCATTGCCTTTGCCGCTGGTTGCCCCGACGCCGATCTGTTCAGCGGCCTCGCCCGCTGCTTCCAACCCGCCGGGCCGTGACCTGCGGGGCTTCCGCCCCCGAACCCGCCAAGTCTCAGCAACCCCCAGCGCCTACCACGTCCGTTCTGAATTCGCGATGAAAGAGCGCGTTGGGCACCTATGCCCTACGCACTTTGTTGCGTTGCCAGTATCCACTGCCGAATAAGACGGGCTAACACGCCGGCTAACCATTTGACATCGTGTTGCTCTTGCCAATTGTGGCAACGCATCAGGCTCCTCGAGAAACGACGTCTTGCGGCGGAGTGGAGCGGCATGGCGCGTCCACGCGCCCCAATGGCAGGTCTTCCCGAAAACGAGCAACTTCAGGTTGTAGTTTGGTCAGGCAGCTCCCCCCCGCACCGGCCCATTCTGGTCGGTCTCCTGCTTTCTGACGATGCCGGGCGGTTATTCAAACCATAATCCGATAGCATTTCTACCGCGCGCTGGTTTCTGCGAATTTGCCGCCGTGCCCCCCGGGGGGGGGACCGGGCGGTCGGGAACTCTGAGACATCGCTCGTAACTCAAGAACGACATCATGCAGGGGAAATGAAAATGACAAAGCTCACCATGGTCGTCACCGCCGCCGCTCTGGGAATTGCGTTCGCTGCGCCCCTAGCGATGGCGCAGACCTCTCCGCAATCGCCCAAGCTGGTGCTGTCTGATCATAGCATGCGCGCAAGCATGCTGATCGGCATGAAAGTGATCGACGACCAGGACCAGCCTCTCGGCACCATTGTGGAAATCCTGGTGAAAGACCAAGCCGTAGAACCGACGGTGATCCTGGCAGTTGCTGATCTTGGTGCGCTCGCCACCAGGCTCGTGGCCGTGCCATTGAGCCACGTGAAGCTTGAGGGCAACAAGGCGACGATGCCGGGCGCGACCAGGAAGACCCTGATTGCCATGCCGTTTTACGATTACGAAGGTGGTGGCCCGAACCGCTGAATCCTGTCCGGACACCGATTCCGGGCTGGTTGCCGGTGTGGCGGCGACCCCGCCGCACCGGCAACCGGTTCGCTCTGGCGGTCCGCTTCGCCGTGCAGGGGACGACTGCCCATACCGTGTTGAACGGCGGGCCAGAAAGGCGAGGAGGATACGACGACGCCCCGCCTGTTGCCCGTCTCGCCGGCCATCCCCCGAGCCGCCGCTATCCACACTCGAAGTCTCCTCCGGGGTGAATGCGCCTGCCGCAGGCGTGGCGCGGTGGCCAAGCGAGTCTTCTGGAGAGACACGATCAGAACCGGTGCGGTCTGGCTGAGTGGCCGCGAAGGCCACTCAAGGCACCGACGCCCCGGCAACCAATCGAAAGCCTGCCAGAATTGAGGGCAGGCACGGAACCGGCTATCACGTGGCAGCTTTGTCCCGGCGTCGTGCCCCACACCGCGCTTGGCACGAATGTGGGACAAATATCCTGCCGATAATGGCTCTTGTCTACGCCGCGTCTGCGACGGCGGGCAGGAAGAGCCCGAGGGTCTGCCGTCCGTTACAGTGCGCGCGGTGTTGCTGCCAAGTGGTTGTGTGCACGCACTGCGACATTGGGCAGATCTACTGCGGCAGCAGCTGCGCCGGATAGGCCAACGCGCTGTTCCTCGTTCGGTGCACCCGGAGACTTGCCACCCATGCCGCACCCACCCGAATCGGTGCCAACAGAGAATCCCAGTAACCCGAGCAAAACCCCGGGCAGGGTTGATTTTTTCTCTTTTCCCGACGCAGTCGAGTACGATTCCGTATGGGCATGTCAGCGCCCGCCGCCCATGCCTTTGAGCCACGGACTGAGCTGGAAGCTCGGATGGTGGCGCTGTTGGGCGAGGTTGCCGAGCTGAAGCGGCTGGTGGCGGCGCAGCGCGATGAGATCGCCCGGCTGAAGGGGCTGAAGGGCCGGCGGTCGATCAAGCCGAGCGGCATGGAGGACGCGACCGAGCCGAAGCGCGGCGGCAAGCGGGGCAAGCATCGCGGGCGGCGCGGCAAAGTGACGCCGCGGGTCGCCATCGAGAGCCAGGGGATCCGCGCGGAGGCACCGGCGGGATCGCAGTTCAAACGCTACGAGCCGTATCATGCGCAATCCGCATGATCAGATCGGATTCACTGGCTTTGGCCACCAGGCTGCGCCTTGGCCTTGATCGTATCGGGTTGAAGCTCACGGCAGCGTTCCGCCACCACGGCGTCCAGCGCGCCGGTCGTCTGGAATTACTTGTTGACGACCGGTTCGTCTACGAGCGTCCACAGCCGTTCAGCAGGCTGCAGTTCCGGCGTAAAGGGTGGCAGGAACACCAAACGGATGCCGTCAGGGACACGAAGATCCGCGGGAGCGTGAATGCCTGCGTTGTCGAGAACCAGGATAATGCTGCGCTCGCGTTCGACGCTGGTCTCGCGGGCGAACGCCGCCAGCATCGCTTCGAACATCGGCTTGCTGACGCCATCGAACAAGTACCAGACTGTCTCGCCGCCGGTCGGTTGAACGATGGCGATGATGTGGAGCCAGAGAAAGCGATGGTGCCCGAGCGCAACCGGACGCTGGCCGATCGGCGCCCAGACGCGGCGACGGATCGGCTTCAGACCGATGCAATGCTCGTCGGTGGCCCAGACTTCAACCGGGCGGCTCGGGGTTGCCGCGGTGACTTCCTTGACCGTGGCAGAAAGTTTTTTTTACACCTCCTGTTCCTCCGGCGTCGCCGCGGCGGGATGCAGGGCCGCGGCATCTGGATCGACCAGCGAATGCGCTTCAGCACATCCCAGCCACGCTGCGGATGAACGTGTCCACGATCCAGATAGACCGCGATCCAGGCGGCAACCTTCGGGCCGGTCCACAGGCCACCGCCATCGGGCGGTCGCTGCACACGTTCGGCCAGTGCTGCCAGCACGCCCGGTGTGAGCACGCTTGGAGCCCGGCTGCTATGACGGCGGAGATCGCCGTGTGCCTGCGGACCCCCACCATTGTGGCGCTGCAGCAACTTTTCCATTCCGCGCGGAACGAAACAGAGCACTGACGCGACTTCACCAATTGTCCAGCCCTGCGCCAGAAACCAGATCGCCTGGAAATGGCGCGCCTCCGTTGTGGTCGACGCCGCACAAAAGCGCGCCTCCTATTCAGCCGTGCTGAGATGTGCCTCCATCCCCGCCATGCCGCTCACCCTTGCAATCTCCCAACAAGGCTACAGCAGCTGCGACCCGTTTCGGAATCCCCTTCCGAGTCGTTCAGCCGGAGAGCGCATCAGGTACAGGACCTGGTGATCACCGCGCGGGTGGTGCGCTCCCGCCGGGAGCGGTCGCTGAGGCCGGACGGCGCGAACATTGTGGCGCCGCTGTCCGATGGTATCCGCGGCCATTTCGGACCAGAGCTGCGCCGGTTTGTGCTGATGCAGTACCACCACGGCCAGGTGACGGTAGAGCGGCTGGTCACATTGCTGCATGCCCTCGGCATCAGCATCTCCAAGCGGCCGGTGATCCGGCACAGGCACCCGATACCTGCGGATTATCGAAACCATGCCCCAACGGCATTTCCGAAGCGCGCCGGCGTTCGCGACTATCCGTCCGCAGCCCACAGGGGCGCCGGCGAAATCGCCGCGAACACCACCGAAGGACTCCGACCCATGAAGACGTCCACGCTTGTTCACACCGCCGTTCTCGCCGCCTTTGCCCTGCCGGTCGCCGCCTTTGCCGGCCCGGCGCCGGAACCCGCCTTCAAGGCGGAGAAGTGTTTCGGCATCGCCGCCGCTGCCGCCAACGACTGCCAGACCGCGACGCATTCCTGCGCCGGCACCGCGGCCCGCGCTTCGGACCCGGCGTCCTGGATCTACGTTCCGGCCGGCACCTGCGCGAAGATCGCAGGCGGCAAGCTGGCGGCAAAGTAGGCGCAACCCTGTTTGCGGGACGGCGACCATGACCCTCTTTCCTTCCCCCCACCTCCAGCCGGCACGGTGCGGCATCGGCCTGCGCGCGCCGCACTTGACGGAGGTCATGTCTCGCCGTCCCGGCATCGGCTGGCTCGAAGTCCACCCGGAAAACTACATGGGTGCGCCCGCCGCAGCAGATGCGCTCGAACGCTTGCGCAACGACTACCCGCTGTCGCTGCACGGCGTCGGTCTGTCGCTCGGCAGTGCCGACGGCATCGACGCCGGGCACCTTTCCCGCCTGAGGGCACTGGCGCATCGGCTGGAGCCGTGCCGCGTCTCCGAGCACATGTCCTGGAGCGCGCATGGCGGCGCCTGGCTGAACGACCTTGTTCCGCTGCCGTATACCGAGGAAGCGCTGAGTGTGATCTGCGGCAACGTCGATCGCATGCAGACCGTGCTCGGGCGGCAGATCTTGGTAGAGAATCCGTCCTCCTACCTGAGTTATCGGGACTCGACGATGCCCGAGTCGGTGTTTCTGGCGGAACTGGTTCGCCGCACCGGCTGCGGGATTCTGTGCGATATCAACAATATTTACGTCAGTGCCGGCAATCTCGGCCTCGACCCGCAGGACTATCTGCGGACGCTGCCGCCCGCTTCGGTCGGGGAAATCCACCTCGCCGGCCACGCCAGCAACGAGATCGACGGCCGGGTCATGCTGATCGACGACCATGGCGGGCGGGTGATCGACCCGGTATGGGCGTTGTATCGCGACGCCGTGGCGCGTTTTGGCCCGGTTCCGACGATGATCGAGTGGGACACGGCGCTGCCGCCGCTGGATGTGCTGCTGGACGAAGCCGCGCAAGCCGATGCCATTGCGGGGATGCGCCATGCCCACGCTGCTTGAGCTGCAACGGTCGTTTGTGGACGCCATCGTCAGCGGCGACGCTTCCGAACTGGCCGAGGCCATCGCTGGCCGAGGGTTCACTTCGGAGCAATGCATCCAGGTCTACCGCAACAACAGCTTCATCACGCTGACCGAGGCCCTGGCCGCGACTTATCCCGCCATCGTCCGCCTGGTGAACCGCGGCTTTTTCGACTTCGCAGCCGCGCAGTACATCGCCGGCCACTTGCCGGACCGGCCCTGCCTGTTCGAGTACGGCGGCAGTTTCCCAGACTTCCTCGCCGGCTTTGCCCCGGCCGCGGACTATCCGTTTCTGCCCGATGTCGCCCGCCTGGAATGGGCGGTGAACGTCGCCTGGAACGCACCGGTGCAAACGCCGCTGGCGTTCGACACGCTCGCCGGCGCGGCCACCTCGGCAGGCGCGACGTTACGGATCAGTATCGACGCGTTCTACCTGTCATCCGCCTGGAACGCGGACGAGATCTGGCAGGCAAACCGCGCCGAAACCGACATGGACACAACGCCGATCGGCCGGCCCGTCCGGCTGCAGATAAGGCGCGGCGGGCCGGGGGTGATGGTGGAACGCCTCGACCCCGCGACCTGGTCGCTGCGCGCTCATCTTGCCGGAGGTGAGACGCTCGGCCACGCAGCCATCGCCGCTCTCGCGCAAGACCCGGACTTCGACCTCGGCGCTGCGCTCCGGGCGCTGGTGGTTGAGTGTCTGTCCCTCGCCATCCTTCCCCCACCTCAACCCGAGGCGTGAACGCCATGAACAACTTCGTCCTGCGCATATACCGAGGACTGGACCGCGTGCCGCTCGATCTGCTGCTGCTCGCCGCCCGGATCGCCGTCGCGGTGGTCTTCTTCCGCTCCGGACTGACCAAGATCGCCAGCTGGGACACCACCATCGCGCTGTTTCGCGACGAATACGCGCTGCCGCTGATCCCACCCGAGATTGCTGCGCCGCTCGCCGCCGCGAATGAACTCGGCATGTCCACACTGGTCGCCCTTGGCCTGTTCACCCGTCTCGCCACCTTGCCCCTGCTCGGCATGGTGTTGGTCATCCAAACCCTGGTTTATCCGGAAAACTGGCCCGAGCACTTGACTTGGGCAACGCTGCTGCTGCTGATCCTGACCCGCGGTCCGGGTATTGTTTCGCTCGACGGGCTGCTAAGCTATGGACTGCTCCGCCGCCAAGCGGCCTGACGTGAGGACCGGGTGATGACGCTGCATGAGAAACTGGACGCTAAGCGCGCCCGCAGCGTCGCCAACCCGGTGTTCCGCGCCACCCTTGAGGCAACGTTCGCCGAACTTCGGCGCTCCAATTTCCTCGATCAGGCATTGCGCACAGGGGCGCGTTTTCCCGATTTTCTGCTTCCCGACGGCGGAGGGCGGCTGATCAGCCTGGCGGATTTGCTGGCCCGTGGTCCCCTGGTGATTACGTTCACTCGCGGCGAATGGTGTCCGTATTGCGCATTGGCGTTGGCCGCACTGGAAGAATCCCTGCCCGACATCAAGGATGCCGGTGGCCAGCTTATCGCGGTGACGCCCGAAACCGGAGGCCGGGCCCTGGAGGTCACGCGGCGGCATAACCTGCATTACGATGTTCTGGTCGACGTCGATAGCGGTATCGGCTTGCACTGCGGCCTAGTCTATCGTGTTCCCGAACCCTATCGCAGTACTCTCGCCAGGGCTGGTATCGATCTGGCCGATCGCCAGGGGAATGGCGGATGGCTGCTGCCGGTGCCGGCGGTTTATATCGTGAATCGCGAGGGATTGATAAGCTGGCACTTCATGGATATTGATTTCACCCGTCGCGCCGAACCGTCCGCCATCGTCGGGGCATTGCGCGGGCTGGGCTGAACCGGTACACGCGCTGTTCCGGTCCGGAAGGGGTCGTGCGTTGGAGTTGAACCAGGTCCGCTACTTTCTGGCGCTCTGCCGCACGCTGAACTTCACGCGCGCCGCGGAGGCGTGCAATGTCACGCAGCCGGCGCTGACGCGGGCGGTCCAGCGGCTGGAAGATGAACTCGGCGGTCCGTTGCTATATCGCGAGCGCAGCCTGACTCAACTGACGCCGCTCGGCAGGGCGATGATGCCGCATCTGGAGGCGATGTCGCGCGCGGCGGAAACGGTCAGCCAAGTCGCCAGTACGCTGCGCCAGCAGACTCCGGTGTTGCGCGTAGGCTTGGTCGAAGGGCTGTCGGCGTCGTTGATTTGCGCCTCCCTGGCGGAATTGGAACGGCGGTTTCCGGGCCTGGAACTGCGGCTTCAGTGCGATGCTCAGAAACCGCTGGTCGAGTCCCTGTTGCTTGGCGAGACGGATGCTGCGCTGCTGATCGATGAAGGCGGTCTGCCGGATCGTCTGGATCGTTGGAAGCTGCTGCACGAGGGCTGCTGCGCCGTGTTCCCGCCCGGCCACGATTTCGAACGGGCGACCTGCGTCGCACTGCCGGCCCTGGCGAGCGAGACGGTAGTGCGCGGCGATGGTTGGGGCAGTGCCTGGCTTCAGCTGGGCGGCGAGAATCATCGTTTGCGCGCCGCTTCCTGGGATCAGGCGCAGCACATGGCGGCCGTCGGACTTGGTGTCGCGCTGCTGCCGCGGCATGTCGCGGTGCTGCCGGGCCTGCTCGCCCGTCCGGTGCCGGAGGCCGGCGAGATGCGCGCCATCGTACTGGCGGCGGTCAATGGGCGGATGTATTCTCCGGCGCTGGATGGGTTTTTGAAGCTCAACCGCGCCAAAGGGTTCGCCGCTGCCATGGCAGCATAGGGTTTCCAGCAAAAGGATGGCGGTATAATCAAGGTCATCACGTTGCGCACAACTCTTGCCGGCCAGCCGCCTTGCGCTGGCTCGTCAGCGATACTGACAGCATGAGGGCCGGCTCTTGTTCGCCCGACAAATGCGATTATTAACCTTCTCAAAATAGATGCCATCTGTGGTGCTGTATGGTAGTCTGTCTGGTATGAAGACAGACGGTCGTGCGGTGGACCATGCGACGCTGACGG
>Ga0302157_10003289_pt1 | contig 18347 bp, 13 predicted proteins | sample I_Bog_N3_3_FD_193502 | JGI IMG/M metagenome (GOLD analysis project Ga0302157, IMG submission 193502) | Peat permafrost microbial communities from Stordalen Mire near Abisko, Sweden - I_Bog_N3_3 | ecosystem: Environmental > Terrestrial > Soil > Wetlands > Peat | place: Sweden: Abisko, Stordalen...
TCCAGAAGGTGCCGCTCAGACGGTGCCCACCAGAAGGTGCCCCCGAGGTGCCCGGTGCCGCTCAGAAGGTGCCCACCAGAAGGTGCCGCTCAGACGGTGACGATCACCGGAACGATCATCGGTCGCTGACGCGTGCGCTCACCCACGAGCTTCCCGAGCGCCTTGCGGGCGACGCGGTTCAGGCTCTCGTGATCGGAGCTGCCGGAGGACAGGGCCCGGGCAAGTGCCTTGGTGACCTGGGCACGCGCCTCGTCGAGGAGGGCATCGGTGTCCTGGTCGTAGGCCCAGCCGCGGGTGACGATCTGCGGAACGCCCACGACCTCACCCTGCTTGAGGTCGACGGTGGCGACGGCCATGACCACGCCCTCCTCGGCCAGGACCATACGGTCCCGCAGGACACCGTGGCCGATGTCGCCCACCGAGCTCCCGTCGACGAAGAGGTAGCCACCGGGGACACTGCCGTCACGGTGCATGCCCTGGTCGTCGACCCGGATGGCGTCGCCGTCCTCGCAGAGCAGGACCCGGTCGCCCTCGATCCCCATGCTGTTGGCCAGGCGCATCTGATTGGCCATGTGCCGGTACTCGCCGTGGACCGGGATCAGGAACTCCGGCTGCGTGACCGACATGAGCATGGCCAGTTCGCCCTGCTTGGCGTGCCCGCTGACGTGGACGTTCTCGACGCCCGAGTGGATGACCTCGACGCCGAGCCGGTGCAGGCTGTCGATGACACGGCCGACGGACCACTCGTTGCCGGGGATCGGATGCGCGCTGATGACCACCACGTCGTCGGCGTGGAGCTTGAAGAACCGGTTCTCGCCGGTGGCGAGGCGGGACAGCGCCGACATCGGCTCTCCCTGGGAGCCCGTGCTGATCACACACACGCGGCCGGGCGGATAGTCGTCGATCTTCTCGATGTCGACGAGCGCCGTGTCCGGGATGTGCAGGAGGTCGAGCTTGCGGGCGAGCGCCACGTTCTTCTGCATCGACCGCCCGAGTGTGGCGATGACCCGGCCGCCGGCGATGGCGGCGTCGGCCACCTGCTGGATCCGGTGGATGTGACTGGCGAAGCTCGTGACGATGAACCGCCGGTCGGGGCGGGCCAGGAACACCTTCTCCAAGGTGGCACCCACGGTCGACTCGGATGCGGTGAACCCCGGCTCCTCGGCGTTGGTCGAGTCGACCAGCAGCAGGCGGATGCCGGGGTCCGAGGCCAGGGCCCCCATCCGGGCGAGGTCCGTCCGGCGCCCGTCGACCGGGTGGAGGTCGATCTTGAAGTCGCCGGAATGCAGGATGATCCCCTGCGGCGTGTGGAACGCCGTGGCGAAGGCGTGCGGCACCGAGTGGGTGACGGGAATGAACTCGACGTCGCACGGACCGATCCGGCGCCGCTCGTGGTCCCGGACCGGGATGAAGTTGGCCCGGCTGGCCATGCCCGCCTCGTCGACACGGCTGCGGGCCAGCGACAACGTCAGCTCCGAGCCGTAGACGTCGAGCGGGAAGTCGCGCAGGAGATAGGCCAACCCGCCGGTGTGGTCCTCGTGGCCGTGGGTGAGGATGACCCCGTCGACCCGGTCGGCGTTCTCGCGGAGGTAGGTGAAGTCGGGCAGGACCAGGTCGACGCCGGGCATGTCCGGATCGGGGAACATGATCCCCACGTCCAGGACGAGGATCCGGCCGTCCACCTCGATGCAGGCGCAGTTACGACCGATCTCCCCCAGCCCGCCGAGGAAGACGACCCGGACGGACGATCCGCCGGTCTTCCGTCTCGACGTCTTGGCGGTGGACTTGGTGCCCTTCGTCGCCGCGGTCGCCTTCACCGGACGCGAGCTCGCGGCCGCGCCATCCGGGTCGGAGGCGGGCGAGCTCGACTTCCGGCGTCGTCCTGATCCACCCGATCCCGATCCCGAGCCTGATCCGGACGCGTCCTGTGCCCCTTGGCGGGACCGCCGGGCCTCAGCCAACCGACTGCCGAGCCTGGAAGAGGGCTGCGGCCTCGGCCACCACCGATCGGGCCTGGTCGTCGAGGGACTGGGGTGCCGGAGCGTTCGGGAGACGGCACTGCCCCACCGCGAGCCCGAGCGCCCGGCAGGCCGCCTTGACCGGCACCGGGTTGGGGTACTCGTCAGACGATTCGAAGCGGTACGACTCGAGGAGGTCGCGGTTGGCGCCGGCCGCGCGGTCGACGTCGCCGGACCGGTAGGCCGCCAGGATCTCGCCGAACAGCGGGGCGGCCCAGTGGGAGGCGACGCTGATGACGCCCACCCCACCGATCGAGGCGAAAGGCAGGGTCAGTGCGTCGTCGCCGGAGTACACCTCGAAGCCGGCGGGGGCCTCGGCGACCACGCGGGCGGCCGAAGCGATGTCGCCGGTGGCGTCCTTGACGGCCACGATGTTCGCGACCTCGTGGGCCAGTTGCACCGTGAGGTCCGGGCCGATCCGGCGTCCCGACCGCACCGGGATGTCGTACAGCACGACCGGCAGCGCACTGGCTGCGGCGACCGCCCGGAAGTGGGCGGACAGGCCGGCTGCCGAAGGCCGGTTGTAATAGGGAGTGACCACCAGGACGCCGGCGGCGCCGGCGGCTGCCGCTTCCCGTGTCATCAGGATCGAGTGGGCCGTGTCGTTGGTACCCGACGAGGCGACCACGGGGATGGTGACGGCCTCGACGACGGCTCGGAACAGGTCGATCCGTTCGGCGTCGGTCAGTACGGAGCCCTCGCCGGTGGAGCCGGCGACGACCAGGCCGTCACTGCCCGTGTCGGCCAGGTGGCGGGCCACGGAGGCCGCCGCATCGAGGTCGAGGGCGCCGTCGGGGGCGAAGGGGGTGACCATGGCGGTCACGACCGACCCGAATCGGGCGGACGTCATCGTCGGCTCGGCGGTGAAGCGGTGCAGGGAGTGGTCACAGGGACGCAGGCTACCAGCACCGTCGCGGCCCGCTCCCGGAGCGCCGGAGGTGGGCCCGCTCACCGCCTACCCGATGTCGCCCGATGTCGCCCGAGTCCACCTTCAGCAAGCCGGACCCGACCGGACCGACCGGACCGACCGGAGTCGACCGCGGCAGCCCGGCAGCCCGGCAGACCCGGCAGCCCGGCAGACCCGGCGACCCGGCGACCCGGCGACCCGGATCAGACCAGATCGCGCTGCGTGGGCGGTACGGCAGCCATGGCGTCGTACTCCTCCGACGTGTCGACGGCCGACTCAAACTCGATCACGCCCAGTTCGGTGAACTTGGTGCGGAGCCACCCGTCCGCGGCGTCCAGAAGGCCGAGCTTGCGGCAGTTCGGGACGATCTTGGAGAACAGGAGGGCCTGGAACTCGTTCCGGTCCGGGGCCGAAAGAACGGTCGGCAGGATCTCCTTCGGGTCGATGCCCATCCGGTCCCACACCTCCTGCTGGAGGAAACGGTCGCGCATGCGCACCGCCGCCTCGAAGGCGAACTCCTGACGCTCACGCAGCTCGGCCGTGGTCAGCTCCTGGTAGTACTCCTGCAGGCTGAGCACACCGAACGCCACGTGGCGGGCCTCGTCGGCCATGACGTAGCGGAGCAGCTGCTTGAGGAGCGGGTCCGGCGTCATCGAATGCATGAAGCCGAAGGCGGCGAGGGCCAGGCCCTCGATCATGATCTGCATGCCCAGGTAGGTCATGTCCCACCGGGAGTCGGCGATGATGTCGTCGAGCAGCATCCGCAGGTGGGCGTTGACCGGGTAGTGCCCGGAGAGCTTCTCGTCGAGGTACTTGGCGAAGACCTCGACGTGGCGGGCCTCGTCCATGACCTGGGTGGAGGCGTAGTACTTGGCGTCGATCCACGGCACCGACTCGACGATCTTGGCGGTGCAGATCAGCGCGCCCTGCTCACCGTGGAGGAACTGGGAGAGGGTCCAATTCTGGCTCTCCACACCGAGTTCGACCCATTCCTTGTCACCCCACTTCTCGAGCGGCGTGCCGGAGATGTCGAATCCCACGGCGTGTCCTCCCTGGGCCGCTGCGGCCTCCACGACCAGCTTCTCCTGGTCGACGTCGGTGTCCCACGGGAGGTCCGTCTCGCCGTTCCACTGGGCGTTCTTGGCCTTCTCGTAGAGTTTGTTGAGCTTCGGGCGGGTGCCCTTCTCGTAGTCCCAGGTGAAGATGGAGTCATAATTCGAGTGGACGACATGCCGTCCATCGGCCTCCTGGGTGCCCACCACCGCGAGGATCGCCTCGAGATCGTCGAGTTCCTGGCGGCCGATGATGTCCTCGTTGCTGCTCATCTCGGTGGTCATGTCGTGTCCCCCTTGCGGACGGTTGCTTCCGTCGGTGTCGTGATGGTCGATGGTCGGTGGTCGGTCGGTCTTCAATGGTCGGTGGTCAGGTGCTGTCGGTCGTTCAGGTTCCCCTGGTCGCCGGGCCACGTCCGCGGCCGGCGTGACCTCGGTCGGGCCCGGAGCCGGGAGGGCTCCCCTTCGGCCGGTGCGAAGCCCCAGTGGTCATCGGGCGGACTCCGTGGCCTCCCCCGCTGTCGAACCGGGGCCCCCGTCCGGGTCGGAACCGTCCGACGTGTACGGAGTGATGTCGATGGGTCCGCTCGAGGCGCTCTGCAGTGCCTCGATCCCCGGGAGCATGAAGGTGGTCACGAGCCGGGTGGCGTCGCCCTCATCGCACAGGTCGACATGGTCGGAGGGCGAGATGGCGTAGGACAGGACGATCCGTGCCGCCCACTCGGCCACCCGCTCGGCCTCGTGGGGGCTCATCCATCGGGCCAGGAACGGCGCGGTGAAGCGGGAGGCGGTCACGAGGAGCCGGTCCGATTCGTCGAACGCCAGGTGGCCCAGGATCATGCCCGGCTCGTGCTCGGCGAGGAAGTGGAGGGCGGCGTGGTCCCGGAGGCGCGTCGAGGCCTCGACGATGCCGCCCACGAGTGCAGTGGTCAGGTCACCGGCGTTGCCGAGGCGCACGCCCAGGGCCGAGAAGAGCCTGGCCATCTCCGTGTCGACGACGGCGCCGAGGATCTCGTCCCGGCCACCGGGAAAGGCCCGGTACACCGTGGCCCGCGAGACACCGGATTCGCGGGCGATGTCATCGACGGTCGTCTTCACGGTGCCGTGGCGGGCGAGGCAGGCGAGCGTGCCGTCGATGATGCGGACCCGGTGAGGGGATTCGGCGGTCGTCGGCGCGACGAAGGGCACGACCGTGTCCACCACCCGGAGCTCCCCCTGTGCGCGCACCACGTTGGAACGGTAGGTCACGATTTGTCTCACCGTCAACCACTCGGCGACCCCGGGTCGGGAATCACCGGCCCGAACCGCCGGATGCTCCACTCCCATCCGACGCCCGGTCGACCACTACCCGGGTCGCCGAGCGACTCAGCGGCTGTCCGCCGTAACGACCACGCCGGCCAGGAGTTCGAAGCGGACGAGGCGGGCGACCTGGTCCGGGTCCTCCAGGTCCCAGCGCCCCGGTGCGGAGATGTAGGACAGGACCATCCGGGCCAGGAAGTCGGCGGCGGCGTCGAGGTCGACCCCCGGGGCGAGCCCCCGATCGACCACGAACGGGGCGAGGACCTGGGCGATCCCTTCGCGGATGCGGATGCTCTCGACCGTCAGGGCCGGCAGGAGCGTATCGGGCTCGGTCTGCATCACCCGTTGGAGCACTTCGTGCTCGACGATGGAGCGGTGGGCGAACATGATGCCCCGCTCCATGACCTCTTCGAGGTCCGTCGCCCCCTGGATCCTCTCGTAGAGCTTGGCGAAGAAGTCGAGGACCGCCCATGACACGGTGGCGTCGATGAGTTCGTCCCGGCCGCCCGGGAACGCGCGGTAGACGGTCGCCCGTGAGATCCCGGCCTCCCGGGCCACGTCCTCGACGGTCGTCTTCGCCATGCCCCGTCGGGCGACACAGGCGTAGGTGGCCTCGATGATCCGCTGGCGTGAGTCCACGGACACCGGGTCTCAGATCCCGAGGAGGGGTTCGATGCCCAGGGTCAGACCGGGTCGCGCCGCCACCGACTCGACGGCCAGGACCACACCGTCCATGAAGGAGGCACGGTCGTACGAGTCGTGACGGACGGTCAGGCCCTGGCCGACCGAGCCGAACAGGACCTCCTGATGGGCCACCAGTCCCGGAAGACGCACGGAGTGCATGCGGATGCCACCGGGACCCGCTCCGCCCCGCGCTCCCTCGACCACGACGGTCGTCGTGGCGTCCGGTGGGAACTCGTCACGACCGGCATCGGACCGGGCTGCGGCCATCCCCTCCGCCGTGCGCAGCGACGTGCCGGACGGTGCGTCCCGCTTGCCCTCGTGATGCAACTCGATGATTTCGGCGCTGTCGAACCAGGGCGCGGCCAGCGCCGCGAACCGCATCATGAGCACGGCACCGATCGCGAAGTTGGCGGCCACGATGCAGTTCGCCCCCGTGTCGCCGACAGCTGGGAACAAGGTGGCGAGCTCGTCCAGATCCGCCTGGTCGAATCCCGTGGTCCCGACCACGATGTGGATCCCGGCGGCCGCGCAGTAGGCGATGGTCTCCCGCGACGCCTCGAGGTGGGTGAAGTCCACTACGACCTCGGCACCCGCGCTGGCGAGTGCGTCGAGCCCGGCGGACACGGTCAGCTCGGCGGACTCCGGCTCGGTGGACCCTGTCAGCTCGGCGACCGTCACCCCCGGCATCCCGGGGTCGACCGCCGCGACCAGCTCGAGACCGGGTCGCTGGAGCACGGTCCGGCAGACCTCCCGACCCATCCGCCCACCCGCTCCCACCACGCCGACTCGCATGTCGGTCACCCTAGCCAAGGCGCTCCCGGCGTCCGGTGACGTGCAGTCGCCCTTACCGCATCCCATTCGCCCCCACGGCCGGCCCCGCCCACGCCAGGCGCCGCCCACGCCGCGCCACCCCACGACAGGCGCCGCCCCACGACTGGTGCCGCCTCACGCCAGGCCCCGCCCAGGCCCCGCCCCCGCCGCGCCGGCCCACGCCAGGCCCACGCCAGGCCCCGCCCCCGCCGCGCCGCCCCACGACAGGCCCCGCCCCCGCCGCGCCGCTGCCGCCCGCCCCCGCCGCGCCGCCCCACGGCAGGCGCCGCCTCACGACAGGCGCCGCCGCCCGCCGCTGCGTCCTCAGCCCAGGCCGAGCACCCCGGCGTCGAAGTCGGATTCGTCGAAGGCGCCGACGACGGACAGTGTCCGGGGTGCGGCGACGAGACTGCGGGCAGCGGCGTGCACGTCCTCGAGGGTGAGCGCCTCCACCCGGGCGAGCACCTCGTCGACGGTCAGGACCTCGCCGTGCAGCAGTTGACCGGCTCCGATGCGGCTCATCCGGGCCCCGGAGTCCTCGCACGCCAGGAGCGTCTCGGCGCGCAGGTTGCCCTTGGCGATGGCGAGCTCCCGCTCGGTCACGCCGTCGGCGCCGAGTGAGGCGAGCTGGTCGGTGACGATGTCGAGGACCTCGGCGACGTGGTCGGGGCTGGTCCCCAGCCCGACACTGAGGAAACCGGCGTCGGCGTAGGCGACCCGCTCGGACCAGACCGAGTAGGCGAGGCCCCGGCGTTCCCGGATCTCCTGGAAGAGTCGACTGGAGAGCCCGCCGCCGAGGACGTGGTTGAGCACGGCCAGGGCGTACCGGCTCGGGTGGTTCCGGTCGACCGAGCGGGCGGCCAGGACCACGTGGGCCTGCTCGGTGGAGCGACGGGTCACCGCCAGCGGCGTGACGGTGTCGTCCGGTGGGTCACGGGGCTGGGTGGGCTCGCCTCCCGGGCCGCTCGCCCGTTCGGCCAGTCCGGCCACCACCCGCCGGTGGTCGAGGTCACCCGCCACCGCCACCACCATGTTGCCCGGGAGGTAGTGCTCGGTGAAGAACAACCGGATCCGCTCGGCCGACATGGCCGCCACCGAGGACTCGGTTCCGAGCACCTCGCGGCCGAGCGGGTGGCCCGGGAACAGTGTGGCGGAACTCTGCTCCGCCGCCTCGTCCGCCGGCTCGTCGGCGTGCATCAGGATCTCGTCGAGGATGACCTGGCGCTCGGCGTCGAGGTCGGTCGCACGGAGGGCGGGCCGCCACATGATGTCGGACAGGATGTCGAGCCCCAGGTCGACGTGCTCCGCCAGGAGTCGGATGTAGAAGGAGGTGTACTCCTTCGTGGTGAACGCGTTGAAGTCGCCGCCCACCTCGTCGACGGCCTCGGCGATCGCCGAGGCGGACCGCTCCTCGGTCCCCTTGAACAACAGGTGCTCGAGGAAATGGCTGGAGCCGGCGAGATCGGATGACTCGTCACGGGACCCGGTGCCCACCCAGAAGCCGATGCACACCGAGCGGGCCTCGGACATGGTCTCGGTGACGACGGTGAGCCCGGTCTCGAGCCGGTCGGTGCGGATCATCGGAGGATCCTGCCCACCGGGGTGGGCCCCTCCCCCGTCATCGCGGTCGTCCGGATCCCGGGCCCGCTCCGGCGGTCAGGTCCGTCACGGGTGCTCCGGACAGCGGGATGCGACCCGACCGTGGGCCGGCCCCCCGGGCCGGCCCACGACGGGTGCAGGTGCTCAACGACGGCGGCGTCCGCCCCGGCCGCCCCCGCTCGGGCGGTCGGACGTCTCGGCCGCCGCCGGACCGAGGTCCCCGAACTCCTGGACCAGCTCCTCCTCGAACGCGTCCTCGAAGGAGGCCGCCCCGGCGGGTGCGCCGGTCTGGCGCCGCGGTGCGGGCTCCACGCCCCCATCGGGGTCGGAGTGGTCGCCCCGGGACGATCCCCCGCCCCGCGACTCGCCACCGCCACGCGACTCGCCGCCCCGCGACTCGCCACCGCCCCGCGACTCGCCACCGCCACGCGACTCGCCGCCCCGGGACCGGCCGCCACCGTTGCCACCGGCGGAGGCGGGTGCCTCGCCGGCGAGCGACAGGCTGACCTTGCCCTGCGGGTCGATGTCGTCCACCTTCACCTCGACCGGCTGGCCGAGTTCGAAGACGTCCTCGACACGCTCGACCCGCTTGCCCTGGCCCATCTTGGAGATGTGCAGGAGGCCGTCACGGCCGGGGAGGATGTTCACGAAGGCGCCGAACTTGGTGATGTTGACCACCTTGCCCTGGTAGGTGGCGCCGACCTCGGCGAGCGGCGGGTCGAGGATCGTCGAGATGCGCCGACGGGCCTCCTCCACCGCGTTGCCGTCCTTGGCGCCGATGGTGACCGTTCCGACCATGCCGTCGTCGTCGACGGCGATGTCGGCCCCCGTCTCCTGCTGCAGGGCGTTGATGACCTTGCCCTTGGGCCCGATGACCTCGCCGATCTTGTCCATCGGGATCTCGAAGGAGATGATCTTCGGGGCGGAGGCGGCGACGTCGGCACGGGGCTCGGCGATGGCGGCGGCCATCACGTCGAGGATGGCGAGTCGGGCGTCCTTGGCCTGCATGAGGGCCTTGGTCAGGACGTCGAGGGGCAGTCCGTCGATCTTGGTGTCGAGCTGGAGTGCCGTCACCACGTCCCGGGTGCCGGCGACCTTGAAGTCCATGTCGCCGAAGGCGTCCTCCGCACCGAGGATGTCGGTGAGGGTCACGTACTGGCCACCGTCGTAGACGAGGCCCATGGCGATTCCGGCGACGGGTGCCTTGAGGGGCACGCCGGCGGCCATCAGCGACAAGCTCGAGCCGCAGACCGACGCCATCGACGTCGAGCCGTTGGACGAGAGCACGTCGGAGACGAGCCGGAACGTGTACGGGAAGTCCTCCTCGTAGGGGATGACCGGCAGGAGGGCCCGCTCGGCCAGGAGGCCGTGGCCGATCTCGCGGCGCTTCGGGCCACGCATGAAGCCGGTCTCCCCGGTCGAGAAGGGCGGGAAGTTGTAGTGGTGCATGTACCGCTTGAACTCGACCGGCGTGATGGTGTCGAGCAGCTGGTTCATGCGGGGCATGCCCAGGGTCGTCACGTTGAGCACCTGGGTCTCGCCGCGCTGGAACAGCGCCGAGCCGTGGGCCGTCGGGAAGAGGTCGACCTCGGCGGACAGCGGGCGGATGTCGGTCGTGGTGCGCCCGTCGATGCGGAGGCCCTCCTCGACGATCCGCTTGCGGACCAGCTTCTTGGTGAGGCCCCGGACGGCGCCCTTGACCTCGCCCTCGCGGCCGGCGAACTCGTCGGCCAGCTGGGACTGGATCGACTCGGTGACCTCGGCCAGGCCGGCGTTGCGCTCGGCCTTGGGGGTGAGGACGTTGGCGGCGGCCAGGCCGGTGGCGCCGACCGCCTCGACCCGGGCGAACACGTCGTCGCCGTAGTCGGAGAACGTCGAGTACTCCATCGTCTCGATGGTGCCGCGCTCGGCCACGAAGGCGGCCACGAGCTGACGCTGCAGGACGATCGACTCGCGGATCCACGTCTTGGCGGCCTCGAGGCCGGAGGCCAGGACCTCCTCGGTGACCTGCGGCGCGCCTTCCTCGTAGTACTGGAAGGACCGCTCCGAGCCGCCGGCCTCGACCATCATGATGGCGATGTCGGCGTCCGGGGTCTCGTCGAGGGCACGACCGGCGACGACCAGCTCGAACGTCGACTCCTCACCCTCCTCGAAGGTCGGGTGCGGGATCCACTGCCCGTCGGTCGAGTAGGCCACCCGGACGGCGCCGATGGGGCCCTCGAACGGGATGCCCGAGAGCATGAGGGCGGCGGAGGCCGAGTTGATGGCCAGCACGTCGTGCGGGTTGACCTGGTCGGCGCCGAAGATGGTGCCGACGATGTGGACCTCGTTGCGGAAGCCCTTGGGGAAGGACGGGCGCAGCGGCCGGTCGATGAGGCGGCAGGTCAGGATGGCCTGGTCCGAGGACTTGCCCTCCCGGCGGAAGAACGAGCCGGGGATCTTGCCGGCTGCGTACGTGCGCTCCTCGATGTCGACGGTGAGCGGGAAGAAGTCCGCCCCCTCGCGCACCGAGCGTGAGGCCGTGGCGGTGGCCAGCAGGACGGTGTCGCCGATGCGGCCGACGACGGCGCCGTCGGCGAGTTGGGCCAGCTTGCCGGCCTCGAAGCTGAGTGTCTTGTCGGTGCCGCTGATGGGCGCCGAAACGGAAATGGCGTCGGACATGACGCTCCTTGTGGTTCGGGGACTCCCCGAGCCAGTTCCCAGTTGTCGGCCACCCGACCCTCGCTGCGGGCCCGGTGATCGGCAACTGGTGACTGACCTCGACGGGAGCCCAATTGGTGTGGTGTGACACGGTCGCCCACGGCGTGGGGGCCGTTCCTGCTGCAGGGCGACGTGGAGCCGTCCTGCGATCCCCCGGCACGCGGCCGGTGGAGAAATTGCGACCGCCCGGCCGGAGCCGGGCGGAGCGTCTGGTGCGCCTAGCGGCGGAGGCCGAGGCGGCTGATGATCTCGCGGTAGCGCTCGACGTCGTTGTTGCGGACGTAGTCGAGCAGGCGACGGCGCCGGCCGATGAGCTTCAGGAGGCCGCGACGGGTGTGGTGGTCGCCCTTGTGCACCTTCAGGTGCTCGGTCAGATGGACGATGCGCTCGCTCAGGATGGCGATCTGCACCTCGGGTGAGCCCGTGTCCGTGTCGTGGAGACGGTACTCGGCGATGGTTGCCTGCTTGTCTGGCATGTGGAAAGTAGACCTCTGGAATCGTGGTGGTGGCGGGCGGAAGCAACACGCCGACGCGGTAATGGTAGCAGGAACCGCCCCCGGAGGGCGGTCCGTTCGGGGATTCGCCCTCGTCAGGTGGTGTCCGTGGCCCTGCCGGGGGCGGGAGCCGGTCCCCCGCCGGGTGTCGGCTCCGGGACGTCGGTCCCCGCCTGGCCCACCGTCGCTGCGGCGCCCTGACCGGTCGTGGTCCCCGTCGTCATGCCCGCCCGTCCGACCCACCGGTCCCGCCCGTCCGACCCACCGGTCCCGCCCGTCCGACCCACCGGTCCCGCCCGTCCGACCCACCGGTCCATCCCGTCCGACCCACCGGTCCCGCCCGTCCGACCCACCGGTCCCGCCCGGGCGCCCGGCCCGGTCGTCCGGATACCGACCCCGACGGGATGGACCGGCCCGGACGCGCCCGGATCCGGCCGATCGGCCGGATCCGGTGCGTCGGTGCCCGCCCCGGGGGGCGGTGCGGACTACTTGTTGGGCTGGGGGGTGACCCGCAGGTAGGGCTTGAGGGCCTTGAACCCCTTGGGGAACCGCTCCGTGGCCTCCTCGTCCGACAGGGCCGGCACGACGATGACGTCCTCGCCGTCCTTCCAGTTCACCGGGGTGGCGACCTTGTAGTCGGCGGTCAGCTGCAGCGAGTCGAGGACCCGCAGGATCTCGTCGACGTTGCGGCCGGTCGAGGCCGGGTACGTGAGGGTCAGCTTCACCTTCTTGTCGGGGCCGATGATGAACACCGAGCGCACGGTCAGGGTGTCGTTGGCGTTCGGGTGGATCATGTCGTAGAGGTCGGCGACCTTGCGGTCCTCGTCACCGATCAGCGGGAAGGCGAGCGCGGTGCCCTGCGTCTCCTCGATGTCGCCGGCCCACTTGTTGTGGGAGGAGACGTCGTCGACGGACAGCCCGATGAGCTTGGCGTTGCGCTTGTCGAACTCGCCCTTGGCGGCGGAGAACGCGCCCAGCTCGGTCGTGCAGACCGGGGTGAAGTCCTTCGGGTGCGAGAAGAGCACGCCCCAGCTGTCCCCGAGGTACTCGTGGAAGTTGATCGTGCCCTCGGTGGTGTCGGCGGTGAAGTCGGGGGCCTCGTCGCCCAGGCGGATGGCCATGTGATGCTCCTTGTCGTTCGTGCTCGTGCGCTTCGTGCCCGGGCGGTGGTGTCGGTCGGTGGCTGCGGCGGCGTTGCGCCACACGTCGCCTGGTGCGGACCGGTCCACCGGCGGTCCACCGGTGCTCCCGGGGCGACAGCACGACACTGTAGCCGGGTCCGGACCAATTGTCGACCGGATCTGTCAGGTTTAGAGCGGAGCGGGGAGGGTACTGGCCGGGCCGCCCGCCAGCAGCCATGCTGAGTCCATGAGTGAGCACTCGCACCATGTCTGAGCCCCTGCGCGTCGAGCGCCACGGCCCCGTGACCGTCGTGACAATCGACCGACCCCGGAGGCGGAACGCCGTCGATCGACCGACGGCCGACGGCCTGCTGGCGGCGTTCGAGGCGTTCGACGCCGACGCCTCCGCATCCGTGGCGGTGTTGACCGGGGCGGAGGGGACGTTCTGCGCCGGCGCCGACCTGCAGGCCATCGCCTCGGGCACCGGCAATCGGGTGACCGAGGACGGTCCGGGGCCCATGGGTCCGACCCGGCTGGCCCTGTCCAAGCCGGTGATCGCCGCCGTCGAGGGCCATGCCGTCGCCGGAGGTCTGGAGCTGGCCGTGTGGTGCGACCTGCGGGTGGCCGCCGAGGACGCCGTGTTCGGGGTCTTCTGCCGGCGCTTCGGCGTGCCGCTGGTGGACGGCGGGACCGTCCGGCTCCCGCGCCTGGTGGGCGAAGGTCGTGCCCTGGACCTGATCCTGAGCGGTCGTCCCGTGGGTGCGGCCGAGGCGCTGTCCATGGGGCTCGCCAACCGGGTCGTGGCCTCGGGGACGGCGCTCGAGGCGTCGATCGCCTGGGCCACCGAGCTCGCCGCGCTCCCCCAGGTCTGCATGCGCAACGACCGGCGGTCGGCCCTCGCCCAGTGGGACCTGCCGGTCGACGAGGCCCTACTCGTCGAGACGCGGCTCGGTCTCGACAGCCTGGCCTCGGGCGAGGCGCTCGAAGGTGCCGCCCGGTTCGCCGGTGGTGCGGGTCGGGGCGGGTCGACCGTCGCCGACGCCGACGCCTGAGTCGGGGGACGCATGCCTGACGTCGCCGCGTTCGACTTCGACGGAACCCTGACCACCGGGGGGAGCGTCTTCGACTTCCTCAGCGCCGTGGCGGGCCGCACCGCCGTGGCCCGGGCATCCGCACAGCTGGCGCCCCGACTGGCCCACGCCGCCGTGGCCGGGGGCGAGGTGGCCGACCGGACCAAGGAGGAGCTCTTCACCCGCGTGCTGGGTGGGGTGGACGCCGAGCACCTCGATCGGGTGGGAGCGGAATTCGCCTCCGGTCACCTCGCCGCCCGGGTGCGACCGGAGGTGCGACGTCGGCTGGACTGGCACCGGGGCCGGGGCGACCGGGTGGTGGTGGTGTCGGCCTCACCGGACGCCTACGTCCGGGTGGCCGCCGAACGGCTCGCGGCCCACGGCTCGATCGCCACGCTGCTGGAGGTCGACGAGTCCGGCCGGCTGACCGGGCGCTACGAGGGCGGCAACTGCCGGGGCGAGGAGAAGATCCGGCGGCTCCGGCTGTGGATGGTCGAGAACGAGCTCGAGGGCGCCCCGTTGTGGGCCTACGGGAACAGCCGGGGCGACCTGCGCATGCTCCGGGCCGCGGACACGGGGGTCAACGTCGGCAAGCTCGGGGCCCTCGGTCGGTTGCGCGACTTCCCCGGCCTCGAGGACACCGGGCCCCGACGTCTCGACCACTGAACCATCTCGACCACTGAATGCCTCGACCACTGAACCGCCTCGACGACGGAGCCGGTGGCCCGGGAGGCGCGGCCTAGAGGTATTCCTTCCGGCGCATCCAGATGAGGAAGAACCAGCCCCAGATCGGGGGCAGGTAGGCGGTGAACAGGCGCTGGACGAACACGGCGGCCACCGCGTCGTCCTGGGGGATGCCCGCCGCCGTCAGGGCCAGGATCATCCCCGCCTCCACCACCCCCATGCCGCCCGGAACCGGCGAGATCCCCCCGATCATCGACCCCAGCGTCAGGGCGATGAGGAGCGACGCCATGCTCAGCTGCTCGTCGAACGCATGGAGGGCGGCCCCCAGGGCCATCGCCACCAGCAGCTGTCCGACGATCTCGCCGCCGAAGATCTCGACGAGGTTGCGCGGATGGGTGGAGAGCACCTTGAGGTGGCTCCAGACCTCGGACGCCTTCGGCCGCAGCTTGGCGGCCGCCAGGCGTCGCCAGCGCGGGATGGCGAACAGGAGGCCCAGGAGGATCCCCAGGGCGGCGATGGCGATGACGATGATCCACACCAGCGTCGCCGTCGAGCTCCCCGACCCACCGCCGGTGCTCGTCGGCGCGTCGCCGAAGTGGAACTGCGAGAAGGCGATCGGGATGGCGATGACGAAGAGTCCGCCCTTCACGATCCAACTGGCCGTCGAGATGAGCACGCCGGAACTGACGGCGAGCGTGGCGTCGTACCCCTGTTGCTGGAAGAACCGGACACGGGTGGCCAGCGCGCCCATCGAGCCTCCGGCCAGGGAGACGAAGGTGTTCGACACCTCGAGGGCGACGGTCCGGCCGTAGGGCATCGTGTCCGTGACCGAACCGACTGTCGTGACGGCCAGGGCCGGGTACACGGCCTGGGCCAGGACGAACACTGCGGCCACCCAGCCCCAGCGGGCTCCGGTGATGGTGCTCCACGAGTGCGTCACGTTGACCAGCACGCCGATGAGCGCCCATCCGCCGATCAGCGTTCCGACCACCAGGACGAGGTTCACCCAGCTGATGCGCCGCGGCTCGATGAGCTTGGGGACCTCGATGCCCGCCGCCCGGGCGCCCTCCTCGCGCAGGGCCGCCAGGATGGCCTTCTTGCCGCGCAGGGTGCGGGACGCCACCGGGTCGAGCGCCGCCCGCTGGAGGTACGGGAGGGCGGCGGCGAGGGCGTCCGCCGGCACCGTGCGGGCGGCCGCAGCCGCCGTCCGATCCGGGCCGGCGACCAGCGCCGCCGCCGCCATCGTCGCGGCGAGGTCCCGGTCGAGCTGGTCGGTGGTGGCCACCGTGGCCGCCGCCCGCATGTCCACCAGGCCGGCCCTGCCGTCGTCAGCGAGGACGATCGTCTCGGTCGACAGCGCGCCGTGGGCGATCCCGGCACCCCGCAGCGCGAGGACCTGGCCGAAGATCCCGTCGAGCGCCTCGTCGGTGAGCACAGGGTCGGTCGCTGGCGGGTCGCCCACAGCCGGGTCGGTCGCTGCCGGGTCGCCCACAGCCGGGTCGGTCGCTGCCGGGTCGCCCGTTGGCGGATCGCTGGGTGACGGGCCGGTCGACGACTGGACGGTCGTGTCCGCGTCGGACGGGGCCGCCTCGTCCCGATCCTTCCCGTTCCCCACCGTCCCGGCTGCACCGGTCTCGTCTCCGCCGGCCCCGGCGCCGTCCGCCCCGTCGGCGACCGGCAGGACGAAGGGGGCAAGTTCGGCGAGCCGGCGGCCGCCGGGCGGACGGGTCACGAGCAGCGCGTCCTTCGCCGGGCCCGCCGGGCCGGCCGCCAGCACCGTCGCCACGCGGGCACCCGCCCGGTCGGCCATCAGGGTCAGATAGGCCTCGTGCTCGACCTGCTGGCGCCGGGTGTAGGTGAGCGTGGGCCCCGAGTCTCGGTAGAGGAGGAACCGGGACGTCTTCGACAGCAGCTGCGCGTCCGAGGCGTCCCGCCCGTAGAACGAGATGTCGAGGGTGCTGCCGTCCAGCTCCGCCACGAACTTGCCCAACCCCCACGACTGCTTCGGCGAGGGCACCACGTCGTCCACGACGATGCCGAGATCGGTGAGGAGGACCCGGATCTCCGCCGCCGATGCCAGCCCGAGGGGTGATCCGAACACGAGGTGGACGATCGCCGTGATCAGGACGCCGATCGCCAGGCTGGCCAGGACGGAGACCGGGAGCCCGTAGCCGGACACCATGGTGGCGACGGCCAGGAGACCGATCGTCACCAGGATCGTCCGCTGGACCCAGCGGCTCAGGTACGGCATCGCCGCGGCGGCCACCGCCACGGCCGCCGCCACCCGGGCCACCGGGAAGGCCAGGTCGAATCCGTGGGGCGCGGACGCCACCGGTCGACCCCCGTCGGTGCCGAGCACGAGCCCGAGCCCCACGCACACCAGCCACGCCGCGGCACCGGCCAGGACGGTGTCGCGGATCACCTCGGTCCGCCGGGACACGAGGGCGAGGACCACCACGGCGACGACCAGTCCGACCGACCCGACCCATGCGACCGACGTCACCAGCCACTTGATCCCGTCGGGCGGCGGGGCGACGATGCTGATGAGGGCCTTCTCGCTCGACGGGTTGACCTTCGTGGCGAGCCAGCAGATCAGGACCACCAGCAGCGAGAGCCCGACCCGTAAGGCGTCGCTACCCCGTCGCCGCCGGCGCCCGTCCCCGACCGGAGCGAAGAAGATGGCCCGCCACGACCTCCCGGACCAGCGACCGGTCCCGCCGGCCGCCGCAGTGCCCGGACCCTCCGGTGGGACGGACCCGGACAATTCCGGTGCCACCACGCCCTGCCCTCCCGTCGCTGCCTCGGCCATCCGACCCGAGACTAGGTGGTCCGACGACGTATCCCGAGGACTCCGTGCGGTCCGGATGTGCCCCGGGTCGGGCCGCTTCCCGACCACCCGGGCCCGCGTTCCCCCGGTTGCGTCGGGCCGCCGGGACGACCCGGCCGATCAGGACGACCCGGAGCCGTAGAAGCCCGCGTTCCCGTAGGCGAAGATCCCGCCGTCCGCGGCCACGAGCCAGTAGCCCGATCCTCCCGCGACGATCGCCATACCGACGATCGGCTGCGCCAGCACGAGGTTGCCGGCCGACCCGAAGAATCCGGCGTCGCCGAAGGCGAAGATGCCGCCGTCCGCGGCCACGAGCCAGTACCCCGCGCCGTCGCTGGTCGACCGCATGCCCACGATCGGGGAATTGAGAGGATGGCCGCCCATCGAGCCGTAGAACGCGGCGTCGCCGAAGGCGAAGATGCCGCCGTCCGCGGCCACCAGTCGGTAGCCGCCCGAATCCGGGGTCCCCGCCATGCCGACGACGGGCTTGTTCAGGGTCATCGCTCCGGTGGAGCCGAAGAACCCGGCGTCGCCGTAGCTGAAGATGCCACCGTCGGAGGCCACCAGCCAGTAGCCGTGACCGGAGGCCGTCCGGCCCATGCCGACGATGGGCCTGTTCAGGTGGATCGCACCGGCCGAGCCGTAGTAACCGGCATCGCCGTAGTTGAAGATCCCACCGTCGGCCGCCACCTCCCAGTAGCCCTTGCCATCGGGCGTGGCGACGATGCCCACCACCGGGGCGGCCAGCGGCAGCCCGGCCGCCGAGCCGAAGTCGGACGCATCGCCGAAGGCACGCACGGAACCGTCGGCACCGGCGATCCAGTACCCCTTGCCGTCCGGTGTCGACGCCATCCCGACCACCGCGCCCGGCAGCGCGTCCGTCGGGATGAACCAGTCCGACAGGAGGTTGCACGCCGCAGCGAACTGGTCGCCGGATACCACGACGGTCTGGGCCGAGCCCACCAGGGCCATGGAGGTCACCCGACCACCCCAGTCGCCATAGCCGTTGCGGGCCGTGATCGAGAGCGACTCGAGCGTTCCCAGCTGCGGCCAGGCCGCCTGGATCGTGGCCACCGGCACGG
>Ga0302157_10003290_pt1 | contig 18343 bp, 20 predicted proteins | sample I_Bog_N3_3_FD_193502 | JGI IMG/M metagenome (GOLD analysis project Ga0302157, IMG submission 193502) | Peat permafrost microbial communities from Stordalen Mire near Abisko, Sweden - I_Bog_N3_3 | ecosystem: Environmental > Terrestrial > Soil > Wetlands > Peat | place: Sweden: Abisko, Stordalen...
GCGCTCCCACCGGAGTGCGCGCGGTCGACGCGGTTCCGAAGAACTGGGGCGACAACATCACGGTGACGGCGGCCCTGACGCTCGACGGAATCGTCGCGCCGATGATGCTGCACGGCGCGATGAACGCTCGGGCGTTCGAGGCGTACGTGGAGCAGTGCCTGGCCCCCGAGCTGCGGCCCGGCGACGTCGTCGTGCTCGACCGCCTCAACGCGCACAAGACCGACCGCGTCCGGGACCTGATCGAGGCAACTGGTGCGCGCCTCGCGTTCCTGCCCAGCTATTCGCCCGACTTTAATCCCATCGAGAACGCCTGGTCGAAGTTGAAAGCGCTGCTCCGAAAGGCCAAAGCACGCACCGTACGCAAGCTGGCGCGCGCGCTTCGGTCGGCGCTGCTTGCCATCACGAGCAGCGACGCGCATGGCTGGTTCTCACACTGCGGCTTCCGTGTTCCATGTCAGTGAGAGCCGCTGTAGGCGGCGCGCGGAGTGGGCGGGGAGTTTCCCTTCGGCCATTGGTTGATTCTGCCCCTATAATTTGAGAAATGGTTGTTCACCCGTGAGGGAGGAAGCAATTCGCGCCTTGCGCAACGTTTCGATCCCCAGATCCGACGAGATCGCGAGCGCTTCTGCATTCATTCAGCAGGCGGGCGATCATCGAAGCGCGGCACATCGGCTCGACCGCTTTCACCTTGCCCGCGCCTTCCTGATCCCAAGCGTCCGATAAGCGCCAATTTATCGGACGCCAGCTCGCGCAGCGGTGGGGTCCATGGACCCCATTTCGTTCGATAAAAAAAGGGGTTCCATGGATTGACAGACGTCAGTCGTGGATGGATGCTCGACGAGGTCCATGCAGCAGACGTCGCTCCTCTTCGCCGCGCGGGCCGCACCCGCCCCGATCGTGGAGCGGGCGTCGCTCGAGGAGCTCGTCGCGCTCGCGAACGACTACGCGGTCGACGTGCACGCGAAGGCGACGCAGCGGGCGTACCTGAGCGACTACCGATCCTTCGAAGCGTGGTGCCAGGGGAGGGGACTCGCCTCGTTGCCGGCGGAGCCCGCGACGGTGGCCGTGTACCTCGCCGCGCTCGCCCAGGAGGGAAAGCGGCCGTCGACGATTCAGCGGGCGCTCGCGGGGATCGCGCACACGCACCGGACGAGCGGCGTCGCGTGGGCGCGGGGCCCCTCGGCGATCGGGCCGGTGATGCGCGGGATCCGTCGCCGCCACGGGACGGCGCCCGCGCAGAAGGCGCCGCTGGGCGACGGCGAGCTCGCGGCGCTGGTCGCGACGCTCGGGGAGGGGCTCGTCGGCCTTCGCGACCGGGCGCTCCTGACGCTCGGCTGGATGGGGGCTTTTCGGCGCTCGGAGCTGGTCGCTCTCGATGTAGGCGACGTCACGCACACGAGCGAGGGCCTCGTCGTGCGCGTAAACCGCTCCAAGAGCGATCAGGAGGGGAGGGGAGGCGAGAAGGGCATCCCTTGCGCGTCCGACCTCGCCTTGTGCCCCGTACGCGCGCTCGCGGCCTGGCTCGACGCCGCGGGGATCACCTCGGGGGCGCTGTTCCGGGGCATCAACCGTTTCGGGCGCGTGCAGACGGACGCCCTCAGCGACCGGAGCGTCGCGCGGATCGTGCAGCGGGCCGCCGCGGCGGCCGGGCTCGATCCGGCGACCGTCGCCGGTCACTCGCTGCGGGCGGGGTTCATGACGACGGCGGCTCGGAACGGCCGGAGCCTCAAGGCGATCATGGCGCAGTCGCTCCACCGGTCGGAGCGCGTCGCGCGCAGCTACATCCGGCACGCAGGCGTGTTTGACGACAACGCGGCGGCAGGGCTCGTGTGAGGGGCAAAGGAGATCCGACCATGACCACTAGCGAAGCGGCGCGGCACGTACGCGCCGAGCTCGAGACCATCACCGCGGGCCTTCAGCTCCACGAGCTCGCGCGGCTGCTCGAGCTCGGGCGACGGCTGCTCGAGGAGCAGAGCAGCGCGAACGGCGGGCATGCCGAGGCGGCGTACGGATCTGCGCATCCGTAGCTTGAGGTCCGCGCTCTACGGCGCGTGAGCGTGCAACGCGATTCTCGCGGGTCGCCGGATCCAGAGCTGGGATTCCCCTGCGGTGGACTCGGGGAAGTCATCGTTCGCGTGACGCACGCAAAGCGGACCTTCCTCGACGTTCAGTGCGAGCCCGACCCCCGGGGTGACCATCCCGTCGAACACCATCGTGTTGTCCGACGAATCGCAGGGCAGCGCGTGGCTAGGGGCGAGCGCGATCTGGACGCGAACCGGGACGCGTGCGTCGACGGTGACGAAGAGCGGTGCGGGGCGCGCGTTCGCAGAGGGGATCGCCAGCAGCGTCGCGAGGGCGATCATTGAACCGAGAATGGCTCGGCGAGCGGAGTTTTCGATGGCCACGTCGAGCACCGAGCAACGGGTGTGCCGCGGCGGCGTGAACGTTGATTCTGCCTCGTGGTCTGCACCTCTGGCGCGCCAGCATCGGCGGGCTCTGCATCGTCAGGCCCCACGTCGCGCTTGGTACGAGCTTCGGCCTGTCGCCAACGGGGCTTCGTTCAAGCTTGCCCGTGTACGCTCGGTGACCTCGATGCGTTCATCTTGCAGGCGCACCCGCGCAACGACCGCTCGCCGCTGCCGCAGCCGAGCACGATGTTCGAGATCATGTCGGCCACGCACCTGCGGGACGCCCTCGGGCTCGCCGACCTCGGGCGCGCGAAGCGCGTCTACCACCCCGCGCAGGTGAAGAACTACCGACCGTCGTCGGGCAGGTAGGCGCGCTACGCTCCGCCACCGGCGTTCCAAGGTTGCACTGCCCCGACGATGAGCAACTCGCCGTCAATCTCGCGGGCGAGCTTACGGATCGAAGCGAGGGCTGTTCTCGCGGTCGTGCTGTCCGTGGGGAGGTGGTCGCCGTCGCGCAGGCCATCGACGCCGTACTTCTTCTTGTAGGGCTCGTCGGCGATCCCCCCGTTGTGAACAAAGAGGTGCCGCATTTCGAGGTACTGCACCGCCTCGTCGAGTGCTTCGGGCAGCCCCGCTCCGGCCTTCTTGAGCACCTTCTCGATCAGCTTCCGCGTGTCCTGCTCGTTCTCCAGGGAGCGAAACACCTTCTCTACCATGTGCTCCACGAGGGAATCCCATCCACCCAACTCGACGATCCGATGGAACTCGATCTTGTGCGGCGTCGTCTCTCCGACGACTTGCAGCGGCTTCGTCTTGTACACCTCGTGAAGTATGCCGCGCAGGTACTCCGATAGGACAACGTAGGTCTGAGTGACAAGCATCTCGTTGTTCTTGGCACGAGAGAAGCTGAACACGCGCTCCATCTCGCGAGGCGGATGAGTGAGACGAGGGTAGGCCCTGTTGCTGAACCCGAGCGCCGCCGCAAGGGAGCGTGCGCGTGTGTTGCGAACCCTCCTCCCCGCCACCCTCATGGACGCATCGACTGTCTCGTGGTGCTGTTCGAGGTAGTCAAGCCGCGAGCGAAGAACTTGGTGCGTGCGAGTCTCGGGCATCGTCCTCTCCTCCCTGCCTCTCGAACCGTTTGGTTACGTTGATCGGCCTCGACGATCCCCGCTACGGGGGCGTATCCACTTGGCGCATGGACAGCGTGCGGCAACGGCCAGAACGACCCCACCCGTCTCGAAGGGACTCCTGCTCGACGTGGACGCGCCCCTCACGGATTTTGGCCCCGACCCCACCGGCCTCGAAGGGACTCCTATTTGAGTTCGAGCGCGACCTGCGTTTTGTGTCGTGGACTTCAACTTGAACGCGAGCTGAGTCATCCCCGTCGATCTCAATGAGCGAAGCTCCACACCGACGTGCCCCGCAAGAGCCGCCCAAGAGCGTCGCGGTACTCGGGATTGGCGATGATCATGTCCACGAGCAAGTGCGCCGCGAAGTCGTCGCCGAAATGCGGATCGGACATGAAGCCCTTGCTGTCCGTGTGCCGCTCGGGGATCAGAAGCACGGGGGAGCGCAGAACTATGCGCTCGTACTTGGACGGGCTCTTCACGAGATCCACACCAACTGCAACGAACTCCTGCGCACGCATTTGCATGTAGAGGAAGTGTAGCCCGTCTACCTTGTCACTGACCTTGTTCAGCTCCTTCTTCTCGTTTCCTTCGCGGTCGAAGTACCAGGCAGTGTCGGCGTCGAGCGAGCGGAAACCCTTCTCGAAGCTCCCGAAGTACCGGATCGTGTGCACCATCGCTCCCTCTGCTTCCTAGTTCTTCCCCGTTGCGGCATCCGCCTGCCTCGCCTGCCTGCCGTTCCCAGCGTCCGGCATCATTGCAAGATCCTCAGCGAGCACCCCTTCGTCGTCGCGAAGCTGCATTCCGAGCACGTTGATGATCAAGAGAGGATCGCGTCCCATCACCGCGTCGGTGATTTTGAACACGATGCGGGCCGTCCTTAGGCCCCCTTCTGACCACTTCCGTGCGGCGGCACCGTCAGCGAACTTGAGTCCAGCGATGCGCTCGGGCGTCTCCTTCCACAGAATCCCCTCACCATCCATAGGTAGGCGACGCTTGGCAGCCTCGACCTGATCCACCTTGTCACCCTCGCCGAGTCTGATCGGCCAGGTGATGCTGAAGGGAATGACGGAGCGTTTCACGTCGAACGCGCCCGGCCCGATGTCTCCTCTGAACGCGATGTTCCCGAACCCCTCGCTGATCTCGGCTCGCCAAATCGAGTCACGGATCACTTTCCCGTCGCTGAGATCCTGCTTGTACTGCTTGTCGGGCTCGAACTGATCGCCGCACGATGCCGCATGCCCCTCAAGATAGTTGCAGTAGACGGTCTTCGACAGCTTGAGCGCCAGATACGGACGGTAGGTGTCGCGGGTGGCTGCGGACGCCCACAGAGCGTCGAACGCCGATGCAGGACCCGGAGGAGGAGCCACCGAGGCGGTCGCGGACGCTTGTTGGCGGTCAGTCTCGCCACCCGTACTCTTGCTGCACGCCACGGCCATCGCAACAATGCTCACGGCGGCGGTCTCCATCACCGGAAGTCGCATGGTCGTTCCTCGCGTGGACTACGCCGAACGTACCACGCGGGGCAAACGGCGCGGAACTCGCCCACGCTCCTCCCTCATCGAAGCCACGATCAGGCCGGAGGCACCCGTTCCAGCTTCTCGTAGGAGCGCGGCTCCTTCGCGTACTTCACGACGAGCCCCCAACGTGTCCCCGGGCCACGAGATGTCGAACGTGTACGCCTCCAGGCACGTGAACCTCGTGGCTTCCGAACGACTTCGCGTCACGCCACGGCAGCCAACTCGACCGTCCCGAGCCCGCCGAACGGTTCGTCAAAGTCGGCCCTCACCTTCTGGCGACGGCGACCTGTACCCGCTCTCCTATGTGCGGGAACGAGCCGCACCTTGCCGTGACCTTCCACCCTCGGCCCGGTGGTCACTCCGCGGCACCCGTACCGCGTGGTGCGGGAGCCGCGCGGCGACGTCGCACGAGAGTAGGATGCGAACCTGTGGACCCTGATCCCCCGGACGTGCCGCCCGAAGCGCAGCCCGGCTCTCTGTCTCCCGTCGCGGTGGAAGGGGGTCACAACGCGCCGGCTCCCGCAGCGGTCTCCAGCCCGAAGGGAAAGCTGTTCGAGTGGTGCGCGAAGTCGCAGGTGAAGCCGCCCACGTTCGCGATTGATTCCGAGGAGGGCGGGGGTTTCCGAGGACGCGCTCAGCTCAAGCTCCCGGACGGAACGGTGCTTACGACCGAGATGCATCGTGCGCGGGCGAAAAAGCTCGTCGAGCATGCTGCGAGCGACGAGCTGCTCGCTGTGCTCGCGCGGCTCCTCGGTCCCGAGATGCGTCCGCCGCGGCGCCAGCCCCCCGTGCAACCGAACGCCGAGGCGTCTCCGTCGCCGCCGGCATCATCCCCGCCGGTGCCTCTCACTGTCGCCGAGGCGAAGGCGCTCGTACGGGAGCAGGCGCGACGCGAGCGGGAGGAGATGCTTCGAGGACTGCTCTCGACGGTCTCGCGCACGAACGCGAGGGAGACGCTGGGGGTGCTGAAGGCCCGCGGTTACGTCCGCAACGTGCGATTCGAGGTGATCGAGCAACGGGGAGGCGGCACGAGTCTCGTCATGCAGGCGCAGTTCGTTCGGCCCGACGGCGCGACCGTGCACGTGATGCCGTTCACGGTGCCGAACAAGACCGCGGGCGAGGCTTTCGCGACGGCGCAGATCCTTGAGAGCGTGGCGGCGAGCCTCGGGATCCCGCTCCGCCTTTCGAGCTGAGACGGCCGCAGCGCGAGTTTCGGTCGCGCGTTTTGACGACGCCCCAATGCGAGGCAGCGTGCGGCACCCGTTCAGTCCGACCGACGCTACGAAACTCCGCAATCGTTCGCGACGCTCGGGGGAGAGTCGCGCTTTCCCATGTCCTTCGGAGCGGGGACCCGGTCATCCCGCGGCCCGCTCAGCGAGCTTCGGAGGGTAGTGAAGGTCCCCCGATTTCGTGGACACCCCGGAAGGCGCGAAGATGCGCCAGGAGCTGTTCATGGCGAAAAGGAAGCGAAGGGCGTTCACGCCGGAGTTCAAGGCCGACGCGGTGAAGCTGGTGCAAGCGGGTCGGAGCGTTCCGGACGTTGCGCGCGAGCTTGACCTCACGGACACGGCGCTGCGCGAGTGGGTGAAGCGGGCGGAGATCGACGCGGGCAAGGGACCGCCGGGGGCGCTCACGACGGTGGAGCGCGAGGAGCTGTCCAGGCTGCGGCGCGAGGTGAAGCGCCTCCAGATGGAGCGCGACATCCTAAAAGCTGCGGCCACCTTCTTCGCGAAGGAGAGCGAGTGAAGTTCGCCTTCATCGCCTCGAAGGAGGTGGCCTTCCCCGTCGCCACGATGTGCCGCACCCTCGGAGTCTCCCCGAGCGGCTACTACTCCTGGAAGGTCCGTCCGGCGCCGAAGCGGGCGTCGGAGGACGCGCGCCTCGCCGCCGATGTCGCCGCCGCTCACAAGGGCAGCCGTGGCATCTACGGCAGTCCGCGCGTTCATCGCGAGCTGCGTGCGAAAGGGATGCACATCGGCAAGAAACGGGTCGAGCGGTTGATGCGCGAGACCGGCCTCCGAGGGCGCTCCAAGCGGCGTTTCGTGCGTACCACCGACTCGAAGCACGACGACCCCATCGCGCCGAACGTCCTCGAACGCAGGTTCGAGACGAAGACGCCGAACGAGGCCTGGGTCGGCGACGTCACCTACATCGCAACGGCCCAGGGCTGGCTGTACCTGGCCGTGCTGCTCGACCTGTTCTCGCGCCGCGTCGTTGGCTGGGCGACCAGCGACACCAACGACACGACGCTCGCCCTCGCCGCGCTCGATCACGCGTTGCAGAGCCGCCACCCACTCGCAGGACTCATCCACCACACCGATCGCGGGAGCCCCTACGCCAGCGAGCACTACCGCACCGCGCTCGCTCGACGAGGCATCGTCGCGAGCATGAGCCGCACCGGCGACTGCTACGACAACGCCGTCGCCGAGAGCTTCTTCGCGTCGCTGAAGGCCGAGTGGGTCGACCATCAGGACTACGCGACGCACGACTCCGGCCACGCGTCGCTCGGCGAGTACATCGACCGTTTCTACAACGCGACCAGGAGGCACTCCCACCTCGGCTACGTCAGTCCGATCGAGTTCGAATTGAGATCACAACTCGCCGCCTTCGCGGCATAGTCAACCAGTCCACCGAATCGGGGGAGGATCATAGCGAGGCGCGCCGTCGCCGCAGCACCACTCCGCCACCGGACGCCGTGAGGAGGTCTTCCCCCGGTCGGGGGCTGGGCGCGGGCGCGTGTCGCGGCTCGACAGCGCCCACGGCGTCCTCTTCGGGAGCGACAACGACGGGAGTGGCAGGCGGTGAGGGTGCCTCGGGTGTCTTGCTCCCGTTCAGGAGGACATCCGGGTCGAGGATCTCCACCTCGGGGTAGGCGTCGAGTCGTTCGATCAGCCGCTCGACGTGCACGAGCTCGTCACCCGCCCGCTTGACCGATGCGCGTCGGGAGCGACGCTCGCGTTTTAAGGCTGGAAGGTCACCCGATTGAACCGGATGCCTCGTCACCCCCGCATCCGGCCCGCTCTCGGATTCCTTCGGCTCGGCGAGAGCCGCTAGGACGGCCTGTCGAGCCGCGAGCACGACCGCCTCCGCAAAGTCCTGGGCGAGCCGTTCGAGGGTGGCGCGAAGTGGGGTGATAGGGCGAGTGGTCACGAGTGCGTGTGCGTTGTAGCCCGTCGGCGCTGCACGTCAAAAGGCACTCGCTCGGGGTCTGCAACCGACCGCGTCGACTCAAGAGACAGAGGGAGCTATTCGGCCTTCCGCATCTTCAGTCGAGTCGGCGGCGCTAGCCGCCGAGAAGCGCGCCGAGACGTTCCTTCAGAAGCGCGTTCACCTTCGCCTCGACGATGCGCTCGATCTCCCCCACGAGGCCCGAGGACGTCCAGGCGCCTCCAGCGGCGGCCACCACCTTGCGAGGGCGGCCCGGTCCTCGTGCCGCGGTGCTCGCAGTGGGCGTGCTGGCCGTGCTGGCCGTCGCCACGGGCGCGCTGCCGCTCTTCGAGGCCTTCTTCTGTGCTGCGACCTTGGCGTTGTATCGGATCGTGTGGACGAACTTGTCGGAGAGCTTGATCCCCTTCGCGGCAGCAGCCTTCACGGCATCCGTGGCCGACATGCTGGCGGGGAGAGAGCGAACGAACGCGCTCTTGTTGATCTTGGCGGCGGCGGGCTTCTTCGGCGGCTTCATGGGATGGGAACGTAAGATATCGCGAGCTCGCGCGGGGCTCCAAACCCACGGCACTCGGCGAACCATGAGCAAAGGGGTTCTCGTCGGCCATGTTCCTCGACGTGGCGACGCAGCTAAGGCGAGCGTGCTGAGGTCCGAACACGTGAGTCGGAGGGGGGCGGGGGAGGGGAGTCTCGCCGGCGAGCGCGGAACCGGCAGCGCGAGCGCTACATCAAAGCCGGCGATGAAAGCCGACGACAGTAAGAAGGACGTGGGCGCGACCTCCGACTCATCTGCGCCCGGAGACAAGCCGCGAAAGGCACGAGGGTTCGCCGTGATGGATCCGAAGCTCGTGAGCGAGCTTGCAGCGCGAGGCGGCAAGGCGGCTCACGCCGCAGGCACGGCGCACACGTTCACGAGCGCGGAAGCTCGGGCCGCTGGTCGCAAGGGCGGGCTGGCGGCGCATGAGAAGCGCCGCTCGAAGCCGTCTGTCGCCGACTGAATGCGGCTCGAAGCGTGCGTCGGCCGCCGCTCCGCCGCTGCCCTGAGCCGTTCCTAGGCCGTTCCGACGTCGGCGATCCTGAGCCACGTTCCCTCGTCGTCCGCCCACCATGCGGCGGTGTGCCCGTTCTCAGGATCCGTGACGACGTGCAGCTCGAGAGGTGGCCCTGGCGCAGTGAGCGTTTCGGCGAGCTCGAGAACGCCATGGTGCAAGTCGAGATCGTGCCAGACGACAAAGGTGTCCATGGAGAGTCCATCGGCTCGATCGAGCAGGATGTTTCGCGAAATCGACTCGTGCGGCGAGAGGGTCTCCGGGCGCCGTCAGGCGAGTGTGCCTCACGACATCACGATGGCCCTCGATCGCGGCTCTCGCGGACGAGTTGGCGAGTGCCATGGATTCCGCGGCTTGCGCCGCTGGGGGGGGTAGACGGTGGCTCGTCGCAGCGACAAGCTGTGAAGCGGCATGACTCGAAAGAGAAAGATGCGTCCGAGCGTGGAGGCGATGATGGCGAAACCGTTGCCGCAGAGAAAGTACCGCGCGCGCCCCCGCGTGACGTTGCCTGGTTCGTCGTCGTCTGTGTCCCCAGCTCCCGCGTCGCTGCCGTCCCCGCTCTCCTCGTCGCCAGCTCGTCCTCCGCCTTCGATTCGCGAGGCTCTCTACGCGGCGAAGGTCTGTCTCGAAGAGGAGCTCGTGGTGATCGCCGACCTTCCGCCCACAAACTCGTTTTACGTTCGAGTGGAGCGCATCAGCGATGTGCTTGACCAGGTCATGGACGCGCTCGGGGAGCGCTCCTCGTCGACGAACGAGCCCGGGTGGACCGCGAGCGTCGCGAGATCGAGGTGCGCGCGTACGTCAGCCGGCAACACGACCTCGAGCTCGCTCCGCGCGATGTCGGTCTGGCCGAACGTTTCCTTAAAAAGTGCGTCGTGCGGGCTCGAAGGCATCGAGAGCCGAGGATGGGCACGTTCGGTACTGGAGGACAAGGTCTCGTGCATCGCAACCATCGGACGTGCGCGAGAATCCGTGGGTCGACGCCGAGCGCGCAGTCGAGCTGCGCGGCCACATCGTCGCCCGTTGCGGGTTACTCTGCGAGTTGATGCTTGCCGCCGTCGGGATGATCGTCGCGCTGCTGTCGCTGTCCGCCGTCTGTGAACGCGAAATCTCACGCTACGAACCGCGCGAGCCCGCGCTCCAGGTCTGCCCTCAGCGCGCCGCGATCACGTCGGTGGGACCATGCATGAGACGGACGATGACCAACTTTCCGCACGGCTCAAGGTGTGTAGCGCACGGAGGCAGGTGGTGACGCGTCGTAGCGATGAACCAGCGGCTGCGCTACTCGCGTCGTATTGGGGCAAGGCCGATCCGGACCTTGCAGCGGATGGTCATCGCCATCATACCGTCCTCGGCCATTCGCTCGATGTCGCGGCGTGCGCCTACGTCCTCGTCGAGCAGAACCCGACGCTTCGTGCGCAGCTTGCGGCGTCCAGCGGGATCGCGCGCGGCGCAGTGGCGGTGACGTTCGCCGCGGCATGCGCTCTGCACGACGTGGGTAAGCTCGACACCCGGTTCCAGCGAAAGGCTCCGCCGGTCGCGGATGCGCTCCGTCCTCACACCGCGGCGATCCCACGGGGGCACTACGATCACGGTACCGAGGGGTTCCGGCTGATCGAGGACGACGAGGCGGCGTCAACCCTTCTCCACCGGCTCCTTGGAGCGAGCGCCCTCCCGATCCTCCGCGCGGTCTGCGGACATCACGGCGCTCTTCCGACGCGCGAGGTGCCGGATGCGAGCCGCAGCAAGCTGCTCGGCTCGATCCGCCGCGAGGACTCGGAAGCCCGTCGCGTCTTCCAGGAGTGCGTCGTCGAGTTCTTCGTGTCGTGCGGAGCGACGCTCCCGTGGCCAACCGAGGTCGACGGCTCCCTCGTTCAGCGGCTCGCCGGCCTCTGCGCCGTGGCGGATTGGCTCGGCTCGAACGTCGACCACTTTCGCTATTCGCCGGGCCCTATCCTGGATCTTGGAAGGTACTGGACGCGCGCGTGCGAGATCGCGACCGAGGCGTGCGCGCAGGCTGGTCTCCTGCGCGCGACGTCGGTGGCCGTCGACTTCGGCGGGCTGTTCCCCGGATACTCGCCACGCGACGTTCAGACGCTCACCGAACAGGTCCCCGTCGATGTCCCCGCACTGATCGTTGTCGAGGCCGAGATGGGCAAGGGGAAGACCGAGGCCGCGCTGTCGATAGCTGCGCGTTTCCTCGCGCGCGGCATCGGCGAGGGCGTGACCGTCGCGCTTCCAACGATGGCCACATCGAACGCGATGTTCGGACGCGTCGAAGAGGTGGTCCCGCGCCTCTTCCCGTCGCAGGACGTCCAGCTCGCGCTCGCACACGGACGCGCCTCGCGCGATACGCGCTTCCAGGTTCTGGTGCAGCGCGGGCTCCGCGCAAGGGACCTCGACAATCCCGAGGCGTCCGTCACCTGCGCGCGCTGGCTACTGAACAAGAAACGGATCCTTCTCGCGCAGGTCGGCGTGGGCACGATCGATCAGGCGCTGCAGGCGGCGCTCGTCGTACGGCATCAGTTCGTGAGGATGTTCGGGCTCTCGCGCAACGTCGTCATCGTGGACGAGGTGCACGCGTACGACGCGTACATGGAGGTGCTTCTCGAGCATCTTCTCGGCTGGCTCGGTGCGCTCGGCGTTCCTGTCATCCTTCTTTCGGCGACCCTGCCGAGCGAGCGCCGCGCCGCGCTCGCTCGCGCCTGGCGGGGTGCCGAAACGCCGACGGACAGCGCGGACGGGAGCGAGCCAATCCCTGCCGATGATCTCGAGACGGCGCGAATGCGACCCTACCCGCTCGTGACCGTCACGACGCGTGCCGGTACGACGGCCCGCTCGACCGGGAAAGCTCCATCTTCTCGACGGCTGCGCCTCGAACGCGCATCCAATGCCGAGGATGACGCTACGCATGTCGCCGCCGTAGCCGCGCGCCTGCTCGCCGCGGCCCGCGCAGGCGCGCGCGTCGTGTGGATCCGCAACACGGTGCGCGAGGCGCAGCGTGCGTTTCGCGCCGTCTCCGCATGCGCAGGCGAAGTCGAGCACACGCTCTTCCACGCCCGCTTCCGCGGGCGCGACCGACGCCGTATCGAGGAGAGCGTGCTGGAGCGGTTCGGGAAGGGAGCGCCTCAGGGAGGTCGAGTGCTCATCGCGACGCAGGTGGTCGAACAGAGCCTCGACCTCGACTTCGACGAGCTGCACACCGATCTCGCTCCGATCGATCTGCTCTTTCAGCGCGCGGGCCGTCTCCACCGTCACGACCGCGAGCGTGCCCCCGGCTTCGAGAGCCCACGCCTCGTTGTGCATGTCCCCTCCGACGCGGACATCGCGGCCCTGCGCTTCGGGCCGTCCAGATTCGTCTACGACGCTGGCACGCTATGGATCGCGGCCCGGGCGCTGCGTTCTCGTGACGCGCTCGACCTGCCGGCCGACATCCGGCCGCTGGTGGAGGAGAGCTACCACCCTGCCTCACGTGCCGAGCTCCTGCAGCTTGGCGGAGAGAAGCTCGTCGCTGCAGAAGTCAGACGCGAAGGTGAGCTGGAGGCGAAGCGCACGAAGGCGAAGCAGTGCTGCATCCCTCCGACGACCGCTGATCCCGATGGGGAAGCTGCGCTCGACGACGACGACGACGCAGTGCAAGCATTCACCCGCGACGGCATGTCGGCGACGCTCCTTCCGTTCTGGTGGAACGAGGAGGGCGCCCGGGCGCTCGACTCGGAGGACGGCTCGCCGGTCTGGCTACTCGACGCGGCGCGCGGCGATGCGTGGCGCCTCGCAAGCGAGCTGCTCGACCAGACCCTGTCCTTGCCCGCGTGCGCCGAGGTCGAGGGTGTCGTGGCTTCCGCCGATGGTCTCGGGTGGGACGCCTGGCGGAAGCGCTTCGTCAGGTTCGCCGAGGAGAGCGGGCTCGGACGCCGCGTCGTGCCGCTTCCGATGCGACGCGACGGCGAGAAGGGGGACAGGTATAAGGGATGGTTGCGCATGGGAGGTAAGCGTAGGCGCGTGCTCTATTCGCCGACGCTAGGCCTCCTCATGCTTAGCGAGCAGGATGAGGAGCACGCCCGATGACGGAGCCCGAGATCCCAGGTCCGCGCTTCAACGCGCTCACCGACGAATGGCTGCCGCTCCTTCGAGCTGACGGCGCCACGGTGTGGGCATCCCCTGTCGACGTTCTCTGCGGCGAGAAAGACGGTGTCGATCTCGACTACCCGCGCGATGACTTTCGAGTCTACGCCCGCCTCCTCCTCAGCGCGCTCGTCCAGGCGCTCTTCCCGGCAAAGACCAAGGCGGAGCTGGTCCAGCGACTCGACCGGCCACTGCTCCGCAAGGACGTGGAGGGTCGGATCAAGCCCGTGCTCGGAGACTTCGACCTCTTCGGAGCAACGCCGTTCCTGCAGATCAAGGCGCCCCCGAAGGCACCCGACAAGGGCGCCGCGCCCTTCGTCTTCCCTAGTGAGGATCTCTTTCAGTCGCTCGTACCGCTCGATGCCATCTCCATCCCGGTCGCGCTGGTGATGCTCTTCATCGAGCAGACCTACGCGGGTGGCGCCGGCCGGGGATACGGCGCGGGCCCGGCCGGCCAGCCCGGAGCTCTCACCCTCGTTGACCCTGGGTCGGTTCGCAGTGCCGCCTGGGCCAACACGCTGACGCTCGAGCTCATCGCGCAGAAATACGCCGCCGACGGCGCTCGGCCCTGGTCCAACGAGAAGCGCTCCGCGAGTCCGCGCGCCTCAATCGGGATCGTGGGCGGACTCTTCTTCCAACCCAGGAGCATCTGGCTCGTGCCCGCCGGTGAGGGCGCATGCTCTTTCAGCGGCCGCCTCGGACGGCTTGTGAAGCGATCGCCCTTCCTTCCCAAGTCGGAACTGAGCAAGAAGAGCTCGGGTGCCGAGGACCTCTGGCAGCACCCCTGCGCTCCGCTCGCAGTCAACTCCCAGGGTATTGCCGCGATCCGGCTCAGTGCTGACCGCCCGGCCTGGACGGGTCTCGCGCAACTCCTTAATCCCCTCTCGAAAGCAAAGGTCCGGAAGGAGCATCCGCGTGAGGGTCCCGCGCTGGTCCTTCAGCAATGGAAGACGCTCCAGACGAAGACCAAGCGCCCGCGGCTTCTAGTGCTCGACTTCGATCGCGACAAGGCAAACGTGAAACGCCGATTCTTCGAGGCGTTCCCCCTGACCGAGCATCTCCTCGGCAACTCCGACGTTGTCGAGCACATGCGCACGCTGGTCGACGACGCACAGGAGGTCCGCTTTTCCCTGGTGAGAGCCCTTACCGCAGCGCACGACGATCGCAAGCAGGGCGGTCTCGCTCTCGCCGACGCGGAGACCTCGTTCTGGACAGCGAGCGAGATGCCCTTCCTCGACTGGCTCTCGAGCGTCACCGCAGTCGACACGTGGAACGACGAGGCGGATGCGCGCGTCGAGCTGGCGCGGCAGACCATGCACGCGGCGTTGCGGCGGACGGCGCTGGCGCTCTTCAACGCGCACGTTTCGGTCTCCGAGTTCGACCCGCGAAAGCAGGCTCGCGTGGCGAAGGCACGGCGTTCGCTGACCAAGACCCTCTATCCAAGAACCAAGGCCGCTGCGCCCGCGGCCCCCTCAGCCGAGGTGACCTCGTGACCGACAACCAACCCGAACAGAACGATCGCATTCGCGCACTGCGCGAGGCTCTACGCGCTGTGCGCATGCGCTACGACGCGCTCGAGCGCGGGAAAACAGCGCAGATCCGGCGATGCCGGACGGCCGACGACATTGCACTCGAGGGCACCTATTGGAGAATCGGGGAAGCGCTGGCGCGCGCCGAGTGGCATCTGCCGCACGTCGTCCTTCTGTTCCCGCTCGCGCGTCATGCGACGCGCGAGCGGGAGAGGTTCTCGTTCGGGCGATACCTGCGAAAGCACCTCGGTGATAGCGACGGCGCGACGCTCCGCTTCCGGCGACTTCTCGACAGTAGCGAGCGCGACGATCTCGACCACCGCTTGCGCGGCGTCCTGAGGCTCGCCGCCGGCGACCACGCCCCGCTGGACTGGGGAGTTCTCGGCACGGACATCCTCTGGTTCTTCGCCGAAAGCGACATCGTTCGTCGCCGCTGGGCCCAGGACTTCTACGCCCCCACATCAGGGGAGGCGAGCCCGCGCGGTGCTCCCCCCTCCGCTGCCTCCACTCCGAATGTCTGACTCCGAGGAATCATCATGACGACCTTCATCGAGATGCATGCGCTCCGCTCCTTTCCCCCGAGCAACCTGAACCGCGACGACCTCGGCACCCCGAAGACGGCCGTATTCGGCGGTGCGCGCCGCCTGCGGATTTCCAGCCAGTGTTTGAAGCGCACCTGGCGCATGTCAGAGCAGTTCCGCGGCGCGTTCGCGGAGGAGCAGCTAGGCATCCGCACGGATCGCCTGCCCGAAGTCGTGCTCAAGGCGATCGGTGACTCGCTGGATGAGCCCTCGCGCGAGGGGCTGCTGACGTTGCTGGGATCAATCGGAAAGAAGGGCGCCAAGGCGAGCACCGCGGAGGAGGAAGAGGAGGACGATGAGGACAAGCCGAAGGACAAGCCCAAGGGAGGCGACGCCGCGAGTGACGGTGCTGCGGCAACCCGAACGGCGCACCTGCTCTTTCTAAGCCGGCAGGAAATCGAAGCCGTCGGCAGCTTTGCGCGCGCGAAGAAGGAAGCGCTCACGAAGGTGCTGAACAACAAAAAGAAGCCCGACGCGAAGGCGATCGAGAAGCTGCGCAAGGAGCTGAAGGAGTATCTGGAGGAACACACCAAGAAGAACGCCGTCGACGTAGGTCTTTTCGGTCGCTTCGTGACGAGCGACGAATTCGACACCGTCGAGGGCGCGCTGCAGGTTGCCCACGCGCTCGGTACGCAGAAGGTCGAGGTGGAATACGACTACTTCACGGCGGTCGACGATCTCGGCGAGGGGCCAGGGGCGGGCCAGCAGCGACCGGAGGTTGTCCTCCAGATGCACTGCGTATTCGTCGGCGGTCTGTCCGTCCACGCCCGTCGCGCCGTCCTTGCGAGTACGCCGGTATGCCTCGCGCAGCCAATCGAGGTCGATGTGATGAGCCAGCGTCGTGAGCGGCTGGTCGCGCAATTGCCGCGCCAGCATCGCTATCCGTTCAAGTCGCGTTGAGATGGGCTTCGAGCCCGATGTCTCGTCCATCTTTCCCTCTCACGGTTCCATGTCCCGGCGCGCCCTTTACTCCACAGGGTCCCTTGGATCGGTTCCCCTGCTTCCTCGCTACTACGACGCGCTCCGACGCCCCGCTGCCCCGCTCTCGCTTCGCTTGCGCTCGCGATTCGCGGTTCCGTCATCGACGGAGCAAGCGGGGCCTCCCAAGTTCCTCGGCGACCCTCGCCACGCGCGCCCCGGCTCTTCGACCCCGGTGGAATCTCAGGAGCAGGACCTCCGGGACCGATCGTCCCTACGTTTCGCTCCGTCGATAATGCCTTCCGAACCTACTGCGTCGTCGGCTTCCACCACATCGATCTTTCGGGGCCCGATTCCGCGGCTCGCGTGCTCGCTGTCTACGCTTCGTGACCCGGGTCGCCCTCGGTCGTCACGCAAGACTCGCTTCCGGCTGGCGGCCCTGCCTTGGCCGGGCGGGAGTCAAACCCGCTGGGTCGCTCTCCAAGGTTTCGAATCATGTCTGGCTCACATGAAGTCCTCCTTGGCGAAGCTTTCTTGGCGCACAGTAAGAAATCCTAGGGATCACGCGGGGTCAAGCCGCGCCGTGGGCTGGATCGCGTAACGAGACGGGCGGTTCGTTACAACCTGGCGACCATATTGGCAACATCACGGAGAACGAATTTGTCAGGCGGTACAGGCAAATGACTGACTCGCATGACCTGGACGGCGCGGACTACATTCGAGATTCCGGAGTCTTGATTGCAGGCGCACTCACGACCGCTGCGGGCGCAGCACTCGCCATCTGGGGCATCGCGAACGCAAAAAAGAATTGCACCGCTCAGATCGCTCTTGAAGCCAACAGCAACTGCCAGAGTCAGAACGGCCCACAGGGGGGTTGGCTTCCCGTCTACAGCGATCAGGTCGGGAGCGATGCGGAGTATTACAATCCTTCGCAAAAAATCGACAATGTTGGGGCCGACCTCCTCGGAGGACTTGGAGTCGGCGCCGCAGTGATCGGAGCGTCTTTCCTCGTGTACGGCGCTCTGAACGCGGATGGAACGTCGGACGAGCATGTGGTCACCAAGTTCGACGCCCAGCTCTACGCCGCGAAGTACAACCGCGAGCTCTTGCGCAAGACGATCCAGGACACGAAGGAGCGGATGAAGCACCTCTCGGGCAAGAACAACGCGCCCAGCTTTACGATCCTGCCGATCGCCTCGCCGGGGTTCACGGGGATCATCGGTACGTTCTGAAACCTCCACTGTGTCCTAACTCAGGTACAGATCGAAGGTGTGGCCCTGTCCTCGTACTCGCCGTAAGACCCCCGAGGCGAGCACCGACGAAGAGCTGCAAGCGCCGCTCGATCAGATCGAGCTTCTCGCCAAGCTCGAAGACGAATAAGAGCCAGCCCGCGCGCGCGCACGGGCGCGCACGAGAAAAAGGGGAGTCTCGCTCGTGTCGAAGGTGAAGCCGCTCTTACCGGGCCCGGTCGCGGCCGCCCGCCGCGTGCTCGACGAGTGCGACGTCCGCCACCCGCGCGACATCCACGTCGAGGCGATCGCCGCGCGCTACGGCGCCATCGTCGTGTACGCGCCGATGGACACCGCGCGCGGCGCGCTCGTCCGTTCCGCGAACCGCGCCGTCATCTGGATCGACCAAGACGCGGAAGGGGAGGCGCACGCGCGCTTCACCGGCGCGCACGAGTTCGCGCACTTCCTTCGGCCGTCGCAGCTGGGCAACTGGTGGGAAACGAGGATCAGCTCCGTAGTCGGAACGCGCCGGTTGGTGCGAGTCGAAGTCGCTCGTCCCGCGATCCCCTGGAAAAGATTGTCGTTTGCCCGGGCGCTTCCTTCCGCGGGGCCTGGCGTGTAGATGGTCCAGTGGGGGTCGAGCGCCCAAGCGCCGCGTGCCGCAATCCACCGATTTCGGCACGCTGTCA